>Ga0179594_10000189_pt1 | contig 17339 bp, 6 predicted proteins | sample CZOMad1_1_08_16f_FD_148625 | JGI IMG/M metagenome (GOLD analysis project Ga0179594, IMG submission 148625) | Vadose zone soil fungal communities from Angelo Coast Range Reserve, California, USA - CZOMad1_1_08_16fungal (Illumina Assembly) | ecosystem: Environmental > Terrestrial > Soil > Vadose...
ATCACGTGATAGTTCGTCAGAATGTCGCCGTCGGTGTCGATGACCGAGCCCGACCCTGACCCTTCCTCGGGCTCGACAAAACCGAAGAAGTCACGCGAATAGGATGTGGAGTTGATATTAACGACGCCGGGCGCTACGGCGCGATAGATCTCGATGTTATTCGTCTCGTCCGGAGCGGTTGCCGGATCTGAAATCCCCGCGGGAGCCTTTTCCGAAAAGGCTGATCCGACGGGCTGGAACCGGTTGGCGAGACGATCAAAAACGGCCACCCCGCTAGCCGCGAAAATTCCTGAAATCAACGCGATGATTAGGATTTGTTTTGCTGACAATCGATACATAATTTCCTCACAAAAATGAACTTCTGTGCTCTCTTCGAGCATTCCTTAGGATGCCGGGCGACTGGCAGCGGTTGTGCGTTTGGAGGGCGCTGCATTCTCTTGCTTATACGCGGCATCCGTGGCCACGAGTTCAGCAAAAATAATTTAGGCCCCAGAGGGTTTCACATGCAAGCCCAGACCGACAGTAGCGTCCTTAATTTGTAACGCAAACTGTTAGTTTGCGCTGATTGAATGGCATTCAACGGCAAGCGATCTAACGGCTTCCGTTACAGAATTGTGATTGGAGTTGGGGCCGCGAGCCTTAAGAGAAGATCGTAAGCAGGGCTTTAGGAAGTTGAACGAAATACGCCAGCACGGTAATGGGGGCTTGCCAGCCCAGGGCAGAGAAACCGGTGATTACGTGGACGACCATCAGGATGCCATACACACCCAACACGACCTGCATGCCCCTGCGCGCAATCGTATAGTTGGAGCAACGATAAAGAATGTAGGCGGCAAACGCGCCGACGGCCAGCTTCGTAGCCAGAAAAGGCATCACGCCCAAATCGAGCAGTCGAGCCATCACACCGTTTCCTTCGGTCGCTACATTCAAACGCACCCAAAGGATCGTCAGTTGGGCGTCCAACCAATTCATCAGGAAAAGGAGAAGGCCTTTTTGTATGGGGCTCACGTCTGGTCCTCAAGTCGCGATAAACTTAGTTAAACTCTGGTCCTATTACGTCGAAACCTCCAAACCTTTTGGCCTGGAGGTTCCGACGCTACAGGAGGAACGAGTCTCGTACCGTTGTACTGAAAGAAAACTTCCAATGCTGCCGCAGTTCCGAAAACGGGGACCGCGAATGCTTGTTTGCGTCGCAAGCCAGGAAGAATTCTTAAGCTATCGAGATGGCGCGTATTATAGAGCGAACCAGCGAGCAAGCAAAGCTGTGAGATGCCGAGGACACGGGTTCACAATGAAGTCGTGGGTCCGAAGGACGGTAACGAATAACCGCGTCCGTGAGAGGCCGTGTCAAACTCACGGTCCAGCTTCGGAAGAATAACTTTAACGCAAAGGACGCAAAGGAGAACCGCAAAGGAGCGCAAAGTACAACCCTTTCCGTTCATTGCGAAAAATCTTTGCGTCCTTTGCGTTTCAATTTCGTGGCTCTACCCAGGTGCAGAGTATTTTCGTCATGAGCCTTTCCATTGCTGATGCAATTCTCGAATCGGCGCAAGTGCTTCGGAGCGCCGGCGTGCCGGACGCGCGCCGTGAAGCGGGAGCGCTGTTAGCGCCCGTGCTACGTGAAGACCGCGCTTTCCTGATCACTCACGGAGGAGACGCGCTCGCAGCCGATGCTTTGGCAGTCTTTCGCGATTGGACGATTCGTCGCGCCAGTGGCGAGCCTCTGCAATACATCACTGGCAACCAGGAGTTTTTCGGCCTCGACTTTGAAGTCAATCATGATGTCCTGATACCGCGGCCCGAGACCGAGTTGCTGGTAGAAACCGCGCTTGAGTTGATTGGCGACGCGCACGCGGCGCCCTTGATCTGCGACATTGGTACCGGATCAGGTTGCATCATCATTTCGCTGCTGCACGAGCGACGGCAGGCTAAAGGGCTTGCGGTTGACATCTCACCGGCGGCGGTGCGCGTAGCCTTGCGAAACGCCGCACGTCATCAAGTCAACGAGCGAACGTCTTTCGTGGTCGCGGATGGTTTTGCAGCTTTTCGGAAAAGCAAACCGAAATTCGAGATGATCGTTTCGAATCCTCCTTACGTTGCCGATCGAGATTTTCCGGGCTTGCAGCGAGAAGTGCGCGAACACGAGCCCCGGTTGGCGTTAACTTCGGGAAACGATGGGCTAAGTATGATCGACACGTTGCTTCGCGAAGCGCCCGTGTTCCTCGCCGACGGCGGTTACCTGTTGCTGGAAATAGGTTACGATCAGCAGGACGCAGTACAGCGACTAATCGACGGACGAGTCTGGAAAGTAATCGCGTTTCGGGATGACCTGCAGGGAATACCGCGAACCGTCGTGTTGCAGAAGGTCGTGTCTTGAAGTCCGACAAACCTGACCGCAAAACTTTCTGCCACAGACGCGCGCCGGGTGGTGTCTACTCTTTCAGAACGGGTTAGATCCGAAACATTCGCACCGAAACACATTCAGCTTGAGGAGAATCGGCTATGAAGAGATGGCTTGGATATACTTTGCTTGTTTTCGCAATCGTCAGTCTCGCCGCCGGCGCCGCCAGCGCTCAGAAAAAAGAGGGCTCAATGGATTGCCGCGACACCTGGTGGGACGGCGACCGGCTCCAAAACCACTGTGAGATCAAGGAGCAGACTTTGCCCGCGGGAGGAATGATCACGGTTGACGCGGGCAGGAACGGTGGCGTCTCGGTCAAGGGTTGGGACCGCAATGAAGTTCTCGTGCGCGCTCGCGTGCAAACTGCGGGATCTTCACAGGCGCAAGCGGAAGAATTGGCGAAAGAAATCAGGATCGAAACCGGCGGCCTGCGTATTCATGCTGAAGGTCCGGACCAACAGAAAGAATCGCACTGGTCGGTGAGTTACGAGCTCTTTGTTCCACGCCGCTCCGACCTTTCGCTCGAATCGCATAATGGCGGTATCTCGATCGCCGATGTGAACGGCAAGATGGAGTTCAAGGCGCAGAACGGCGGTGTTTCGTTGCGGCGTGTTGGAGGCAACGTGCATGGCCACACCACCAACGGCGGTGTGAACGTCGAACTGAGCGGCGATCGCTGGGATGGTGAGGAGCTGGACGTCGAGACCACCAACGGCGGCGTCAACATGACGATGCCTGAGAACTATTCGGCGCATCTCGAGACTGGCACGGTCAACGGAAACATCAGCGTCGACTTTCCGGTGACGGTCCAGGGCCGGATCACCAAGGAGCTTTCCGTTAATATCGGTTCGGGCGGCCCAACAATCCGCGCCATGACTACCAACGGCGGCGTGAGAGTGAAGCGTTCGTCGGCTAATTAGCATCGAAGGAAGGACAGAAATTTGGCCGCGGATGAGCGCGGAAAAACGCGGATTCGAATCAAGAGATAGAGCAAATGGGCTGCTCACATCTCTTATTCAGATCCGCGTTTGCTCCTGGGACCGCGGGCGAGCGGGGTCCCCATCGGGGCAGCCCCGATGGGGTGCAGGTCTCGCCCGCCTCAACTCAAAGCGAGAACCCGACGGTTGTGTCGCTCAATTTTTGATGGCCTTTGACGCACCTTGATGGGGGCGAGACGCCCGCGGTCTCAGTATTCATGTCTCAGTATTCATGTCTCAGTATTCAGGTCTCAGTATTCAGGTCCCCGGTGTTAATGCGCAGGATCTGCTAATCAACCACGCGGATCCTTACCTCGGCGCCGTTCGTGCGAATCTCCGGTACATACATCGCATGGCCCAACACCGGTAACGCATGAAACGCGCCCGGACTCTCAGCCCGCATTTCGTAGCTGACCTGCCAGACACCTTGCGGTAAATGGTCAATGAACAGGGCCACTTTGCGATCGCGCAATTCCTGATAGACCCAGCGTGTGCGGCCGGTGAAATCATTCGCGGAACCATAATTCATCAGGTCCGCGCGGCTGCCAGGCGCAGGCTCCTTTCCGTTCTGCCCGACCCGGTCGCTACCGCTCGCGGTTCTGAGCGCTCCCGATTTGATCTCCCGAACATAGACGTTCTCGCCGCTGCGGATCTGCACCGCTTCAAGTCCGGCGGGCTTCAAGTCTTCGAACAACAGATATTCGTAGTTGTTCTTGGCTTCGATCGTGAGCACGGTTTCGACGCGCTCGCCACTCTTTACCGTCTCGCCGTCGTTCAAAGGCACTCGCTCGGAGACGAACCCCTTAAGCAGCGTCTTATGATTGACGAGTTTGAAGTACTGGCGCCGCACGAAAATCTCGTTGCCTGCAGGTGTCAAAGGCTCTTCGAGACTGAAGAACTTTGCGTTTGCGGAAAAATAGATCGGGCCCGTGCCGCTGGTGCGCTTGATGGTGATTTCGTTCGAGCCATCGCGAATCACTTCGCGTGGGATCTCGAACTGGCTGGGCGCGCTGAGCGCATCATCCGCGGTGACCTGCTTGTGGGCAATCGAGTTGCCGTTGACCAGCAATTCGTAGCCGAGTACAGGTTGCAACTCTCCACTCACACGCAGGTAATCGTTCAGCGTTAACACCACGATCGCCGTGTCGCGCGTATTGCTCCACTGGGCGCCGCGTCGGTTCTTGATCAGCCAGTTGGTGACCGGCTCAACCAGTTTGTTGTGTGGGTCAATCGCCAGCAGCGCTCGCAAGGCAAACGAAGTTGCTTCGACGCCTCCATCCGACCAGCGCCAGTAAAGTCCATCTTCGCCCCAGTGTGCAGTGGCGATCACAGACGGATCGGAAGCCTGGCCGCCGCGTTGCACTACAGAAGTGTCCGGCTTCGCATCAATCTTCACGCCATTTTCGAGATTCTCGATCAGCGTCTTTGCCTTGTCCTGGTAGCCAAAGTTGTGCGCGCTGAGCGCCAACAGCGCGCGTGTGTAAGCGTTGAGCCGGTCGCGATTGGTCCAGAGGTTGTCGAAGGCTTTGGTTTGGAATTTGGAGATCACCGGCGCCTGCGAGGGGGACCCGGTCGTTACCGCTCCCGGTTCTGTACCGTGATGGACCGCGAGGGCGTGCAGCATCCACGCCTGTTCGTCATAGTTCATTTCTTCTTCGACCAATTCCTTGTCGAGGAAGCCGACGGCGCGGGCAACAACATCTTCTTTCACGTCCACTTTGGCCTGGCGCGCCAGCGTCATTCCCCAAACAACGTAAGCGGTCATGAAGTGATCGCTTTCGCCATCCTTCCACCAGCCCCAGCCGCCGTCGGCATGCTGAAAGTTGTAAAGCCGCTCGAGGCCCTGTTTGGTTATCGCGTCGAGTTCGCGGAGATCGTGTTTGCCTTTGGGGTGCGTCGCTGCTGCGGTGCCCGATTCGATGCCGCCAAAGATCTTGTCCATCGCGGTTTCCGGTTTGAGCCCGAGATCTCGCAATGTCCTGGCCGTGATCACGGCGGGCAGAAAGCGGCTCATCGTCTGTTCAGTGCATCCGTAGGGGTAATCGATCAGATAGGGAAGGGCGTCGAGCATGGTGGTTGCCATACTCGGCGCGACCTGCACGGTTAACGTGGTGGTTTCCGGGCGACGTTCTTTGGGAATGTCGAGTTTGACGGCCACGCTGTCAGCGCGCATCTTGCCGGAGCGCGAGACAAACTTCTCGATGCCGTGCTCGTAGACGGTGTAAGTCTTTTCCATCGCGTCGGCGAATTTTCCACCGCGGCCTTCGACTTTCAGCTTTGCTTCGGTGGCGTGGGTGGCGGTAACCAGCCAGTCGACTCGCGTTTCGCTGTTGGCGTTCACATTTACTGATAGCTCCTCGGTTTGATATGTCCTGCCCTCAACAATCATTCCGTCGACTGTCAAGCCATCGGCGATTAAGGAAGGTGAAACATGCATGGGCTGATCGGTATTGTTATTAATCACAGTCGAGACAGTGACCCGATCGCCCACCACAAAGAAGCGCGGCGCTTCCAGCCGTACGATCAGCGGTTGCTTGGTACGTGTCGTAGCGTTGCCGATGCCGAATTGATTTCCGGTGGTGTTCACCCGAGCAGTGGCCTGCCAGGTGGTCAGCGAGTCGGGATACTTCACCTTTACTGTGGCGGTGCCGTCTGCGTCTGTCTTGATGTCCGGCTGCCAGAAAATGGTCGAGCGGAAATCGTTACGCACTTGAACCGCAGGCTGTTGAGCGCCCGGCGTTGACTGTGCGGGTGGCGGCGCTTCAGCCGCTTTGGCATTGACCACCCCTGGCCTCAACAACGCCAGGGTACTGACCTCCCGGTTTGCGACACCATCAATAACTACGGCGTTTTCTGTAATAGCACCTGCCGCGCGGCCATACTCCGACTTGTATCCGGCCGCCCCGCTCGCGATCTTGCTCAACTTGTCGAGAGCGGCGTCCCGGTCGTCACTAAGACCCATTTGTCGCAGCTCCTCACGGTTTTGCGCCAGAACCTTTTCGTCAATCAACTGCTTATCCAGCCCTTCGATCAAGCGTGCGTACGACTTTTGATTGAAGGTGCTCTGGGTCTGCACCGCATGACCGCGTTTGCTGCCGTAGTAGAACTGGCGCGGATCACCGGCGTAGTCCTGCTGAATGTATTTGACCGACTCGTCGAACAAGCCAACGGCAATTTCCGCTGCGACCGGCTTGCCGTTCGTGTCTTTGGTGGTGATGAAGAGCGTTCCTTCCTCGCGTGGTTGGTATTGTTCACGGTCGGCTTTCACATCCACGGACAGGAATTGCTGCACCGGGGGAACGACGATTTGTTTGGTATCGATGAAGAGCTGCAGGTCGGCAACCATCGCGGCGCTCAGATAAATATTCGGCACGTGTTTCTGTTCGATGGGCAGTTCGATGAGCTTGGCCGTCCCGGTGACATGAACGAGCTTGTAGCTGTACAGATCTTCGGCTTCGACACTGAACAGAACGTAACGATCACTTTCCGGCACAAACAGCATCACAGGCGCAGTTTGCCCGGCCCGAACCGTGTCTTTGTCGACGATGATCTGGACTCCGCTGTAACGATAGCCAAGCTCAGTCGTCGCGTTGGTGGCGACAAAGACCGAAGTTTCCGCCTTGATCGGCGGCAGAAAACGATCACGCTTGTCGGTCCCCTGGCTGCTGGTCCATTCAACGCGATAGTAGCCATCACGATCGGGCGTGAAGCTCAATTGGGCCGCGCCTTCGCTGTCAGTCTTCACGGATTGAGTGAGGATGTCGTCGTGTTGATAGCCGCGAAATTTCAGTTGCCAGGGCTTCTGGCCCTTGCTGACGCGCGGTGGAAACGACCCCCTGTCGCGCAAGACACGCAGCTCTTCGCCTTTAACCTCGCGGCCACCGGGATCGACCCAAATCTCCCACCAATAGTCACGCGTGATCTTAACCTGGCCTTCCGTCTTTACGGGTTGCTCGTTGGCATCGAGTGCCTTGATGTCTACGGTGACTTTGTCCTTCGGGCGATAGATGTTCCGGTCGGGACGTGGGTAAACGTAATAGCGCTGACGGGTGACGCGCACCGTGTCGCTCGAGATAATCTCTCGCCGCGATGAGTCGGTGACGCGGGCCTCAATTCTGAACTCGAAATCCTGATTGTAATTCTCGCGCGGCGTATCAAACGTAAGCGCCGCTTTGCCGGTCGCATCGGTCTTGATCGTTTCGCGTTTGATGATTTGACCCTGCCCACCGTAATAGTTGTAACGCCCCTGTTGTTCGATGTCATCGTAGTACCAGGGATAATCACGTCGCGGAAACCAATAGTGATAGAAAGGATTCTGATAGACGACGACTTCGACTGAGGCATTGGCCACCGGTCCGCCGAAATAGTAGTCTGCCTGAATGTTTACCGTGACTTTCTCGCCCAGGCGGAAAGCCTTCTTCTTGCCGTCTTCTTCCGGCGTTTTGACGGCTACCTTGAACTCGGGCAGCTTGTACTCTTCCAGCCTGAACAGCACGGCGCTGCCGAGGCTGTGGTTGCGTCCTTGATCCCAGAATTGAATGCTGTATTCGCCAAGCGGCAATTGTTCAGTCAGCTCCAGCGAACCCCAGGCGCTGCCGAAATCGTTAAGCGTGGTTTTGCCTTCGCTGACTTTTGTGCTGCGCGGATCAGTAATCTGGTATTCGACGATCTGGTTTGCGGGAGTTGAGTAGGTCCCGTTCGCATAGCGTCGGGCAATGAACTTCCAGTTAACTGTCTCCTTCGGCCGGTAAGCCGGGCGGTCCGTAAACGCATAAATCCGCCATGGTTCGCCCACCCCGTTATATCCATTTGCATTGCCGATAGAAAACGCCTGCCGTTCGTTGGATGGCGCAGTTGCCGCCGAGGCAAAAAGGTTCCGATAGTTGCTGACTGATTTCAAAAGGAAGGGCGCGAGGCCATCACCGTTAGTAGTCTGCGTTAGCTTTCGCGAATGCCATTTGTTGTTGTCGTAATAATTTTCCCACAGCGAAACGTTGGCGTTGGCGATGGGCGCTCCCGTAAGCGCGTTGCAGAAATAGACCAGCGCCTGGGTTGTCGTCGACTTCAATACGAGCGAGGCGTCGGTGACGAGCACCACGTCACGTACTGAAAGTGAGCCGCTCTTTGCTTCCAGCAGATAAGCACCGGTCGGCAGCTTGCCCTCAATGCGCGTTTGTTCGCTGCCGGGTTTGTGATCGCCTTTATCATTCAGGTTTTTTGTCCAGGCCTTGTACGAAGCGCGGCCGGCCACCTGCAGCTTTTGAATCCAATTGTTATTGCCGTCGTCGGTCTCGCCCTCATCTTCGCCTGACGTTTTCGTGAAGCGCACGTCACGCGTCAGATCAACTCGGTACAAGGCGAAGTTGACAGATTTCAGATTGCGAGTGCTTAAGGAGAACTGCACTTCAGAATCAGGCAGAAAGACATTTCCGACGCCGATGCCGAGTTGCGGTTCAATGATGTTCTTGATCTGTTGTTGGGCCTGATCGTAGTAGCGAGTCTCGCCTTTGGCGAATTCGGTCGTCAGCCGGCGATACAGTTCCAACGCTTTGACGTAATCGACTTCCTGCTGCCACTGGCCGTCGTCCAGTTGGCGAAGCGTTCCGTTCGTGTTCATCCACTCGGCGTAATAGAACAGCGCGTCGTCGTACCAGTCGCTTTGTTTACCCGCTTTCAGCGCCGCTTCAAACTCATCGGGCACACGCTGGCGCGATTCCCAATCGCCGTTCGTGTAGCGCATGGTCATCGCGATCAGAAAATTCAGATGTGCTTTGTCATTGTCGTTGGCGCTGATCTGCAGAGCATTTTCAAGAACGTCGAGCGGAATGTAGTTGCCATTGCTATAAAAGTAATACTCGTTCGAAGTGGCGCCCCGAGCGGCTTTGAAAACGATCTTGAGGTAGCGGTCACGCACACTGTCGCTCGTGCGCTGGCCCGCCCACCAATCAAGCGCCTGCTGGTAATGAGGCCAGGCCATTCCCCAGTTCGCCTGATTGCGGCGCGTCCAAAAGAGATCGCCGAGGGACTCGTGCGCCTCGGCCCAGACAAGGTCGCGATCGTCTTCCTTGTCATTGGTGCGAATCAGTTCCTCGAGTTGCTTTTGGGCCTGCTCGACTTTTGTGTTGTCGGAGGTGGCGGTTGCCGCGTCCGCTCGCCACGATGTGTCCGCGAGCCGAAAGTCGACCCAACGCACCTCAGCCGGCGGCAGTCCCTTTTTATCGACCCTGGCGTAGCTTTCGTTAGCGCGAGCGTACGAGCCAGCGGCGTAGAACTGCTCGGCCGCGGATTTTAGTTGCGAGTAGTCGGCCTGCTGGGTTGGGGTATTAAAGAGGAATAGCGCGAACAGCGCGATGGAGGTGATTGTCTTCATAGTCGAGTTGGTTCAGATGTTCTCAAATTTACAGCGGCTTGCCGCGCTTACTCCCAAGGGAATGGTCCTGGGCCAAACTAATCAGGGAGACTAGGTGGTTCCTGCTTGATGGGCAGAACTGCTGTTGGCGTGACGATCAGCAATCCTTAGACCCGTCGATCACGTGAGAGAGTTGCCTTCAACTCCCTCGGCTGGCCCGTCTTTTGAACGGCTGAGCGCGATGGTACTTGCACCAATCCCGGGAGCGCGGGCATCTTGCCCGCTTTAGTTTTTTGAGACGAAAGAGTGTTGGAAAGAAAAGCGGGCAGGATGCCCGCGCTCCCGGGATGCGCTCGCGGGAGTTTTATTTACTCAGAATTAATATTGTTAGGCGGCGCCTGTCTGATATTATGCGGTTGAATAGTTCGCGAACGAATCCCCCGACTAGCAAATGGTCCCCTCGTTCAGGGGAACACTCAAATAGACATTCAATCTTGCCGTTCTCAATCCGGCGAAAAGCTTAAGCTTTCCGCTGATAATTCAACCAGCCACCCACTCAGGAAGGAGCATCGCAATGCCATCCATCTCCCGCACACATGTTTTTCTGTTCTTACTTGGAATCATCGTCTTGGCCGGCGCAACAACCAGTGTTCGCCGCACGAATGCCCACTCTTCAAATCGTAAGACGGTTGCACCGACCGCCGCGACACACTCATTGAAGGTTCCAGTTGCCCCAGCCACAGTCCAGGTGAATCAGGGCGGCGACCTGCAAGGCGCAATCAACACCGCCAACTGTGGTGATACCATCAATGTTCAGGCAGGGGCCACTTTCCAGGGCAACTTCGTCCTCAAGAATCGGGGCGCTTGCAGCGATACGAACTACATCACGATCCAAACGGACGGGAATATTCCAGCGGCCGGCACGCGCATCTGTCCCACCAACGCTTCAGCGATGCCGAAGCTCGTCTCTCCGAACGGTACCGCCGCATTACAAGCAGACGACCTGGCGAATCATTACAAGATAATTGGAATCGAGATCACCAATATCGGTGGCAGCACGGTCACGCCGGAACTGGCTTTGATTGCAGGCTCAAGCTTTGCGAACCAGCCGCACCACATTATCTTTGACCGTGACTGGTTTCACGAGGCCACAAACGATACGTCGACACCCAATGCAATTACCACTACCGCAGTCCGGGGCCTGAATCTAAATGCTACCGACATCACAGTCACCGAATGTCGCTTTGGCGGATTCCGGGCGTATTTGCCGGCCGGCAACCCTGACACAAGTGTGCAGGCCAGTAACGCCATTCTCTTTCCAAACTCGGCGATGGGCGTAACCCTCAACAATAATTATTTTGAGGCCTGGTTTGCGCCGATATTCTTCGGAGGATCAGGAGGCACCACCGCGTACACGGCTACGCTGACAAACCCGACCTACGACGCGAGTACGCATAAGGGCACAGCAACATTCTCTTCTGTGGACAACCTGAACGTGGGAGATCTGGTAGCTTTCCAGGTAATCGACGGTCGCACGCCTGTTACGAACAGCGCCCATTCCAATGAGCCGGTGGTCTATCAGGTAGCGAAAGTAGATGGCGTAGGCGCCGGTAATCTAGTGAGCTATGAATCGTGGGGCTCATTTGACGGCAACCTGGCAGGGGGCAATCCACTATTAAAGGCTCCCTGCGCCTGTGGTAGTCAGTCATTGTCTGGCGGATATACATCATCTCCAATCCAGGCTCAATGGAACGGCTTTCTCAACGAGGACATCACGATCAAAAGAAATCAATTTGTCGAGAACTTTACTTCCACCGAACAGGTCTGGACTTCAACCGGCGGATCGCCTACTAATCAGCCTCGCTCGACACAGACCAATACAGGAAACTCCCCGAAGGGCATGATCGAGATCAAGATGGCTAAGCACGTCGTGATCGATGGCAATACTTTTGAAGGTTGGGAGTTGGGCTTTGTGATCACCAGCCGCAATCAAGGCAATGGCGGCAGTTCCGGAGGTTTTCCCTGGGCCGGTGTCTTCGATGTAACCATCAGCAACAATTGGTGGAAGAGGGCCGTGAATTATGACCGCCTCTATGGTTTTCCTTTCGGCGGGCCACAGTTGGAAGATAATGAATATACGAATGTGCGCAGCGGACCTTTGACGGTAACCAATAATCTGATTGAGTCGGGAGTCGAGAATTTTTTCAGTTCGTTTGGCGCGGCTGATAATGTGACCGCCACGCATAATACCTATCCAGGATTTCCCAATCCTCTGGGAGGGGGCTCGATGATTTTCGGGCAGGGGGCAACTTCAAGCGCGTTTGTCTTCCGCGACAACATCTTGTCCAACAATGAGTATGGTCTAAACTGCCAGATGACCGACACACCGATCTGCTGGCCAGGCGTTACGAATGACTCTCGCAACGTGATTAGCGGATCAGCTTTTAACCACAATGTCATAATCGACAATCGAGCTTCTCCCAACGGGTCGCTCAGCACCAACTATCCAAATGATCTGATTGCTATCAACCAGGGATCGATAGGTTGGACCAACCCTTCGGGCCGGGATTACCGCCTGTCGAGCAGCAGCAGCTACAGAGGTACAGCTTCGGATGGAACCGACCCGGGAGTGAACTGGTTGAGCCTGGTGAGCGCGCTCGGGTTTGATCCGATAACTTACACGGCGTCCCAGTGTCCGACGGCGCCATCCCCATCACCCTCGCCCTCACCATCGCCGACGGTTCCGGCAAGCCCGACACCCACTCCCGTGATCATCGTGCGTGATAGTTTTACGGCGAACGACGGAGTGGAACTTAGTCAGCACGTGGGTGAATTAGGAGCGACCTGGGCTCAGCCCTCGTATTCGCAGAACTCTAAGGACTTTATCTACAGTCATCGAGTAACGCATGAGGCCACAGGTTATCGCAACATCTACTACGCCTCCGGCCAGCCGCCGAGCAATTGCTATGTGCAGGCCGCGTTCACCAAGCTTAGCGCCGCTTCCGGAACTGTCGTGGCCGGGTTGGTCTTGCGCATGGATCCTTCGTCAGAGAACTACTACGACGCGCACTATGACACCAGCACCGGCGCCTGGTCGATTTCTTCAAATCTTAACGGGACGGGAACGCAACTGGGCTCCTGGGCCGACACGCTCGCGGCCGGTGACGTGCGCACGGTCAGGTTCGAAGCCTTTGGCGGAACTCTCACTTTATTTATTGATGGGAGCAGCCGCATCGTCGTTTCAAATGCAGACCATTCGGCGTCGGGGAGAGCGGGAATACTGATGAGCGGTTCCACCTCCTCGACCACCGGTTTTGCTCTCTCCAGCCTCGAGGCGGGCTCTATTGTGCTGCCCATTGCGCCCTCGGGCTTGGTAGTCTCCTTAGGCTGTCACGCGCACCTGCATTGGTCTGACAATTCGTCGAACGAAACCAGCTTCGTGGTCCAGCGCTCGGTTGACGGGGGAAATACATTTGCCCCGATCAGAACGGAACTCGCCAACGAAACGCAATCCATCTTTCTGCCGCGGCCTGGTTACAAACAGCCGCCTTACCTTTATCGGGTGGTGGCCAATAATGCGGCTGGAGATTCCGCTCCTACAAATACCGTCACTGTTCCAGCGAGGAGCTTCAGACCACCACAGATCTGTATCGACGGCGAGCTGGGTTCCAGTTGCTCAGCGCCGGTCTTTATCGATGACTTTAACGATAACCACCAGGACACTTCAAAATGGAACCTGGTAAGCGCACCGAACGCCGTCAGCGTTGTCGAACAGAACCAGCGTCTGGAGGTTTCTCCGTCCGCGACTACCTCCGGCTACAATGGTTATCAAACCGCGATACCCATCGACATCACGAGCGCCAGCGCCACCGTAACATTGGCCCAAGCTACCGTTGCAGTTGGATCAGCCGAGACCCTGTATGGAGTCTGGGGGGCAGGCGGCGGTTTTGTTTTTTCCATTGCGGGCGGAAGTCTCCGCCTGCAACTCTACGCAGGCGGGTTTACTCAGACCTCGGTGACTTATGATTCCGAACAACATCGCTTTCTCCGTATCCGGCACGACGCGGTGACGGATCAGATTTTATGGGAGACCAGCGCCGATACATTTACCTGGCAGACCCAACGCAGCGTGGCCCGACCATTTGCGATCAGTGGGATGTACCCTTCTCTGTATGCCGGAAAATGGGCAAATGAAGCAACTCAGCCTGGCACGGCTATCTTTGAGGACATGCGAATCGACAGGCCCAATCGCGCCTTCGACAATTTCGATGACAATTCACGCGACACTGCAAAGTGGGCAATGCAAAGCGCCTCGGGTGTGGTTAGCGTGCTTGAGCAGAACCAGCGCCTGGAGATTACTCCGTGGGCAAACGGCGCGGGTTTCAATGGCTATCAATCCGCTGCGGGCGTAGGCTTAACAAATGCGCGCGCCAGTGTCGAACTAGTCCAGTCCACAGCCGCAGTCGGTTCAGCCGAGACCATATTCTCGGCGTGGGGCGTTGGCGGGGGGCTTGCCTTTTCCGTCAAAGGGGGCAATCTTTACTTCCAGCTTTACGCCGTAGACTTGAACCAAACCTCGATTCCGTATGATTCGGTGCAGCATCGTTTTCTCCGGTTACGCCACGACGGAACAAGCGACAATCTTTTCTGGGAAACAAGCAGCGATGGCGTGACGTGGCAAACACAGCGTAGTGTGGTGCGGCCGTTCACGCTCAGTTCAATGTACGTAACACTCTCTGCGGGGAAATCGGTTAGCGAAGTAACGCAGCCGGGAAAAGCGATCTTTGATAACTACCGGGTCGTGGATAACTGTCAAATCCCGTAGACGATGCGGAGGTCTCACTTTTAATCTTTGCGCCTTTGCCTCTTTGCGCCTCTGCGTGAAATGTTTTGGATCTGCACGATGGGCTCACGCAAAACGGCGAAGCTGCAAAGAAGAAATTAGGACAGCATCAAACCATGTAAGGAAACTTCCAGTAACCGGCCAACGGACCTTACCGAGCGTAAGGATCGTTGGCCGGTCTGACAAACCCGAGTTGCACCGCCGGGAAACAATATTGAAGGCATTTGCGTAGAATCAACGAAATCATCCATCATTCGTTGCTCGATAGTTTGCTCCTGCGCCACGCAACCTGTTAGGTAGTGCCCTAATCTGTAACGCAAACTGTTAGTTTGCGATGAGTGAATGGCGTTCAACGGGCGCGCAAACTAACAGTTTGTGTTACAAAACCAAACCAGGCTATTTACCAACTGTTGGATAGCTTCTGAAAGGAGAAGACGTGACTAATACTAGTCCCTGGTGCAAACGAATTTTCATCGCCGCCATCATCTCGCTACTCAGCATTGGCATGGTGCGGCCAACACTCGGCCAGGCGAAAAGCCCGGCCGCTGTTCCGATTAAGACACCGGCCGGAGCAGACGCGATCAAAATTCCCTTCGAGACTTACAAACTACCGAATGGTCTAACTATCATTCTATCCATGGATAAAGCCACACCTACCGTGGCGGTGGACATCTGGTACCACGTGGGTTCGAAAAACGAGGCGCCCGGCCGTACCGGGTTTGCGCACCTTTTCGAGCACGTGATGTTCACCGGTTCGGCGCATGCTCCGTACGGCTTGCACGACAAGCTGACCGGCGGCGTCGGCGGCGCGAACAATGGTTCGACCAACAATGATCGTACGAACTATTACGAGACGGTGCCCGCGAATTATCTCGAGGCCGAGTTATGGTTGGAAGCCGATCGCATGGGCTGGCTGTTGGACACGCTCGATATCGCCAAGCTCAACGCGCAACGCGACGTGGTGAAGAACGAGCGCCGCCAGCGAGTTGATAATCAGCCCTACGGCCGGGTCAGCGAAATCAACTCAGCGGCAATCTATCCCAAGGGCCATCCGTATTCCTGGTCCGTGATCGGGTCAATGGAAGACCTGAGTGCGGCGTCCGAAGACGATGTAAAGGAGTTTTTCCGTTTTTACTATGCGCCGAACAACGCCACGCTGGCTGTAGTTGGAGATTTCGATCCGGTGCAGGCCAAGGCCTGGATCGTAAAGTATTTCGCCGACATCCCGCAGGGAAAACAGGTGCAGCGACCGACGGTGCCGTTGGGCAAGCTGGCGGCGGAGAAACGGCTGGTGTACGAGGACCGAGTTCAGATCCCGCGTCTTTATATTGAGTGGCCCAGTGTCGGTGTGAAGCACGATGATGATTACGCGCTTTCCGTATTGGCTTCGATCCTGTCAGGTCCACGGACGGCGCGCCTGACAAAGGCGCTGGTTTACGACTCGCAGGCAGCTTCGAATGTCTTTGCTTTTGAGAATTCAAACGAAGACGTGGGTGAGTTTGGTGTGGTCGCAATTCCGCGCCCGGGACATTCGCTGACTGAACTTGAAGCAGCGGTCGACGAAGTGCTGCAGCGAGTAATGCGCGAGGGCCCGACGGCAGAGGAGATGCAGAAAGCAACGAGTGGTTTGGAACTCGGCTTCCTTCGTGGCCTGGAATCGAATCTGGGTAAGGCCAATCAACTGATCGACGGCGCTGTGTTTCACGGTGATCCGGGATACTTCAAAACGGATTATCAAAAGACGTTGGCAGTTACCGCGGCGGACGTCCGGCGCGTGGCTAACCAATATCTGACCAAGGGTCGCGTCGTGCTCAGCGTCGTGCCGAAGGGCAAGAAAGATCAAGCCGCTAAAGCCGCCGAGAGTGAGAGCGTAGGCGAGCTGCGAAAAAACCAACATCGACCGAACGCTGTCAGGCGCACCGGCGCGGCAACCATGCGAGGAGGTAGATCATGAGACAACACAGCCGACTGGCATTCCTACTAGCGTTCAGCCTGGTTAGTTTTGCGACGCTCGAGGCGCAGCAAACCCTCGATCGCACTAAGGTTCCGCCGCCAGGCAAGACGCCGGAGTTGCGTGTTCCCGCGTGGACCAGGTCTGCGCTTCCCAACGGCGCTACTTTGACTATTTCCGAACAGCACAATCTTCCGCTGGTTTCGTTCACTATTACTTTTATCGGTGGCGCCGATCAATTCGAAGCTAGTGGGCGTCGCGGGCTGGCATCGATTACCGGTTCGATGTTGAGCGAAGGAACGACGACCAGAACAGGAGATCAGCTCTCGGATGCGTTACAACTGCTGGGCGCCAACGTAGGCACGAACATGGGCAGCGAGTCGGGCTCAATCGGGTTCGTTTCGACGGCAAAGAATTTCCCGCGAACGCTCGCGATTCTGCAGGACATGATGTTGAATCCTATCTTCCCAGCCGAGGCGCTTGAACGTCTACGCGGCCGGGTGCTGGTCGGACTGACGCAGCAAAGAGATCAGCCGGAAACGATCGGCGCGGCCGTCTTTGCAAAGGTTCTGTATGGCACTGAACACCCTTACGGCACTCGCGCCACGGAAGCCTCAGTCAAGGCGATCACTCGCGATGACGTCGTTGCTTTCCACAAGGCCTTCTTTCAACCCGGACGCGCAATCATCACGGTTGTCGGCGATGTCGATTCAGCCGCCGTGAAGAAAACGATTGAGCAGACATTCAAACCCTGGACCAGGGCAGGCGAGAAACCATCCTTTGCTTATCCGAAGCCGCTTGAGCGTGGACCAGCAACT
>Ga0179594_10000192_pt1 | contig 17004 bp, 15 predicted proteins | sample CZOMad1_1_08_16f_FD_148625 | JGI IMG/M metagenome (GOLD analysis project Ga0179594, IMG submission 148625) | Vadose zone soil fungal communities from Angelo Coast Range Reserve, California, USA - CZOMad1_1_08_16fungal (Illumina Assembly) | ecosystem: Environmental > Terrestrial > Soil > Vadose...
GAAAGATCAGAACAAAGACTGTATGAATTTATTGGCATTTCTGATTGATTCTGATCCTTGCCTTCTCCGTGTCTCTGTGACTCTGTGGCAATCTTGCTTTTTTCAGGCTGCTGAAAAAACTCTCAGATTCAGCGAACGACGCAAAATTTGGAGTGCGGCGGCAGCGACGCCGCTTTGGATTGACGCTATTTCCCAATACTTTCTGAGGCGCGAGTCAATATCCAAAGCGGCGTCGCTGCCGCCGCGCTCCAAGAGTTGAGTTTTTCAGCAGCCTGCTAAACGATAATTGAGATCATGTACATCTCTTACAACTGGCTGCGTGAGTTGACTGGCACGACCCGGACGCCGCTCGATCTCCGCGAGCGTCTGACCATGGTCGGCTTGGCAATCGACGCTGTCGAAACTCTCCCGGACGACTCCATTCTTGATGTCGAAGTTCCCTCGAACCGCCCGGATTGCTTGTCTCATATCGGCATCGCGCGCGAAGTGTCAGTGATCGAATCAGGCGGCGTCACCTGGCCGCCCGCGACTCTGCCGAAGACTGAAGGCCTGGCCGAGAGTCTTACTTCGGTCGAGATTCTCGATCCCGATCTTTGCCCTCGTTATGCCGCGCGCGTGATTCGGGGGGTAAAGATTGGGCCATCACCCGGCTGGCTGGCCCACCGTCTGGAAGCAATCGGACAACGACCCATTAACAACGTCGCGGACATCACCAACTATGTACTTCACGAGATGGGCCAGCCGCTGCATGCTTTCGATTTAGCCAGGCTTTCCGAACAGCGCATTGTAGTCCGACGCGCCCGTGTGGGAGAGAAACTCACAACCCTTGATGGTGTCGAGCGCGAACTGACCGGCGAGATGCTGATGATCGCGGATGCTGAGCGGCCCGTTGCCGTCGCCGGCATCATGGGCGGCGAAGATTCTGAAATCTCTAATGCCACGGTCGATGTGTTGATTGAGAGTGCTTACTTTGATCCGGATTCGGTGCGGCGCACGGCGAGGGCCTTAGGGATGGATACCGAAGCCTCACGCCGCTTTGAGCGCGGGGTCGACTATGGCGGTGTCATCCGAGCGCAACAGCGATGCGTTGAATTGATTTGTGAGATTGCCGGCGGCGTCGCGACTGAGGATGCGGTCGACGTGCAAAAGGAAAGCCCGGCCGCGCGACTGGTGAAGTTTCGCCCGGCGCGAGTCGAGGCTTTGACATCACTCGAGGTTGCGCCGGCCAGGATGTTTGACATCTTGACGCGCCTCGGCTTCGCTCCCTCAGAGAACAACGGTGTTTCGTTGACGGTCGAGGGCGTTGAAGCAGCAACCACTTTCATCGTGCCGACCTGGCGTATTGATGTGCGCCTGGAGGAAGATCTAATCGAAGAGATCGCTCGCCATACCGGCTACGACAAAATTAGATCAGAACTGCCGCGGGCAAACTCCGCCGGAGAGTATCAGCCTCGAGGCCTGCAGGTTCGGGCGCTGAGGCGAGTCCTGGCGGCTGCGGGCTACAACGAAGCGATCAACTTCAGCTTCATCGACACCAACCACGACGATCAGATTGAGCCAATCGCTGACCTGGTTATTGAAAGAGCCGCCGAACGCTTTGTTGCCCTGCAGAACCCGATCATCGACGAGTCAGTGCGCATGCGTCCGAGCCTGATTCCGGGTCTCCTGAGTTCGCTCCGGCACAACCTCAACCACGGCAAGAAAGACGTGAGATTGTTCGAAATTGGGCGTGTTTTCGCTGCTTTGGGCGACAATGAGCTGCCGACAGAGCGCGAAGCCCTGGCCCTGTTGGCGACCGGCGGAATGTTGGAAGCAGACCGCAGTCAGGCGATTCGGGAAGTGGATTTTTATGACGTGAAGGGTGCCCTGGAGGCGAGTGCTGAAGCCCTGCGGGTCGAACCTTTACAGTTTGCCGGCGCCAGTATCAAGCATTTGCGCGAAGGGCAAACGGCCGCGATCAAACTCGCGGATGGAACCATCATCGGCAGCCTTGGCAGGTTAGCCGACAACATCTCCGCCGCTTACAAGTTTCGCCAGGCCGTTTATGTAGCTGAGTTGAGCCTCACCGTTTTGCTTGGCGCCGCAGAATCGACCGTGCAGTACCAGACACTTACGCGCTTCCCTTCGATCATGCGAGACGTGACTCTGCTTGTGGCTCGCAGCACGACGCTTTCTGAGTTGATTGGCACAGTCGAGGATCAAGAGATCGAAGATTGTCGCGACGTGAAGCTGGTCGGAACCTACGAAGGTTCGAATATTCCGGATGACCAGCGCTCGGTTACTTTGCGCCTGGAATATCGCTCTGATGATCGTACGCTGCGAGACGAAGAAGTCGAAGAAATGCATCGCCGTCTGGTCGATGTGCTGACGCAAAAGTTCGGCTCCGCGGTTCATTAGAAATAAATCACCTTGGCGGCGAAGATGAGTCTTGCGCTTGCGCCCGCGAAGTCGCATAATCGCAGCGCTTCAGAACTCGACACCGTCGTCCGGGAGATAATTGATGGTAGGTTTATCAGGACTGGAAAAGTTTTCGCATCTCGAGGACAAGATCTATCGCACGATCGAACTAACGAAGACGCTGCGCCAGGAGAATGACGGTTTGCAAAAAGATCTGGCGCTGATGCGGCGCGACATGGGCAGTGTCCTGAACGAGAAGGAACGGCTGGAGAGTCAGGTGGAAAGACTGCTGGCGGAACGTGAGATGGTGCGAATGAAAGTTGAAGCGATGCTCGATGCGGTGGCGGCGTTGGATCCGGAAATGGCTGAGGAGCTGAGCAAGTGACTGGTGGTAACGGGCGCATGAGTTTAAGTAAGACTGGTATGGATGCAACAACAGCGACCCCCACGGTGCGCGTGGAGATCTATAACCAGACCTACAACATTCGTTCTGACGGCGATACCGAATACATCATTCAACTGGCAGAGTTTGTCGACAGTCGGATGCGCGAAATTTCTTCCGGCACGCTCACGGTTGACTCATTGAAAGTCGCGATTCTCGCGGCCCTGCATATCGCTGACGAGCTACACCGCTTAAAGCATCTCTACGAGCAGGCGGACACCCAGTTGGGCGCGCGTAGTTCGGAGTGCGCGGAGTTGCTGGATCGCTTGCTCAAGGTGCGCACCACGCTCGAACAGGAGGCCGGAAACACGGGCGGGATTTCGTTTAGTTAGACGCGTTTCGAGTTTCGAGTTTCGAGTTTTAGGTTTTCGGTCCAGGGTTTCAAGTCTCAAGTCTCAAGTCTCAAGTCTCAGATCTCAGATCCCAGATCCCGGATCATCAAGTTTCAAGTCTCAAATTCCAGGGTTCATGCTCTGGATTCGATCTGCTTAGAGTTTTACGCCTGCTGATCTAAGAGCTCCGCAACCCGGCACCCGAAACCCGACCCGGATACCCGACACCCGATACCCGAAACTTAAAAAATGCGCGAACATCGGTGCTTGTGTTACTATCCGGGCGGCGGAGGGAAACAGTCTGCGGGGCTCGCCACCGAGTTACGATGATTGAGCCAACGCCGTAGAATAGGGAGGCCGAAGCCGCGTGCCGGTGCAGTTCTTCAGCGTTAAGAACTGCCAGAGGCCGTGGTAAACATAGGTCACCCACCTGTTAAGCAGGTTCAATTACGGCTTCGGAACGACCCAGCGGATCTCCCTCCCGCCAATTAAGTCGTAAATAGCGGTTAAGTCGTAAATAGTAAATCGTGAATCGTGAATAGTAGTTTTTGGCTATTCGCGATTAGCGGTTTTCGGTTTGCGGCTTTTTCTAATTGCGATTCACTAAGTAATAAATAGTGAATAGTGAATCGTAAATAGTGAATAGTGAATGGTGAATCGGAAAGCGTGAATAGCGACTAGTGATTCGCAATTAGAAATAGCTGCAACCGAAACCGCTAATCCCGAGTCGCCGAAAACTTACTATTCACTATTCACGATTTACGATTCACGGCTTTTTCTCTATGAAGATTCTGATGATCGGAGATGTGGTAGCCAAGCCCGGCCGCACTGCTGTGCTCGACCGGCTGCAGGATCTGCGCGAACAGCATTCGATTGATCTGACGATCATGAACGCCGAGAACCTGGCCGGTGGCTTTTCGATTACGCCATCCCTTGGTGAGCAACTCTTCGCCAACGGTATCGACGTGATGACCTCCGGCAATCACATCTTCGATAAACGCGAAGCCATCGATTATATCCAGCAACAACCGCGCCTTTTGCGACCGGGCAACTACCCGCCGAATACTCCGGGTCAGGGCGTCTGGGTAGGTGAGGTGAACGGTATCCAGGTTGCGGTGCTTAATCTGATGGGCCGGGTCTTCATGCCGCCTTCGGACGATCCCTTTCGCGTCGCCGACAACATCGTGGACTCTTTGCCGGCGACGGCTAAAGTGCGCCTCGTCGATATGCACGCCGAAGCAACGTCGGAAAAAGCGGCGATGGGTTGGTACCTTGACGGCCGCGTGTCTGCAGTAGTCGGCACGCATACGCATGTGCAGACTGCCGATGAAAGGATCCTGCCACACGGCACCGCCTACTTGACCGATCTGGGAATGACCGGCAGCTACGCCGGCGTGATCGGCATGAGCAAAGCGGATGTGATCAAGCGCTTTACCTCAGTGACCTTCAGGCGTGCTGAGCACTCAAGCGGTAATGTGCGGATTTGCGGAGCGGTCATTGACGTGGACGAGGAAACAGGCCATGCACGCGAGATTCAGCGAATCAATCTCAGCCATGAATCGTGAGCAGTGGGCAGTGGGCAGTGGGCAGTGATTACACGCAGTCGGGTTTGTCCTCTTGATTACCCATCGAAAGAAAAGAGGAGGAACGATGAAAGTAAGGAATTACAGAGAACTTATCGCTTGGCAACGAGCAATGGATCTAGTTGAGGAAGTTTACAAGTCAACCAAAGAATTTCCACGTGAAGAGATCTACGCACTTACCGGTCAGATTAGGCGCGCCGCCGTGTCCATTCCCTCGAATGTAGCTGAAGGTCAAGGTCGACGGTCCACGAACGAATTTCTTCATTACCTGTCGATCTCCTATGGCTCATTAAGGGAGGTCGAAACACAGATCCTAATCGCCCAGCGACTTCAATACATCAATGAAGTAAAGTGCGAACGGCTCATGGAAATGGCTGGAGAAGTAGGACGACTTCTGAACGGATTGATGACTTCACTTGTGCGGTAGGTCAGTTGTACAGCGCCGTGGTGCCGACTGCCCACTGCCCACTATTATTCTGGTCCTTCTACGTCAGGAACAAGATTTCCTGTAGCTGGGGTGGTCTTAACGATCGGCGCGGCGAGCAGTCTTTGCGCATAGCCTTCGGGGAAGGAGCGGACGCGACCGCTCGAATCAGTGACTACGTGACCGGTTTCGCCTTCAGAAATTATTTGGCCATCCGAGACACGGAGAATTTCATAGCCGAAGCGCAATGAGCGTCGCCGGAGTTCGGTAATATGAGTGCGAATCAGCAACTCGTCGTCGTAATAAGCGGGTGCTTTGTAACGACAATAACTTTCCGCGACCACCAGAAAAGCATCATCACTCTCTTCCATATCGCGGTAAGAAAATCCGCGCGCGCGACAGTATTCCGTGCGTCCTATTTCAAACCAGACCAGATAGTTGGCATAATAGACAATGCCCATCTTGTCCGTTTCGGCATAGCGCACGCGCAGCAGGGTTTCGTGCCAGTCGCCGAGCGCCGTTTCTTGTAGGGCTGGACTTGTCATCGTAAACAAAATGCCTTCCGGAATGTCATCGGAAAGCGACGAACTTCATCGTTCCTGAGTCAGTGACGTTTAGCGGACTATAAGAGCGGAAGGCTGAATATGTCAAAGAGAACACGCACGCTGCTGGCCTTTGTGGCCCTTTCCTGCCTGACGGTCATGTCCGCTCTGGTCGGCGGCCAACCGTCGGCGGCGCAACGAAAGGCAACCGCCGCGATTCCCTCGCGCGTCGCCAGGAATGCGGCGATCGTCGCAACCACCGAAGCGGTCCTGAAAGACACCAGCGAAATTCGCGAACTGCCGATCCTGCGCCCGGTGAAAAGCGGCGCTCAGTCACGCGCAGAAATCCAGCGAATGGTGATACGCAACCTGGACGAAGACACGAGCCCGGCCGAGATGCACGCCTCGGAAGTCACCCTGAAGAAACGGGGACTGGTTGGCGCCGACTTTCAATACCGAGCCTTCATGATCAAACTGCTGACAGAGCAAGTGGCCGGCTATTACGATCCGAAGATCCAGGAGTTTTTTCTCGCCGATTGGATCGATCTCGAAGGCCAAAAGCCGGTGATGGCGCACGAACTGACTCATGCCTTACAGGATCAGCATTTCAACTTGCGGCGCTTTCAGCACTGGCCCAAGGGTGATTCCGACGCCGAGCTGGCGGCCCATGCGCTGATTGAAGGGGACGCGGTGCTGGCAATGACTATTTACATGGCCAGGAATCCACTGGTGGCCCTGTCGTTTCGCCGCGTGATGGAATCAGACAAGACCTCGTCCGAACAATTTACCCAGGCGCCGCGCTATCTGCGCGAGTCGCTGGTTTTTCCTTACCTTGAAGGAGGCGAGTGGGCCACGCAGTTGTATAAGCGGGGCGGCTGGAGCGCAGTATCCAAAGCGTTCGCGGAACTGCCCGAATCCACCGAACAGGTAATGCATCCGGAAAAGTATTCGGCGCATGAGCCGCCGGTTCGCGTTAGCTTGCCGGATGTGCGCGCGCTGCTCGGACCGAGATGGAAGCGCATCAGCTACGATGTGACCGGCGAGTGGAACTACTACCTGGTCCTCGATCAATTCCTGAATTCCGCCGTTGAATCAAAACGCGCGGCGGCTGGTTGGGGCGGTGATCGTTTTGAAGTCTATGAGGGACCAAAGGCCGGTGACGTGTTCATGGCCCAACTTACCGTTTGGGATACTGAAAACGAGGCGCGCGAGTTCCTTGATGCCTACGTTAAGCGCACGAAGCTCCGCTATGCCGAAGCGAATTTGACCGAAGTCGCGTCTGAACACTCGAAGGCTGAAGCAGCGCTGCACCAGTGGACGACGAGCGAAGGAGGAGTAACTATCGAGTTGCGCGGCAAACGAATCCTGATACTCGAAGGCATGCCCGCGACCGCGAAGGCAACTGAGCTGGCCGAATCATTCTGGCAATAACCCCGGTGCTCGTTTAGCAGGCTGCTGAAAAACAAGATGTATAGATCAAAGAATCGATACGATCCACGAAGTCACACGAACGAACACGAAATAACACTAAGAAAACGGCGCCGTTTTCGTGTGACTTCGTGCTGCTTCGTGTAATTTCGTGGATCGTAATCACTTTTTCAGCGGCCTGTTAGAGGCGGGCATTGCCCGCCGTCTCAACCACAGAATCAAAGTTGCTTGGATGGATGTTGACGTGAACCGGCGGGCAACGCCCACCGCTAAACGAAACGCCGATATTTGCACTCGAAGCACATAGCGTCATCCGCGTACTGGTGCAGTCTGATTTTCGCAGCTTCTCATTCACACCGCGGCTTCAGCCCGGTGGTCGGCAGGCGGTTTTAGAAGTCGTGAACCGTTTGAACGGTTTTCTCCGCTTACTGCAGGCGGAAGCCGTTGAAACGGCTGACGTAAATCAGGAGTTTTGCTAATCGCCGGGCTGAAGCTATGGTGTGAATGAGAGACACTGCGAAAACCAAAGTGCACCACCAACAGCCATCCGCGGAGCGTTTCGCATTGCCACGCTTTGTTCTAGAATAACAATCGATCCTTAGAAAAGAGGCCACCAGGATGTCAACTACGGTTAAGTACACGTCCGCTGATCTTGCGCTGATGCCGGATGACGGCAATCGCTACGAGATTATCGAAGGAGAGCTATACGTGTCTCGACAACCAAGGACTGAACACCAATACACCTGTGGTCGCCTGGGGCATTTTTTGGAAGACTGGAGCGATCAAAGCGGGCTTGGCCTTGTACTTCCTGCCCCGGGTTTAGTTTTTGCTGAGGACGATGATGTTGTTCCCGACGTGACTTGGATCAGCCGGGAACAATATGCTCAGTCCGTTGACGCAGGTGGACATTTACGTTTGGCGCCGGAACTGGTGATAGAGGTGCTCTCGCCCGGTAAGGCCAATGAGAAACGCGACCGGCACGCCAAACTAAAGCTGTATTCGCGCCGTGGCGTGCAGGAGTATTGGATAGTGAGTTGGATTGGTCAGTTTGTGGAAGTCTATCGCCGCGCAGACACGGAGCTGAAACTTGCGGCCACGCTTAATGCTCAAGACGATTTGGAGTCCCCTCTCTTGCCAGGCTTTTCCTGCCAGATATCGAAGCTGTTCTTGTCGTCACTGCCGGTCTGAATCATGAAGAGATCAGAAACGCTACCGGCCACAATCGAATCCCCACAACGTCTGCGCGAATTGACCGCCGAGCTCAAACGGCTGGAAGCGAAGCTGCATCTCGGCGGCGGGCCAGACAAGATCGAACGTCAGCACAAACAGGGCAAGCTCACAGCGCGCGAGCGCGTCAAGCTGCTGCTTGATCAGGACTCGTACTGTCAGGAGATCGGTTTGCTCGTCGCCTACGATCAATACGAGGACGGCGCGCCCGCTGCTGGTGTGGTAACGGTGGTGGGCCGGGTTGGTGGCCGTGAGGTCGTCATCGTGGCGAATGACGCGACTGTCAAGGCCGGTTCCTGGTGGCCTGAGACGATTAAGAAGATTCTTCGCGCGCAGGAAATCGCGATGCGTTCGCGCACTCCGATTATCTATTTGGTCGATTCCGCGGGCGTCAATCTTCCTTATCAAGGCGGTGTGTTTCCCGGCCAATACGGAGCTTCGCGGATTTTCTATTACAACTCGATCATGCGTCGCTATTTGAAAGTGCCGCAGATCTCGGCAGTCATGGGGCCGTGTATCGCTGGCGGCGCCTACCTGCCTGCGCTTTCAGACATCATCATCATGGTCGAGGGAACATCGTTCATGGGCCTGGGAGGTGCAAATCTGGTTAAGGGCGCCACCGGCCAGACCATCGACAATGAAGCCTTGGGTGGGGCTCGTACTCACAATGAAATCTCCGGAGTGGCTCATTATCGAGTCCCAAATGACGAAGCATGTTTGGAAAAAATCCGGAAAATCATTTCGGAACTACCGGCGAAGGTGGATCCAGTTGTTTCGATCACGGAAAGTGTCAATCCGTCGCTTCCTGCGGGACGGCTGTACGACATCATCCCCGAAAATCATCGGCAGCCTTATGACGTACGCGAGTTGTTGAAGTGTCTCCTCGATGGCGGCCATCTCGATGAGTTTCAGGCGGACTATGCGAAAGAGATGATCACCGGTCACGCGCGTATTTGCGGAATTCAGGCAGGAGTAATCGCGAACAATCGCGGTATGATTCGGGCGCCGTCAGGTGGGCCGCCGCGCTTTGGCGGGATCATCTACACGGAATCGGCCGAGAAAGTTGCGTACTTTATCGAGACCTGCAACCGACACCAGACGCCTTTGCTTTTCATCCAGGACGTTTCCGGGTTCATGGTCGGGCCGGAAGCGGAACACTCGGGCATCATTCGCGCCGGCGCGCGCTTTGTCGAAGCGATGGCCACGGCGCTGGTGCCAAAGATTGTCTTGACCGTCAATCATGCATCGGGCGCCGGATATTATGCGATGGCGGGCCAGGGCTTTGACCCGGACTTCATTTATAGTTGGTCCACCGGCCGCATGGGTGTAATGGAAGGCGAGTCAGCAGTGCAGGCCGTCTTTGGGACGGAATTGGATAAGCTGAAAAAGAAAGGACAACAACCGGATCAGGGGTTGGAATCGGCGATGGCTGAGGTGCGCGAAACTTACGAGCGCGATCTGGATGCGAAGTACGCGGCCGCAAGGGGCTTTGTTGATGCAGTGATTGCTCCGGAAGATACTCGTGCGGCGCTGGAACTTTCCTTGCGCACTGCCTTGAATTACAGTGGCCCGCATTTGGGACAGTTCGTGTTGCCAAGTGTTCTGGTGTGATTTTGTTTTGACAGCGCACGAGAGAATTGATGGTCCAGAGAGTGTTTTTCGACCGGCTTTAGCGCCGGGACGCATCAGCGGTTCCTTTGCGTCTTTGTGCCTTCTGAGAAACACGCCTTTTTTGAATTGTTCCGTTTAGACAGGGCACTTGTGCCCCTCGCAGCGACGGCGGACCAGTCCGCTGTCTAAACGGAGCTCAGAGATGACTCGTTTGATCCGGGTATCCGCACGTCGCAGGCGAGCTGAGATGCTTTGCGGGAACCGTTATTTCAACAGGAGGTGAGCATGCATGGAAAAAATTTGGCCAGTGTTCTCAGTCTCGTACTCGCGTTGCTAACTATCGCGGCAATGGCGCCAGCCCAGGGTTGGAAGGGCCAAAGCACTGTCGCAAACTCGAATTCGACTGCGGGGAATGCGAACAAATCGACGACGTCCCGAAAGCGACGCGTGACTGGCGATAAGGCAAGCAAAAAGCCAGCCGTCGTGCGCTGCGATCCGGACAAGCAGCAACCAGCAGATTTATCCGGTACCTACAAAGGAGTCGTGAACTATCCCGACGGCGGATTGAACGGTGACGCGACCCTGACGATCACCGGCAATCAATTCCTACTGGTGGTTGGGAACGCCGCTCAGACTGGCAGAATAACAGCGGTTACAACCTGTACCTACACAGCGGCCACGATGATGTTTGGCGAAGCGAAGAAAGCAGAACCAGGTCAACCGGCGCCGCCGCCATTACCGGTGATCTCGCTGCGCGCAGTTAAGAGCGGGAACGATGTGACCTTAACAACGGCCTCGGGTGAGCGCCGGACGTTTTCGTTTGCGCCGAAGGCGGCGAAATAGATGTGCATCGACAGGTCAGTACCACCTGCGGTAGCGGGTGGGTGATAGCTTTATAAAGACCCGCCAGCTACCGCAGGCGCTACTGACCTGTAAGACACCCGGCGAAGCTAACGACAAACTGAAGTTCGTCGGACAAGCGCGTCGGACAGACATCGGACAATCGGATGAAGCAACAGATTCGCATCGCTGCGGGCCAGGGATTCTGGGGCGACCTGCCTGAGGCGCCGGTTCGCCAGGTTGAGGAAGGGCCGATCGACTATCTGATGCTCGACTATCTGGCCGAAGTCACGATGTCGATCATGCAGAAGCAGAAAGCTCGCGACCCGCGAGCCGGCTATGCGCGCGATTTCGTGCCCCTGATGCGGCAAATCATGCCGGCCTGCGTGGAACGAAACATCCGAGTCACCGCTAACGCGGGAGGCGTAAACGTTGAAGGCTGCGCGAACGCTGTGCGAGAAGTCGCGCGAGAACTTGGTCTCGCCGGCAAGCTGAAAATCGGGATCGTCACCGGTGATGACATTATGGGTCGGCTAGACGAACTGCTCACACGTGGTGTGGAGTTGCGCAGCATGGACACCGGCGAGCCTTTGTCGACCGTTCGTGATCGCATTCAAAGCGCTAATGTTTATCTGGGTGCCTGGCAGATGGTCGAGGCGTTGAACCGCGGGGCTCGGATTGTAATCACCGGGCGCGCTACGGATACCGGGCTGACGCTGGCTCCTTTGATTCATGAATTTGGTTGGGCCGAAAATGATTGGGATCGGCTCGCCGCTGGCACGATCGCCGGCCACATTATCGAGTGTGGCGCACAGGCTTCGGGCGGCAACTGCCAGTACGACTGGCGCAACATTCCTGATCTGGTGAACGTGGGATTCCCGATCGCTGAAGCAGCGCCAGACGGAACGTTCGTGATCACCAAGCACGAGGGAACCGGCGGCCGAGTGAATATCCCTTCGGTCAAAGAACAGTTGGTGTATGAGATGGGCGACCCGCATGAATACATCACGCCGGATTGCGTCGCCGATTTCACCACGATTCAACTTGCCGACGCCGGACCTAATCGCGTTCGGGTTCACGGGATCAAGGGACGTCCGGCGACTAGTACTTTGAAAGTTTCGATCAGTTATTCGGCAGGCTTTAAGGCAGTGGGTACGCTGGTCTATGCCTGGCCCGATGCCTATGAAAAGGCGCGGGCTGCCGACAAGATTCTGCGCGGAAGGGTTGAGCGGCTCGGGCTGAAATTCGATCAGATCCTCGCGGAGTTTGTAGGCGCCAATGCTACGCATGGAAGATTGGCCGGCGAGCCTTCAGCCGATCTCGCCGAGGTGCAGTTGCGCGTGGGCGTGCGCAGCGAGAATCGAAGCGCTGTCGATAGTTTCACTAAAGAGATCGCGCCGCTGATCCTGACCGGTCCGCCGGCCGTGACTGGATTTGCCGGCGGCCGTCCGAAAGTCGAAGAGATTGTGGCCTACTGGCCGGCGCTAATTCCTCGGGAAGAGATCACCCCGAGGGTTGAAGTGCTGGACGTCTGAAACGGCTCGTGTCAATCGTGATTTCAGAAACTACGAAGGGAGGGGCACGGGTTTCGGCTATGCCGTCTGATGTGCGGTGGCGGCTCTGCACCACCGCGGCGGTTAGTCAGGAAAATACGGGCCGTGCCCCGTCTGGGGCACAGACCCCCAAACATTCGAGGGCCGTTCCGGAATGTCATAGACCTTCCGCACATCAAGTGGCAGAGCCACAAACGACTTACTTGATGTCCTTGAGAAGTTGCGATGCGCATTCAATTAACCAAATTGGCCCATGCTCGATCGGGCGATAAGGGCGACACTGCCAATGTCGGCTTGATCGCCTTCCGTGACGACTTCTATCCGTTGTTAGTGCGTGAAGTTACTGCTGAACGTGTGAAACAACACTTCAATGGAATCTGCAAAGGCGAGGTCGAGCGTTTCGAATTGCCAAACCTGGGCGCACTCAATTTCCTGTTACACGAAAGCCTCGACGGCGGAGGTACGTTGTCTTTGATGACCGACGCACAAGGGAAGCCTTCTCGACCGCGTTGTTGCGGATGCAGATCGAGCTATCTGATGCCGAAGCCGGATCGCTCGGTTTGGTCTGAGCGATCGTTTTCGCTGCGATCTCATTTCGTGCTTCTGCGCTTTCGTGACGTTTAGTGTTAGTTCGTGGATCGTCTTCTTGACTACGCTGAACACAAACGATCCACGAATAAACACGAAACGGCACGAAATGCCAGGCCGGACACGAAGTGGAAACAATCCACTCCCAACTCTGAGATGCAAACCGCAATCACACATGACTACGCTCAAGTTGGTGATGTGCGCCTGCACTATGCGGAGTGCGGCAGCGGCGACGAACTCGTCATCCTCCTGCACGGGTTCCCTGAATGCTGGTACTCCTGGCGGCACCAATTTCCCGTATTGTGTGAGCGCTTTCACGTTGTCGCTCCTGACATGCGCGGTTTTAACTTGAGCGACAAACCGGTCCGCGTCGAAGACTATCGGATCGATAATCTGGTTGAGGACGTGCTCGGGCTGATCAGACATTTCGGTAAAGACAAGGCCGCGATTGTCGCACATGATTGGGGTGCTGGAGTGGCTTGGGCGCTCGCTCAACGTCATCCTGAGGCGGTCGAAAAATTGGCGGCTATGCAGGTGCCGATGCCGGCGGCCTGGCGCGAGAACATGACCTTCGCGCAGTTACGGCGCAGTTGGTATATGTTCTTTTTTCAACTGCCGCGAATCCCCGAATGGTGGATGAAGGCGAACGACTTTCGCAGAGTAGTGGAGATGTATCGCACCACGTCCGTTCGACCCAACGCATTCACGGATGATGATATCGCCGTCTACAAGGAAGCGCTAAATCAGCCCGGCGCATTGACGGCTTCCCTGAATTACTATCGAGCAAATGTCTTTCGCTCGTTGAAACGCGGCGGCATCGAAACACCAAAGGACGCTGGTCGCGTTAAAGCGCCCACACTGTTCATCTATGGCGAGCAGGATATGGCTGTCTTGCCTGCTACAGTTAAGGGCCTGGAGCGGTTCATCGACGCTCCTTACCGCGAAGTGCGTATTCCGGACAGCGGCCATTGGGTTCAGAACGAAGCGGTGAGCGAAGTAAATGAGGCCTTGCTGGATTTTCTGACCACTCGGTTTCTGTAGTGCCTTAGTTTGGTTTTGTAACGCAAGCTGTAAGACCACCCCAGCGGGGCTGTCCCGCTGGGGACCCGGGCTTGCGCGCGCGTTGATTGCCACTCAAACATCGCAAACTAATAGTTTGCGATACAAATTAGAGCCCTACCCGATTTCCTGGCAGTGTACTGGTAGCAAGAGAGTTGTGACATGACTGAAAAAGACCGGAGTGTACTGCTAACCGTGCAGGACGGCATCGCGCGCGTCACGCTCAATCGACCGGAAAAACGCAACGCCTTGAATGATGCGGTAGTCGCTGAACTGAAGCGGGCACTACTCTCCGTCGAAGCCGATCAAGCAGTGCACGTCGTTGTAATTTCCGGCGCCGGAAAGGATTTCTGCTCCGGGGCAGACCTGTCGGCACTGCAAAAGATTTCTGAAGCTTCTCTCAGCGAGAACGTTGCGGACGCGCGATCGCTGATGGAGCTGTTCCTGATGATTCGGCGCTTTCGCTTACCAGTCGTTGCGGCGGTACATGGCAAGGCTTTGGCCGGAGGCTGCGGTCTCGCCACTGCCTGCGACATTGTGCTGGCGGCGAGTTCGGCCCGGTTTGGTTATCCCGAAGTCAAAATCGGATTCGTGCCGGCGATGGTGATGGCCATTCTGCGGCGCAACGTTTCCGAGAAGCGCGCCTTTGAATTGTTGACCCTCGGGGCAGAGATTGATGCACTCGAGGCCGAGCGCATTGGCCTGGTGAATAAGGTGTTCAGCACGGAAGCGTTCGACGGCCAGGTCGAAGAGTACCTGCGTGCATTTGGCAAGGTCAGCTTGTCCGCTGTCGCGTTATCGAAACAGCTTCTTTATCAGATGGACGGGATGGCCTTTGCCGATGCGATTGAGTCCGGCGTGGACGTGAATGTGATCGCTCGCCTGAGTGAAGATTGTCAGAAGGGAATCGCGCGATTCCTGGAAAACAAAAACAAGAACGCGGGTTAGACACTACTCGAGTTGCCAGGTTGTTCGCGCCATTTAGTCGTGTTAATTGGGAGGCGGCTTACTGGAATGCGCTGCTTCACGAAGCCTCTTCACCTCAGCCTTGACCCTGGGAGCATTCGGGCTTTCCGGCGACCTGCGCAAATAGTCCTCTAATTCATCAGCGGCCCGCCCGAAGTCCTTTTTCAATTCATAGAACATCGCTAACGTAAGCTGGTCGGCCTTCACCTTTCCGCCGCTCAGTTCATTTGCCTGGGCCAATGCCGATTCTGCCCGGGCCAGCAGGTAATCTCGATCACCGGTGGCGTCTGCTGACTTCTCAACAACCGCTGAGGCCTGATGAATTAGAGCGGTCGCGCGCATCAGGGCATTCATGGGATTGGAAGGATTGAGCCGCGAGGCCTCCGCAAAAACGGCGACCGCAACCGAATAATTCTTTTTTTGCATCAAGATCAACCCAAACGACTGGTAGGCGCGATCGTCTTTGGGGTTGATCTCTCGCGCCCGATCGAGTTCGGCTATTGCTTCATCCAGGCGATTCAACCTCAGGAACTGATTACCAAGCTGCAGACGGGCTTCGAAGTACTGCGGGAAAATGTTGAGGGCCGCCTGCATTTCAGAAATAGCTAAATCCGCCTTCCCCTCACTGGCCCGCTTTAACCCGCGCTCGAGAGCTTGCTGCGCCGCCGGTGGCACATTCTGAGTGAAGGCATTGACCACCGCAGTAGGTGGCAGAGGTTTCCTGGTGATGGCCCGGAGCTGAATATCTTGCGTGAAGAGTTGTGGAGCGGAGCCGAAGGCTGAGACTTCCGCGTGCACCGTGGTAGTCTCGAACGTCACGCCGTCGCCCTCAGCTACTAATTCGTAAGTGCCGGCGCTCAAACCTGCGAAGGAAAATCGCCCGCTCAGATCACTAAAAATCTCGTAGATGTTTCTGCCGTTATATTTGAGTGTGACCTTAACCGAATTATCCGGTTGCGTACCGCCTGGAGAGATGACTCTTCCCTGGAGAGTATGGGCGCCCTGTCCGTAAACGGCCATGACGCCGAGGAGCAACACTATGAAAGCCGTTGCCGGACGAATGCGCTGCGCTCTCATGATTTGCCGATCCGTCCCGTGCGTAAGAGATGCGAAATACCAGCCATCGGGAAAAGCGAATGAGAGAGCCCTCGCCGCCATTAACAAATAGCGACGAGGGCTTTTACCAGCTCGGATGCGCTTCAGTTAGAACTGAAAGCGAACTCCAAGTTGAGCTTGAAAGGGAATACCGATTGGTTCCGAGAAGCCTGTCGCTCCGAAGAAGTTTGTCGGCTTCTTGAAGTCAGGCTCGCCAACCACGTTCTGAAACGAGTTTCCGAAGTTGCCTGTGTTGAAAACGTTAAAGGCTTCGAAAAAGAATCCGAGCTTGGTGCGCTCGCTGAAGTTGAAGAACTTCGAGACGCGGATGTTCAATTGCGAGAAGCGATCGCCGCGCTCAGTTCCGGGAGGCAGGTGATGCTGGTCGTTGCCATCACGCGATTCCCTCTCGTTGAAGGTGACCCCGTCTTTGTTAATGTCGCAGACGCAGCTCGGGAAGATGCTGTAAGCCCGGGGCGATGACAGTTGTAGTACAGGCGCGATCTGGAATCCATGCGGCAAGTCGAAGATGCCCGACAGCACAAAGCGATGGCGCTCATCTTCGTTGGTGTAGCCGAAGTTCTCGGTCGGGTCCCATTTGTTGAATTGGTTCATTGGCCCAAACCCAAAGTCCGCGATTGTGCCGAACCAGGCCACCGCTCGCGACAGAGTGTAGTGCGCGTTCAACTGGTACTTATTCGCATACCGTTTCTTGAAGGATACGGTGAAGCCGTCGTAGCGTGACCGGCCGTCGGACTGCGCGACACTGATTCGGCCAAAGGGCGTCGCCGTGCCAAACGCGGCGATTAGTTCGGCTGCATGCGCTGCGAAGAGCGGCGCCAATAAGCGCGGCGGATTCGGCGAGGAGCGGTTCGCTCCAATCAGCGGTCCGATACGCGGGTTGATGTCGAACCCGA
>Ga0179594_10000193_pt1 | contig 16992 bp, 2 predicted proteins | sample CZOMad1_1_08_16f_FD_148625 | JGI IMG/M metagenome (GOLD analysis project Ga0179594, IMG submission 148625) | Vadose zone soil fungal communities from Angelo Coast Range Reserve, California, USA - CZOMad1_1_08_16fungal (Illumina Assembly) | ecosystem: Environmental > Terrestrial > Soil > Vadose...
CGCTTGCGCCGCTACTAACTCCGCCACACTCTCCACCGGCGGATATCGCTGCTCCGTCCGGTTCCACTCGCGCAGTATTTGTTCCCGCTCGGCCGCTCCCAAATACTGCCACCGCCCTATCCGCTCCTCCGGCTGCCCCACCAACTGCGCCAGCAACTCCCCGTAATGCCCCGCCAGCCGCTCCATACTCGCCCCGTCATACAACTCCGTGCTGTACACCCAAACGCACTTGAGACCCTCCGGTCGATCCCAAACGTGCAACTCCAAATCAAATCTGGTTGTTTCGACGGTCGACTCTACGCCTGCGACGCTCAAGCCGGGCAATTGCACCACCTGCTGCGGCACGTTCTGCAACACGAAGAGGACTTGAAAGAGCGGATTGCGACTCAAGTCGCGGGTCGGTTGCACCTCTTCGACTACTCGCTCGAACGGCACGTCCTGATGCGCATAGGCCTCCAGCGCTACCTCTCGTGCTCGTCTCAGCAACTCTGCAAATTTCTCTCTGCCGTGCAGCTTCAGCCGCAGCACCAAAGTGTTCACAAAGAACCCAATCAACTCCTCCAGGCCTACCTCCTGCCGGTTCGCTATGGGCGTCCCCACTACTACGTCGCGACTCCCACTGTACCGCCCTAACAGCACGGCAAATGCCGCCCACAGCAGCATGAACAACGTTACTCCGTTCTTCAGGCTGGCTTGCCGCACGCGCTCGCTCAATTCCGATGCCAATTCCAAACTGGTACTCGCTCCGCGGTAGCTGGATTGACCCGGCCGACGCCGGTCCGTCGGCAGGTCCAGTACCGCCAGCCCCGCCAACTGCCGCTGCCAGTATTCCAATTGCTCGCTTAATTGCCCGCCCTGCAACCATTCTCGCTGCCACTCTGCATAGTCACCGTATTGCAGGCGCAACTCGGCCAGTCCCGACTCTTGTCCCGCTTCATACGCCTCGTACAAACTCGCTAACTCGCGCGCAAAGATCGACAATGACCACCCGTCACTGATGATGTGGTGCATCGTCACCACCAGCAGATGTTCTGCTTCTCTTACCGCCAACAAGGTCACGCGCAGCAACGGTCCGCGCTCAAGCTCAAATACGCGCTGCATTTCGCTTTGGGCTAATTCCCGCCACCTGCGCTCCAACTCCTCGCTTCGCAGTCCTGTTAAGCTCACCACTGCCAACGTAATCTCCAACTCGCCGGTCACCACTTGCAGGGCGTCGCCCGCAGCCAACTCAAATCTCGTCCGCAATGTCTCGTGCCGGCGGACGACCTCGTTTATGCCCCGCCGCAACGCCTCCCGATTAAGCTCTCCACGCAGGCGCAGTACCGACCCCATGTTGTAAGCCGCGGTGCCCGGTGTCAGTTGCTCCAAAAACCACAGTCGCTGCTGGGCAAACGATAATCGCTGACGCCGCTCAGGGCCGGTGCCCTCAACCCGACGGCGCACTGTCAGCGGCGGTATGCACAGGCCGCGGTTTTCGGCGCGCGCTTGCCTGATGCGTTCGGCCAACTCGGCCAGGCTGCCAGTCTCGAAGACGGCCCGGAGCGGCACCTCCACATGGAAGCTCTGGCGGATGCGCGCCACCAACTGCGTCGCCAGCAGCGAGTGGCCGCCCACTTCAAAAAAGTTGTCCTGAACCGAGATCCGCCTTAACCCCAGCAACTCTCCGCTGAGTGCCAGAAGCAACTCTTCCTCGACGGTTCGCGGTGCGGAATACTCCGACTCCGGCTCGGGTTCCGTATCCGCAAGTGCGAGCAGCGCCCGCCGATCGACTTTTCCATGCGGTGTACGGGGAAATTCCGCGAGTAACACAAAGCGATTCGGAACCATGTACTCCGGGAGCGCCTCCCGCAAATAGCTACGCAGTTCGCCCGTCGTCACCGGCGTCTCCGCGTGAGTCAGAATGTAGGCGATCAAATACTTGTCCCGCGTCACAGTCTCGGCTGCCTGCACGATGCTGGCCCGGACTGCCGCATGCTGCTCCAAGACAGCCTCGACCTCTTTTAACTCGATGCGGAAGCCCCTGATCTTGACCTGGTGATCCAGGCGGCCGAGGAACTCCAGGTGCCCACTGGCGAGACTGCGCGCCATGTCTCCCGTGCGGTACAGGCGCGCGCCAGGCCGGTGGCTGAAAGGATCAGGGATGAACTTTTCGGCAGTCAGATCGGGACGATTGAGATAGCCCCGAGCGAGATTGCCACCGCCAATATGTAATTCGGCAGGCACGCCGGTCGGAACAGGGTTGAGTTGTGAATCGAGAATGTAAAGCTGGCTATTAGCTAACGGCAGGCCCAGCGGCAGCGCCGCGCATTCATGTCCGTCCTCGCCCTTCGAGACCTGATAAGTTGACACGCCCACCGTCGTTTCCGTCGGTCCGTAATGGTTAACAATCGTGCAGTGCGGCGCCAACGGCTTTAGGGTCTCAACTAATTCCTGGTGCGAAGCCTCGCCGCCCAGCAGCAGCAAACGCCGCGGCATAACATACTCAGGATGCGTGGCTGTTTGCAGTACAGTCATGTGCGAGGGGGCCGTCTTGAAATAATCGATCTGGTGCTCGCGGAAATAATCACCAATCGCTTGCGGGTCGCGTGTACGCTCCCGCGCGATCAGGTGGAGCACTCCGCCGGCCAGCAAGGCTCCGTAGAGAAAGGTGATCGGCGCATCCACGGAAAGATTTTGCTGCAGCGCAAAGCTGGCATTCGCGGCATAATCCAATCGCTCGGCAACCGCGTCCAGGTAATAAAGCAATTGTTCGTGCTCGACGCCCACGGCTTTGGGAGTGCCGGTTGAGCCTGAAGTGTAAATGACATGGGCCAGGTTCCCGATTGTAACGCCGCTGACCGGTTCGCTGTCGCTCTCGCGTGCTATCTCGTGCCAATCCGAATCCAAACAAACAACGCGAACCTGATTCTGCGACAGGTCCGGCGCCAATTCTTGTTGGGTAAGAAGCACCGGAGCTTGCGCATCTGCGAGCATAAAGGCCAGTCGTTGCGGAGGAAACGAAGGATCCAGGCCGACATACGCAGCTCCAGCTTTGAGTATTCCCAGCACACCCACCATCGTTTCCAATGAAGGCGCCACACAAATGCCGATCTTGACCTCGGGACCGGCGCCCAGCCGCCGCAAATAATGCCCCAGTTGATTAGCACGCCGATCGAGTTCACCGTAGGTGAGAAACGCGCCCTCGTAGACAACCGCCTTGGCGCCGCTCAAGCGCGCGGCCTGCGACGCGATCAACTCGTGTACGCTCCGATCCAGGGAGATCTCCCGCGCGGTGTCGTTCCGCAGCTTCACCGCCTGTTGCCACTCCCCCTTGGTCAGCATCGGCAACTGCGAAACGCGCAGTCCAGGATTCGCGATAATGCCTTCGAGCAGGACCTCGAACTGGCCCAGCATTCGCATGATCGTGGTCTCGTCAAATACGTCAGTGTTATAAATGAGCTCGGCTACGAGGCCTTGCTCGATTCGCTCCATCGCCAACGTCAGATCGAATTTCGCGCCCGGCGCGGGAAGACCAATCTGCGTGAGCGTGAGATCTGAAAGAGTGATCGGCGCCCGCGGTGCGTCCTGTAAGACGAACAACACCTGGAAGAAGGGTGTTCGGTTAACGCTGCGCTCGACTCGCAGCTCATCAACAAGTATCTCGAACGGCAAGCTTTGGTGCGCAAATGCCGACAACGCAACTTCACGGACTCGCGCGAGGACCTCGAGGAAGCTGGTTTCACTCGACACCGCAGTGCGCAATACGAGCGTGTTGACGAACAAGCCGATAAGTCCGGCAACTTCTTTGTGCCTGCGGCCAGCGATGGGTGTACCGACGACGATCTGCGGCTGGCCCGTGTAGCGGTAGAGAAAAACCTTGAAGGCGGCCAACAGCAGCATGAAAAGGGTCACGCCTTCCCGACGGCCCAGCGCTTCAAGATTTGCCGCCAGGTCCCGAGGCAGGATGATAGATCGGGTCGCACCGCGGTAGCTGGGCAGCGCCGGTCGCGGATGATCAGTGGGCAAGTCAAGGACCGGCGGCGCGTCTTTCAGTTGCCGCTTCCAGTATGCCAACTCGTTCTGGATCACTTCGCCTTTGAGCCACTCGCGCTGCCAAATAGCAAAGTCGGTGTACTGGATCGGCAGCTCCGGCAGTGGCGCCGAACCACCGTTGGCGCAAGCCTCGTACAGCGCGGCGACTTCCTGTATCAGCACGCCTATGGACCAGCCGTCACAAACGATGTGGTGCAGGCAAAGCACCAGGCGATGTTCCGAATCGCTCAGTCTCATCAAACTGGCCCGCAGCAGCGGGCCGCGCTCGAGGTCGAAGGGCCGCCAGGCGGCTTCTGCGGTCAGCCGTCCCAGTACCTCCGCTTCGTTCTTGCCCCACTCACTTACCTGGTTGATCGAAAGGCTGGCCCTCTGCGCCGGTCGAATCAACTGTATCGGCCCGCCGTCAACTGAGGAGAACGTGGCCCGCAACACTTGATGACGTCTGATGACTTCACCCAGCGCTGCCGCTAACGCCGTGTGGTTGAGTCTGCCTCGCAAGCTTACTGCTACCGGAATGTTGTGTAACGTTGTACCGGGTTCTAACTGCTCCAGGAACCAAAGTCGTTGTTGCGCGAAGGAGAGTGGGTAGACGTCCAATTCTCCGGATCGGGGAATTAAAAGCTTCTGCTGCGCGGCTGCTTTTTTTTGGCTTAATCTCAGGGCTAGCAGCGAGCGTTTTTCCGGCGAGAGGCGGCCCAGAAGTCCCGCAAGATTCTCTGGTTTTGGGTCTCGTTCCTTCATGATCGTCAGGCCCAGGCGCAGTTCGAAAAGACGACAACACCCAAGGCACGGCCGCTTGCGTACGGAAAGGGGCCTACCCGGTTGCTGCGGCAACCTGATCCTGTTCGCGAGGAAAAAGCTAACCTCGCGTCACCTGCTCGCCACCTCAATTCTGTTCTTGTTCTTCTCTGGCAAGCATCTCTCGCGCAGCAACGTCCGTCAGACTATCCAACTCGGCAAGTGTTGCCTCAATCTCACTCGTGCTGGCATCTTCGATCTGGTGTTGCTCAATGGATTGGGCCAGTCCGGAAATAGTGGGCGCATCATTGAACAGCTCTTTCAGCGTCAGTTCGACCTGGAAGGCGTCGTAAATATAGGAAAGGAGTTGGGTCGCCATCAACGAAGTCCCGCCGAGCTGAAAAAAATCATCATTGACCCCGACTTGCTCAACATTCAAAACCTGAATCCAAATATCGGCAACGGTTTTCTCGGTCTGTGTGCGAGGGGCCACAAAGGCAACTTTCAAAGGCGGCCTCGTTTTCAGCGTTCGCGATTGCACCGCGACAAGAATATCCTCGGCATCGTTTAGTTGCGTGGCAATCTGATTAAGCAGCGCCGACTTCCCGGGAACTATTTGATCCTTGGACATTCGTCTTCTCCTTCTCTTGTCGTGGTTCTTGCGACAGTCCTCTCAAGGCTGCTCCTCCACTTTGAATCCGGAAGAGTGCACCTGGTCTTCGCCGTTCTCTTGTGCAGCCAGCATAGCGATATGAGCAACCGGAAGCCGGAAAAGGAAGCCGTCGTCGATGCGTTCCCTAAAGGGGGCGCCGACGCGGCTCATAAAGTCGCAGGCGGGTTGGTTCCGCTCCGTCCGGACGAGTCGAATATTGACTCCGTCGAGGCGCTGCTTCGCCGCTGCTTCCCCAAGACTTGTCAACATCCGGTACTCAACGCCGCGACCTAACGCGCGGCAGCTTAGCAGGTATGCGTCTACGTTCAATGCGGACTGGCCGATTTCAAAAAGCATCACCCCCACCAAGCCATAATCACCAAAGCGATCACTGACTTCCGTAACCAGGCACTCATAGCGGCCCGACTCACAGAGTTGGCGAATCTCAGCCGCTGAGCGTTTGACGCCGGTGAGATTGAACTGGTTGGTGCGTTGCATCAGTTGTTCAACTCTTGCCATTTGATACGCCGCCATCGCCGCCGTTCGCACCTCGAGGTTCAGGTTCGCGAGAAAGTCCGCGAAGGTCGGCGACTCGTCTTGCAAGCGCGAGCTTTGGATCGTCTGCCGATAGAAAGTGGTGCGCTTTTTATCCTCCTCCGTCACCGCGCCCCGATCGAAAGCCCACACGTGTTTCAGAAACTTGGGGATCTTGTCGGGCTCGCGCGGCAGTTGCAGAGTCAAGACTTCCGAACAATTTGCCTGCACTTCAGCACACTCCAACGGATCGTCATCAACCAGAATGAAACTATCCAGTCCCAGCTTTAGCTCGCCGGCCAGCGATCTTAAGTTCTCTGATTTGGGATCCCAGTTGATGCGCCAGCTCAGCAGATGATTGCGCCTGAGCGGCATGTCCGCGTGATGATCCAGGACCGCGAACACGTCTTCCTCGTTGTTCTTGCTGCACAGGCAAAGGAGCCGTCCCGCATCGTGTTGGGCCACCATGAATTCCTGCAAAAACTGGTGGGCCGCACCGATTTCAATTCCCTGAATGCCGTCTTCGCCACAGACGCCGCTCCACAAGGTGTGATCGCAATCTAAAACTATGACCTTATAAGGCGCGCTCCGGATGCTATTAATCTTGCGCGCGACACTGGTCCCGAGTGAGGTGAAGAAAGCGAGCGTGAACGGCACGTGGCCTAGTTCATCGCCCCGCGCGTCGTGATAGGTCTCCACCGGATAAGCCGCCAGCAACTCGGAGCTGGTCATGATGGAGACATTACTAGTTGCGCACTCGGCACGCAGGAGATCTTCCATTTGCCGGTATGAAAGCGCGCGGGTTTGATCGGCCGCGGCCGCCGGCGAAGCGGGACAGATGCAAACGATGAAAGGTACGACCGAACGGTTTGCCCCGGACCGCAAGGCGTCCACGAATTGGGCCATGCTATCTTCGATGTTGATTTCCGCCCGCGCCGATGACCCGGGCGCCGCCGGCGCCATGCCGTCAAGCCGATGCCAATCTTCGAAGCGTACGAGGACAAGGTTGACTCCCTTTTGGTTCAGCGAGAGTAAGCTCGTCGGCTCCAGTAGTTGTTGAAACACCTGATTGTATGGAGCGAAAGCAACGCGCGACGGTTGCTTAAGCTTCTCCATCCAAAAGGCCAGTGACGCTTCGATCGGCTCCGCGGTGAAAGTGGCAGCGACGGCGATGGTTTGTTGTTCCAGACGCCCGCTCGCCGCTGCGGCTTGCGCGCTCAATTGTTCCGCTACCCTAAAGTCGGCCAATCTGGTTTCCGGTTGGTCAATAAACTGCGAGAGCAGACTGACGTACGACGTGACCAGGTGCTCAATGGTCCGAGCTTCAAAAAGGTCGGTGCTGTACTCGCACCGTAAGACCAACCCGCTGCTTGATTCATTTGCGATGAATCGCAAGTCGAGCGGCGCCGAGCCGGTCTCGTCGCCGAGCACACTTAGCTCAAGCGATTCGCTCAATTGAGGGTTTCGTGTAAAGGGGGCGTGCTGCATGAAGAATGCGACGTTATAGATCGCGCCGCCGCTGAGACGCTTGGCGGGATTGACAGCTTCCACGATCTTGTCGAAAGGACAGTCCTCATACACGCACGCTTCCAGGATGTTAGCCTTAACTTGTTTGAGGAATTCCGCGGCCGTCTGATCAGCAGCGAGTTTCGATCGCAGCGGCAGAAAATTAATGAAGCAGCCGATGAGCAACTCCGTTTCAAATCGGTTTCGGTTGGCGGCAACGATACCAACCACCAGGTCCGGCTGGCCCGTCCATTTAAAAAGGAGCACCTTCATTGCTGCCAACATAATCATGAACACGGTTGCCCCGTGCCGCCGGCTAAATGCTTTCAGCTCGCCTGAGAGATTCGCGTCCAGCAGCACGGTTTGCGTAGCGCCCCGAGAGCTTTGTACCGCCGGTCGCACCCGATCGGTCGGTAGAACGATTTCCGGAGGTGCACCTAACAACTGCTGTTTCCAGTAAGCCAGTTGCTTTGCCAGCACTTCGCCCTGCAGCCACTCTTGTTGCCAAACCGCGAAGTCCTGGTACTGGAGTGGCAATGGCGGCAGCGGCGATTCCTTGTGCTGCGAGAAACTCTCGTAAAGGACCGCCATCTCATTAATGAACACGCCCAATGACCAACCGTCCGCGATGAGATGATGCACGACCAGCAGGAACACATGCTCATCTTCCTTGAGCTGCAAAACCTTCGCGACGAATAACGGCCCGCGCGTTAGATCAAAATGATACTGCGCGCATTCGCTAATCTGCTGTTGAGTTTCCGCTGCTCGCTCGCCGTCGGTTAAGTGGGCCAGATCCAGAATCGGCAGCGCATAGGGTTGCGGTGGTGCGATCACCTGAATCGGCCGGCGATCGCTTATCGCCACCGTCGTGCGTAGGGCCTCGTGACGCCGGACGATCTCCTGCAGACTTCGCTGCAGCGCCGGTATGTTCAGAGGCCCACGCAGATGCAGAGCCTTGAAAATGTTATAGGCGAGGCTGTCCGGATCAAATTGAGAAAGAAGCCAAAGCCGTTGCTGTGCGAACGAGAGAGGGACTTCCGTGCGGCTCGGCATTGATCGCAACGGCAACGTTGTCAGGTTCAGCTCCGTGTTCCTCATTGCCTCGATCGCACGGGCCTGATCGGCGACGATGGGAAACTCAAACATCAGGCGCAAGGGGACTTGAATACAAAATTCCGCGTTTAGTCTGGAGACCAACTGGATCGCCGTTAAGGAGTGTCCGCCGAGATCGAAAAAGTTGTCGTGCCTGCCCACCCGCTCAAGCTTTAATACCTCCGACCAGATACCGGCAACTAACTCTTCCACGACGTTGCGCGGTTCCACGTATCCTGGGGCCAGCGGCATCCGACCCTTGTCCACGACCGGCAAAGCGCGCCAATCTACTTTTCCGTTTGGCGTCAAAGGTACGCGTTCGATCGGCACAAAAGCAGCCGGCAGCATGTACTGGGGCAAAAATACCTGCAGGTGGCGGTGCAACACGCTGGTGGAGAGCGCAGCACCTTCCGCGGCGACTACGTAAGCGATCAAGCGTCTACCATTCGCTTCATCACCGAGCACTGTCACCACGCATTCCCGCACGGACGGGTGGGTCTTCAAGGCGGCTTCCACCTCTTCCAACTCAATTCGATAACCCCTAATCTTTACTTGCTGATCCGCACGTCCAAAAAAAACAACGGTACCGTCAGGCGCGTAGCGGCCCAGATCGCCGGTCTCATACAGCAGATCGTCGAGGCTTTGTGTGAAAGGATTGGGAATGAAACGTTCGCGCGTAAGACGTTCATCGTTCAGATAGCCTTTCGTAAGATAAGGCGTGCGCACATAGATCTCACCCAGCTCGCCGATTCCCGCCTGCTGCCGGGCTTCGTTCAGAACCAGGAGCTGTACGCCGTCAATTCCCCGGCCCAACGGTATCGCCTCTTTTCCCGTCGCCGTTACCTCGTCGTCCGGCAAGTCCGCGGTTGCGGGAACCGGAAAATAGCCCATGGCCTGCGGCGTCTCGGTGGTGCCGTAGAAATTCACGCATGCGGCCGCTGGGGCCAGCGTCCGCAGTTGCGAGACGTGGCGCCGGGTCAACACGTCTCCGCCAAAAAAGGCGTAACGAAGTGTGGACAGAGGATGAGCAGCCGGCGAGTTCGCATCGTCGCGCGCTGCGGGCGGTGGACTCAGGAGCTGCAGCGTTGCCGGCGTCAGGTGCGCCACCGTGATTTCCTGCCGACGCATCCAGTCAGCCAGGCGGCCGAGCGACATGAACGTTTCCGGATCGGGTATACACAACCTGGCTCCGATCCAAAGAGGAGTGAACATGTCCCGCAGCAACGGGTCGTGGGCCAGCCCCGACAACATGCTGAAATTATCCGACTCTGTAAGACTGAACCTGCGACTGTGCCAATGAACAAAATGCGACAAAGGCCGGTGTGTCCCGACGATGCCCCGGGGTTTTCCAGTCGAGCCTGAAGTAAAGGCGACATACGCCACATCATCAGGGTCAATTACCACCAGCGGATCGTCAGTGGAGCAGTCCGCCGAAGGATCGGCCGCGCCGGCTGAATTACGCGGGGAAAGTTCGAGGTGACCGTGAGGGGTGAGTGTCGTGAGCGCATCCTTTAGCAGTCCAGGCAGCGCCGCCGCGCCGCAGTCTCTAACACAAGCTCGCGGCTTCGCTTCGCGAATATACTCACTCAGCCGAGCGGCTGGAGAATTAGGATCAAGAATAAGGAAAGCAGCACCCGCTTTGAGAACGCCGAGCACCGCGATGACCAGTGCGGTCGTCCGCTGACAATATATAGCGACGATCTCCTGGCGCTGGACGCCGTTGGCGATAAGATAATTCGCTATCTGGTTGCTCCGCGCGTCAAGCTCCTGATAGCTGAGGTCTTCATCGCCTGAAATGGCCGGCCGCGTCCCACTTCGACGCGCCCACTGCGACACGCGAGAAGTAATGCTACCCTCCCAGGCTACGGGAAGTGGCTGGGTCGGATCGGGCAAAAGAGCCCTCGCTTCGGGAGAAATAAGGGAGTAACGCGCCAGTTTTTCATTTGGGTTCGCAACGATTTGCGCCAGCAGAAATTTAAGCTGGCGCATCATCTCCGCGATGCGAGGCTCTGCAAACAAGTTGACATTGTAGACCGCAGTAAGCTCGATCCTTTCCCCTGAGTCTTCCGCATACAAGGTAAGATCGAATTTCGCATCGAAAGCGGCAGCCGGCAGCACTTCCACTGTTAGTCCGGGAAGGGCCGGCGAACTGTCGGGAGTATTGATCATATTGAACAGCACCTGGAAGAGCGGATTGCGGCTCAAGTCGCGGATGGGCTGCACCTCTTCCACTACCCGCTCGAACGGCACGTCCTGATGCGCATACGCTTCCAGCGCGACTTCTTTCACGGCCCTCAGGAAGCCCACGAAACTTTCTTCGCCATGCACCTCCAAGCGCAGCACCAGCGTGTTCACCAAAAAGCCGATCAACTCCTCTAACCCAATCTCTTGCCGGTTCGCTATCGGCGTCCCCACCACTACTTCTGCGGCCCCGGTGTAGCGCCCCAGCAGCATCGCAAACGTCCCCAGCATCAGCATGAACAGCGTCACTCCGGACGCCACACTCAGTTGCCGCGCCTGCTCGCTCAACTCCGCTTCCAGTGCCAGCCTGTAGATCGCTCCGCGATAACTTCCCACCGCCGATCGCGCGCCGTCGCGGGGCAGTTGCATTACTCCTACTTCCGCCAACTGCCGCTTCCAGTAGCCCAACTGTTCAGCCAGCGCCTCTCCCTGCAACCACTCTCGCTGCCACTCCGCATAGTCCGCATATTGCAACTGCAACTCCGCCAAAGGGGTCTCGGCTCCCTCCCGATACGCTTCATACAATCTGGTCAACTCCTGGGCGAAAATCGACATGGACCAACCGTCGCTAATGATGTGGTGCATCGTCACTATCAGCAGGTGCTCAGCTAACCCCAACTCCGACAGGCTCGCTCGCAGAAGCGGCCCCCGCTCCAGATCAAATGCTCGACCCGCTTCGGCCTCCGCCATTTCCTGCCCGCGGCGCTCCCGCTCGCCCTCCGGCAGATTCATCAAGCTCACCAGCGGCAACTTAATTTCCAACTCTGCCGCCACCACTTGCGCTGCCTCGCCCTCGATCATCCGAAACGTGGTCCGCAGCGACTCATGCCGCCTGACGATTTCATTGATACTACGCTCCAACGCTCGCCGGTCCAGCGTCCCCTGCAAGCGGATCACCGAGCCCATGTTGTAGGCCGCCGTGCCCGGCCTCAGTTGCTCCAGAAACCACAGCCGCTGCTGCGCAAACGAAAGCCGCTGCCAGCTCTTGCCACGCTGCGCCGGCTCTTCGCCGTCATGACGCCGCGGCTTCAGCGGCGGTATCCGCAGACTGCGTTTTTGCGCGCGCGCCTGTTTGATCCGTGCCGCCAGCGCCTCCAGACTGCTCGCCTCGAACAGCGCCCGCAGCGGCAGTTCAACCTGGAAGTTCTGCCGGATGCGCGCCGCTAATTGCGTCGCCAAAAGCGAGTGCCCGCCCAGTGCAAAGAAGTTGTCCCGCAGCGACAGACGTTTCAAGCCAAGCAGCTCTCCGGACAGCACCAGCAGCAATTCCTCCTCTGCGGTCCGCGCCCTGGGGTGGCCCTTATCCTCCTTCTCCCTTCCCGCCATCGCCACCAGCGCCCGCCGATCGATTTTGCCAGTAGCCGTCAACGCCAATTGATCAATGACCGTATATGACAAAGGGATCATGAACCCAGGCAACCTGTCCTCTAAGAATTTGCGCAGTTCACTGATCGCGGGTGCCGGCCCCTCCGGCTCCGGAACGACGTAGCTCACCAATCGCTGCTCGCGCTCATTTTGGATTGCGATCACGACTGTATCCCGCACCGCTGGGTGTTGCCGGAGCGTGTTCTCTATTTCGCCCAGCTCGATGCGAAAGCCACGTACCTTCACCTGGTGATCCAAGCGGCCGACAAAGAGCAGGTTCCCGTCCGGCAGGTAGCGCCCGAGGTCACCGGTCTTGTAGAGTCGGCCGCCACTTTGACGGCCGAAGGGGTCAGGGATGAATTTCTCAGCGGTAAGCGCTGACTGATTGAGATACCCCAGCGCTACGCCGCTTCCGCCGATGCATATTTCGCCCGCTATGCCGACGGGCACCGGCTGCTGCTTCTGGTCGAGAACATATATTTGCGTATTTGCGATCGGGCGCCCGATGCTTACGAAGGTCGGTCGTGCTTCGTGATGGAGCTTACAGCAGGTGGCTCCGATGGTCGTCTCGGTTGGCCCATAGTGATTGCTAAGCTCGACCTGCTCGAGGCGTTCGAACAAGCGCTCCGCCAATTGGGACGGCAGCACCTCTCCGCCGCAGGTAATCCGTCGCAAGCTCCGACAGTCGGCAAAGCGCTCTTCTTCCAACAGGAACCGCAACAGCGACGGGACCACATCGATGGCGGTGACCTTTCGCTCGATCATCAATTCAATCAGGTAGCTGAGATCATGCTGTCGGTCAGGCTCGACCATTACCAAAGTCGCGCCGGCCATTAAGGGATGGAATATCTCGACCACTGAAGCATCAAAGCTGATCGAATACTTCTGTAGCACCCGATCAGTCGCGCCTATGGGAAACTCCTGCGCCATCCATTGCAGGTGATTGCAGACCGAGCTGTGTGAAACCATCACGCCCTTAGGCTGGCCCGTCGTGCCCGAGGTGTAAATCAAGTACGCCAAGTCTGCAGCGCTCGCCTCGTCCGCAGGTTGCGCCTCGTTCTCCAGGCCGATCGCCTCCCACTCGCGGCGCAGACAGATCAGCCGATCCTGAACATATCCTGCTTCTGCCAATAGCGTTCCCAACTCCGCTTGGGCCAACAGCACCGCGGCACCGGCGTCCTCAAGCAGCAGCCGCAGCCGCTGTGCCGGATAGGCTGGATCCAATGGTACATAGGCGCCGCCCGCTTTTAACACCGCCAGCAAACTGACCAACATCTCGGGTGATCGTTCTAAACAGATCGCCGCCAGCGATCCGGCTTTGAAGCCGCAGGCGCGCAGGTAATGCGCGAGCTGGTTGGCCCGGTGATCCAATTCTCGATAGCTCAACTCCCGATCCGCAAAGCTGACCGCGATCGCATTCGGCGTGCGTCTTACCTGCGCTTCGAACAATTCATGCACGCACTTCGGCGGGTATTCGCGGTGAGTCTGGTTCCATTCGCTGATGAGTTGATCGCGTTCGGCGCCGCTGAGCAATGAAATCTCCGACAAGGCCTGCTTATGGTCGGCAACGATACCTTCCAACAGCCTCGCGAAGTGCACTCCCATGCGCGCTATGGTGGCGGCATCGTACAGATCCGTACTGTATTCGAGTGCTCCGCCGATCCCGTCTCCGGCCAGATCCAGTATTAGCGTGAGATCGAACTTCGCGGTGTCGTTAGCGGTTTCCAGCAGGTCAATGGTCAAACCCGGAAGTTCAACATGCGGCGCCGGTACGTTTTGCACGACGAACATCACCTGAAAAAGTACCTGGTGGCTCAAGTCGCGCGTAGGCTGCAGCTCCTGGACCAATTTCTCAAACGGCAGATCTTGATGGGCGTAGGCATTCAGAGCAATTTCACGGACCTGGTGCAGCAACTCCAGAAAGCTCTGCGCGCCGGACGGTTTCGCGCACAGCACCAGAGTGTTCACAAAGAACCCGATCACTCCCTCGGTTTCGCTGCGATTACGATTTGCTATCGGAGTGCCGATGACGATCTCCGGCTGGTTGGTGTAGCGGTGCAAAAGCGTTTCGAAGGCGGCTAACAGCAGCATATACGGCGTGACGCCGGCTTGCCGGGCAAGCCCGCGCAAACCCGTGCTTACCGGCGCGGAAATCTCAAAGCGGGCAGTATCCCCCTGGTGACTCTGCACGGGTGGGCGGGCTCGGTCCGTCGGCAGCTCCAGCACGGGCGGCGCACTGGCCAGGTGTTGCTTCCAATACTCAAGGTGCACTGACAACTTTTCGCCCTGCAGGCACTCCCGCTGCCATGACGCATAGTCGCCATACTGGATAGGCAACTCTTTTAGCGGCGACTGCTGATTAGCTAAGAAAGCTTCGTAGTGCGTCGCCAGCTCACGCACGAACACTCCTATGGACCACTCGTCAGAGACAATGTGATGCATCGTCAAGAACAGCAGGTGTTCCTGTTCACCAAGCCGCGCCAGTGTCAGTCGGAGCAGCGGCCCTTGGGCTAAATCAAAAGGCTTCTTAGCTTCCGCTACGGCCAGCGTCTGCACTCGCTGCCGGCGCTCGGGTTCCACTAACTCGCGCAGGTCTACGGCGAGTAAGGGAACTTCCAGAGCGGGCGCAATGATCTGGACGGGTTCACGATCCCGCGCTGTAAATGTCGTTCGCAACGCTTCATGCCGGCCGATGATCTCTTTCAGGCCGTGCGCCAGTGCCACGGCATCCAACTGCCCTTTCAGTTGCAGCACCACCGGCATATTGTAGAAAGCGCTGTCAGGCTCAAGTTGATTGAGAAACCAGAGCCGCTGCTGAGCGAAGGAGAGCGGTAAGGGCCCGTCTCTGCTGGTTCGTGAGATCCGGGGAAGTTCCGGAGCAGGCGTCGTCCGCAGGTCGCGTTCGAGTCTCTCAGCAAGTCCGCGGACTGTCGGCTGCTCGAAGAAGCTACGCAGCGGCAACTCGATCTGAAAGAGATCGCGCAGCCTTGAGACTACCTGCGTGGCCAGCAGAGAATGCCCCCCCAACTCAAAGAAATTATCATCCGCCGCGACGCGCACACCGTAAAGTAATTCCGACCAGATGCCGGCGACTATCTCCTCAATCGGCGTTTGCTCAGTTGCGGAAATTTCCCTCGAATCGAAAGTTGACTGCGGCGGAGGCGGCAAGGCACGCCGATCAACTTTTCCATTCGGCGTCAGCGGCAAGGTTTCCAGTTGCACAAACACCGCCGGCGCCATATATGCGGGTAAGCGCTCGTTCAAGAAGTTTCTGAGCTTGCCGGGCGAAAATTCGTGTCCGCCCCCCTGTCCGCTCTCCGCCACGATGTAAGCGATGAGACGTTTGTCGCCGCCGGCTTCGGAGCGCAGCGTGACCACGCTCTCGCGCACTCCGGGGTGCTCCCGCAAGCTCGCTTCCACCTCCCCTAACTCGATCCGGTAACCGCGCAACTTCACCTGCTGGTCCATCCGCCCCAGATACTCGATCTCGCCATTCGCCCGATAGCGCCCCAGGTCTCCCGTCCGATACAGCCGCGCCCCGCCCCGCCGGCTGTACGGATGCGGCACAAACCGCTCCGCCGTCTGCGCTGGCCGCCGCCAATAGCCCCGCGCTAACCCCGCACCCCCAAGGTATAGCTCTCCGGCCACTCCCACTGCGGTCGCTGCTAGCTCCTCATCCAGGATGTACACTTCCGTGTTCGCCAGCGGTCGCCCGATGCTCGGCTCCGCTTCACTCCCGCGGGCCACCAAGCCGCAGGTCGTATACGTCGTGTATTCCGTCGGCCCGTACAAATTGTAAACCGCCTGCACCCCGCTGTTACCGTAGACCGCCGCCGCCAAACTGCCCGCCAGCGCTTCCCCGGCAAGGTTCACCACCCGCACTCCCTCTGGCATTGCTCCCAACCGCAGCAGCCCCGCCAGCGCCGACGGCACCGTGTTGATTAACCTCACCTCCTCCCGTCCCCCCAGGCTGCTCAAGTGCAAGGCGTTCTCCGCCATCACCACCTCTCCCCCGCAACTCAGCGGCGCCAGCAGCTCAAACACCGACAGGTCGAAGCACACTGACGTCGACGCCAGCACCACCCCTAATTCCTCCACTCCATACTGCCCCACCGCCCACTGCACAAAGTTCACCGCGCTCCGCTGCTCAATGGCCACTCCTTTCGGTTCCCCCGTCGACCCCGACGTGTAGATCACGTACGCCAGATTCTCGCTCTCCACCTTACGCTCAGGATTGCTCCGCTCGCACCCGGCCACTGCCGCCCACTCCCGATCCAGATTCACCACCCGCGCTCCCGCTCCACTCCCCACCCGACTGCGTAACTGCTCCTCCGTCAGCACCACCTTCACTTGCGCGTCCGCCAGCATCTGCGCCAGCCGCTGCTCCGGATAATTCCCGTCCAACGGCACGTACGCTCCCCCAGCCTTCAATACTCCCAGCACCGCCACCACCAACTCCACCCCGCGCTCGAGCATGATCCCGACCAACTCTTCCGCTCCCACCCCAAGCCCCCGCAGATAGTGCGCCAACTGATTGGCCCGTTCGTTCAACTCCCCATAGCTCAGCGTCTGCTCCTCGTCCCGTACCGCTACTGCCGCCGCTGTCCGCTCCGCTTGCGCCGCTACTAACTCCGCCACACTCTCCACCGGCGGATATCGCTGCTCCGTCCGGTTCCACTCGCGCAGTATTTGTTCCCGCTCGGCCGCTCCCAAATACTGCAACCGCCCTATCCGCTCCTCCGGCTGCCCCACCAACTGCGCCAGCAACTCCCCGTAATGCCCCGCCAGCCGCTCCATACTCGCCCCGTCATACAACTCCGTGCTCTACACCC
>Ga0179594_10000194_pt1 | contig 16963 bp, 14 predicted proteins | sample CZOMad1_1_08_16f_FD_148625 | JGI IMG/M metagenome (GOLD analysis project Ga0179594, IMG submission 148625) | Vadose zone soil fungal communities from Angelo Coast Range Reserve, California, USA - CZOMad1_1_08_16fungal (Illumina Assembly) | ecosystem: Environmental > Terrestrial > Soil > Vadose...
GGTCAAGGGTAGCGCACGCGTCTCGCGTGTTGGCGAGCGCGTCCCGCGATCGCGGACTTTTCATAAACTTCGCCAAATCCGATGGCACACCCCAAGAAAAGATCGTTGCGGCGAGACACCGCAACCAGCACGCGAGACGCGTGCGCTACCCAGACGGCCGTTTGTCCGTCGCAACGCCTGCCGCCTTTGGCAAGTGTGCCATGCAGTACTCTTCGCCGTCGCTTGCAACGCGAAAATCCAGATTCGGATCGCTCAACTCAGTTGCTCCGCAGACCGCACAGCGGTGCAGGGCGTTATCGGCGCTGCGTGATTGCTCTTCGAAACGTCTGCGACGCGTTGAAACTTCACGGCGATGCGTCGCCTGCCGAATAATCTCGGGGCCGAAAAAAATGAAATAATTCGCGAAAGCGGCAATCAGCGCGGCGCGGTACGAATTGGAGTTCAGGACAAATCCAACCAGCAAAAACGCGGCGAAAATCCAGGCAAGCCATTTGATTTTGACCGGCAAAATAAAAAGGATGTAGATGATTTCGTCGGGGTAGAATCGCGCAAAGGCGAAGAACAACGATGCGATCAGCATGCCGTTGGAAAAATTGCTGCCGAAGAAAAATGCGGCAATCGTTGTGCCGATCATCCCGACGAAGAAATAAAGTGTAAGCCGGAAGGGGCCCCACGCGCGTTCGAGACCTTCGCCGATGAACCAGAGAAACCAGAGGGCCAGCACGATCCAAAAGCTGAGCGTTTGCGGAACAAAAATGTAAGTGACCAGTCGCCAGACTTCGCCGTGGCGAATGCGCGCCGGATCGAGATCGAGCGCGAAACGGAAATTGGGATTCAGCCACATCAACGCCCACACGAGCGCGGTGAAGCCAATCACGATTCGGATCAATCCTGGAATGCCAAGGAAACCAAAACGGCGTTCGAGTTTATCAAGCCACGTCATCGCTGGCCGAACGTAGCGCAACAATCCCTCACCTCAATCCTCTCAACGCTCCGCCCGGTCGCGACCCCGGGGGAGGCGGACTGCTAAGGCGTTCATCGCCCGGAAAACGCGAGGCAATCTCTCCTCTCCTCGTCGACCGAGGAGAGTATGGAGGTGAGGAGTCGAAATCCAGCCAGTCGCCGATCATGCTAACGCTTGCGCCACATTTGTCCGAGTCTAGGCTTGGGCCGTGAGCGAAGCCGCACCCAAAAAAACACCGCTTTACGACGAGCACGTGCGGCTGAGCGCGAAAATGGTTCCCTTCGCCGGATGGCTTATGCCGGTGCAATACACCAGCATCGTTGAGGAACATCAGGCTGTGCGAAACAACGTTGGCATCTTCGATATTTCGCACATGGGCCAATTTGTTGTCGATGGAGCAGGCGCGCGCGAGTGGCTCAACACGATGCTCACAAACAACATCGACAAACTCGATCTCGACATGGGCCAATACACCTTTTTGCTCAACGAGCGGGGCGGAATCATTGATGATCTGATCGTTTACCGCATTGAGGAACAGAAGTTTCTGCTCGTCGTAAACGCCGCACGCACAGATGAAGATTTCACCTGGCTGCAAGAACATCTCAAGGAGGGGCGATCTCCAGATCGCCCCAGCGGCGGACTGGCGACCGCCGCTCCTTGTAAGCTTACAAATCGCAGCGCGGAGTTTGGCGGAGTGGCCATTCAAGGCCCGCGAATCGCGGAGCTGTTTCACGCGCTGTTCGGTAAAGATGTCGAACTTCCACCGCGAAATCACATTGTCGATCTCACCGTAGATGGAATGGCTGTTTCAGTCGCGCGCACTGGTTACACCGGCGAGGATGGGATCGAAGTCTTCTTTCGTGCAACCGATGCGGAAAAATTTTGGAAAGCCGCGCTCGAAGCAGGCAAACCCTTCGAAATTAAGCCATGCGGGCTTGGCGCGCGCGACACGTTGCGGCTGGAGATGTGTTATCCACTGAACGGTTCCGATCTGTCGCTGGAACGAAACCCAATTGAGGCAGGTCTGGGATTCTTTGTTGATTTGACGAAGCCAAACTTCATCGGGCGCGATGTTTTGCTCGAAACAAAAGAAAAAGGACCGCGCGAAAAGCTCGTGCCGTTCCGAATGAAAGAGAAAGGACCGCCGCCGCGACCGCACTACATAGTCTTCGAGAACGGGGAGCGCATCGGCGAAGTGACCAGCGGCACGCTATCTCCGAGCTTGAATTGGGGCCTGGGAATGGCGTATGTCTCGGCGGCCCACGCGAAAATCGGTGCAGAAATCGACGTCGAGATTCGCGGGCAAAAGTTCCCGGCCATCATCGAAAAGAAACCGCTCTACAAAAAATCAACATCATGAATGTCCCAGACGACCTGCTTTACAACGAGACGCACGAATGGATTAAACGCGAAGGAGAGAATGTGCGCGTCGGCATCACCGACCACGCGCAATCGGAGTTGACCGATGTAGTTTACGTCGAGCTACCAAAGATGGATCGGCAGGCGAACGCAAAAGAAGCAATCGCTGTTGTCGAATCGGTGAAAGCTGCCAGCGACATTTACGCGCCGGTGAAAGGGACAGTTGTTGAAATAAATAAAGCGCTTGAAGCAGATCCAGGGTTAATCAACCGCGAACCGTATGGCCAGGGTTGGATTTTCGTTCTCAAGATCGACAACGCGGACGACCTCAAACAATTGAAAGACGCAGCCGCGTACCGAAAACAGATCGGTTAGTGGTCATGTGACCCCTGAACCAAATTCGTCCCCAGAAGGCTCGAGACGGTGTTAATTAGGAGCGCAAGGATGATGGTATTGAATCCAAACGCGAGCACACTCTGCAGGAGTGCCAGCCGCCGCATCCGGTGTGAAGTAATTTGCACATCCGAGACTTGGCAGGTCATGCCTATAACGAACGAAAAGTAAGCAAAATCGAAATAATCCGGCATCCGCTCTCCTGGAAAAATCAACCCGCCAGCATGTCGACGTTCGCCTGGTTGGTCGCTATCGCCATAAAAAGCGTGCGCGTAGCGCAACCCGAAAACAGTGTGCATAAGACACCAAGACAACACAACCGTCCCTAGCCCTAACATGAGATGCCCAGTGAAGTGACCGCGCGTCTCGCTCCCGCCAACGATTACGAGAAATCCCACCGCGAACAAAGCCGCGCACGCTGCCACCACCACAAAGACGAAGAGCACGGTCCGCCCAACATCCTGCTTTTGAGCACGAGCGCGCAACTTCCGTTGCGGCGTGATCAAGATTGTTAGCCACGCCGAGGCGAGAACGAAAAAGGCAAAAGCATCCCAAGCCGCAATAATCTCAGTTGGAAAACGGACACGGTTCCGTAAACAAAAGAAAACGACAGCTCCGGCGGCGCTCCCCAAAATCATCCGATGCCGTGCATCGTGACCAGCAATCGAATCGATCAGGCGTGCCATACGTCGACGCGTTAAATGATAGCGGTGCGCTCCTGCAAGCACCACTCCCTAACTAGTCAATTTGCTTTTTAATGGCGAAGCCAATGTAACCCCAGCGACCCCATTCGTAATGTGATGTGCGTTGCGCGTCGCGCCGTCCGGTTTTTTTATCGTGCGCGTACGTTTTCGCCACAAATTCGGGAAACGCCGCGTTCATCTGCACATCGTGCGAAACGAGCAATCCTCCGTCGCGCAGCCGCGGCCAGAACTGGCGAAATTCCCACAGCATATGCCGGTGGCTGTGGGAGCTGTCGTGCAAGAACATGTCGATCGGTGACGGCAGTTGATCGCGCTTGAGGAAATCTTCTACCTTGCCGCGCATTGGCACGAATCCGCCTGAGGCGGATCGCAATTCGTCTGGAATTAGAGCTCCTTGCTCGCATTCTTCGCTCCATTCGATGCTGTATAGCTTTACGGCGGTAAGCTTTTCATCTGCGAGTGCCTTCAAGATAAAAGCTGAGGACATCCCAACAAATCCACCAGACTCAACCACCACGGTTGGCCGAAGCCAGCGCGTCAGCCCGTAAAGTGTTGCGCAATCGAGAGCTCCCATCGCCCCTTCGCTACCGTACGCATCACGGCGGCGAATCATTTGTGTCATAAAATCGCTTTCTCTAATTTCCTTTGAGAAACGCGCCACGGCATCCCACATGGAGTAAAACCGCGTCGAAGCCGCCTGATTTAAATCGGGCTCTTTGGCTTGTGCTTTTTTAGGCCACGGAAATACGCGCATCGTGCTATGAGAGCCGAAACATTGGCCGCACTTTCAACGGGCGCGAATACTTATTTGCCAGGTCCACCGAAGGATAAGCGCTTCCGCTAGTGACGATTGCTGTAGCGTGCGCTGTCCTCAGCGCAGGATCATCCATACTCACGCTCGCGGAAGAATCCGCTGAGGACAGCGTACACTACAGCACCACGTGATTTGGCCAAGCTCGATCACAGAGAAGTCGTCCTTTTTCTCCTGGCTAATCCGTGCTTAATTCCTCGTTCTCCCCATGGGCAGTAAACCGAAGCCGCGCGAGGCAGAGCTTAACTTCGAAGGCGCGATGGATCGGCTCGAAAAAATTGTCGAGCAGATGGAGTCCGGTAAATTGCCGCTTGAAGATCTGATCGTGCGCTATGAAGAAGGAATGAATTTGGTAAAAATTTGCCAGGAACGACTTGCCAACGCCGAGCAAAAGATCGAGATCATCGCCCGCAACAGCGCAGGCAAAACAGTAGTGAAGGATTTTGAGCCGACGCAGGAAGCGGCCACGCCGGCAGGCACAGCCGATGAACCCCAAGAGACAAATGACGAAATCAAGCTCTTCTGAGAATTCTCAGACCTCCCAAGCGACAGCCGCGCCCGCGCGTCTGCTCGACGGGGTCCGTTCGCCTACCGACATCAAGGCACTGCGCGAACAAGACCTACCGCAGCTTGCACAGGAAGTGCGCGATGAGCTGATCAAAGTCCTTTCCCAAACCGGCGGGCATCTCGGACCGAACCTCGGCGTGGTTGAACTGACAATCGCGCTGCATCGCGTGTTTGATACACCACGCGACCGATTTGTCATGGACGTTAGTCACCAAGGTTACGTGCACAAAATGTTTACCGGGCGGCTCGACCGTTTCCACACGATGCGCCAATTCGGCGGGCTCAATGGTTTTCTTTTGCGCACCGAAAGCGAACATGATTGCTATGGCGCGGGCCACGCTGGGACCGCGCTTTCCGCGGCGCTTGGTATGGCGGTCGGCCGCGATCTGCGCGGTGGCGACGAGCATATCGTGGTGGTGGCGGGCGATGCCGCGTTCACCTGCGGGATCAGCTATGAAGCGCTGAACAACGTCAAAGCGCACACGAAGCGCTTCATTGTCGTGCTCAATGATAACGAATGGTCGATCGCCAAGAATGTCGGCGCGATCGCTAATTACCTAAACAGCATCGTGACGAATCCCACTTATGCGCATCTGCACGATAAGGCGCGCGATTTCGTCCAGGCGATTCTTGGAAAAACCGGCGTGCAGCTCGCTCACAAAGTGGAAGAAAGCGTCAAGGGTTTGCTCGTTCCGAGCGTGATTTTTGAGGAACTCGGTCTGCGCTACTACGGCCCCATCGATGGACACGATATCCCGCTGCTGACACAGACCTTCGAGTTTTTGAAGACGCAGGAAGAGCCGGTGCTGCTACACATTCTCACCAAGAAAGGCAAAGGGTACGAACCGGCCATTAAACAGCCCGACAAATTTCACGGTCTCGGCAAATACAAGATCGAGAGCGGTGAGACTGCTCCGACACCGACTCCGACCTATTCGGAAATCATTGGCAAGACACTGGCGAAATTCGCGGAGACCAACCAAAAGCTTGTTGCGATTACAGCGGCGATGCCGAGCGGGACAGGGCTTTCGCATTTTGCCAAGGCGCATCCGACCCGCTACTTCGACGTCGGCATCGCCGAAGAGCACGCCACGCTTTTTGCCTGTGGGTTGGCGACGCAAGGGATGACGCCGTTTCTTACGATCTATTCCACGTTTTTCCAGCGCGCCTACGACATGGCGATTCACGACATCGCCATCCAAAAATTGAACGTCAGACTCTGCATGGACCGTGCCGGATTAAGCGGCGACGACGGCCCGACGCATCACGGCTTGTTCGACATCGGTTACCTGCGACACGTGCCGAACTGGGTGCACATGCAGCCGAAGGACGAGGATGAGTTTGTCGACATGCTCTGGACAATGGCCCACTATAATTCCGGTCCAATCGCCGTTCGTTATCCGCGCGGCTCCGGTCCGGGTGTGAAAATCAAACCGGAACCCAAACTTCTGGAGATCGGTAAGGCCGAAGTCGTGCAACACGGGCGCGATGTGGCGATCTTCGGCCTCGGCAACATGTTTGAAGTTGCCGAAGAAGCGGCGCGCAAGCTGGAAGAAAAAGGAATTTCCGTTGCGCTCGTCAATCCGCGTTGGATAAAGCCGATGGACACCGGCACCCTCGAATTTTTCGCGCGCAGCGTGGAAGTGGTCTGCACGATCGAAGATCATGTTTTGCACAACGGTTTTGGCTGCGCCGTCATGGAACATCTGCACTCGCAAATGATCAATACGCCAGTCGTGCGCATCGGCTGGCCCGATCAATTTATCGAGCACGGCGCAGTCCCAATCCTTCGCAAGAAACACGGCATCACAGCCGATGCATTGGTCGAAAAAGTTGTACCGCTCCTCCGCAAAAAATCCACGCTCAGGCCATCCGTAGCCTAATGAAAGCGAAGGGCGCCTTCGTTTTCCGAAAGCGCCCTTCATATTTTTCGATGGCGGTAAGCCGAATTCTGTCCGGCTGATTTCTCAGCCGGGATGATCATTTATCTCATCCAGTTCCGATTTCACGGAACCAAACGCCCGACGCGCCTGCACGCATCATGATGCGACGATACCCGAGGATTTTTAACGGGCCGGCTACCCTTCCTCTGTTTTGTCTTGCACCGCATGGGGTTTTTCGTGCCTCGCGAATTGCTTCGCGAGCGGTGAGCTCTTACCTCGCCTTTTCACCCTTGCCTGCACTTTTCTCAAAGAACCGGCGGTGTCTTTTCTGTGACACTTTCCGTCACCGCAATTTTCAACCGCGGCGCCCGCGTATTTTACGCGGCATGCTGCCGTATGGTGTTCGGACTTTCCTCTAGCAAGCCTTGCGGCTCACCAGCGATCATCTGCCATCGGCTGGTAATTTAGCACAACTTGGAAAGCAGGAAATCAGGAAGAGTCGGTAACCGGAGCGATTGCCTTCAATTAAAACGGTGACGGAACCGCGATCAGGAAAATCGTGATCATCACTAGTGCGATGAGCAGTCTGCCGATCATTGCGCCGAGATTTCCAATCAAACTTCCCCAACCAGCGCGACCGGCGTCGATCATTCGTTTGCCGGCGATGAATTCGCCGGCGACCGCTCCGATCACCGGCCCTGCAAACAGGCCGACGACTCCGAACAAAAGGCCGATTAGCGCGCCCAGGATTGCTCCGAAGGCGCCCCACCTTGTCGCGCCAAAATATTTTGTGCCAAAGTAGCTCCCGACGAAATCGAAGACGTACGAAATGAGTGTGAGCAACACAAGAATGATCATCGTCTTCCAGCCGACGCTCTTCTCCGCGCCGACCATGACGCGATGGATGATTGCGGCGGCGAGAATAATAGTTGTGCCGGGAAGAGCTGGAACGACCGTGCCGATCAGACCGACGGCGAAGAGGACGATCGCGAAGAACCACCAGAAGAGTTCCATGGGAATCGCAGAACCGTAATTCGTGAACCGTGAATCGCGAACTTTGGCGCGTGGGTTAGACCATGTAACCGTTCACGATTTACCAAATCTCGATTGTTCGTCTTTGACCCGTCCAATGCCAACCCTATACTGAAATTTGCAGATCAAATGTCAACTTTCGGAGGATCAATCATGCCACTTGCCATTGGAACTAAGGCGCCAGACTTCACTTTATCCACGAAGACCTCCGATGGGCCGAAACAAAACACACTCAGCGACAATTTTGGAAAGAAAAACACATTACTGCTTTTCTTCCCGATGGCGTTCACCGGCACCTGCACCACGGAAATGTGCGAAGTCAGTCAGGGTATGAACGCTTACACGAATTTGAACGCAACCGTTTACGGGATCAGTGGCGACAATCCATTCGCCCAGGAGGCGTGGGCGCAGAAGGAAAAGATCACGGTGCCGCTGCTGAGTGATTACGAGCACAAAGTCGTGAAGGCGTATGGTGTCATGTACGACTCGTTTCTGGCGCAAATGAACCTCGGGATGGGCGGTGTGCCAAAACGATCTGCATTCGTCATCGATAGGGACGGCGTAATCCAGTACGCGGAGAGCCACGACGACGCCAGGCAACTGCCTGATTTCGACAAGATTAAAGCTAAACTCATGGAATTGAAGTGAACCTTTGTCATTCCGAGCGGAGTCGAGGAATCTCTGGATATTTTCTGGACAGGGCAGCGAGAGATGTCTCGACTTCGCGCGACACGACAACCACGGAATGAACGACGAATTCAAAACCCTGAGGAAATTCGACGCTGGCAAGAGTCGCGAAGGTTTCCTTTATTCGTTGCCGACGCTGGAGGAACAAGGCATCGGGAAAATTTCGCGGTTGCCGGTGAGTATTCGAATTGTGCTCGAATCGGTGCTGCGCAATTGCGACGGCAACAAAGTCCGGCGTAAGGACGTCGAGACGCTGGCCAACTGGGACGCAAAATCACCGGCGAACGAGGAAATCCCATTCGTTGTCGCGCGCATCGTTCTCCAGGATTTCACCGGTGTGCCGCTGATTGTTGATCTTGCCGCGATGCGCAGCGCAGTGCAACGCCTCGGTCGCGATCCGAAAATCATCGAGCCACTGGTGCCTGTCGATTTGGTGGTCGATCACTCTGTGCAGGTAGATTTCTTTGGTTCAGCGCGAGCGCTGGAATTAAACCTGGACATGGAGTTCAAGCGCAACCGGGAGCGTTACCAGTTTCTCAAGTGGGGACAGCAGGCATTCAAAACTTTCCAGCTCATCCCGCCTGGGATCGGCATCGTTCACCAGGTGAATCTCGAATATCTCGCGAAAGGGGTTCTCTCCTCTCAAGCCTCAACTCCCAGCTCTCAACTCTTCTTTCCTGACACACTGGTCGGCACTGATTCGCACACGACAATGATCAACGGTCTTGGAGTGGTTGGCTGGGGCGTCGGTGGAATCGAAGCGGAAGCCGGGATGCTTGGGCAGCCGGTTTACTTCTTGACGCCGGAAGTGGTGGGCGTCCACATGAGCGGCCAGTTACGCGAAGGCGTTACCGCGACCGATCTCGTCCTGCACATCACACAACTGCTGCGCGCGCAAAAGGTCGTCGGCAAATTTGTCGAGTTTTATGGCGAAGGCGCGGCGTCGCTGCCGGTGCCTGATCGCGCCACGATTGGAAACATGTCGCCGGAGTACGGTGCGACGATGGGATATTTTCCAATTGATCAGGAGTCGGTGGATTACTTACGGGCTACGGGACGCAGCGAGGAACAATGTCTGGCGTTCGAAAATTATTTTAGAACCCAAAAAATGTTCGGCATGCCGCTTAGGGGCGAAATCGATTACAGCGTCGATTTGGATCTGGATTTGGCAGACGTGCAGCCGAGTGTCGCCGGACCGAAAAGACCGCAGGACCGGATCAATTTGCCCGAGCTTGGCAAGACGTTTCGCGAGTTGCTGCAGAAACCGGTGCGGGACGGCGGATACGGGAAAGAGGATGTCGATCTTCGCGAAAAACACGTTGTGGAATTGAACGGCAGCGCGCCACGCAACGGGGAGATGTTTTCAACCGACAAAAAGGAAGACCAGGGCATTAATCCGGGGGACGAACTCAACAAGATCGAGATGGTTGCGAACCGGCCAACTCCTGATCCGGGCGGCGAAATTGAGGCGGAGTCGAGGGAGGTATTTGCCCGAGGACGCACTCACATTGGCCACGGTAGCGTCCTGATCGCCGCGATCACGAGTTGCACAAACACGAGCAACCCGAGCGTAATGATTGCGGCCGGCTTACTCGCAAAAAAAGCCGTCGAGCGCGGTTTGCACGTTGATCCCGCGGTGAAGACTTCGCTGGCGCCTGGCTCGCGCGTTGTTTCCGATTACTTGGAGAAAACCGGACTCCAAAGATATCTCGATCAACTAGGATTTAATCTTGTCGGCTACGGTTGTACGACTTGCATTGGCAACTCCGGGCCGCTGCATCCGAACATTGAGAAAGCAATCCACGAATTCGATCTGGTCGCTGCCTCGGTTCTTTCGGGAAACCGAAACTTCGAAGCGCGCGTGCATCAACATATCAAAGCGAATTTTCTGATGTCGCCGCCGCTGGTTGTCGCTTTCGCCCTGGCCGGCCGAGTTCACATCGATCTTTCCCGCGATCCGCTCGGCAAGGACAAGGAGGGCAAAGAAACTTTCCTCCGCGATCTTTGGCCCACTCTCAGCGAAATCCGACACACGATGCAATCAGCCCTCGCGCCAGAAACATTTCGCAAATTTTATCGCGACTTTGCAGATCAAAATCCGAAGTGGAACGAGATTCCAGCGAGTACCGGCGACGTTTATCAGTGGGACGAGAAGAGCGATTACATTCATGAGCCGCCGTTTTTCCAAAATTTTTCCATGGAGGCCGGCCACATCGAGGAAATTCGCGGCGCACGCGCGCTTGGCATTTTTGGCGACTCGGTAACGACCGATCACATTTCGCCTGCGGGAGCAATCAAAGAGACTTCGCCAGCTGGAAAATATTTAATGTCGCGCGGAATTCAGCCGCGAGATTTTAACAGCTACGGCAGCCGACGCGGCAATGATCTTGTGATGACGCGCGGGACGTTCGCAAACGTGCGGATAAAGAATTTAATGGTGCCCGGAACGGAAGGAGGCGTGACAAAGTATTTCGCGAATGGCGAGGGCGAGCAGATGTCGATCTTCGATGCCGCAATGAAATACGCTGAGACTAAGACTCCGCTAGTGATTTTTGCGGGGCACGAGTACGGCAGCGGCTCATCGCGCGATTGGGCGGCGAAGGGAACGCGTCTGCTAGGTGTGAAGGTAGTGGTCGCCGCGAGTTTCGAACGGATTCATCGATCAAATCTTATCGGCATGGGCGTGTTACCGTTGCAGTTTCCGGAGGCAACAACACCGCAGTCGCTAGGGCTCGATGGCTCGGAAGTCTTTTCGATCACTGGATTGTCAGAAGCAATTAAGCCCGCAGAAACGATAACACTCGAAATCGAAGACAAAAATCGCCGGAAGCGCCCCATCCCAGTAAAGCTTCGTATCGATACACCGATCGAGATCGATTATTACCGGCACGGCGGGATTCTCCCGTTTGTGCTCAGGCAATTACTCGCTGGAAAATAATTGTAGGGCGTCTCGGTGAGACGCCATGCGTTCCGGGTCGGCGGCTGACACAGCCGCCCTACAGTATCCCGCGCCTTTGAATTATGATCGGCGAACCGTCAGCAATGAATGCGGAGCGGGGTGGCTGATCCAATACCTCAGCGAATTGTTGGCCGTACAGAGTTGCGACGTCTGCGTTCAATTCGAAGTCGCTTGCGTTCCAAATTTTCCATCGGGGATGCTCGACTCGATATTCGCCGCAGCCGCTGCGAAGAGAAGTGTAGCCCCAGTAATGTTCAGTGATAAATTCGGCGTGCGTTCCCGCTGGAATTGCTTGCGGCTCTCCAGTTGCCCTCATTTTAAGCGATTCCCATTTGCGGCCGCGGCGCCATGAAAATTCCACTTTCAAATTTGAATCTACATGGTCGATTTCGTGTTTCATCGGTACGGCGAGATAATTTTCCCCGTAACATGCGCGCGCTACGAGCGCGACCGCACGTCGCGGGACAAGCTCGCGGACGAAAACCACACCGCGCCGCCATGTATCCGCCGATTTTCTCCTCACATAGAAACGCAAATTCACTTCTTCGAAGTCGCGGTGCAGCGGGATGGAGAGACCGAGAAGACGCGTGTCGAGAAAGAGAAATCCGACCACGCTTAGGAAGGTCTCACCGTTTTCAAAGTCGATTTCTGTAGCAGGTGGAATTAACGGCGCGAGCAGGCGAGGATCGACGACATAATTCAGCATCGCAAGGTAACGCCAGTTAGCAGTGAGAAATGGTTGCACGTTATGATCCTACGTTCGGAGCAGTCGCTGTAGAATCAATCAGCCGTGCGAACGCGATATCGCGCAGCAAATCGTTCAGGCTCCGGAACAGGACTGAGGTCGGCACGTTGCGTGGCGAAAATCCATTCGGACCAAGTTTCGTCCTGCTTTGTTGGCGCAGGTGGAATTTTCAATTCAATGAACTGCGAGGCGGCTGGTTCATTACCGATCGAGGCAAGAAGCGATCTGGTCTTGCTGTGTGTCAGTAACGAGACGTTTCCCGGAATGGTGATGTGTTCGGCATTTTTTGTAATCGCGCTCCAATCGATGAAAGCAAAACGACTTTGCTGATTGTCGGTGTAAAGGCTGACTTGAATGCTGTAACCATTGGGCTGGTCTGGAATTTGAAATGTTGGCGGCGCGCGAAGCTCGAATTGCAATTCGAGTTGCTTGCCATCGATCCGTGGAGGTTTGTCTGATAGCACATACGGAACCCCGACCAGCAAACCGGCGAGGCCGCAGACAATCAGAAGCGACCAACCTTGTGCAATGACGAATCCAGCAAGTCCTTGCCGACGAACCAGGACGGCTGAAATGATTCCAATGACTAAACCGGCCAGGATTCCAAGAGGCGCGCACAGAAAGACGACCGTCATGCCGCGTTGGCCCTCCATTTCGGGCACATGCGCGAGCCTCGTTAAATAATCGCCGACAAAAAATGCAAGAAGACAGCCGACGAACGCCGTGAAAAGCGCAATAAGGAGAGCTCGGAGAAAGCGCACGAAGAGTGTTGGAGCCGGTTTTGGATCGAGTAGTTCGAGCTGCGATCGGGGTCACTGCAGTAATTTTTCGAGGGACGGGCTCGGTTGTATGCCGAGCGCAGTCGCCCGGGCATAATGCTCTCTGGCCAGTTCTTTCGAGCTAGGCTGCGTCGTGATGAGAATGACCGCCAGATTAAAATGCGCATCGGCATCGTCCGGATTGTTGGCGATAGCCTGAAGGATCTCCTTTTCTGCCTCTTTCTGTCGCCCTTTCTGGCTGGCGGCGATACCCAAATAATTGTGAGCAGTAGCGCTGTTTGGATTGATCGCGACCGCCTTCGTTAGCTCCGCGATCGCGTCGTCGAATTTTGATTGCCGATATTGAACAATTCCCAGCGTGGTGCGCAGAAAGTCATTGTCGGGCGCAATATCCACGGCTTTTTTCAGCGTCGACTCCGCGGACCGCAAGTTGCCGCTGCGAACATAAACCGCACCAAGGTTGGAAAGTGCGTCAAGGTTGTTTGGGTCTGCCCCCAGAATTTGCTGATATTGCTTTTCTGCCGCCTTATAGTTCCCCTGCTGAACGTTCTTGCGGGCCGCGCGGACGAGAGCCTGGATTTTCGGTGGTGCATCGGTTTTGGACGGATCCGGCCTATTGATTTTCCCGTCCCTTTCGCCGCCCGAACTTGCGTTTGGCACCGCTTTTGTAGTGCTGATCGAATTCAGGTCCGCTTTTTTTTCAAACACAAAGCTCGCTTTAAATAAGCCGGCCCGCTGATCTGAAACTGAAATTACGGGCTGGCGCAGCAAAGAGAGCTCTTCACTGCTAAGTTTTGTAACCGGCTGCGCCAGGAATTCGATCTGCCTGTTCAGCGTCTCTGATCTGATTCTTAATCTACCCAGCTCCGCCAACACCAGGTTCCTTGTCTCGTCCCGACGCGCTTCTTCCTGGCGCTCGCGCACGACAATGTTTCGCAGGAGTTCGTTTTCTTTCGCGAGCTGGGCGGACTCCTCGCTGTTTGCGCCAGCCAGCTTCGCGGCCTGAAGCTGCGTGCTTGCGTCGTCTAACTGAACGTCAAGCTCGGCAGCTCTCGCTATCAAATAATCATTTCTTTTCTGAGCCTCGGACAGCTGCTTTTGCAGTTCTGCCAGTTGCTGATTCATCTCGGCAAATTTCCCAGCGTTCGTCGGGCCGCTCTCGCTCAGAGTTCGGACCTTTTCCTCCGCCTTTGCCAGTTTCTGTTGTAAAGCGTCCTTCTCGGCCACGAGCAACCGCACACCCTGTTCGGTTTCCTTCGCGACTTGCAATTGCGCGAGCGCTTCATCGCGCTGGTGCTCAAGCGCGGCGATTTGCTTGTTTATGTCGGCGAATTTCGCCTGAGCATCGTCCCTTTGCTTTTCTGCTGTCAGACGCGACTCATCGGCGGCGGCAAGTGCATCTTTCAAATGGGCAACCTCGGCGCGCAACTGCTGTTGCTCGCTAATGCTGCTCTCCTGCGATTCCCGGGACGCTCTTAACGATTCCTGAGCTTTTACAAGTTCGTCACGCGTCTGGTGTTCTGATTTCCTCGCTTTTTCGAGGTCGTCTTCTGCTCTCTTAAGTTTGGAATTTGTTTCGTTGAGGCTTGTGTTGACGGTTTCCTTTTCTTTTCGCGCGGTTTCGAGCTCAGTGCGCGCTTTGCCGAGTGCCACTTGCAATTGATCGACGTTGTCGTGCAGTTTTTTTGTCGCCCCTTTGGTCGCAGCATCGCTCGACGTCTGGGCGATAGTTTCGCCCAATTGCGGGGCCACTACTTCGGGCCCTGGCTCGGACCATGCGTTACTCTCAGGCAGTGCGGGGACAACTTCGGGCAAAGGACTTGAGCTGGCGCTTAACGCATTTTGCCTCGTTGTCCTCTCCTGAATTCGCAAGATCCCTTCGCTGATTTTACGGCCGCGATATTCCACGATTGCTGGCTGCCACTCGGAATGTGATCTGCGCAATGTCTCGATCAGGCTTCCAGCGAATCGATATTTAGCCAAAGCCGTCTTAAATCGGTTTTCACGTTCAAGCTTTTCGCCCTGTTGCGCGGACAGATACGCTTTCAGAAAAATTTCGCTCGGATCGTCTCCCTGCGCTATGACGGCGGCAGCCCGCAGGAAAAAGAGCAGCACGATCAAACCCGCACCGGCTCGCTTTATGCTGTAGCGAAGCGCCATCGTAAGCCGACTGCGGGCAGACTTTTGTTCCACCGGCGGCGAGAATTACTGGAGAGACCGAGGAAAGTCGAGTCATTTGTTTGCAAAAAGAGATTCGAATTTTAAAATCTTGTTTCCGTGCGAGTGATGGTGGCCGTAGCTCAATGGTAGAGCCCCAGATTGTGGTTCTGGTTGTTGCGGGTTCGAGTCCCGTCGGCCACCCGGCTTCGCAAATTCCAAATCCCAAATCCCAGGCTCCAAACTCGCTACTTTGACCTTTGGGATTTGGAAGTTGGGATTTGGGATTTGCAAAGTTGTGCCTGTAGCTCAACCGGATAGAGCTTCTGACTTCGGATCAGAAGGTTGGGGGTTCGAATCCCTCCAGGCACGCTTTATATAAGCCTCGCAAAACAAGTGGCTTATACGATCAACCGCCTAAAACCTATCAATCGCTTGAATTTTTGCTTGGACACTTCTTGGACACTTTTGGTATTCTGACTCCATGAAAAACGGCCAAGCCGAGGAGTCACGCGGGTCCCGAGGCAGATTGTCCAGTGTCCGAAATGTTTCTCATACAGAGCCGAGCTCCTCCGCACCAAAGAGGGAGTAAGAGCGTGCTGCTTGGCCTGCGACACCGTGTATACAGTCAAATTTCGTCACGTTGATCGCGCCCAGATTGAACCGGCACCGGCCTGCGCTCCCGCCGAGCTGGGACCTGTTAGCCAATACTTGGCGTCAGCGGACGCCAGGGACCCACAGGCGCTAATCAGAGCACATCACAAGGCTGCAAAACTCGCCCGGAAATTCGGCGAGGAGTTCGAGCGCAAGTGGTTTTTAGAAACGCCGTGGTTGAAGTCGTTTGATTCCGTCCATCGCGCGCGCGCGCGTTATGCCCTCGAATGGCGTCCGCGATTTCTTGCGCTGCTCTCGCTGTCCCGGTCCACGCCGTTAGCGGCTCGTGGCGCGAAGGTATCGCCGCAGGTGGTTTGGTATCACAGGCGAAACGATCCGGATTTCGAGAAACAATGCACAGCGGCCGAGGAACACGCGACCCAGTTGATCCACGACGCTTGTTTCAAGAGCGTAGTCGAGGGCGATCTTGAGCCGATCTATTGGCAAGGCATCCAAGTCGGCCATGTGCGGAAGTTCGATTCACGGTTGCGAGTCGAGTTCCTGCGCGCCTATATGCCTGAACGCTTCAAGAGCCCTGGAACGAACGTGAACATTGGCACTCGCGGCGATGTGTTCGTGTTGACCGAGGAACAACGCCACGAACTCATGCGAATCAACAGGGAATGGCTGTTGACTGCGCCAATCGAGGAGAACAGCGAAGCGCGCAGCGCGACGCCTGAACCGCAGCAACTTACCAATGGCGAATAGGCTCGCGTCGGCACGCGCACCAGCCAGCCCCGCGCCAGCCCGGCTGCGGCTCGCCAGGGAATGCTTAGCCTTAGGCGATTAGAGCGAGCACCCCAAAGCCGGCCCGCGCCTGGTGGGTTATATATGATTGGGCGCTCCGATTGCGCACCAACTTTTGCGGGTCAAAAGTTGGGTTTATCGACCGGGCATAGGCGATGTCGGTTCAAAATATCCCGACGCGCTGACCCGCACTTGATCAGTCGGAACTCCGCTTGGAATAGTGAAGTTGATGTCTATCGATTCGCCTTTCTTCAGGACAACGTAGCGACCATCCTTATGAGCAAGCCTCTCATCGGTCGGCGGGATTGTAACGTTCTCCCCTGTGACGGACCTCGCATGCACAATGAACTCGTCGATGTACGAAATTTCCGCCTCCTCCTCACTGACTCTGAGCACTCCATCGAAACCATGAACGGTCAGTTCTCCGATTCCCTCCAGAGCCTTCGATTTATGTCCCCTAAGGATACTTCCTTGCCTGAGCCATTTGTTCATCCGGATCGCTGCGGCAATAAACGAATGGAC
>Ga0179594_10000195_pt1 | contig 16930 bp, 15 predicted proteins | sample CZOMad1_1_08_16f_FD_148625 | JGI IMG/M metagenome (GOLD analysis project Ga0179594, IMG submission 148625) | Vadose zone soil fungal communities from Angelo Coast Range Reserve, California, USA - CZOMad1_1_08_16fungal (Illumina Assembly) | ecosystem: Environmental > Terrestrial > Soil > Vadose...
ATTTGCTCACGCTCGATCCCGGTTGCTTCGGCGATTCGCTGCGCCATGTCATTTGAAGGCGCAGTCACTCCGTGCGCGCGACGGATCAAGTGCTTCTCGCAGGCGCTGATGATGCGTGTGTCATATGGCAATTCGCAGGGCGCTAAGAACTCACGCAACACAAACGTCGGAGTGTGACAACGCACGACAAATGGAACTGTGCGCCGGCGGGCAAAGAAGAATCCTTCGGCATTTATTTCAGCAAACTCGACCACGTCGATCGACCGAGTCTTGTTCACCCGCTCAATCGCTCGCTTCAGGCGCCAACTGTACGCGAGCTGCTGCACGGGCCGGCTGTAATATCCGGCCAGGGGCATTCGCCGCCAGTAATAATGATCGCGTGTTAAGAGGCGATGAATGCGAATTCCATCCACTTCCGCGTAGGCGGGTGTGGTTGCGTCATTGCGACGGGCGATGATCGTTACCTCGTGCCCAAGCGCGCGATAAGCATGCGCCACCGCGTGGTTATACATCGCCACTCCACCCCAGCCGCTTTCCGGCGGATACCACTGATTCGCAAGCACGATATGCATTTTAACCAAGCGCGCGGCGATACGAATCGAGATTGCGTTCGACGATTGCCGGAAGCGAGAACGTCGTTGCCCTGGCTCGCCCCGCCTGTCCCATTCGCCTGGCCCATGCCGGGTCGGCCAATAACTTCAGAACGGCAGAGGCCAGCGACGCGTGATCGTTCCAATCAACCAGCAACCCAGTCTCTCCGTCCGCCACCAGTTCCTCGATAGCACCGACTCTTGTGGAAACTACCGGCTTGCCGCAGGCCATCGCTTCAAGAATCGTGTAACCAAAAGTCTCGTACTGCGTCGGCGCTACGTAAATCGTCGCGTGCTGATACTCATTGATCAATTGATCGCGATCCAGGAACCCCGGAAAGATAAGCTGTTGCCGCTTGTCTTCGGGCGCCATTGTCAGAAGATCCTGGCGGCGAAACTCTGCTTCGCTGCCGACCAGACGAACTTGTGCGTCAGGAAATCGCTGCCAAACCTGAGACATCGCGCGCAGAAGAACATCGACGCCTTTTCTCCTTTCCAGTCGGCCCACGGTTAGCAGGATCGGCCGTCCGGAGCCAACTCCGTTCGAGCTGCACGAGAACTTCGCGACATCGATGCCGTAAGGGACCACCTCGATCGCCGACGGAGCAAGCCGAAGAGATTCACGAAGGTGGCCGGCAAGGTGCGTGCTGAGCGCACTCGCGCAGCTCGCCTTCAAGAACTGTCGCCGCTGGCCCTTAATAAGCCAGGGATCGTTCCGGGTTTCGCCGTCTCCGCAATAGCGGCGAAGTGTCCAATCCGATCCGTGTGCCCGCACAACCACACGCCAACGACTGCAAAGCACGGACACTGGAAATCCTTCAGTCACCTCGACGATATCGATTGGTTCTTCGCTCTCAATCGCGCGCAGCACTCGCCGCACTGCCACTGCCTGTTCCCAGGCCCGTAGTCGCAGCGGCCACGCGTGATAACTGCCGACAAACTTTGCGGCGTAATAATGCGCCGATGTGGGCGGGGCGAAGCGGAACCGAATTGAGCCGGACCAATCAGTGTTTACTCGATCTTTCGTTACTGTGTAGATCACCGAGAGACGATGACCGCGGCGCTCGAGTTCTGGCGCGAGCGTCTTGACGTTCGCCTCTGGACCACCGGCGGGTGCAATCACGAAAACGATGTGCATTATGAACACGTGCCCCAGGTTGAGAAACCCGGCTTAGCTGCAGAGAGAGTTGAGAACAGACTCAAACCGAGATGCGATTTGCTGCCAATCGTAGCGCTCAGTCACCAACCGCCGCGCTTGCTGAGCCAACTGATCGGCGTATTCCGGTTGCGCTAACAGATCCAGCACATTCTCGGCAAACCGCTCCGGACCATCCGCAATCGCGCAATGAATTCCGGCCTCAACCTCCAACCCTTCGCAACCAACCGACGTTGAGACGACCGGCACTCCCATCCCGAACGCCTCGAGCGTTTTCAACTTGGTGCCGCCGCCCACTCGCAGGGGAATCACCACGACCGACGCACGACCGTAGTAAGGGCGCACGTCTTTGACTGTTCCCGTCAGGCCAATCCCGACGCCGGCAGCCGCATATTCGCGCATCGCGGGCGTTGGATTTCGGCCCGCCGCGATGAATTGGGCGTCCGAGCGGCGGGCGCGGACCAGCGGGAGAATCTCGCGACAGAAATAGAAGAACGCGTCCACGTTGGGCGCGTATTCAAATCCGCCGACGAAGAGAATCGTGTTCGGATCCCGCGGTTGACCGTTACGCGAAAACGCGGTCGTGTCGACGCCGTTCGTGACCAGAAAAGTGCGGGCCTGCGGAAAGTGTTCTTTGAGGAATCGCTCGTCAGCGCTCGAGACCGCCACCAGATTTCCATGGCGCGCGAGAATCTTTCGTTCGTAATGCCTGGTCTTCAGCCAATCCACCAGCCTCACTACCTTGTGCGGCCGCCAACCAGTGATCTCAAACTCTCGCCGCAACAACTGGTCATAAATATCTTGCACAATCAGAACCTGCGGCCGGTCAAACTCTTGCTTCAGGACGGCCTGCCCAGCCAATTCAGTGTCAAAGACAATCAGATCGATTTGCGGGTCTTCAGCCAGACAACTCTTGATGGAATTGGAAAGCACCTGCGGAGAAAAACGTTGAAAGGAAGCCGGCGGGTAATAAAACAAATTTCCCAGCGCCGCGGTCCTGCTCTGGTCAGTGGACCATGGAAGCGAGTATGGTAATCTGACGACTCGCGCGCCACGCTCTCTTAGCCACGGATCGGTCTGTCCGGTCTCGTCTTCGCCATATGTGATTACGGTTACTTGATGTCGCGCAGTCAGATGCTGCAACAGTTCGTAGTTACGAACCGCGATCCCAAAGTCAGCGGGGATTCGCAAAAACGGCGCGACAAAGAGCAGCTTCATACCCAATCTAACGCGTTGTTTAGTAGTGTCTTACTTTCAGGCTTGGCGCCTTTGCGTGTGAAATGTTTCGTATTTGCACGCAAAGACGCCAAAGAAACGAAGCCGCAAACCGACGGAAACGATCGACGCAAATCACACGAAACAGGCCGAAAAACTCCTAATAGCGGCGGACCACGCGCGCCGGATTTCCGATCGCAACTGAACGCCTCTCGATCGATCGAACGACCACTGCCCCGGCGCCCACCACTGCACCATCGCCGATTGTGACACCTTTAAGAATGATGGCCCGGGCGCCAATCCACGCGCCTGAGCCAACCAGCACCGACGCGGCCTTTGTCTCGGCATCACCCACAGCGTGGAAATCGGTATCCATAACTAAGACTTGATCGGCTAAGAGAGCACTCTCTCCGATGCAAACGTCTCGAGCGCAGGCGATGTGAACCCCTTGATTGAGAAAGCAATTATCCTTGAGCATGAGCGTCGCGCCGGGTGCACAGTAGAGTTCCACGGGCAGCCTCGGCGTCGCGCGGATCGAAACGCTTTGGCCAATCACAAACCGTCCACCGCCATGAATCACGCACGGACCTGAGACATCCAGTTGTGCGGGCGAACATCGCAGAGCACGCGCAGCTCGACGCGTATAATACCAACGCCTGAGCCGTTGGAACATTGAGACGGTTAACCTCGGACGCACTGCGGAATCAGTTGAAAAAGACAAGCCACGTAGCGGCGTAATATTTATAGTTTTCGCAGTCACACACTCATCATGTCGGAGCGGAACGAAATGCCGGGCACTTCGCTCCGCTCCGAAGAAATTTCAAAATCAGTTGCCGTCTTCTCTATAAACATTTCGTACCTACGGCACTTTTCTCAACAGTCCCATCGAGCGACGACACAACAACTCTAGTTCGACCTCGCGCCGTGCCCACCTGCGCAAGAATCTCAGACAGAATGTCGTGCGTGCGCCGTGCCGAGTAGCACTTCTGTACCCGTCGCGCGCCGTTTTCACCACGACGACGGATCTCTGCCGGATCCTTCAACAGCTCGACCACTTCGTGGGCCAGTCGCGGCATGTCGACCACCCAGCCGCATTCGCCGTCAACTACTGCTTCTTCGGTTCCGCCGCTGCCGCCCATCACCACCGGCGGCGTGCCGCAGGCCATGCTCTCGAGCACTACGGAGGGCAAACCTTCGTACGGACTGGGGAAAAGAAACAGATCGGCCTCCTGATAAAAACGCGGCAGCTCTTGATAAGGCACCGCGCCCAGGAACGTTACTGAGTCTTGCAGGTTGTGCATGTCAACGTAGTCAACCAGGCGTCGCCTGAACGGCTCATCGTTGCAGGATCCCGCGACCTTCAAGGTCGCCTCGGGAAAACTCTGCTTGACTGCGGCAAACGCCTGCAGCGCTTCCAGCGGGCCTTTGCTCGGTTGCAGGCGCCCCACGTAAAGCAGTCGCGGTCCTTTTTCCTTCCCAGCGAATTGTTCCGCCGGCTTGGGAGAGCAGAGTGATGTATCGATGCCCAGCGGAAAGATTTCAATATTGCCGGCCCTGTAACCCACGCGGACAAGTTCCTGCTTCTGCATCTCGGTGTGAACCAAAACTCGAAACGCATTTCCGAAATACGAGCGCTGCGATCGGCTGATCCGGTTGTACCAGCCGCCCACGATCACCAGGTAGGGAACACGCCGCATCCGGGCGACAAAGGCCAGCGCCTTGGCAAAGCGACCGTAGGCAAAGAAAATCGCCAGCGCATCGGGCGGGTTGAAAAGAACGTGCGCCAGCGCTTTCAACGACCACTGCCGTGCCCCTCGTTTTGCAGAAGAATGCCGGCGGAAGGAAACCGGGAAAAAGCGATTTGTTACGCTCGCCGTGACCGCGAATGGTTTTGTTCGATCAGTGAGATAACATTGCTCACATTCCCATTCTTCCGCTCGACTTATCGAAGCCAGCACCTCGGCGAAAGGCCGATTGTGCACCACGCCGATTTCGTCTTCTTCCACGCCAATGACTTGAGGCGTAAAAGGGAACCAAAGTTCAAAGCGCCTGGGCATTAGTTTGGTTTTGTAGCTATCGCAAGACCCATGAACGCAGTAGACCAGGGCAGAACGCGCTTTAGACGCTTCGCCAGAACCTCTGCCCTTCGGTTCGGCTTATAGTAACTTTCTGATTCCCGAAAAACCCCGCTTGCAAGCCACAACCAGAAGCTGTGATAAATCGGCATTTGCAAGACAACTTCGAAACCTGAGTCCAGGAGAAAACGTCGCACTTCCTGAGCTGAGTACGGCTTTTCGTAGAAACCGTTCTGGGGTTGCTTTTTCTCCCTACCTAACGGTTCCTTGCCAAACGCGCGACGAAGATGTCCGTTGCGTCGAACAGGATTCAAAGATAGCCACGGCCTGAGGCGGGGTATCCATTCTCTGACCAAAGGAGTTGGCACCGGCATCGTAAGCGCAATCACGCCGCCGGGTTTCAGCACACGGAACGCTTCACGCAACGCCGGCATCGGTCCGAGTTCGAAATGCTCCAACACACCGAACGACAAATACCCGCCGAGGGAATTATCTTCAAAGGGCAACGCATGTATGTCCCCCTGTGCGAGGGCTAACTTCGGGGCATTGGTGCGACCAGTAGCCAACGAGTCGAAGACGTAATCAAGTCCAACTACCGAATAACCCAATTGTCGAAAATACTCAGCGACGTGACCAAAGGAACAGCCGGCTTCAAGCACCAAACCAGATTCCGGCAAATAATGCCTGATCGCATTGAATTCCTCCTGGCGCCGAGGGTACAGGTTGGTGGCATACTCCTGTGCGAAATGCGAGTCTGACCAACGCTTCTCCCAAAACTTACGCATAGCGCCGTAATGGTCTGAGTCGGTCACTGTTTCGTTCTTCATCGGAATTTCATTCGCAGCCAGGAGTCCAAGAACGCGCTAAGCTGGTGCAGACTGCGATGTGCCAGATCCTTCCCAAGTCACGCACGCTTTCGTAAAAAGCATCCAGTCAGAATCGGCGATTGGTGGGAGTGTTTCATGATCAGCCGAAAGTGAACCCACATTTGGAATCATTTTGCGATAGCCGTTGTTACCCTCGCGTATCCCAACATCGAAGACCATTTCCGGGGCCATGATCCCGGGATTATCGATCGCAAAGCGCACGGTCCAGTTACCACAAATCTCGGGCGGAGCCATTGCCAGCCGGTCGCTTCGAAGAGAGAAGAGCCGGGCACGATTTCCCGTGTAAAACCCAATATCAACAGATGGTCGCCTTAGAACCTCCGGTGTCGAAACCAATACCTCGATTATCAGCGGTTCGCCAAAGCGCCAGACGATTGTTGGTTGATCACCTGCATCAAGGATGCGAACGTCGATCGAGAGTTGGCTGATATTGCTAACCGGTCCAGCGGGCCCTTTCATTAAGCCAAGATAATCTTGAACAATCGCAGCGGGGATACCGCGCGATTGGATTGTTCCGCCGTCGAGTAAGAGGCTATCCGAACACAAGCGCTGAATCGCACCAAGGTTGTGGCTCACGAACAAGACCGTGCGACCCTGCTTCGCGACTTCTCCCATCTTGCCGAGACACTTCTCCTGGAACCCGATATCCCCCACGGCCAGCACTTCGTCCACCAAGAGAATGTCCGGCTCGAGGTGCGCGGCGACGGCAAACGCAAGACGGACGTACATGCCGCTGGAGTAATACTTGACGGGCGTGTCGATGAATTTTTCGATTTCGGCGAAGGCCACCATCTCGTCAAACTTCTTTACAATCTCGGCGCGTTTCATGCCCAGAATCGAGCCATTGAGATAAATGTTTTCGCGGCCGGTCAGCTCGGGATGAAAGCCGGTGCCGACTTCAAGCAGCGAGCCGACTCGTCCATGAATGTCGGCGTAGCCTTCGGTCGGATCGGTGATGCGCGAGAGGATTTTCAGCAGCGTGCTCTTCCCTGCTCCGTTGCGGCCGATGATGCCGACGACTTCACCGCGTTTCACTTCAAAGGAGACATCCTTTAAGGCCCAAAACGTTTCGCGCGCAGAGCGATGGGCAAAGAGCGACGAGCCGTTACCATTCCGCCGGAGCAGTGACTTAGCCGCGCGGAAAGGAGCGAGCGCGGTCTCGTTGAGCTTCTCTCGCAGAGTCTTGTAGGCCTGCTGGTTCGCACCAATGCGGTAGCGCTTTCCTAACCCCTCGACTGTGATTGCGATATCACTCATGAATTAGCCGCGGACTTACGCGGATAAACGCGGATTCAGAAGCAGCGAAAACATCCTCAACCTAAGCGATCCGAAATTCAGAATTCGAAATCGCAATCCGAAATTCCTTCAGACAATATCAGCGAATGTCTTTTCCATGCGGCGAAAGTAGAAGGCGCCTGTGACCAGAATAATAAGCGCGGCGGCGGACGATACGGTGATGATCGGACCTGGCGCGGCGTTGCTGCGCAGCAGCGCCCAGCGAAAACCTTCGACCACTCCGACCATCGGATTCAAGCCGTAGATCGTGCGCCAGGGCTGGGGCAGCAAACTGCTGGGATAAGCTATCGGCGTGGCCAGCAACCAAAACTGGGTGATGAAAGGAACGACGTAGCGCACGTCGCGATACTCGACGTTCAAGGCCGAGAGCCACAAACCCACGCCCAGTGAAGTAATCAGAGCCAGCAACAGAAACAGCGGCAGCCAAAGCACGTTGAGGCTCGGTATCATTCCGTAGAACAGCATCATGCCGAGCAGCACCGCAAAGGCCAGCGCAAAATCCACGATGCCGGAAAAAACCGACGCCAGCGGAATAATCAGCCGCGGAAAATATACTTTCGTGATCAGCGCCCCGCTGCCCACCAGGCTGTTCGACGACTGGCTCAGACCATTGGCGAAAAACGTCCAGGGCACGAGCGCTGTAAAGGCGAAGATCGGATAAGGAATGCCGTCCGAGGGTATCTTGCCCAGATGACCAAAAAAGAGACTAAAGACCACCATCGTGAAGAATGGTTGAATGATGGCCCAGGCGGCCCCCAGCGCCGTCTGTTTGTAGCGTACTTTGATGTCGCGCCAGACGAGGAAGTAGAGCAGCTCGCGGTATTCCCAAAGCTCGTGGAGCTTAAGAGAAACCCAGCCTTTTGAGGCAGAGATACGCAGGGTTGGGAGAGCCGGGGTAGGAGGATTGCGAATCGCGAAGCGCGAATTTGAAATCATTTCGAGAGAAGTGTCGAGAGCGATGGGGCACGAGCAAAGGTCACGAGCCCGACAGGCTCGAACTTAGCAGGCCGCAGAAGAAAGGAGAGACACAGAGTCACAGAGAGGCGCACGTCTGAATTGATCAAAAATGCCAGACAAGCGGAGTCTGGCTTTCGTTACCTCTTCCTCGGTGTCTCTGCGTCTCTGTGGCAAGTGCGTTTTTCAACGGCCTGTTACGTCTGAAGCGCGAAGCGGTTTACCGTCTGCTCGCCGCTCCGGACTTTTGTTCCATTGCCACCCTGCTCTTTGCTCTTTGGTTTCAGCACCTCTTGCACCGCCTCAATTACCCTTCCGACTTCCGCGTCGGTGAGCTGCGCTGAAAGCGGCAGGCTGACAGTTTGTCTGCCGATGCGCGCGGCGCCAGGGTACGCCTGTGGTTTCCAACCGAACTTCTCCTGATACACAGGGTGCTCGGGCAGACTGAGGTAATGAACACCGACGCCGATATCGCGCGCGGTCATGGCTTCGAGAAAGGCGTCGCGACTTACTCCGGTCAGGGCCTCGTCAATCAGCACCGTATACAAGTGATATGCGTGGCGCGTGTGCGGCTCAGGCTCTAGTGGCAGAGTCAGCGGCAAAGCAGAGAAGGCCTCGTTGTATTGCTGCCAGATCTCCTCACGGCGGATTCGGTTTGCTTCGACTCGTCGTAATTGATGGATCCCGATGGCCGCTTGCAGGTCCATCATGTTGTATTTGAAACCGGTCTCGACGACAAAGTAGTGTTTGTAGCCTTCATCGCCAAAACGCTTCCAGGCATCTTTGCTCATCCCGTGCAGGGCCAGCATCTTGATCCGCGCCAGGTCTTCCTCATTACGGGTCAGCACCATTCCGCCTTCACCGGTAGTCACGTTCTTGGTGGCATAGAAACTGAAACAACCGAAGTCTCCGAAGCTCCCGGCTTTGCGGCCGTGGTATTCGGTTTCCAGGGCATGGGCACAATCTTCGATGAGTTTGAGGCCTTCCCGCTCGGCGATTTCAGTCAGTGCATCCATATCGCAAGAGCGGCCGGCGAAATGAACGGGGAGCAGCGCCCTGGTCCGGGAAGTGATTCGGGCTTTGACTTGCTCGGCATCGATATTCATCGTGCGCGGGTCGACGTCTGCCAGCACGGGCGTTGCACCCGCGTGAATGATCGCGTTGACTGTCGCGCAAAAAGTCATTGGCGTGGTGATCACTTCGTCACCCTCGCCGATGCCCGCGGCCAGCACGCTGAGGTGCATGGCGGCGGTGCAGGAGCTGACGGCGGCGGCGTAAGCCTGTGCTTTGTAGGCGGCGAATTCCGCTTCAAACTGGGCCACTCGTGGGCCGGTACCAATCCAGCCCGACTTAAGGCAACGCACGACTTCGTCGATTTCGTTTTGCTCGATCTGGGGAGCGCCAAAGACAATAAAATCAGATGTGGTCATTAATTTTGGCGGTTAATGCGGAAACGTGATGGGTTAAGCTGGTACAGGAACCTGCGAAGCAGGTGGAAGCATAAAGCCTGGGGTAGAGCGGAGCGAAACCCCAGGATAACGGAACGAAAGAAACCGAGCGCGCAAAGCGTGCGGCAGATGAAATGTTCCGAGCTACTCCTGAATGACTGTCGCCCACTTCGTGGGCTCTTTCTTCAACCCCAATGATTCCCTGGGGTTCCGCTTCGCTCCACCCCAGGCTTTATGCTGACGCCTACTCCGCAGGCTGATGAATGACGAATCGCCGACGATATCAGCGGCACCTTCATCCCTCATCCGGCATCCTTCCTTTAAGCCGCGTGGCCGTTGCTTTCGCTGTGCACCTCGCTCGAGTCGCGGCCGTTGTAATCGCTGTAGTAACGATAACCGTAGTGGTAATCGGGTGAGCGTGTGTCGAGCCGGTTCAGCACCACACCCAACACCTTGGCGCCGACGTCTTCCAATGACTGCTGCGAACGTTGGACCACCTTCCGCGAGCATTCATTGGCATGAATCACCAGGATAACGCCGTCCGAGATTGCCGACAGCAGCACACCGTCGGTAAAGGTGGCGATTGGCGGCGTGTCGATCACGATATGGTCGAAGGACGTCGACAATTGATCCACGACCCTGCGCATCTGCTCGGATCCGACCAATTCGGCAGGGTTCGGAGGCAGCGGTCCGGCGGTCAGCAAGTAGAGCTGACTCACCTTCTCACGCTGAATCATGTTGAGCGTGTCCACTTCAGACATCGCGTTCGCCAGGATGTTACAGAGGCCGCGTTGATTCTCGATACCAAATGACGAATGGATTGTCGGTCGTCGCATGTCGGCATCGATGACCAAAACGCGGGCTCCGGTTTGCGCCAGACTCACCGCCAGGTTGATCGCGGTCGTGGTCTTTCCTTCGGAAGGTAAAGAGGAAGTGACCACCAGCGTCTTCGGAGCATGCCCCGGGGACGATAGCAAAACCGAGGTGCGCAACTGGCGAAAGGCTTCAGCCACCGGCGATTTTAGATCGAGGTCGAGCAACAGAGCCGGATTCCGCGCCGTGCCGTTTCGTCCATTACCGTTGTGCCGGCGCAACAGCGAGGCTCCACTGGAGAGTTTGCGACGCGCCGGCGAAAATGATTTGAGCAAAGGGATCGCCGCCAGCGTCGGCAGGCGCAACACCCGGTGGATGTCGTCTATGGAACGCACACTGTCATCCAGGTATTCGAGCATGGCTGCCAGGCAAACGCCGAAGCCAAGGGAGAAAAGAAAAGCGAGCACTATCCCCTGCAGGCGATTGGGACCAATCGGTCCGCGCGGTGGAGTTGCGTAATCGGTAACGTGAATGTTGTTGGGTGTTCCGGCAAGGATTACATCGTTCTCTTTGGCGCGTTGCAACAGACCGTCAAGCAGCGTCTTGTTCGTTTCAATCTCCTGTTGAATGATCCGGTAATTGATCGCGGCCTCGTTCTGGACCCGCGTCGCCCCGCGTTGTTCTTCAAAAGAGGCGCGCAGTGCTTTCTCGCGATCGAGCGCCTGATGGTAGCGCACCTCGAGTGTTTTGGAGTCATTCAAAACGCCTTTCAAATGCGTATCGTTGATCTCTTTTTCCACTGCCGCGATCTGTTTCTCGACTTCTTTGACTTCGGGCCACTCTTCGGTATTGTCGACCAGCAACTGCGCGCGTTTCTGATTCAAAGCCGCGAGCTGAGCATCCAGCTCTTTGGTGCCACCCGAGGCCAGGGCGTCGGCCGCACCCGGCTCTTTGTTAACTCGAAAAGCAGCCTCGGCGATCTTGCGTTCGTTTTCTGCTTCGAGGAGTTGTTTGTTCAATCCCGACAAGCGGTCAACCACGGTGTTTTGGGCGGCATCCAGCGAGAGGATTTCGTGGCCCTTGGCGTAGTTAATCAGCCGTTCTTCATCGGCCCGGATTTGCGTTTGCAGTTCGGCGATGCGCTGCTGCAAAAAGCCACCGGTCGTACTGGTAAACTTGGTCTTGCGCTCGAGGTTCGAAAGGACGAACGCATCGGAGATGGCGTTCGCAACCTTCGCAGCAACCAGCGGATTTGAGTGGCTAAACTTTATGCTAATCAGCCGCGTTTCACTGTATTGCAAACGATCTTCTTTTACCGGATCGACCCTTAGTCCGCCCTGAATCGAACCTACAAAAGGATCGAGTCGTGCAGCTTCCTGCAGATCGTCGCTGGCACTCTGCGAGGGGACGTCCGGACTGATTGCCAACTTGCCGCCCTCTACTTTCACATTCTGGGTTGGCACAATCGGCTTGCTTGGCAAACCAAACGTCCGCAAGAGACGCTGGGTGACCGAATCCCCCGTCGGCGCCCCCAGGAAATCCGGATTGTGCTCGAGATCCAGGGTCTTGACGACGCGGCGCAACAGCCCGGGCTTCGTGATGATCTGGAGTTGGGTATTGAAGTAAGAAGGATCGTTGCCATATTCGACGATGACATTGCCCTTTCCGCCGGTGAGACCCGAAGCGGGGCCTTCGGTATCGACCTGCACCTGAGCTTCAGCGAAATAGATGTCCGGCTTACGCGCCAACATTACCGCCGTGACCGAGGTAACCAGCAAAACGATCAAGACAATCATCCACCGGCGCTTGCTGATGGCGACCCATACATCACGCAGACGGATGCCTTCGTCTATCCGATTCGGTGGTCCATAGCCGCCGTACCGCGAGTTTTCCGGAAGCCCCATGGACGGCAGTCCCCGAGAGATACTCGAGATCACTGCCAGAGCCCTGGATAATTCCGCTGGATCTTTTGTATTACCTGATTCTTCCATCCGAGTCTCCTGAGTTGCGGTTTCGGTTTACGGGATCACGCGTACCGGCAGTTGGGAAAGCGTCGGGGCTACGGTTCCAACCAAACTGCGCAACACGCTCTTCGCTCCGGAGATCGGCACGTCAACCACATCGTTCGGCAACAACGGCACATCCTCGGCTTTGTTCTTCTCAATCGCCGTCAGATCAACGTAGATTTCCTGCTTCTTTGTGCTGCCCGGCAACTGCCGCAGGATTCGCACCTTATCTTTTTTAGTGCTGGGCGCGGTGCCGCCGGCAATAGCGATGGCCCGCGAGACCGTAAGTGGTTCCTTCATCGGAATCGCTGCCGGCCGCAGTACGTTACCCAGGACGAAGACCTGATCCGCGAGCGGTATCGAGATGATGTCCCCGGCTTGAACATATGGATTTGCTTCCGGCAAGCCATGCAGCGTGTCGCTCAACTTGTAGGTGACGAAAGCGGCTGAGTCGTTGTCGCTCGCCGATGAGTTGCCATGCAGCTCACACATGGCCCCACCTCCGGCGTGAACAATCTGGACAGTTTGGCCGGCTGCATCTGTTGGGCCACCCGCCAGGCTAAGCAATTCCAAAAGCCTGAACTCTCGCTGAAGCTTGAATTGCGCTGCGCCACGGACCGCACCAATCACTGCCACCGGCTGCGACTGAAATTCTTTGACAAAGACGTCGACGTGCGGATTGTTTTTGTACTTCAGGTAAAGCCTCGCGATGCTGTGGGCCAATTCCCCTTCGGTGAGGCAGGCTGCCTGAATATCATCGTCCAGCATCGGCATCCGAATCATGCCGTTCTGATCCACCCGCACGCCGTCGCGCGAGAGTTCTGGCGCCCTGGTAACACGCACCTCAAGCACGTCTCCGGGACCGATACGGTAGCGCGCGTCCGACGCTCGCATTCGCATTCCAGTAGTCGAAATCTCTCCGCTCTCTTTGATTGCTGGAGCACTTGACACAGCCGAGGCCTGCTGGGCTTTGTATCCCTGCACGGAAAGAATCAGCAAGAGACTAACTCCACACGGTCTGAATAGTGATTTCAAGGCGAGTTGCATGATTGACCCTCGTTTCGGTAGTGCCGCAGTTCGCTTCGTGTAACGCAAACTGTTAGTTTGCGCGCGCGTTGAATGCCATTCAGTGATCGCAAACTAACAGTTTGCGTTCCAAATCAAGGCACCCCCCTCGTTTCACTTCTTCTTTGTTGTCCGCCTTATTGTCTTCGCACCGGCTTAGGGTTGTTCGGAACATTATTCCACGCTGGCATGTATCTGTGCGATTCATGCGGGACCCCGAGGGGAAACCTCTCTCGCGAGGCGGCATTCAGAAAATAGAAAGACGGTCCGCGCAGGATTAGCGCGCGGATCCAGTCCTACCGCTTAGTGTTGTAAGGCAGTGCTCTCCCTGTCCAAACTTATCCCTGTTATTGCTAAACGCTCTTTGACTCGAAATTTCCAACAAACCCAATTCGCTCTGACTACAACTGGTCGTCAATGCATTTCGATCGCCGCGGCTTACGTACGAGCGGCAGGATCCACGGCGTGCCCAAGGCTCAAATTACGTAGCTGGACCACACGCGTTAGCTTGGAGGAATTCCTCACAAGACTCTAAGAGCACGCTGACTTTGTCCTTCGCAAGGTTGAAGATTGTGGCTCCGCGAATTCAGGGATCAAACGAACACTTCGATCGCTCTGGCCAAACCAAATTCAAAATCATTACCAGGAACAATCACCCTTTACGCGTGGCGAGAAAGTCGATCGGAAACTGCCCCTTGAACTGAAATGTTGTTGGGTCCGCTGGGATGCGCGGGGCCAACGCGATATTCCCCGCACGCTACCGGATCGGCCAACAGACAAGAGGCCCACACTCTATTTCATGCGCAGCCTTGGTGTCAATTGCAATTAGTGACAGGCCGAGAGTTAACGGCCATTTCAGATGCTTCGGGTGGCAAACGCGAAATGGTGCAATAGCCCGACTCTAAGCAGGGCTGAGGTGGGCTAGTCAGGGCCCGCTTTTTACAGTCGGGCTACTGCCCCGCTGATGGGCAAGACAGCTCCAGGATACCAGCACGAGACGCGCACCAAGCGTTGTTCAATCCTGGCATGGCAGATGCTCCTGAGTCGACGATGGCGGCAAATCAACGTCTTTGCCGTGCTGTTGAAGCATTTCGCCGTCCCTTTCTCGGTAGTGCTGGTACTTTTGCCCCTCCATGGCTTCGATCAATTTGATTCGCCGGCACACTCAACCCCTCCCGTTGAGTGGTAGTGGCCCAGTTTGAATTCTCCGCGCGTCCTCGGCGTTCTCTGCGCCTTGGCGGTGAGTGTTTTTCGCACTCTTCTTCACCGCGGAGTCGCCGAGCACGCAGAGTTCACGCAGAGAAAAACCTTACCTGGGAAACTATCGAGCAGGCGGCCTACTTCTCGGTCCCGCGACAGGTCCGCCCCGCATTAACCACTCCTCTCTTTTCCAATCTGGCGCTCTCGATCAGGAGTTCGTCGCCAGTCGGTCCGCGCCTCACGTCAAGAGAGCGTCGACCAGTTTAAGGACAAAATGCTTCAACTTGTAATCAACCGTCAGCGGCTGTTCGGCGTGCTGTTTTTGTTCATTGCGTCCATCGCTCTGGCTGTGTCCCAGGAAAGGTCGTTTGCCTCGCCTGGGGAATCTGCTAATTCAAGGAAAGCCGATCCCAGGCTGACGCCGCATTCTCAAACAGACTCTCGCAAGGCGCAGGCCTGCGTCACCAATCGCAACGCTCCGCCCCTCGGACCTTACCACTGGCCGGCCGATGCGAATGTGACTGTTTACTTTGTGAGCAATATGTTTACGGCAAAGCAGCGCGTCACGCTGTTAGACGCCATGAAAACATGGACTGCGGTCAGCGAGGAGGTCGGCTCTGGAGTCAGGTTCATTGACGCTGGGGAAACCGAGCGTCGCATGACTTGTCGAGGCTGCCTCACAGTCGGGAGACGCGAGATTTACAAACAAGACCAGCACCACTATGCGTTTTTCCATCTCATGAGTCAGGACGAGGGCCGGTTGTTGGTTTCCGCCTGGATCGATCTTGATTTCGGCATTACCAACCCCGAGGCTCTAGAGGGTTTCATGGCGCACGAACTGGCGCACGGCCTCGGACTCTGGGACTGTGAAACGTGCAAGAAGAAGTTGACGCTCATGAACGCCTTCCCCGGCATCAACCAGAACAACGGCCTGCTTGCCCCATCGAGATGCGACCTGGAGGCGGTGAGAGACGTCTATCAAGGGGAACGGCTGGTTGTCGCAGCGAGGTTTCAAGCCGCCTCGAGATCTGATGCCGTACGCGGAGACAGCCAATCCGCCTTAACATCAACCGGCATGGACCAGGAAAGTCTCTCCGTATTTGTTCTGTCGAACCCGGACATTTACGGTGCTATCTGGGGAGGCATCTTCTAAATGGCGTTTCAATCGAGATTGTCGCGAGGCATCTCCGTCATAGTCCTTTTGCTGGTGGTCGGCCTGGGAGTTAGCGATGCTATTCCACAAACAGGCCCGGCACCCGGCCCCTGTCGAGTGGGTGTCCAGGCGCCGGCATTTGGCTTCTGGACCTGGGCCGCCAACTCGCACGTAAACGTCTACATTGTCACTGCGGATTTCACGGCGGAACAAATTTCTTATCTGCTTACGGCGCTGCAAAACTGGAATGCTGTCTCTGAACTAACTGGTTCGGATGTTACGTTTGAGTACCAGGGAGGGACCGCATCACAACTCACTTGCGCGAACTGTCTAACCATCATGCGAGGCTCGGTATTTGATAAGAGCAAGCGTCACGCGACAGAACTCAGAGCCTACAGCGCGCACGGCGACCAAATTATCACTTACGCTGCAATAGTCGTTGATCCAATCCTGACCAACCCAAGAGCCCTCAAGGACGCAGTGGCCCACGAACTGGGTCATAACCTGGGGCTACTTGATTGCTATACTTGCAAAAACAAAAGTACCGTAATGAGCCAATTCAAGGCGGTGAATACAGCCAATGAGATGGGAGGACCATCAGGTTGTGATATTGCTCAGGTCAAGGCGGCTTATCAGGAATTGAAAATCCGCGTTGGACCTTCACCCACAAACCGCGGCCATGGATCAGAGGATCAAGGTGAAGAACCAGTCGACGACGACACGCCGATAGTCATTCGCAAGCCATAGCTAACGCGGCAGCCGTGCAGATACCGAGATGAAACGATTCATTCTCAGTCTCCGTTTAGATATCAGTCTCCGTTTAGATAGCGGACTTGTCCGCCGTTTCAGCGAGGCGCACAAGTGCCCTGTCTAAACGGACAATTCCAAAGAACTGTTTCGTGTGGTTTCTTAAGTCGCCGATGATAGCAACTTCAAAATCCTTTCGAGTTAAGCTCGAAAGTTGTGTATGAGCGGAAGAAAAAGGTGGCGTATTCTTGATGAGTTTTTGCCGAACCATCAACCTTATTGCTAAGGAGGAATACGCCGTGAAGGAAGATAACTTAGTTGACTA
>Ga0179594_10000196_pt1 | contig 16871 bp, 11 predicted proteins | sample CZOMad1_1_08_16f_FD_148625 | JGI IMG/M metagenome (GOLD analysis project Ga0179594, IMG submission 148625) | Vadose zone soil fungal communities from Angelo Coast Range Reserve, California, USA - CZOMad1_1_08_16fungal (Illumina Assembly) | ecosystem: Environmental > Terrestrial > Soil > Vadose...
ACCTCGAAGATCACTGTTTGGTAAAACGCGAATTCACCCTATCTAAGCAGTGGAATCACGCGCCAACTGCAACCCGCGAGACTCAAAACTTCCAAATAGATGAACTGGCAACGACCGTGCCATGTGAGCGGACTTAGGGATCACCTGAGACGGCGCCGGTGTTTCAACCAGAAATAGAAAAAGATCTGCGCGTTCTCAAAGGCCAACGCGGCGACGCGACGGAAAGTGGGGAGCGGCTGCCTTAGTCAAGGGAATTGATGGCCGGTTATGGACGGGACTCAGCCTTGCGGGGATTGCTTCAACGAATTTTTTTGAAGCGCAGCACACACCGAGTCTTGAAAAATGTGAGGGAAAACGACAAGACTGAGGGAAAGACAATGTCAAAGATAATTCGATTCAAAAATAAAAAGATGCTGGGCGGCTACAGCAACGCTGAACAGCGCAAAATCATTCCTGAAAATGCTTTGTTTTTTGCCGGCCTGGCCGTGTCCATCGTCCTGCCTGAGGCAGTCTACTGCTTTCTGGGTGGGCCGGTTCGACCAACCGCATTCGCGGTGATTGCGCTGAGTGGATTGGTCTGGGGTTGCATCAGGTATCGTCGCCAGGAGTCCCGCACAAATTTTCTTGACACGCTTGGCATATTGCCGAGTGTGCCGCGTGCCGAAAACAGACCCAGAAAGGCTGCTTGACATGTTGAACCAACCGCTGGAATCGAGTCCGGCTACACCAACGGATTCAGAAGACTCCGTTTTAGTTTTTTTAGAAAAAGCTTTTGCAGCGTTTCCCAAGATGAGAAGAAACAGACCGAAGTGATCTAAAAGAAAAGGAGACATTATGAATCACCAAAACGTCTTCCACGACGACGCAACGCGTTCACCCGGAAAACATGACCGCAAGCACAATCGTAGGGTGGCGCACAACGTACGATCGGACGATGACCGCTCTCGCGGGCCCAAATCCGATCACGAAGCTGAAGGAACATCATGTTGACAATGAACATGGACAGAAAGCACGGAAAGGAACCATGAATAAAGAAATAACACGCACCTTAGCAGGATTTGCGCTGGCACTCGCAACGTTGTTGAGCCTGTCATTCAACAACAACTCCTATGCGAGCAAAAAAGTTGACAGTGCAAACGGCGACAAGGACATTCGCGTCCTTGATACGCTTTACTCCATTACCCGCAATGACGGCGCTCGCAAAGATTACTTCTGCAACGCCAACCTTCGTAACACCGATGCGCGTGACACCGACGCGCGTAACGGCGAACTTCGCAAGGAGAACAGTAACGATCGTGACACGCTCGACAGTTATGACCCTGCCGACAGTAATACCAACGACTTTACCACCTGCGCGTGCTAGTTACTCTGCGCACCCACCTTCGTCTCCGAACAGGTCCTCATCAACCTGTTCGGAGATTTCTTTTTGTTTATCCCAGGTAGCCCGGCGCTCGGCAGGTGCGAATGAGAACGTTGAATTCAATCTGCCACGAATTAGACAAACGTGGTCTGTTCTGCACCTGCGCAGCGGCAAACAAGGCTTAAAAGCTCAAGCGAACCTGAGCCTCGAGCCGCCTATTCGCTACGAGCGATTCGCCGCTAATACCGAAACCCGAGGATGGAGCCAGAGAGTTTGATTGGCCAAAACGTGGCGAGCTGAGGGTCCCCAACGGCAACCCGAGATTGCTGTGATTCAGAATATTCCGGGCCTGAATTGACAGTGTCAGTTGATAATGATTGCTCCCCGTCGCGTTGCCGTAAATGTTGAGCGCGCTTTGCGCCTCTCGTCCGGATTTCCCCGGTTTTGATTTAGACTCCGGCGGCCGGCCAAAGCCAAAGGTCTTGCTGACACGCAAATTGAGCGCGACAAAGCCCGGGCCTTCACCGAAGTTGCGAGGGATGATCTGCATACCCGGTCCCGGATTGGGATCGAAAACGCCGTAACGGGTGACTAAAACTCCGAGTCGGGAAGGATCCACAGCCAGCGCCGGACGTTCCGTGAACGCCGAGTCGCCATCGAGATCGCGGCCGGTCGTGATGTTGAATGGCAGCCCGGAACGCATCACCAGAAACGGATTCAGGCTCAATCCATGAGGAAGATCGATTACGCCGACGAAGACAAAGCGATGACGGCTATCCAACGCCGAGCGCCCGTATTCGCCGCGCAAATCATAGGTGTTGGCCGGAAGCGTGTCCGCTCCATCGGTGTCGCTGTTAGCCCAGCTTAGATTGTAGGTCGCAACGAATGAGAAGCGTTTGTTGACCCGATTGCGAAGATTGATGAGCAGTTGGTCCTGTTTGAAGTTGCCGCTGGATTCATATTCTAGGACGTTGTCGAAACTTCCCAGAGGTCGTACGCCGCTGTCCGGCCTGCTCAGATCGGTAGTGCCCGGCAAGGGCGCGTTGATATTCCGAGAGCGCAGCGCATGAACGGTTTTGGTATTGATAAAGGTCGCTGAGAGGACGAGATTGCGGGGCAACTGTCGCTCGATACCGAAGGCGCTCTGCAATGTATAAGGCGTCCTCAGATTCTCGCTCGCGCGATTGATAGTTTCCGGTGATAGTAGCAGGGCCCCGAGCGGCGGCGGTGAAAAAAAGAAGTCCGGATTGCTGACGACGAAGCGTTGTTGATTACGGCCGTTGAAACGATTCACTTGTAGTGTGAGGTTTTGCGAGACTCGATCATAAAAGACGCCGAAGCCTCCACGAATCACAGTTCGGGAGACAACGGTTCCGCGAGAGCCCGGCGCCCAGGCGAACGAGAGTCGAGGAGCAAAATCGGTTCGATCGCGAAGGTTATTCTGGCGCTCATAACGCATGCCTAAACTCAAGGTCAAGTTCGGACGCAAGCGCCAGTCGTCCTGGATAAACGGAGCGAAATCAACTTGATTCACTTTCGCGAGCGACTCGCCTTTCGCGATGGAGAATTGCGTTGCGCCACCTCCCAGGGCGCGTATCTGCGCCGCAGGCAGGTGTTGAAATAGCAGCGTGCGACGGTAGCGCTCGATGCTGGTAATGGTCAACATTTGTGGTTGGCCGTTCACCCCCAGCGCGATCTGATTGTCCGCATTCAGTTGCGGCGCGAGGCCGCCGGCAAAAACAAACGTGCCGCCAAAATTCAACGAGGAAACGTCTAAGACGCTTAGGCCACGAATGCGTCCACCTGCTCTCACGGTGTGATTCCCCGGCGCCCAAAGCGTGAAGTTTTGCAGTTCCCAGCGCTGATCCCGTTGGGATGAAATTCCGGTCTGCGCTCCACCACCTGTGAAAGCGCCAAGCACAATCACGGTTGCCGCGGAATTGTCGCCATCATCCGCGACTCGCTCAGACAGGTATTGGAACCGCGTTTCGTTGATCACGTTCTTTTTGAGCACCGCGGTGTTTGTGAGTTGCCAGACGTACTCAGCAGCGGACGAGCGGTAGGCGACAGAAGGCAGCGTGAGGTCGCTGAGCCCCGCCTTTCGCGAGTTGCTGTGCGTCGCAGTAAAACGCGCCGTCAAGGTGTTTGTCCGGTTCAACTGGTAGTCGATCCGAGCACTAAGGCTGGTGTTACGTCGCGGCGTCAAGATCGCGCCATTGAAGGGGACGACGTCGAGCGCGGGATCGACGACGGTGGCGTTGACGGCCACATTCCCATCCGTTTCACGGCGCACAAAGTCAGCAAAAAATGACGCCTTCTTAACCAGCAGCGGACCGCTCAGACTGGCCGCGTAACTGCGTTCCTGAAAAGGAGCACGCCTGGTGATGAAAGGATTGCGCGAATTCAGGGCTTCGTCGGCAAAGCCAAAAGTCGCTTGCCCGTGAAAGCTGTTCGCGCCTGGCTTAGTGAGAATGTCTACGCGTCCCAAGCCGATCTTGTCGAATTCAGCCGAGAACGGATTCTGGTTGATCCTAACTTCGCGTATTGATTGCTTGGCAGGCGGATGGCCGCTGCTGAAGCCATCGACGAAAATCTGGCCGCCCTCCGGCCCATTGGACGGCCCAGCTAATGCTTGCAGTGCATTCGCCAGTTCGTCCGGATCATCCGGGAGAGCATCAAGCTCCGCATCACGAAGGATTATCGCGGCCGCATTATTCTCTGGATCCGTATTCACGTTCGCTGCCGCGAGGGTAGTTACTTCCTGTTTCAGGACCGCGATCTCCAAGCTGATGTTGAGCACCGCGACCTGATCCGGCGACACCCGCACGTCAGTCTGTTCATAAACACTGAAGCCTTCCGCCCGCGCCTGCAGAATGTAAGTCCCGGCAGCGAGCGTAGCGATCACGTAGTTGCCCGCAGGATCGGAACTGGTCACTCTCTGCATGCCGTTCTTATTTGCTACCGTGATCTGGGCGCCAATGATTGACCCGCCTAATTGATCCACAATATGCCCGCGCAAACTACCGGTCCGCTGTTGAGCGCTGCTGGAAAGAGCGCATAGCACCAGGGAAACGATTATGCCCGCATAAATGAAGCAGCTTTTCAAGAGAGGCATGAGTTAGCACTCCTTAAATTATTGGTTCAGTGATACTCAAGCAATCAGTTCCAGAAGAATTCAGGCAGTGAAGTTTTCCGGACTTTAAGATGGGGTCCACGCACGATGCTTTACCTCCCTGCCTAATACTGCGGCGCTACAGAGAGAGGTGAAAAGAACTGAGAGCTTGCCAACTTTCGCAGCGTTCGGGACTCCTCAGTCCTCGCCGGCAATGGCTGAGGACGCAACCTGCTCCAGCGAAAAACTCGAACCGGATGGCGCTTCTTCTGTATGAACTGAGAGCTTGAAGACGCCTAGCGCCAAAAAAACAAGCAGCAGCATGCAGGCGCGTAATACCGGCATTACCCCAAACTGTTGTGCCATCCAACCCGCGAGAAAACTGCCGCCGGCTTGGCCCCCGATAGCAAACAGCAAATAAAAGGAGAGCGCGCGACCTCTTACTTCGGCGCGTGAGCGCGTGTTCACCGCCGCGTTGCTAGTGCTAATCGTGCCGATCCAACCCATCCCGCAGACGGCGGCGCCCAACGCCGCTATCAAAGGTCTTTGCGAAACCGTTAACAATGCGAGTCCGCTGGCACTCGTCAAACAGGTGAGAGCAACAAAGCGGGTATAGCCGAGCTTGCGCGACATGGACGAGATGAAAAGACCGGTGCAAGCTGCACCGATACCAAACGCGCTGAGCAATGTTCCGTAAGTGAAAGCGCTCCCGTGCAGCGCGTCGCGCGCGATGATCGGCAAGAGTGAAAGGCACGGCATCGCGAAGAGACCAAACAGCAACACGACCACGTAAAAACGACGCAATGAGTGATCGGTGAGCGGCGACGCCAATGAGCCTCGCCGAACACGTGACGGGGGTTGTGGCGGAAGGCGCCACATCACCAGGCCAATCGCCAGGTAGCTTGCTGCGTTGAAGAAGAACGCCGCCGCTATACCGAAGCTGAGCAGTACCCAGGCTCCGATCGTTGGTCCCAACGTGCGCGCGACGTTAAAGCTGGTGCTGATCAGCGCAACCGCGCCGGTCACCTCTTCGTCCGGCACCTGGCGCGGCACCGTCGCCTGCCAAGCTGGGCCATTCAAAGCGCCCAACGCTCCGATAATGGCGGTGAGGACCAGCAGCGACGGCAGACCCAAGCGTCCACTCACCGCTAATATTCCCATTGTCAGGGTGATCGCCGTGAGTGAGACGTGCGTGGTCACTAGCAGCCGGCGCCGATCAATTGAATCGGCGAGCGAGCCAGCCGTGAGCGACAGCAGCACCACTGGAAGAATCTGGAGGGTATCGACCGATGACACTGCCAGCGGAGACGTTGATACGGTAGCCGCGGTCCACCGGACCGCAACGTTATGAATCCAGGTGCCCAGAAAGGATCCCAGTCCGCCGAGCCACAACCAACGGAAGGTGGTATGACGCAGCGGGCTCGATTGGAGAAACCGAGCGGCCAAAGACCACCGATGTGAGGAAGACTCTATGGCGTCCGCCGGAAAAAATTTCATTACGTCGTCTCCTCTGACACGCTTGAGTTCAGCGCCAGTCCTGCGTCATTGCAGGGTGAAAGGTTGTTTGGCACTTGAGCGGTTGGAAGACACGAAGCGCGCTTTCCCTCCAGGGGGTCAGCGAATAAGGCATGACGTCGCCACAGGGTGAGCCGGACCGGTCAAGTTTCACTCGATTAAGCAGCGGTGGCCGACAAGACCTTGTCGTGCGTTTGCAGATGCTGCAACTGCCGTTCGTTGTCCTGGCGCCAGTCGATTAGCGTTCGCATGCCGTCGGCTAGGCTCACCTGGGCACTGAAGCCCAGCGCCTCTCTGGCCTTGGTCGGATCGCCAATTCGCTTGGCCACCAGGGCAGTGCCGCTGTGAGCCTGTTTGTATTGCGGCTCGATCTGAACCATCGTGAGGTCCATCAGCAGCTTGGCCACTTCTTTCAAGGTGGTGCCGCGCCCGGAGCATACGTTGAAGAAGCCCATCGGTGTAGCTGACTCCATCGCCAGCACATTGGCACGCGCGACATCTGTCACATGCACAAAATCGAGCGTCTGGCCGCCGTCGCCAAACAGGATTGGCGGCTGACCGTTATAAAGGCGATCCAGAATTCGATGGAGCACGGAGATGTATGCGCCCTTGTAATCCTGACGTGGTCCATACACATTGAAATAGCGGAGGGCCACCCAGTTCATGCCGAATCCGTCCGCGCAAGAACGAAGAATGTGTTCAGTCGAAATCTTAGTCGCGCCGTAGAGTGTGAGATTCTCGTAAGAGTGATCCTCGTCCATAGGAATTTTCTTGGCGTCGCCATAAACGCTCGCCGACGAGGAGTGGACGAGCCTTTTCACCTTGGCTAGTCCGGCCGCTTGAAAGACATTAAAGTTGCCCCATACATTCGTTCTTATGGCTCGATCACAGTCTTTTTCGCAGGCAAGTATGCCGATGGCGGCGAGATTAAAGACGCCGTCCATCTTTCGCATGGCGTCCGTAAGCCGGTCAAAATCGCAAATATCCGGCTCGCCGCTTAAGATAGTCAACCGCGGATCCTTCTCAGCGTCCCTGAGGTTTTCCAGAGTGCCGCGAGCGAATGAGTCATAAACCACAACCTCTGCGACGGGTCGCCGCAAGAGTTCATCAACTACATGGCTGCCGATAAAACCAGCGCCGCCTACTACTAAGAATCGACCTCCGGCTAAGTTCATTGAGGGACCTCCTTGGGAAATGTCGGTTTTCTCAAAACCAGAATCGATTGGGGCTCACGCAGTTTATCAACTGCTGCGCAAGATTGATTATTCGGTCGCAAAGCTGGTGAGCCAGTGATCATCTTCTCGTCCCTGCCTCTATTCGCGAACTGTGCGCTGCAGACTGCGGACGCGCAGGATAAGTATCGCGACAGGGCAAGGAGAAATGAAATGCGCCTACCTAAGGAATCTGATTCTGCTAGTTGAGGAGTCGGTGCGTGTTACCGACCCGAATAGGACTTGAGCGCTTGGCTGAATTGTCGAGACGGCAAGGAAAAGGAATCGCGTAAGAGTTCAGCCGTGCAAATCAACAACGGTCGATTATACTCAGGTCCTTTTACGATGGACAGATCTTGTATTAACTCGGTCGTTTGATTTGAGTGACATTCCGAGCGAAAGCGGCAAAACCTGGAGCCCGAAATGTCTGAGTTGTATCGCCCCGTAAATACCCGCTTGTGGACCAACCGGCAAAGCCTTGGTCGGGCGAAGAACCAGCAATAGTCGTGCCGACTCTGGTCCCGAAAGTGTGGACCGCTTTTGTCTATGAATTTTGAACATAAGCAAGGAAAATTTCGCTCTCCTGATAGGACACGTGTGAACCATAGATGACAGTCCCTGTCTACTAAAGGCTTCAGCGAAGCAGAGGCATTGTCAGAGCACTTGCATATTGCGTGGCCAAGATAAACAACCTGATTATCAATCTGATCAGCATCAACAACCCATCAGTTCCAGTAACCGTCCGGAACTATTTACCGCCAGCAGCCGCTTGAACACCGAGAGCGACGGGTAGCCAATGGCTTGGATTGTATAAAACAGAAGCGCCGGCAGATATTCATCTTTAAAGGACGGAGCTGTGGGAACCTGTTGCTGAATCTCCCATGCGTGCCGGCGAACCAGGCTAACCAAATCAAAAGACAACGCGACATTATCCTTGAAGCCGGCAGCCCGCCAAGTGGTCTTCTTCGCGTCCTCATCGGGTTTCCAGTGAGCGGAGATAAAGTGCTCCTCGAGTTCCTGCCAAAGGTAAAGCTGAGATTCTGAATGATCGAGCGCCGGAAGCGGCGGCGGCGACCTGTGCCCCTGACGATCCATCAGACCGAACTTGATTTCAACCTCGAGGCGCGCCAGGTCCTGAAGCGCATGGCCGGACTTTTGATAAAACGGAAAGTCGATCATGAAAGGATGATCGCTCTCATCCAACCAGAGCAGAATGTTATTGGCGTTGAGATCCCCGTGGGCCGGCGACAAAATGGCCGCCAGCTTCTGACCGAGCTTTCCCAAATCTTTTCGCTTAGCTGGACTGGGCTTAACGAGCTTTAATATTCTCTGGCAATGCTGCTGCCAATCGGGGAAGAAGGACGAGCCCATGCGCGCTTCATTACTGTCCAGGAATTCAAGAATCCCGCCCTTGGACCGGCCCGATAGTTGATACGGTGGCAAGCGGACGTATTCCTTCGCCTTGCGGTCCGTTGTGTTCCAGACCAGGTACTCCTGGCGTTTCACCAAGTCAGGCCGCTGGTATAAATGCTTGCACAGCCACTTCAGAATCGTCTCGAGAAGTTGAAGACGGGCCTGGCGCACATCGGCGATCCCGCTGGAGCGGATTGCATAAGCTGATCCCTTCGTCTCTTCATACAACTCGTCAGGCGCCGCAATCAGAGCCTTTTCGAGACTGAGAAAACGCAACGGGCCACCAAAATTTCCGCCGCCCAGATAATCATAACAGATGGCATACCAGCGATCGCTGGAGACGGCGAATTTCAGCTCAGCGCTCACGCCATGTGGGAGACGAGGGGATTTCAGCTCAGCGATATTCCGGCGATAGTCTCGCACCTTTAGGACTCGAGTGGCTTCTTTATGTCCGCGGATTTCGCTCGTGATCTTCCAGAGTCCACGATTGTCGGCAAGCTTCAGCACATATTCTCCGATTGATGTTCCCCCGTGCTCCGGACGGATCCAGAAAACGCTGGCGCCCGATCGCCCTTGGGCCAACTGGCGGATCACCACCTGGTCGCAATCAAAGCAATCCTGCGTCAGTCGCGCGAGAATGTCTTCGCCTTCAGTTAGCTGGTGAGCCTCACTCAGGGAACTGAGTTGTTCGTGGAGTCTGTAGTTCTTTGTATCCCAAACAATCTTCGGCGGCGTCGGAGATCGCTTCAAACCGCTGCCCCGTTCAATGTCCCGATCCATGTCTTTGCGTTGGCCGGCATCGGGCAAAGTCAACGGCACGTGCAAATAACTTAAAGAAAAGTTTAGTCCGCTGAACCCGGGAAAGTCGGGATCATTCATGATGCAGATCAGCCTGGCGCCAGACTTTCGTTCATTCAGATGGTTGAATTGATAGACGGGGCTGATGGAGATCCTCTGGCCGGCGCGAAGTCTGCTGAGATTCTCGTATTTGGCGGGCAGGTCCTCAGCAACGAAAACTGATTTCCAATCGTTTTCAAATTCCGTCTTCAATTCCTCGAACGTGCGCACCGCGTGACAGTCGCGGCGAAAATCCTGCTTGAGAATTTCACGCAGAACGGCCAATCGCGCATCGTTTGCGTCGGCAATCAAGACGTCTGCTGTGTCAGCCATCGGCGGCCTCCTCTCCGGCGGTGAGTGGAGGCAAGCCGCTGTCTTTCCATTTTTTTCTGAAGGTCTTGGTGTCGATGCAGACAGCCTCCGCCGCCCTGGTCACTTTGTGATGCGAACGAGTGAGATGGTGCGCAAGATAGACGCGGTCAAAGGCGCGTTCGTAATACTGGATCGCTTCGCGATAAGGCAAGCTGAGCCAGTTCTCCGGCAAGAGATTCTTTAATTCCTGCAAGAGTTCCGGTGGCAGCTGCTCGAGCCAGCGTTGCAGCTCCGGGCTGGTCGAATCGCTTTTCGCAGCCGCGGGTTCCGGTTCCAGGAACGCTCCCATGCTTTCCAACGGGAGATGCTGCGGCAGAATCGTTTTGCCTTCAGCTTCAACCAGCGCTGACCGGACAATGCTGCGCAGCTCGCGAATGTTGCCGGCGTAAGGATAGCTGCGCAAAATCGTCAGAGTCTCGCGAGCGACCTGCGGTTGGGCAGCGGCGCCGTAGACCGTCAGAAAGTGATTGAGAAGCAGCTCTACATCTCCCTTGCGCTCACGCAAAGGCGGCACGCGGATAGTCACTTCGGCGATCCGGTGATAAAGGTCCTTCCGAAACCGACCGGTTTTTACTTCCTCGGTCAGGTCCCGATTGGTCGCGCAGACGACTCTGGCCTTAAAGGGGAGCGACGTGCTGCCCTTTACGCGGCGGAACACCCGCTCTTGAATGAGGCGGAGCAGTGTGGCCTGCAAGGGCAGCTTTAGATCGCCAATTTCGTCAAGGAACAACGTGCCATCCTGCGCTTCTTCGGCGAACCCGATGTGGCGTGCCTGGGCGTCGGTAAAGGCGCCCTTTTCGTGGCCGAAGAAATGGCTTTCAAACAATTCGGCGGGAATTCCGGCCATGTTGACCGCGATGCACCGGCCCTTTGCGTTTGGGCCAAGTTGATGGACCGCCTGGGCCAGCATCTCCTTTCCCGTTCCCGATTCGCCGATCAGCAGCAGGTTCGATTGCGGATGCACGATGTGCAGGGCAACGTGCTTGAGCATCTCTACGACCGCCGGTGATTCCCCTAAAATCGTCTGCTGTAGTGTGAGCACCAGCGGCGACAGCGGATCTTCCTCTGCAAGTATCGATCGCAGGCATGACCGAACGCGCTCTGAGTCGAGCGGCTTTTCCAGAAAATCCCGCGCGCCCAGGATTTTGGCCCGAACCGCGATTGCCGCATCCAGCATCCCACTGACAATCACTACCGGCATTTGCGCACTGGTCCGCCGGCACATGGCTAGCAACTCGAAACCGAACGGCGGTCCTGGTATTTCCGAAAGAATGATCGCGGCTACCAACTCGTGGCTATGTTCGTTAATTGCTCGTTCCGCCGCCGAGCCGGAGTCGCACACAATCGCGGAGCGCTGATCTTCCGCCAGCAATTCACAGAAGCGCCGGGCATCGCGAGTAGAGTTGTCTACGATTAGAATCATCTCAAGCCAGCGGTATGAAACAAATAACTACATTACCTGGGCGTTCCGGGTCCGGTTCCACCTGCAGGCGCCCGCCGCTCAACATCACGATTTGTTGCGTTACCTGCAGTCCCCAAAGTCGCCCAAATTTTCTATCACCCGTTAAATTCAAACCCCCGTTGATCGTGTCGGCGTCCGCCTGTGAAATCGGATCGAGATCGTCGCGGAAGCGCACCTCCGCGCGTTTCTGTACTTGATCGGTTTTGATTGTGACCTGAAGGCGATGCGGCCTTCCATGATTTGCGAGCTCACTCAGCGCACCGGCGACGATCTCTCTTAACACAGCGGCGATGTCGTCCTGAAATGATTGGACCTTAGTTGACGTGTCAGACGAATAGAGCAGCTTTGTCTCCTTGATCATTAAGCAAGGCTCCAATTCCCGCTGAATTCCTTCCAGCAACTTCTCAATGCTGACTTGCGTTAGTTCCGGCTCTGCCACTGATAGTTTGCTTTGTAAACACCGCCACTGCTTTTGTGCTTTTTTCACAGCTTCGTTATGGAGGCTGAGCGACTGCATCAAAGAATCTTGTGAGTCCCTCTCAGGATCAAGGTTATAACGTTCCACCGCGTATCGCTCGATGCCCTCTGCGGCAAACACAACCTCCTGGACCAGGTCGGAAAAGCACGGCGTGAAGTAGTGTGCGACCGCCCGTTCGTCATACGGAATCAATTGCCGGACGCGACCGTCCAGCAATCGATCGCTTCTTTTTTCAAGCGCTCGGCGCCAGGCACTTAAGATTCGCATCTGCTTCTCCTCAGTGTCCAGCGACTTGTCAATAAAATCAGACGCTCCGCCTCGCAGTGCCTCGAGGATGTTGGGCGGCTCTGAGAAGCCGCTGACGATAACGACCTCTAACGCCGCGCCCAATTCCTTTGCCTTTCTGAGCAAGCGAAAGCCCTTATATTGTTGGTGCTCTCTTGGCCCATCGGGCTGATCCGGCATATCGAGATCCAGCAAAAGAATGTCAAATGGCTGTTTCTTGCGAGCTTCCTTAAGCAGCTTTTCACCGTCGGTTACCGCCTCAGCGTACTTGGTCACAAACTCTTCAATGCGGTACTCCTGCTTGTCACTCGGCAGAATGTGCTGCAGCAAGTTTTCCGTGTCCTCTCGGTAAGCCTTGTTATCTTCCGCTATCAGTATCCTTGGTTTCATAACTAACCTCCTGTTTGTCCGGGGAAAAGGCTACGGTAACGTTCGTTCCCCCATTCGTGCGACTGACTATGTCCTTAATTCTGGCGCCGAGAGCTTCAAGGAGAACAGTGGTGATTGGTAATCCCCACCCAGTGCCGGGGCTGCGTTCTCTAATGCTTGTACTGCCATCGAGTCTTTTGTTGAGTCGTTCGACCTTGGATTGGGCCATACCCTTTCCGCTATCCGCAAATACTATTTCCAGGCCTCCATGCTGATCCCTTTCGGCCGTAATGGATATGACCTTTGGTCTTGATTTACCCTTTCTCGCCTTGGGCTTCTTCGACTTAGGCTCCTTAAAGGAATTGATGGAATTGTTGAGGAGATTGAGAAAGGCTGCACGGAGCAAAACGTCATCAGTCTCGACAGTCAAGGTGGATGAGATATCGACCTTAAAGTCGATGTCTGAAGGACTGGTTAGCTTCGCTGTCTTGATGCACGTTTCGACCAAGCGGCGTAATCCCATCGGCCTGATGTTCAGCCGCATGGCTCTATCCGCGAGCGACGTGTGGCGCTTTATCTCATTACGAGCCTCAGCGATGCGAACGGCTAACCTGGTAATCGTTGCGTCGCGCTCGAATTCGTTTGCCGCACTTCTAATTTGTCTGGGCATCGGAACCAACTCTCCCAGCAAACTCCCAAATCTGTGTGAACTCTGCGCTACCAGAGCTACCTTCGCTCGGATCGTTCGAGCCAGAATCTCTTGTTCGGTCCGCTGCAAATGTTCAATCAGAAAACCCAACCGTTTGCCCAGTGCCTTGCAGGCTCGTTCGTGATGCCAATAAAAAAACCACGGGGAAGGAGCGATGAGAGAAATAGTGCCCTGCTCGCCATTGGCGCTCACGAGCCCCATATTGATGTATGAGCCCACGCGACGGAGCGCGTCACGCCACTCGGGATCCTCGTCATATCGTTTCATCATTTCCTGATAGTGAAGATCCTGAGCGGCATTGTTGGTAACCAGTGGCTTGTTCGGATTGGCCAGGGCCTGAAGCGCTGGCGAAGGATCACCGGCATCAATTTCGTTACGATTTTCCTTTGCAAATTCCCAGTACTTTCCCAAACCGGCCTTGATTGCCAACCTGGATGTGCCAGGCTTCAGGAGTCTGATATGGCCCATGTCGAGACCAAAAACGTCGAGAGCCATTTTCAAAAAGCGGTTTAGTCCACGCTCAATCGTCGGCTCGTCGAGACAGGCCTGTAGGGCGGCATCCAATCCGGCTACGATCTTGTTTTCTTCCCAAGTGAATACGCGATTCAGCGTGGAGCTAACGACATTACCCAAAGCGGCGAGAATTACTTTTTCATTTGCATGCAGTTTTTTCTTATGGTCTCCGAGATCAACCTGCAACAGAGCGATGACATGGTTAGTCAACGTGATCAGCGGGATAATGTACTCGCTCGCTGTTGTTGATTGTTCTGCGGCTCCATCACTTCTATCTGTGGCGCTCTTTGGAACGAATTCAGGCGTCCTATTTTTGATTATCGCGGTCAGGATGTCAGCGCAATCCGTTCGCAGACGCATGTTTCTGACCACGTTCTGGTACCGTTTTCCCAGAGCGTCCTGGGCAATGATCATTTGGCCGTTAACATCGTTCAATATCAACGAGATCATTGCTCCAGGGAATCCGACTTCGTAGACCAAACGAAGCAACTGGCGGAAAGCGTCTTTTCTTATTTGAACCGCGAGACCGCTGGCCAGCCTAGTGAACTCAATAAAGCCGTTATGATTAGCGAGTTCAACGAAGCCCTTATGAAAGGTCGAGCGATCGCGCAACTCATCACCAAAGATAATCGTAGCCGTATGCCAGTTGCTGAGATAGGAACGACCGAGACTGTCCGTGCCCGCTTCCCCCGCCATGAAAGCGCCGACGTACTCTCCTCCGGTTAGCTTCTCGATCTCTGTCAACTCTTTTTCAAGCGGTAGCTGGATGTCTCCAGCAATCGCATAATACCCGGCGCATCTGATACCCAAACACGCTATGGGCTTTTCCAGTCGAATTCTCTGCAGGGAATTCCTAACCTCATTGACTATGTTCTTGTGCATCTTTCGGGACTCTGGTCTCCAAATCCTGAAAGCCGCGCCTTCTTCGATCTGCCTCAGCATCCGAATAGAGTTGTCTTCGCCTGGTTCAGGTCTGCCCATCCATGATTGATGATCGGTGGAGATGTTTTCCAACAACATGACTTCACCTGGCTTTTCCTGGCCGAGCGTTGAGTCGAGCGCTGGTCCCTGATGAAAGTGCCTAATCGTCTTTTTGTCTGAACCCAACTCTGAGACTTGCAGGATCTGGGGCGTGCTGGTTAACCCGTGAGCAAAACTAAGACCAATGGGAGTTCCCGACGTTATTCCCGCAGCGACGACTGCATCGTCGTAGGTCTCGTCATTAGCAAACTGCAATCCCGGCGCGACTAAATCTGGATCTCTCACCGACGTTACACCTCCAAAGATGGGCGCACGTGCTCTCAATTTCGTTTGCATTGTTGCGTAGAGCTCTGGCGCGGGATATTCCTGGTTCTTAAAACCAGGAAACAACGCGAAGAGCAATCGATCAGCGAACGGATTTACGTCTTGCCCGGCACGAGCCCGGAAACCTATTTTTTCCAGCATTTCATCAATCGCTCGGTCGGCATCAACGCTCGTGTTTTCAGCGGCGGCAACTGTTGCTTTGAACAGCCGCGAAGCGAGGCAGATGAGCAACGCTCCCTTGGCGTGCACCTTCTTCTTGAAGAAGACCGCGACTGCCGAACCGCCGATCAGCGGCGGCGCCTCGCCATGGTCCTTCTTGAAAGCGTCTCTAATTCCAGCCAGCAGCTCTTTCGCTTGAGCGGGATCGCGATAATGAGGTGGGGTAAAAAGTATCAGTAGACGAGGTGGGAATTGTTCCGGGTCTTCGAGGCCCTTAAGCCTGGTCAGACACTGATGGGCAAGCGCTTGTCCTTCGTCAAAGGCGTTATCTCCGAGTTCTTCGGTTTCGCCACAAATGAACGCGATGTAACTGAACATGAGGGACCACTCCACTTTCGACCAAACCTGAGGGTAGAGCGAAACGTCAGTATCGCCGACAGGTTTGGCTTTGCAAAGCAAGAAAGCATGGGGGTTCCTCAGTCCCAATAATCCGAAGCGCGCACCTCGGGGAGATTTCATTCCTCAACTTGGTTCTGACCTCCACGAGGCCGGACCAGCGGTCTGAAATCGTCTCCCCGGCAAGCCCCGGTTCCGCACCAGCTATGAGGCACCTTGTCGGCCATAAACTCCCGTAACGATCTTGCTAGTTGCACATTGCATGTCATGACCGCCCTCTTCCTTTTTTTATTCGGCATTTGTTTGCCTCCCGACGAGAAGGCGCATTGCATTGAGCGTGCCAAAACCAAATTGCCGGACTCTTGCAATCTGGAAAGGGAAAATGAACTAATTGCACCAGTTCTCAAAAGGAATATTGATCTTGGCAAGTAGTTGAAGGAGCGTGGGCGCTAGAGGTTGTCGATCAAAAGCGGTATTTAAAATCCCTACTTTGGGGAATTTGATGGACCTACTGATAAGACTCGATGGTCGGGAATAAGTAGCTTTAGACTCGCGGTTAAAAAAGAAGCATAGCTTGGCCATCTCAAAAAGGAATCATACCTTGGCGACGCGGCCAAACTATGGTTCAAGTAACAATTAGTAGATTCCACGCTGGTGTCACCATACAGTTTGAGTGGCCACAGCGGGGCGCTGGTGTTAGCCGCATTTGAGATCGATGGAGGCCTAGGCGCAATCTTCTTTGTCCCATTGCACGACGACGCGATTCTCCATCGTCGCCGGCTCCAGCGGCACGATGGAATCAAGTTGCCCCTGGCAGATCACCATGCCGCCGGAATGCTGGCTCAGATGCCGCGGCAAATCCTGAACTGCCTGATAAAACTCAAAGAACTTTCTGATGCGATCTGGTTTGAACTACCAAGATCTCATTTGGTCGCAGAGAATAGCAGCAAGTGCTACACGCACTCTGCTGCCGTCAGGTGCTTGCTGAATGTTGATGGCCGGCCACGCGCCGAGCTTTCTCAATTCATCTCGATACAGCGCGACCGGATGCCGGCCAATCGTCATGCCCGTACCACGCAAATCCGCCGACTCGCTGCGTTTCGCAAGTTCGCCAACTCAACTGGCTTGAGAGTCGCACCAGACCAGAAAGTGTCCATTAGAGGCGCTCCTGGTGCAGCTTTCAGGCTCAACTTACCCTCTGGATAAGAGTTTAGTTCTTTCTCTTTGCCTTGAAGAATCTGCACCATCTGATTGAGGCCAACAAACTTCGCCAAATCAGCGTCCGCTTGTGTTGCAGAAATTTCGCTACGAGGTCTACCCTCAAGGAATAGTTGGTCCTGATGCCACAAACGAATCAGTCTGGCCTTAACCAAGA
>Ga0179594_10000197_pt1 | contig 16865 bp, 14 predicted proteins | sample CZOMad1_1_08_16f_FD_148625 | JGI IMG/M metagenome (GOLD analysis project Ga0179594, IMG submission 148625) | Vadose zone soil fungal communities from Angelo Coast Range Reserve, California, USA - CZOMad1_1_08_16fungal (Illumina Assembly) | ecosystem: Environmental > Terrestrial > Soil > Vadose...
ACGATCCACGGCGACACCGTGCTCGCGAAATTCTTCGCCAGGAACGGCCCGAGCGGCTGGTACTCCCATGACTGGAAATCGCGCGCCGACCAGTCGTTGAACAGTGCCAGCCCGAAGACGCGCGACTCGGCCTCGTCGATCGCAACCGGTTGCCCCAGTTCGTTGCCGAAGCCGATGAACACCGCCACTTCGAGCTCGTAGTCCATGCGCTCGCACGGCGCGAGCACCGGCGCCGCCGCGCCGGCGCGCATGATCTGCCCGCGCGGGCGTGCGAACTGCTGGCCGGAGACGCCGATCGACGAGCCGCGGCCGTGGTAGCCGATCGGCACCCATTTGTAGTTCGGCAGCAGCGGGCTGTCCGGCCGGTACAGCTTGCCGACCGTGGTGGCGTGATAGATGGAGGTGTAGAAGTCGGTGTAATCACCGATCTTGGCCGGCACTGCGTACTCGGCCTGCGCCTGCGGCACGAGGCAGCCGCGCAACTTGTCGGCCAGCGCCGAGCCGCGCCGCAACGCGCGCGACAGCGCGAGCCGCATGCCCGACCACGCGGCCGGCCCCATCTCCATGAAGGTGTTCAGGCTGGCCTCGCCGCAGGCCGCGGCAGCACGCGCCGCGTCTGCGGAGAAGACGCCGACCCCATGGGCCGCGGCCAAGTCGAGGATCTGGTCGCCGATCGCGACGCCGCCGCGCCAGGCCTCTTGCGAACCGCGGCGCCGGAAGATGCCGAACGGCAGGTTCTGGATGGGGAAATCGCTCGCGCCGCCGTTCGCGGATTCGACCCAGCTCGCGAGCGCGGGGTCATGGGTTTCGTTGAGCGTTGTCATGACGACCTCACCCAGGCGCGCGTATTGCGGTCGCGGTCCATCGGCGGCTGGCTGGGCAGCTCGAAGAAGGCCAGGATGTTGCCGGCGCCCGCATCGAGGAAGACGTGCATATAGGGGTCGGGCGCCTTGGTCGAGGGCACTTCGTCCTCGGCGATGGCCAGCACGAACTTCATGTCCAGGTGCTTCTGGTACCACTCGACGGTCTGCTTGGCGTCGATGCAGCGATAGGCGACATGGTGAACCTTCTTGATCAGCATGGTGGATCCTTGGTGTGGTTGTTGTCTGTCTGCGTCTTACATATCCTGCAAGGCAGCTTGCAGGTACTGCTGGAATCGCTTGGGGTGGCCGAGTAGGTTGGCGTTGAGCAGCGCCAGCTTCACGAGGAACTGCTCGGTCTTGTCAGTACCGGCCGGCTCGATGGCCCTGGCCAGCGAGTCGTAGACGGCCTCCAGGCCGGGGCTGGTCAGGGCCTTGTTGGGGTTGTCCATTCCTCGCGTCGTCCTTCAGTTCCGTTCAGTCAATCTCGAATCCGCCCGCACGCCGCCCGTCAATGGGCGATCGAACCGTCGCCGGCCAGGTTGATGGCGGTGCGACGATTGTCCAGCGCGATCAGTACCAGCATCAGCGCCGAGATCATCGTGGGCACGGCCATCGCGATAAAGATCTCGCTGTTCGACAAGTTGCGGCGGATCAGCTCGCCCGCCAAGACCGGGCCGACGATCGAGCCGATGCGGCCGACACCCAGACTCCAGCCGACGCCCGTGGAGCGCAGCGCCGTCGGGTAGTAGGTGGCGGCCAAAGCGTTGACCGCCGGCTGCCCACCGATGATGCAAAACCCCGTCACGATCACCACCAGGAACAGCACCGGCAGCGCCACCTCGGGCTGACCGATCATCGCGATCGTCATCGCCGCGAGCAGGAACGACGGCACCAGCACCTTGAAGAACCCGACGCGGTCGATGACGGGGCCCATCAGCAGCGTCCCTGCCACGCCCCCGACTTGCAGCGCGGTGCCCACCAGCACCGCGGTTGAGGTGGACAACCCTGCGCTGTTGGCGATGGTCGGCAGCCAGTTCGACAGGAAGTACAGGTTCAGCAGGTTCATGAAATTCACGACCCACATCAACAGGGTGGCCTTGGCCCGGCCTTCGCGGAACAGTTCGGCCACCGGCGCGCCGGCTTGCTTGATCTCGGGCACGACGTAGCGAGTCTCGCGGTCGATGTGCACCGAGGGGTCGATCTTGCGCAGGCAGGCGGCCACGCTGTCGAGCTTCTTGCCCCTGAGCACCAGGAACTGCATCGACTCGGGCACGAAGAAGTACATCAGCACGGCAATCAGCAGCGGGAACACGCCGCCGAGATAGAAGACCGATTGCCAGCCGAAAGCCGGGATCAGCACGGCCGACAGCAGCCCGCCGAGCACGGCACCGACCGTGAAGCCGCACGAGACCAGCATCATCAGCGTGACCTTCTTGCGCTTGGGGCTGAACTCGCCCGCCAGCGCCATCGCATTGGGCATGATCGCGCCCAACCCTAGACCGGTCACGAAGCGCAGGATTCGCAACTCAGTGATCGTGGTCACGCGCGCCGTGGCGAGCATGCATAACGCGAAGAAGATCGTCGCCCAGATCAGCACAGGGCGGCGACCAATCTTGTCGGCCAGCACGCTCAGGCTCAGCGAGCCGACCAGCATGCCGAACAGCCCGGCGCCGAACACCGGACCAAGGTTGGCCTTGCTGACGCCCCATTCTTTGATGATGGCCGGTGCGACGTAGCCCATCGCCTGCACATCGAAACCATCCATCACCACGGTCAATCCGACCATGACCAGAATCCAGATCTGCGACGTGCTGATCTTGTTCGCGTCGATCAAGGCGGGTATGTCGATGGCTCTGTCGGTACTCATGGTGCAAGCTCCTGGGTGGGGTCGGGTGGGGCATCGATGCTGCAATGGCTCGCGCCAGTGCTTGATCGCAGGTTTGGCGCGGCGCGTAGGGCCGCCCAGTGGCGCGGGAGGCTGCACTACTGGCGGAGGCGGGATGGTTCCGTTTTGGCTGTAGCTTCGAGAGCCGTCGCGATGAAGAAGCCATGATCGCGATGTTCTTGAAGAAGTGGTTCAGCTGATTCGCATACTGCACCCCTTCAGCCGCCCAGAAGCGATGGGCCAATAGCGCCGTGGCCAAGGTGAAAAGCGCGAGCGCCGGAGCGACGATTTGCAGACGCCATCCGGCTTCCGCTCACGGTCACAGGTGGCCCGGGTCGAAGTGCTTGGCAAGACCCTGCCAGCATTGGAAGTACTCGGCCTGCAATTGCGCCGATTCCAGCGCGAACCGGGTCGGCCGGATAACGCAACGCGTTTCGAACATGAATGCCATCGTGTCCTTTACATAGTCCGGCTTCGAGGTGTCTGCATTGCTTGCCTTCGTAAACGTCTCCGCATCCGGTCCGTGCCCCGACATCGCGTTGTGCAAGCTTGCGCCGCCGGGCAGAAAACCCTCGGCCTTTGCGTCATAAACGCCGTGAATCAGGCCCATGAACTCGCTGGCGATGTTGCGGTGGAACCACGGCGGGCGGAACGTGTGCTGCGCCGCCAGGATGCGCGGCGGGAAGATGACAAAATCGATGTCGTCGACGCCCGGCGCCGCGGTTTGCGCCTGCAGCACCAGAAAGATCGACGGATCGGGGTGGTCGTAGCTGATTGAGCCGACCGTGTTAAAGCGGCGCAGATCGTACTTGTACGGGGCGAAGTTGCCGTGCCAGGCAACCACGTCGAGCGGCGAGTGGTCCATTTCCGCGGCCCACAGATTGCCCATGAATTTCGCGACCAATTCGTGCTTGCCTTCGCGGTCCTCGTACCAGGCCACTGGCGTGGCGAAGTCGCGCGGATTGGCGAGCCCGTTGGAACCGATCACACCGAGGTCGGGCAGACGGAACGCGGCACCAAAGTTCTCGCAGATATAACCGCGCGCTACCCCGTCGATCAACTCGACGCGAAAGCGCACGCCCCGCGGAATGACGACAATTTCATGCGGCTCGGCGTCGATGATGCCGAGCTCGGTCAAAAACCGAAGCCGGCCCTGTTGCGGGACGATCAGCATTTCACCGTCGGCATTGTAGAAGGCGCGGTCGGTCATCGAGCTGTTGGCGGCATAAAGGTGGATGCCGCAGCCTGCCTGTGCGTAAGGATCTCCATTGCCCGCCATCGTCACGATTCCCTGCACGAAGTCGGTGGGCGTTGCCGGTATCGACAGCGGATCCCAGCGCAATTGGTTGGGCGAAGTCGCGACTGCATTAAAGTCGCTGGACAAGCGGCCGTTGTCGACGCGCGCGAACGGCCGGTGCACTGCCGCGGGCCGGATCCGATACAGCCATGAACGGCGATTGGCGTGCCGTGGCGCGGTGAACGCGGTGCCGGAGAACTGCTCAGCGTAGAGGCCGTACGGGCATTTCTGCGGCGAGTTCTGCCCCACCGGCAACGCGCCGGCGAGCGCCTCGGTGGCGAATTCATTGGCGAAGCCGGACATGTAGCGAAGCACGTCCGTACCGGCGCTGGCTTGAACAGCCTTGGCTGTGGTGGGGTTCCTGAGGGTTGCGGTGGTCATGGATTCTCCGTGCGATATCCGATTAGGTGCAAGAGATCAAGCCGTCGCCACGCCGGCGCGGGCTCGCGCCATAGCCTGGCGCAACGCGGTGAGATCACCGATGTGATTCGCCAGCAGCAAGATCAGCTTCGCATTGACGAGATGGCTCTGCTCGGCGGAGAGATCGCGATGCGTCTCGATCAGCGCTTCGTAGAAGTCGTCGGGAGCGGCGATGTTGGGTTCGATGTTGAGGGTCATAGCCATGATCGTCCCCTTGCTCAGGCGTTGCAGGTGGCGCGAGCGACAGCCGCCCTTGCCCAATCCGGGTTGAACTCGCGCCAGCGCGCGCAGACGTGCTGGTCGGGACGAAACAGGTAGTAGGTGCCGTCGCGCGCATCGAATCGCTGAGCAAGCATCCCTTGGGTGTCCTCGACGACGGCGATCGCGGGCGGCGTATCGACTTTCGCTCCAGGCGGCACGACGACGAGCGTTCTGATGGGAATCGCGCCCTGGGCCAGCGCTCCGAGCGCCGATGCGATGGCAGCCGGCAGCCTGCCGTTATCGCTGAAATAGACGCCTCCGAACTCGCCGCCAATCCGGGACAGGAACCAGTCAGCGTTGTTGCCAACGCGCACTGGTGCATCGGCCGCCGGCGCACCCGGGACCATCGAGCCTGCAAAGGGGTCGCGATCAGGGGTGTTCAGTGCGGAGCCGACGAGCGTGGCCGGCACTGACAGACGGCCGCTATTCACCAGACGGCGCGCGAATGGATGGTCCTTCGCGAGCTTGAGCGTGGCGTCGCGGAACGTGCGGCTCACTTCGCTCTTGGGTGTGATGAAGTCGGTCGCGCGCGTCGAATTGAGCAGGTTCTCGTCGGCTGCGTATTCGCGCTCGGTGGCGTACGAGTCGAGCAACTCGTCCGGTGCCTTGCCGGCCAGCACCAGCTTCAATTTCCACGCCAGATTGTCAGCGTCCTGTACGCCTGAATTGGCGCCACGCGCTCCGAACGGTGAAACGCCGTGCGCCGAGTCGCCGGCGAAGATGACGCGACCATGGCGGAACTTGTCCATCCGCAGGCACGCGAACGTGTAGACGCTGATCCATTCGAAATCGAATTCCGCGTCCTCTCCCAGCAGAGCCTTGATCCGCGGGATCACTTTCTCCGGCTTCTTCTCTTCCTCCGGATCGGCGTCCCAGCCCAACTGAAAATCGATGCGCCAGACGTTGTCCGGCTGCATGTGCAGCAGCACAGACTGGTTGCGGTGGAACGGCGGGTCGAACCAGAAGCAGCGCTCGGCCGGAAAATCCGCTTTCATCTTGACGTCTGCAATCAGGAAGCGGTCGCGAAAGACGCGACCTTTGCTTTCCTGGCCCAACATCTTGCGTAGCGGGGAACGCGCCCCGTCGCAGGCCACGATGTACTGCGCTTGCAGCCGATGGTCACCGGCGGGCGTTTCCACCGTCAGTTGCACATGGTCCGCGTGTTGCTCGACCGCGGTAACCTCATTCTTCCATCGCAGATCGAGATTCGGCAGCGCCACTGCGGCCTCGTAGAGAAAACCCTCGCAGTAGTACTGTTGCAGGTTGATGAACGCCGGCCGGCGGTGGCCGCTATCGGGCAGCAGGTTGAACGAGTAGACGAGCTCGTCCTGGAAATACACCTTGCCGACGTTCCAGGAAACGCCCTTGTCGACCATGCGCTGTCCGGCGCCCAGGCGGTCCCAGATCTCCAGCGTGCGCTTGGCGAAACAAATCGCGCGCGAGCCGATCGACAGTTTGTTGTCGTCATCCAGCACCACCACCGGCACGCCCTGCTGCGCCAGGTCGATCGCCATGGTCAGGCCGACCGGGCCGGCACCAACGACGACGACGGGATGGCGCACCGGCACGCGCGCCGACTGGTCCGACGATTTCCCAAACGCGAACTCGAGCTTCTGATAATCCTTGCCCACGCTTTCCTCCTCCGCTATCGAAAGCGGCTGTCGATCACTCGACGCCGGAAAGCGACTGCGGCACGGGCGCGCCTTCGAGTGCAAGCCACATCTCCTTGTCGCGTTGCGCCGTCCAAATCCGCGGATCGGGGTACTGCGTCGCAAGATCGTAAGCGCGCGACACGTCGAACGGCATGCAGTGATCAAAGATGACCCATTGCCCGTACTTGGGCTTCAGCTTGCCGATGGTGTCGTGGTAGACGCTACGCAAATCCTTGCTTGCGGCTACTCCGGCTTTGACCGCCGCGTAGAGATCGGTAACGAAGGTGCGCGTGCCGGCGAGTCCGGCCTCGACGTCGCGCGGCGTCTTGAGGGCCGCTCCGCGACCGGGGACGAGCTTCTCCGGTTTGAGCGCCGCAATCGCATCAAGCGTATGTGGCCAGTCTTCGTAATACGCGTCGCCGCAATACGGCGTAGCGTCGTATTCGACCAAGTCGCCGGAGAACAGGATCTTGTCCTGCGGCAGCCAGACCACCGTGTCGCCTTTGGTGTGGCCACGGCCGAGCTGCAGGATCTTCACTTCGAGCTTCCCGAGCCACAGCGTCATCTCGCGCTTGAACACGAGATTGGGCCAGGTGAGGCCCGGCACCGATTCGACCGCCTGAAAGAGGCGCGGAAAGCGCTCGATCTCGCTTTGCATGTCCTGTGCGCCGCGTTCGACGATGAGGTCGCGCGTATCCTGGCTCGCAATGATGTGCTCGGCCTGGTACGCCGACGCACCCAGTACGCGCACAGCGTGGTAATGCGACAGGACGACATACTTGATCGGCTTATCGGTGACTTCGCGGATGCGACGGATAACGTCCTGCGCCATCACCGGCGTGGCCTGCGTGTCGATTACCATCACGGCATCGTCGCCGACGACGATGCCGGTGTTGGGATCGCCTTCCGCCGTGTAGGCGTAGGCGTGTTCGGACAACTTGTCGAAGCTGACCTTTTTCTCTTCGAGGTCGGCTTGCGAGGCGAATTTCTTGCTCATGCGTTTCTCCAGTCGATGACAAAAATGATTCACATGCCCAGGTAAGCTTTCTTGACCTGCTCGTTCTGCAGCAGCTCGGGCCCGGGGCCGGTGAGGATGGTTTGGCCGGTTTCGATTACATAGCCAAGGTCGGCGATCGAGAGCGCGGCGTGCGCGTTCTGCTCGACCAGGAACACGGTGATGCCCTCGGCCTTGAGCCGCTTGACCACCCGAAAGATCTCTTCGACGAGCAGCGGGGCGAGACCCATCGACGGCTCATCCAGCAAGAGGAGCTTCGGCTGGCCCATCAATGCCCGGGCCATCGCCAGCATTTGTTGCTGACCACCGGACAGCGTGCCAGCTGGAAGCTGCCGCTTTTCCTTGAGAATCGGAAAGATCTCGTACATGCGCTCGATATCGGCGGCGATGCCGTTACCCTTGCGCGTGTACGCGCCGAGGCGCAGGTTGTCCTCGATGCTCATCGGGCCGAACACCTGGCGGCCTTCCGGCACTTGGCAGATGCCGAGCTTCACGCGCTTTTCCGGCTGCAGATGGGTGATGTCTTCCCCGAACAGGCGAATCGTGCCGGCACTCGCGGGCTGTACGCCGGAAATCGTGCGTAATAGAGTGGTCTTGCCAGCGCCGTTCGCGCCGACCAGGGCAACCAGCTGCCCCTGCCTTACTTCGAGGTCGATGCCGTGCAACGCCTGAATGCGGCCGTAGTGCGACGCAACGCCGCGGATCTCCAGGACGGTGCGACGAGTGACCGGAGCCACGGCGGCGACGGTAGAAACTGCTGCGGCCTCGTGTCCCCCCAGGCCCACCGGTTCGGGCGCGAGCGCGACGATGCGTGCCTTCAACTCGTCGAACTCGGCCCTGACGTTGGCGCCGAACAGCGGGTCATCGTTGGCGAGGAACGCGGCGTCGATTGCCTGCCAGTCCTCCGGCTTGAGCGTCTCTTGCGCCGCCGGTATGACGGTTGTTTCCTCGAGGCGCATGTGCGCGCGAAGGTGCTCGGTGAAGCTGGCGAGCGCCGCGAGGAATTCCGGCTCGTTGACGCTCTTGCCGTGCTGGTAGTCACGCCCCATTTGCCGCACACGGTCCCGATACTGCGGGCCATCACGGTGCTCGCGCTCGAGTTGCTCGATGACTCCGGCTGCAGCGGGATCGCATTCGCGCAGGACACGGAACAGATATTCGTCCTCCTTCGGGTGATGGACGCGGTCGACATAGGCGTCGATGTAGTCGAGCAGCATCACGACGGTAGACGCCGCTGCATGCGCGTCCTGCTTTGTTGCCATCGCCTCGCGCAGACTGTCGAGCGCGCTCGCGACCCGCCACATGCCGCGATGCTCGGCGCGAATGATGTCCAGTGCTTGCACAGGTGTCTCCTTCACGCCGACGCGCCGAGATAAGCGGCGATGACATCGGGATTGCGGCGCACTTCCTCGGCCGTGCCCTCAGCGAGCTTCTTGCCATAGTCGAGGACGAGAATATGGTCGGACAGGTTCATCACGAGTTTCATGTCGTGTTCGACCAGGACCACGGTGACGCCGGATTCGGCCACTTTCTGGATCAGGGCGTCGATCTCACCGGTTTCGGTGTGGTTGAGGCCCGCCGCCGGCTCGTCGAGCAGCAGGATCTTCGGCTTGGCCGCAAGGGCGCGGGCGATTTCCAGGCGCTTCAACGCGCCATACGGCATCTGGCTAGCATGGCTCTTGATGTACTTGCCTACGCCGACGAAATTCATCAGCCTTTGGGCTTCTTCGCGGCACGCCCTGTCCTTCCGGCGCAGGCTGGGTAGCCGGATCATTCCCGCGAAAAGGCTGGTGTTGAGCGTGAGGTGCGCGCCGACCATGACGTTCTCGATGGCGCTCATGTTCATGCACACCTGCAGGTTCTGGAACGTGCGGCTCATTCCGCGTCGCGCCAGCTGGTCGGGCGTCGCACCGGCGACGTTTTCGCCATCGAACACGATTTCGCCATCGCTCGGTGTGTAGACACCGGTAATCAGGTTGAACAGCGTCGTCTTGCCTGCTCCATTGGGGCCGATGACAGAATGGATGGTCTTGCCCCGGACCGCGAATGTGACGTCCTGGACGGCCTTGACTCCGCCGAAGGTCTTGGAGAGCCCGTTGACCTGCAGCATCAGTTCTCCTCCTTCGCGAACCTCAGGCGCAGCGTAGGTACGACGCCCTTTGGCAGGAAGATCATCGTCAGCATCAGGATCAGCCCGAAGATGACGGTTTCCCAGCCCTCGAAAGTCGACAGCAGTTGCGGCAACACCGTGAGCAGCGCCGCACCGAGGATCGAGCCGAACACCGACGCCATGCCGCCGACGACCACCATCGTCACCAGTTCGATCGAATGGAAAAAGCCGGCAAGCCCCGGCGTGACGAAGCCGATGTAATGCGCTGTGAGCGACCCCATCAAGCTCGCGAGCACGGCCGAGAGCACGAACACGCGGACCTTGAACGCGGTGGTGTTCACGCCGACGACCCGGGCGGCGACTTCCGATCCGTGGATGGCCTGCAGCGCACGCCCGGCCGGGGCCTCGATCAGGTTCAACGCAAACCACGTAACGACCACCAACAGGCACGCGACCACCGAGTACCACGCGTGCTCGCCGGTGATCTGCCACCCAGCCAGGGAGAAGCCGCCCACGGACATGCCGTCCGGACCGCCGGTATAGGCGGTCTCGTTGACCAGCACGATCGACGCGATGATGCCGAGGCCGAGCGTCGCCATCGCAAGGTAGTGGCCCTTGAGCTTCAGGATCGGCCTCGCGACGACAAAGGCGAGGAGGCCCGTTCCCGCGGCACCCGCGACCATCGCCAGCGCCGGTGGCCAGCCGAACTGGGTGGTCAGGATGGCTGACGCGTAGGCGCCGATGCCGAAGAATCCGGCATGACCAAGGCTGATCTGGCCGGTGTATCCGATCAGCAGGTTGAGGCCGATGGCAACACAGGCGTTGATCGCGATGCGGATTGCCACGTCGTAATAAAACGGGTTGGGCAGCGCCAGCGGCAGCAAGGCAAGCACAACAACCAGGGCGGTGAGGCCGTACGAGGATCGGCTCACGGTCACACCCGGTCCGTGGTCTTCTTGCCGAACAGCCCTTGCGGCCGGAAGAAGAGGATGAGAAGGATCAGGACGAAGGGCATGGCGTCCTTGTAAGCGGACGAGATGTAGCCGGCGGTCATCGCTTCTACCGCGCCCAGCAGCAGGCCGCCCACGACGGCGCCGACGCCGCTGCCGAGGCCGCCCAGTGTGGCGGCGACGAAGCCCTTCAACCCCATCATGATGCCGGCGTCGTAGCTCGTGTAAGTGATGGGTGCCACGAGTATCCCGCCCAACGCGCCCAGCGCTGCGGCCAGTCCAAACGACAACAGCAGAATGAAACGCGTGTTGATGCCGACCAACTGTGCCGCGAGCTTGTTGTAGGCCGTCGCCAGCACGGCCTTGCCGAGAATCGTTCGGCCGAAGAACCACGCCAGCGCCGCCACCACGACCAGCGTCACACCCATCACCCAGAGGCTCTGCGGCAGCAGCGTGGCGCCAAGGACCGCGATCGGCGTTTCGCCGGAGAATGAAGGCAGCGCGTGGTTGCCCTTGCCGAGGAAGATCTGGACTAATCCACGCAGCGTCAGCGACGCGCCGATGGTGATGATGATGAGCGTCACCACCTCGGCGTTGCCTGCGGGCTCAATGGCGAGCTTTTCCACGACCAACCCGACCAGTGCCGCGATCGCGACCGCCAGCACGATTGCGACGGGGAGCGGCACCCCGGCTTCGGTGAGGAAGACCGCCGCCATGCCGCCCAGCATGATGAACTCGCCCTGCGCGAAATTGATCACGCCCGACGCGTTGTAGATCAGCCCATACCCAAGTGCCGCGAGCGCATACATCGCGCCGACGGTCACGCCGGAGAACAGGAACTGAAGGAACTCGGATAACACGGGAATCCTCCTCCTGGGTGCGGAAGGCAGGCTTCTCGCCTGTCCTTCCTCGGAAACGCGCGTGGTCTAGTCGACCAGCACCCAATCACCCTTGCGGATCTCGAGCAATCGGAACGCTGACGGGTCGAGGCCCATGTGGTTGTTGTCGGACAGATTGAACGTTCCGGCAGTGCCGACGTAGCCCTTGGTCTTCTCGATCTCGCCGCGCACCTTTTCCTTGTCGAAGGAATTTGCGCGCTTGACCGCGTCGATGTAGATCATGAGCGCGTCGTACGCATGGCCACCAAAGGTCGATACATCTGACTTCGTGCGTTCGGTAAACGCCTTCTTGTACTCGGTGACAACCTTCTTCTGCGGGTCGTTGGCAGCGAGCTTGTCGGCAACGAGAAGCGCGGCCGCCGGCAGGCGTACGCCCTCCGCAGCCGGTCCGGACAGCTTGATGTACTCCTCGGAAGCGACACCGTGCGACTGATAGATCGGCAGCTTGATGCCAAGCTGCGCAATGTTCTTGGTCACGACCGCAGGACCCTGGCCCGCGCCAAAGACGAACAGCGCCTGCACGTTCGGGTTGCCCTTGATCTTGGTGAGCTGCGCGGTGACATCGGTGTCCTTGGGACCGAAAGTTTCATCGGCGACGATCTCGATGCCGAACTTGCTCGCGACTGCCAGCGTTTCCTTGTGGCCGGACTGGCCGAAGCCGCCTGTCTCCGAAACGAGCGCCACTTTGGTCAGGTTGCGTTTCTTCATATCCGCGAACACACGCTCAGCCGCCATCCGGTCGGTCGGGGCCACCTTGAACACCCACTTCTTCGTCGGCTCGATGATTGGCACTCCGGCCGCCATCGAAATGAATGGCGTACCTGACTTCTCGATGACCGGGATTGCCGCCATCGTGCCGCCGGTCGTGGTCCCGCCGAGGATGACGTCGACCTGGTCGTTGTCGATAAGCCGCTTGGCGAAGCTGTTGGCCTTGTTGGCCTCGCTGCCGTCGTCGTAGTGGACGAGTTCGATCTTGCGGCCAAGGAGGCCCCCTTCCTTGTTGATCTTCTCGATGTACATCTCGAGTGTCTTCAATTCGGGATCGCCGAGAAACGCGGCCGCCCCCGTCACTGACAAAAACGATCCGATCTTCACCGTTTGCTGCGCGAGCGCCGGCGCGGCCGACAGGGCCAATCCGGTGAGCGCGAGCGCGAATAGCTTCTGCGTGCGTTGCATGTGCCTCCTCCTCTATGGGTCGCGATGTCCGGGCGGGAGCTCACCACGCTCCGCTCCGGCCTGCCTCAGTTCTGTCGCCCAGGCCTGGGCGATCAGCCGTAGACACAATCCTGCTCTTGAATTAACCATTAGTCAATAGATTTGTTATAGCCTAATTTCTCATACCGTGTAAGGCGATTTGTTCATCACAATTTGTTTGCCCTTAGCAGAGTCGTTAGATATAGGATAATCTTTAGAAATTCCTGCAACCCATACCGGCTCATAGCTGCCGACACCGTCGAATGGGGGCCAACGTCATGATCAAAGAGCGCCGCGGCATCCAGTCGATCGAGGTCGGAGGGCAGCTTCTGAATGCACTCGTTAAGAGCGGCACGCCGATGATGCTGAAGGACCTCGCAAGCGAGGCAGGGATGCCGCCGGCGAAGGCTCACCCCTATCTCGTCAGCTTCGCCAAGCTCGGTCTTATTGAGCAGAACCCGGCAACTGCCCGATACGAGCTGGGGCCGCTGGCGCTGGAGCTGGGTCTCGCCAGTCTGCAGCGGCTCGATCCCGTGCGCATTGGAACGCCCGAGATCACGACGCTTGCGGACCGCATCGCGCACTCCACTGCACTTGCGGTGTGGGGCAATCAAGGGCCAACGATCGTTCGCTTCGAACAATCGACGCATCCGATTCATGTAAACATGCGGACGGGGACCGTAATGTCGCTCCTAAATTCCGCGACCGGACTGGTGTTTGCCGCGTTCCTTCCGCCCAAGCTGACCGAGAGCATGATCGAGGTCGAGCTGGAGCGCACCGCGGCCGCAAACCACGCGAAGCGACTGTCTTCGAAAGAGATCGAGGCGGGGCTAGCGGAGGTACGCTCTCATGGTCTCGCCCGGGCTGTCGGCAACCCGATACCCGGCATCAATGCCTTCAGTGCGCCGGTGTTCGATCACACCCGCAACATCGTGCTAGCCATTACGGCTCTAGGGCCGGTCGGGACGTTCAGCGCCGATTGGCGCGGCCCGATCGCGCAGGCCGTCAAGAAAACCGCCGCCACAGTTTCGGCGCGCCTAGGTTATCGAGCGTGAAAGCGCGGCAAACCTTCCTGGGATTCTCCAGATTCAGGTAGATCGTCGCCGGTGCCGCACGCACTGATTGTTGCTCGCACTGTTGATGTCGCCGGTGCCGTTGTACTTCGGGTACGCCGGGTATTGACAGAGCGGTCGCGTGAATTGCGTCGCACCGGAAGCGTCCACCTTGGATGCGACGATGGTGCCCGGATCGATGCCCTTCTCTACCCATGCCATCATCGGCGTCAACAGGTCGAAGGTGTCGGCGCCGGGTCCGCCCCCGCAATGATTCACACCCGAAGCGATATACAGCTTCGAATTGGAGGCGGCCTCGTCTGCAGCCTGCGCGACAACGGGCTGCCACGTCCGGATCGTGTCCTTGTGCGACAGCAGCGCATCGTCAGACCCATGCCAGACCATGATCTTCTTCCCCGCCTTGAGAAAGTCGGCCAGTCCGCTCACGGACGCATCGAATCCGTACTCGCCGTCGATCACGCCCGTGATGGTGGGGTAGTAGGTGTCGACGTTGAACGAAGACGGCGACCAGAAGGGGGCATTGAGGACAATGTTCCTCATATGTCCGACGCCCAGTGCAGCATATGCCGGACCCCACTGGGCCATGCTCCCGATGCCGTAGCCTGAATAGATCGTCGTGCCGTCCGCCAGCTTCAGGTCCGTCATGAGGGCTTTGACCGCCGCAGCCTCCGCTGCGGAGAGGCCGACGGAAGTCGGAACATCGGTGGTGGGGTCGAACTGGCAGGCTGCCCAGTTGGAAACCACTCCATCGATTGCGCCGTCGAGCTCGTCGCACTTGGCCACCGCCGCAGCATTGACCGCGGCCAGCTTCGTTGCGGACGGCATGGTGAGCGCAGACGCGCGCGTCCACTGCTCGATCTGGCCTGGCAAGTTCCTGGTCGGCGCGCCCGCAATGACCGCATCGAACTCCGCCCCGTACTTCGCAGCGGCATTCAGGGCGCCCCGGCCGCCGTTGGAGCAGCCCTGGTAATACGAATAGCTGGGGCGTCGCCCATAGTACTTTTCTGCGACAGCCTTGCCGAACTTGGCGGCGATGGGGATTGCGCTGTGCGCATAGAGCTGCACGAGCTGCGGGTTATTGAGCAGCACGGCCCCGCTGGGGTCGCGATTGCCACCATTGTTGGCGGTGAGCACTGCGTGCTGGCTGAGCGCAACGTTGGTCTTCCCAACCGGGGGAATCGAGCCATCGAAGCCGCCACCACCCTGCTGCACGAAGCGCTGCTGCCAGTCGTCCGGCAGGCGCACTTCGATGTCGTGCTGCGTGCCGGCCTGTGTGCCGTTCACCTTGCAGTACGCGGGGAGCGTCGCGGTGGCCGCAACCTTCACGGCGGCAGTGACCTGCACGTTCTCGATGGTGTTGCCTGCGAGTGACCCGCAGGAAATCACCGGTGCGACATCCGCAGTCAGGGAATCGTCGTCCTGCTCATGCTCGTCGCCGGAGGACCAGCCGCTGAAAGACGATAGTGCACCGCACAAAAACGCGATCAGCGCGAACTTGAGCGGATTACCATACCCGCCGCGGAACAGCCATGGTGTCATGGGTTTCTCCTTGAGAGGCGGCGTCCGCGTCTTTGCAGCGTCATTGTTCACTGCAGCAAGCTCGTCGGGTGCTTCCATCTGTGTCCACGATAAGGACCAGCGTCAGGTGGGTCAACGCGACCAGGCTCATGACAACAATGAACATGGCGCATGACAGCTGCAGGCGCGCTAGCATCGCGTGCATGCCGACCACCGCCGATGCCCGCCTGAAGCAGCTTGACCTGAACCTGCTGACGATCCTCGACGCCTTGCTGCAGGAGCAGAGCGTCACCCGGGCCGCCGAATCCGTGGGCACCACGCAAAGTGCGATCAGCCATTCACTCGGCCGCCTGCGGTCATTCTTCGACGACGCCTTGTTCGTGAGGACGGGCCAGGGCATGGTGCCCACTCGCAAGGCTGAATTGCTGCGCCAGCCCGTCGTAGACATCATGGCGGCGGTGCGCGACGAGGTTCTGGTCGAGGCGGGCTTCGATCCATCCAGGTCCCACAGGGCGTTCGTCTTCTCCATGACCGACGCCGGCGAGCTCGTCTTCCTACCGCCCCTCCTGAAGGAGCTGCGGGAGGCAGCACCCCATTGCACCGTGCGGACTGTGCAGGTCCCCATCGAGCAGATCGAAGGCCTGCTCGCCTCAGGCGAGGTCGACCTGGCGCTCGGCTCGATTCGCTCGGCACCCGAAGGGCTCTATCGGCAGCGCCTCTTCATGAACACTTTCGTCACCATCGTGAGCACGCGGAATTCCTCGATCGGGGAACCCCTGACGCTGGAGCAGTTCCAGCGCATGCCCCAGGTCGTCGTTTCGCTGGAGGGCAAGCCCGGCACCGCCTACGACAAGTTGATCGAGGAGCAAGGCGTCCAGCGCAACGTATTCCTCACCACACCGCATTTCCTGATAGTCCCGCTGCTTCTGGAGCGGCATCCGGACCTCATTGCGACCGTGCCAATGGAACTCGCGAGCGCATTCGCGCGCTACGGCACGGTGCGCATACTGAAGCCGCCAGTGGAACTGCCGCAGTTCGCCCTCAGCCAGCATTGGCATCCGCGGTTCCATCGCGACCCCGCAGTGAGATGGCTGCGCGCGCTCGTGAAGCGGACGTTCGAGCAGTACGCAGAGCCGGCAGGCGATTTAGTGACGGCGAGCGAGCAGGAAGTGCAGGGATTCAGGCGGTAAGCCGCGGCGACAGGATCAACCTTGCGGATGTAGCTGCGCGAACCTGTTCGACCGAGACTCCCTCTGCCGTTTCCTCGAGCACCAGACCCTCCGGTGTGGGACGGATCACGGCCAGTTCCGTAACGACAAAGTCAATGCGCCTGAGCGAGGTGATGGGCAAGGTGCAGCGCAGCACGATCTTCGAGCGGCTCCTGGAACAGTGCGTCATTGCGACGATCACCCGGCGGGCGCACGTCACCAGGTCCATGGCACCGCTCATGCCGGGCACCATCGAACCAGGCACCATCCGGTTCGCCAGATGTCCCGATTCGTCCACCTCTAGGCCACCAAGTACCGTCACGTCCAGGTGGCCTCCGCGGATCAGGCCGAACGACATCGCGGAGTCGAGTGCACACGCACCCGGACTGGCGCCGACCGGACGGCCCCCGGCATTGGTCAGGTCCGCCCACCTGATGCGCGCGCTGGCGCAGTTCGAGCGCAGCTTGATCGCCGAGCTTACTGCTGCCGGGCGGGCGGCTGCGAGGAAACGTGGTGTGCG
>Ga0179594_10000198_pt1 | contig 16834 bp, 17 predicted proteins | sample CZOMad1_1_08_16f_FD_148625 | JGI IMG/M metagenome (GOLD analysis project Ga0179594, IMG submission 148625) | Vadose zone soil fungal communities from Angelo Coast Range Reserve, California, USA - CZOMad1_1_08_16fungal (Illumina Assembly) | ecosystem: Environmental > Terrestrial > Soil > Vadose...
GGCTTTCAAGATGGCGATGATTTGGTGCTCGCTGAATTTACTCTTTCGCATTCGGGCCTCCTGGCGTCATATTCGCCCGGAAACCTCTACTTTTCAATGGACCGGTTTTTAGGGAGGGTTACACTTCCTCAGTCTTAGCGTGATGGAGCTGATTGTTCCGCGGTCCGCGGCGGGGTCGCAAATAGCCTGAAGCATCTCGGAGGCAAGATTTTTCACGGTTGCGGGCGCTGGCACGGTAACCATTAGAACCGGCACTACACGCTTTTCAGGTAATTCGCGCATTGGGAAATCCCCGACATACCATTCAATCAATGTCGTCTTGCCTGTGCCTTGTGCGCCGGTGATTAGCATGCATTCGGGCTCTGCAGCTATTTTGGAGTAGGTGCGGCAGAAATCGGTTTTCGCGTGGAGTTTCTTGAGCCTCGGGTATCTGATAAAGACTCTCTCGATCAACTCAAGGCGTTCAGCTGCGCTCAGCTTTCCAAAGCGGACTGAGCGCGAAGCCGTTTTTGATTTGTTACTTTTGCTTTTCATCTTTTTCGTGTGGGCAGGTCGTGGCCAGTCTCCCATCCTTCAAGATCTAAATCTTCCTCAAGCAACGAATCGGTTTGCTCGTGTAGAAAAGGATTTGTGTCTGTCTCTGTGGTATGCGTTTGTGGTTTGACTGAAGTTGAATTGTCTACTCGCTTAGGTTCTTTTGAGTTCGTTTTCTTTGCGCCCTTCGTCTTAGCTTTCATAATCTCAATTCCCGACTCACCTAGTGGAGTTTCGCCAGCTGAGGTGGCTGTTGCGAGGGCATTTCTCAGGACAGGCAGGTCTGCGCCTGGCCTAATTGGAGAAACCAGGCGCGCTTCACTGGTCGAAGCCGTTGAATGTTCATTCTCGGCCTGGTTAGCGGACGATGTCTCAAGTCGGCCCTGGGCCTTACCCAGTGTTTCCCAAAGAGCGGCTTTAACATTAGAACTGCTTTTGCTTTTAGCATTGAATCCTTCGTCAACCATTTTCTGAATCCGATCCTTAGCCAGGCATAAGTCGACGATGTCCACATAGTCTTTAACGTTGGCGCGCGCCTCCCTCTTGATGACTCTGTGTTGCCACAGACTGAGACCATTCGTGTAATCCTGGTCAATGGCAGGAACCGGTAGGTAACGGTTCGATCTGCTGTCGTAAACATGGATCAGTGAGATGTCAGTTGGATCGTACTTAACCTTGAATTTTTCGCCCTTCTTCTTGCTGCCTCGTAGCGATGAGAGACAAGAGTCGTTGTAGTACAAACCAAAAAGTTCAATGCCAGAAAGTGAGATTACTCGGTGTTCCACATGACCAAGTAACCACCTCGAGTTCGGCGGCAGCGAAAGGAAGAGCCGGAGGAAAGTTCTTGGTTCCAATTTCCCAGCGGCGCGTAGGAACATCATCGATACCGCGGTGATGACTTCGATGGTAGACGTCAATAATCCAATTGTGGAGAACTCTTTCGAGATTGCTCATCGAAATCAGTGCGTGCTTCTTAGGATCGTAGTCCCATTTCTCAGAGATGTTCGAAAAAGTTGTACCAGGAAGCTGGTGCAATAGTTTGGTATTGAGGGTTCCGAACATTCGTTCGATGGAGGGCTTGTAGTACGGAGTTCTAACGGGGGCGTACTGCGTGATAACTCCGAGTTGCAGGCATGCTTCATCGAAGCTAGCACTGTAATACTGCTTAGCATTATCAACGACTATCAACTCCGGAAGCCCATAAGCATCCCAGGAGTGAACAATCTCAGGGTAGCGCTCCAGCACATACGTCTTGGGACGAATGCTATGTAGCAGACACTGCATAACTGAAAGGTAGCTAGGTTTCTGAAAGCTGAGGTAGTAACCCAGAATCATTTTTGTAAAGACGCAGATTGCAACAAATAACCATGGTCTGCCGATCGGCAGATTGGTCTTTTCATCGATCACAAAAAGATCGAGCTTAGTATCATCGATTTCAACTCGTTCAAGAGGTCGGGTTGGTCGAACTCCCTGCTTGTTTGCTCTGTGTCGCAGGTCGGCGATGCGTTTGCCATAACGCGCTTTATCTTTCTCGTATGGATCCAATTTGTTGATGATGCGATAAAGCGTGTTTTGGTGAGGAGTGGGAAGCCGGTTATCGTCGTTGCGAAACTTATTCTCCTGGGCAATGCGAGCGCGAAGAATCTCGTGGGTCTGGTGGACCGTAGCGCGCGTCAGCTGTAGGTACTGTTCGCGTATCACCTCTCCAATGAGCTTTTCGACAGCCTGACAAGTTTCAACATCATTGCTAATCCTGCGACCGTCATTGTCGCTGGCCATTCCACGCGCTTTGAAAGCCGGAGCTAGAACACGAATGTCCTCACCCGACCTTTTGTATTCTCGGTGCCAACGCCAGAGGGTAAAGCAGGAGGGAGGCTTTGGATCGTTAGTAGCGCGAGCAATGTCTCTTATTAGTGCGCTGAGTGCTTCTGCGTTCTTGCCGAATCCTGTGATTCCTCTTCGTTTGATTTCCTTTACGTACTTTATTCGTTTGAGTGCTTCAATCTTTCGAAGATCACCGGCGTCAAGCGATTCGAAATCACTGACAATTGACTGCATCAGCTTTGTCTGCAGGTAATCGACTTCACCGTTCTTACCAAGCAGTTCGGCGTCACCTTCAAACAGAGCTGTTACGAGTTCGTTTTCGGGTTTGGCGACCAGCATCTCACTCGCAGTGTGTTTCAGTTGAAGATTTCCATCCGGCGAGCGCTGTTCAAGTGAGTATTCCTGTCCGGCAATTTTTAAGCGCATTCCTGTTCGTAGTCGTTGGCCTAACATGATGATGCCTCCTCATTGGACGTGGTTGAGCTGGACTGGTAGCGAACAAGGCTGTCCGCTCCAAGTGGTACTGAGAGATCGATCGAAAGAATCTTGTGGTAAAGGAGAGCAAGAACAACTTGTTTCTCCACTTGTCGTCTGACAAAAAACTCAACGAGCTGTGCAAGTGAGGCTTCTGGCCTTGAAGAAAAGAATTCGTAACAGAGAACTTGATGGGAAGGGTATAGAGGCGTGCGAGCGTATTTCCACAGACATTTGATGTTGTCCAAGAACGGCTGAATTCTGATCTCAAACTCGGTGTAGACTACGAACTCAAATCCTTCCCGTTCACAAATCAGCGTGATGATTCTGTATACCTGTAGAAACCAGGGAGAGAGTTTCTTCTTGGGCTTAACTTCGATTATTTGAGGACGTCCGACCCTACGCTCGCATAGGACGTCGGCCGTGTAGTGTCGCCTCGTTCCGTCAAGCTCAAAGAAAATTCTCACTGCTTGCGTGCTGTACGACGCTACATTCGGGTCGTACTCCAATCGGTGAATCAGATCTCTTTCGAGTATTGACTCAGTCCAAACATTCACGCCCATCTTGTCGCTGGGATATTTGCCGATATTGATGCAGCGGCCGGCGTTGTTAAGTTGTCTAAAGCTCATTTTGGTGCTCCTGGTCTGGGGCTGCTCATGGGCAACCATAAGGCGGGGCGTGTTTGGGCGGCGCCCAAATCGAATCGAATGAGGCTAGGCGCCGAGGAACGAAAAACTTCGTTCTCTTAGATAATACGTTTGGACATAACAGGTAGGATCCAAGCGCTAGATCTTAGAACGAAAGCAAGGGTTATTTGTGTAGTGTAAGGAAAACCTGCGGAGGGTTTCGAGAAGTTGTTGCCTGGCTAATCGAGCAACTCGATAGCTTCGCGACGTTCGAGTTCTGCTCGTACTTCGCCCAGCCAACTTGACATCGCTTGGCGCGAGGATTCCCGATCAGTGATGTGACCGGAAAAGTAGGCTACGTCAAAGGAATTCTGAGTGAGGGTCTGGAGCGTTGTAATGTGGAATCGAAACAAACAAGCAACGTCTGCCATCAACGAAGGAGCCACGGTCCATGGCAAGGAAAAGTTGGTTTCCAGTTGTTCAAGGAGATCAACTGAGAGAACCAGGGTCGAAGCAAAATCTTCTAACGAGATCCCGCTGTCGAGTCTCAGTCTGCGAAGGAATGAGGAAAGCGGAAGATTCTGAGAATCGTTTCTTACCGGCGTATTTTGCAGGAACGAGAGTAATTTCCTGGGACTAGCGAGCGCGAGGGCTCTTTCTTCGCTTTTGAGATGGCGGCGGTACAACTCGAGTAGGATGTCTGCGTGCAGATCGTCTAATTCGTCGTGGTAACTCACGTGGGCTTAAACCTTTCATTTCGATCCAGAGTCTTTCAAGTGCTCGTAAAACACGCATGGCGACGGCGGACTCTGAGATCCGAAGTTCATCCGCTATCAACTTAACGGACAGGCCTTCTATGACCCTGAGCGAAAGGATAGTGCGATCGTTCGGTCCGAGCGATGCTTCAGCGCGTTTGACTAGTACTTTCAACTCGTGCGAACCGCCTTCTTTTTCTTCATGATTTGGTTCAAGGCTTGCCAGGTTTGCACACGCCTCCAGTGATACTTGACGCCTTCGCTTTCGAATTAGATCCAGGGCAACATTCCGACTTACCTTCTTAAGCCAGCGATCAAATGGACATTTGCTCAGATTGTAAGTTGAATATCTTCCCTTACGGAGTTTGATAAAAGTCTCCGACCAGAGGTCTTCTGCCTCATCGACAAGTCCAAGACGAACGTAACAGGCAAACACGAGTTTGAAGCCTTCGAGCCAAAGAATGATGAACGCCTCATCATCTCCTGCACGCAAGCCTTCGTGGAGACTCTTCGAGTTGAGGATGGAATCAGACATGGTTGATATGCTCGACTTTCATTGACGATTGCGCGACGTATCCATTTGCGTTTCGCTCCGTGATGCGTTTGTGAGTCAGTTGGCCACTCACAGTTCTCACCGGGAGCGAGTAGCAGTGGACCACCACTCCTTATGGGGAGCTTTGGCAATCACTATGCCGAACCTTCCGTTGAGTTGTTTCGAATTGTTTCGAAGAAGTCTATTGAGGTTTTATACGAGGGTTATAGCCTCAAAATGATTAGTTTGGGTGTTTTGAGCTCACCGGGGGAAAGGACGTGGGGGTCTTAAACCATCAACGTCACTAGGCTGTTTCAGCCTAATGATGTTCTGCCAACTAGGCTTTTTTAGCCTAGTGGTTTTCAGCCACTAGGCTCTTTTGGCCTAGTTTGTACCTTGATTTTGGGATCTGAAAATGAGTCGAGGAATCAATACAGAACTGGGGAAATTACTCGGCTCGCCTGTTTCGGATCCGCTTCTTAGCTGTGGCCTTAGTCTTTCGCTTCGCCGTTCTTGCAGGAGCTGCAGGTCTCGATTTTTGTGTTTTAGTGAGGCTTGCATTTGCTATGAGACGTTGCGGCAAATCCAAGCGAGCGTCGATCAGTACATCGATAGAAATGTTGGTTGCTCTAGCGTAAGCCAGCAGCACTAAAAGCGGCGGCTCACGCAGACTCTGTTCAAACCTCGAGATGTTGCCCGCATACAATCTCAAAGGCTCCGGCAATTCCTGACTCTTCAAAAGTTCAACCATTTGTGCCTGTGAAAGATCGAAGCTGGTGCGAATGGTGAGCAGCTTCTCAGCCAAACGGGCAGTCAGAGGGCGCGAAGATCCCATTAAAGCAGCCCTCCCTTCGGACTTGGCCGTAGGTTAACGCTTTGGCTGCTTGTTTTTGGTGTGCTATTCTTGCTCCCTATGGGGAGCGTGGTTGGCGAACTACTTTGATGTGCCTGAAATCTCATTTCTGAGACACAGGCGTTTCTCATTAGCTGCTACTTCGCTGAACCACTTTACGCATTGGCGCTAATTGTCAAAGAAGAGCTTTGTTCAAAAGTCTGGACGTTTGGATAAGCCTGGGATCGGCGCTCACGTCCGACCAACGGCTCTAATCCCAGGACGCTGGCTTCTGTCATCAACTCGACTACTACGGATCTCGCAATGTCGCCTGAGGATCATAACAAAACACTGGTCATTCTACATGTCGCGACTGCCGTAATTTTCAGTGCCGGCCTCGTCGGTTCGCCATGGATCATAGCCAAGAATTTCAGGCATCCAGAGCAAGTCCCGACTGCAATCTTAGTCTTAGGAATTGTACTGGTCCTGGCGGCGCTTTTCTGGTCAACCGCCATAATGATGTACTTAAGAAAACCGGTGGGCAGGAAGTTGGCGTTGATTGCGGCCGTTGCAAGTTTCCCAATCTTCGGGGCGCTCGGGATCTACAGCTGGTGGTTCATGCATAGTGAAGGTGCGAAACAGATGTATTTGAATAAGTAGCAGTTGTACCCGGGACAGACGTTTTCTACATTACGAAAAAAGACGCGCCGACCTCCGGTGCAATATACAAATCGACTCTACGGCAACTACCCTCCGAAACGACACGCCGGGAATTCATCTCTTCCATGTGTACGATTCAAGCAGTCTAAGTCTTGAAGATTGTATAACTGCGGCTTGTATGGGAACATCGAATCGGCTATAAATCTTGTCGCAAACCGTCGTGGACTTCGCATTTCCAGGCCTTCAGTTCCTGAGTTGATAACGCAATGCCCGCAATCCGCTAGGACAGGTCGAAGTTAGTCTAGCTTGCCATGGATGAACCTTACCATCACCTGGGTCTGACACGCTGGCCTTTTCCAATCGTACCGAAGCGCGAGTTTTGCACCTTCATCGCTGACCGGCACCAGTTACAGACAGACATTGCTGACCTTCTTACCATGCTGTCCAGGCGGGATACATCGTCGATCCACTTATTTTGGTCGTGGTTTGGCGCAGGGAAAACGCACACGCTCTTTTATCTGGCGAATCAAGCGGCAGAACTTACCAAGTCTAAATTCCAGAATAGACTCTATACCGTGTACAGCGAGTTTCCTAAGGCTGCTCATAGCTTTCTCGACCTATATAAATCCTTCGTTCTGGGAATTGACATGGAGACACTAGTCGAAGCCTTCATGGAAATATGGACCTGTCCTGAGTCAGAGCGCTTACATCGTGATCTCATGCTCGCATCTCCTGACTTGGCGACCGCGCTTAAAGTCATGACAACAGGACGCACTCAAGAACAAGTTATTGCAATGCGCTGGTTGCGCGCAGAGTCGTTACCGGTGTCCGAATTTCGAAGAATTGGAGTCTCAAGAAAAATCAATTCTTCAGAAGAGGCAGGTCGAATTCTCGCCGCAATAGTCGAACTGTTAGCGGTCGCATCCAAGGCTGCAGGGCGACCAGGTTGTCGTGTAATCTGGCTTCTCGATGAATTTCAAAGGATCGAACGCACGGGATCTAAGACGGTAAGCGAGATTAATGCTGGCCTGCACTCGACCTTCAATGCTTGTCCTACTTCTTTCAGCCTTTTTCTTTCTTTCACCGGGAAACCCCAGCTTAATGCATTACCTCACTGGTTCAGCTCGGAGCTTAGGGATCGGATTGGGAGAACAAAAGTGATTGTTCTGCCGCCAATGTTAGCTGAAGAGGCTCTGACCTTTGTTCGAGACGTCCTCGATCATGCAAGGGCTGACGACTACAATCCCCCCACGCCTTTTTTCCCCTTTAATGAAGCGAGCGCACGGGCCATTATTGAAGACGTCGGTAGGAAGCGTGAATTAAGGCCGCGCGTTATTATGAATGGCTTTAACGCAGTGCTCCAAGAAGCAGACACGAAATTGGAGAGGGGCGAGATGGACGTGATTTCTCCAGAATTCGCAAAGACTATACTTACCCAGTATGTAACCTTAGATTCCGATTCAGACGAGGAGGGTTAAGCGCCTGTGTCTCACCTACATCAGACAGCAGCGTTGGACGGCGGATATGAAACATTGCGTGCCCTAGAAGCGTCATCGCAGACTGCCTTCTCTCAAGACGGCATGTCCGATGTGATGACTGGTTGCGGCGTTGAAAATCCGATCGCAGCAATGGGTGAATTTGTCGCCTCGAACCTACTCAGCCGAGAGGGAGATCGATTCTCCCTTACGACTTGGGGCATTCGGGCTGCGCTACTGCTCGAAGCCCTGAATGGCGGCGACCTGAAAGACATCTACCGCCGCTTAAGTCAATTGGATAGCACACTGCGAACATATGAACTCGTTCGTGAGGGTATGACCGAAATGTTCCTCCGGAACATTAATGAGCGACCCGGGTTTCGGCGCTTATACATTTGTTCGCCGTGGATTAGTTTTAGTCGGCGTCACGAGGAACTACTCACAAACGCGATCCATCAGGTTGAGCGTGCTAGAGGTGTCCTACCCGAGATTCTGATAATTACGCGCCCAGCCGACGATGGAGTGAGCATTCCAACGTCATTGGCTCGCTTGCAGGACCTTGGCGCATCGATCTTTCTCAACAAGAGACTGCATACTAAACTCTACATACGCGAGCCAGACACCAGTGGAGGATACTCCATGGCAATTGTCGGCTCTCAGAATCTAACGAAGTCTCGATACCTAGAACTGGGCGTTAGGATTAATTCCGATAGCCAAATGATTGATCGACTCATCGGCTATTTTCTGGAGTTGACCAATCACAGTCATGAAATTGAAAGGAGGGAACAATGAACGACGAACAGAGTGTTGCAGAGCGGTATGGGCTTCGCCGTGAAAACTTTATTCTGGATCCGCTTAAAGATACCGATTGCTTTGCACGTAACGACGTCGACACCCACCAGATCGCTGAGAGTCTGGAGATTGACCTTGTAACGGGTTTGGCTCCGAAGCGCCTTATTTCAGGACCATATGGTGGCGGAAAGACTCATACACTCATGAGAACAATGAGGGAGCTGCAACTGCTTACTCCGATTCATCCGGTTCGCATTGAGTGCCCCGACCTTTCGAAGAAGTCGCGTTTCCACGACCTCTACCGCGAAGGAATAATGCGCGGCTTGGGCCAAGATCTCATAATCGGTCTTATTGAAGAAGCGGTACATTCAGTAATGCCGGCGCGGCGTGAAGAACTTCTGGAAAAACTCAAGAACAAATTTGGGGATGAGGAGTTAGCTAAAGCAGCGATTCGGCTAATAGATCCAAATTTCGAACAACTGCGGCTGTGGCGTTGGATCTCCGGTGTTCCGATGTCGCGCCAAGAGTTGGACGATCTTGGCCAGACTCAGGATCTTACAGAGACGGAGGCTGCTCGGCTAGCAGAATTAATCGCTCTGTTTGGACGACTTCTGAGGGAAGTTCGCCAAAAGACTCTGGTTCTTATTCTCGATGAAATGGAACGCCTCAAATCAATAGGTGCAGAAACGGTTACGACGTTTGTGTCGGGATTCACCCGTTTGGTTGATCCAACTCAGACATCCCTTTCAGTGTTAATAGGAGCTTCCGCAGCTGTTGAATCCGAGATGGTGGATGTTTTTAGCCAAGGGGGGCCCGTAAGATCAAGGATAGGGAATGATGCCGAGATTGAGATCCCGCCCTTGGACGAACCCGATGTGGATAGGTTCATCCTCGGCGTAATCAAGTATCTGCGCGCCGATGAGGCTCGTACTTCAGAACTTAAATCCTCTGCATCCGCAACTACTACTGAGACTGTCAAACTGGAACTCTTTCCGTTTTCGGAAGAAGCTCTCGACACGCTGAAGAGTCATCTAACTCAGATCATGACTCCGCGTGAAATAACGATGAAGATGACCAGGTCTCTGGGTCGTGCGTATCGCGCCAACAAACTGGTCATAACTTCGGACTGTGTTACGTAAGAAGGCAAAAGCATGAGCGGTCAAATCCCCGAAGTATCATTTCGCCTAGACCATGGATTCGCGGTTCGCCCTGACTTGTCCGCTGACAAAGGCCCAGGAAATAGTGTTCTCATTGGTCAGAATTCACCGCGCGAGGCACCCGAAGCCATCTACATCGGAAAGCTTGCAGAAACGCCTTATAAGAACGTCTGGCTAGACACACGCGGCGCCCACGTAGTGTACGCAATGGGAAAGCGACGCAGTGGGAAGAGCTATACATTAGGCGTGCTAGCCGAGGGGCTCGTAGCGCAGAGTTGGATCAAGCAAGGAACAATGTCACCTGGTGTTTTGATTCTAGATACTATGAACGTCTATTTGACAATGCCTTTTGGGGTCGATGATACGTACGCCGATCAGAATGAAGCAGTCAAAGAATTGCGCAAATGGCAATTGAGATCGGAACAGTTACCGATGATTTTGTTTCGACCCCGAGGAACTGAGCCCCCTCCCGCAGTAGCTTCAACCGAGATTACGTTACGCCCTAGCGACTTGGGAATGGAGGAATGGTGTGGGCTATTTGAGGTGGATCCGTTTGCCGATCCTCTAGGCCATCTTATTACGGAACTCCATGCTAAGGTGGCGATCGATGGCTACACTCATTCAAGTACGGGACAACTTGTCACTCCAAATCCTAATTTTGTTTTGACTGACTTATTATCAGCTTTGGAATTCGATCAAGATCTCGATCGATACCATCGTGATACCCGTGAATCCCTACGAAGACGACTCGACATGCTTCGCAGAGTGCCAATCTTTTCTGATGCCGGACTAGACGTAAGACAACTCTTGCGACCGGGCCAAATTTCAATATTACTCTTAAGAGAACTCGACCCAACTATGCGGACGGTACTAGTTGCTCTGATTACAAAGAAAGTTATGCAGCTTCGTGGGATCTCCGAGCAGCAGGAACGCATGATACCTATCCATCTCGCCCGTGCCGAAAAAATGGCTCAGACTGATCCCGAAGCGTCGACGCGCGAACTGGCGCTGGCGGAGGAATGCGGCGAACGAGCGAAGGAAGGTCTTCCTCGGTCCTGGATAATTATTGACGAAGCTCACAACTACATTCCCGCACGTGGAGCTGCCGCTTCTCGTCGCCCGCTGAAGAAATATGTTGACGAGGGGCGCAATCTTGGATTGTCGATCGTCGTAGCTACGCAACAACCGTCCGGTCTGGATCCCTCAATTCAACGTAATGCAGACATGCTTCTCATTCATGCACTCAGTCACCGAGACGACATAATGGCCGCCGCGGGGATGATCAATACGGATTCTCCAGCTGAGGTGATTATCGATTCCCGTCAAAAGATTGAAGGTTCACACACATTCGAAAGTCTTGTGCGCAATTTACCGTTGGGTTATGCATTGGCCTCTACTGATAAGGCTAATCGACTTTTCCCAGTTCGAATACGACCTCGGGTTACGGTGCATGGAGGTACCGAGTATTAAATGGATCCGCGGGTTGTATTTCGGACTCATTATCAAGTCGACGAGCCCGCCTACTTGGAGCTACTGACTAAGATCTGCACGTCTCCCGTCCAAAGCTCATATAGGGAAATCGCGGCGCAGAAACTCGCGCGCGAAATAGGCCGCCGGCGAAAAAAGAGCTTTAATGAGGATGCGGCAGCATACGCGGTCGATCTTGGTAAAGATCTTGAAGTCCTAAATGAGAATCAGACCTGGACGGACAAGGGACATCTTGTCTCCTTGATAGCGGATACTCCGGACATTGAATGGGAAAAACAGTTACTACTTAGTCCGTCTGAGCGACTCCTGCATTTTCGATTGTTTCTTGAAGGCGATGGAGCTGCCTTGATCTTTCTGTCGCAGCGACTGCTCGAAATGGGCGTTTTGGATAACTCCGAAACAGGTTGGAACTCTTTAGCCAGTGAGATGTTTAGTGAGATCTTTTCGAATTATCTGGCCATCACAAACAATACTCAAGATCGGGTGGGCCTCCGGAGGAAAGTTCAACAGCAGGAAACCAAATACGCGGGGCACAGTGGTTCGCATAAACTGTTCATTCACCTACAAACCCTCTATCGTCTTGGACTTATCGAAAGACCCACTCCTAATGGTGCACGGGTGTATAAGCTGCCCACACGTCTGCTTCACACTAAGCTAGGCTTGGATATACTAGTCGAAGAACTAAAAGGAGTTTTCCATTTAGAACAGGTAATCCGGAGTCAAAACTGGATCGAGGTCGCAGCGAAGGTTTTTCAAGTCGAGTATCTTTATGCAGATGAAGACGCACTCGATCTATCGATGCTTGTTTCATTTTATGAGCGGGTGACAGCGACAGGTACTCCATTGTGTTCAATATCCACTCTGATAAACGCCGCTCAGATACAATTGCTTTCACATAACTCTAGACTGCTGCCGTTTGAGACGGCAATTAGGGCGCTTCAGAACATTCAAAAGGCTAACCCAAAAAGTGTGAGATTTCATGTGGACAGGCGCGGACAGCCCGCCTTTTTGAAGTTGTCAAATGAGTTCGTAACTAACTTCTCCGGAAACAAGGTGCTCGCGTGAGTGAGAGCTATAAAGGAAAACTCCAAGGGAGAAACATAAGTAATAATGGTCACATACGAGTGGAAAAACTACCGCGAGTGCCATTACACAAAGCATCATATTGGTTGGACTCCCCGAATGGTCGCAACGAGCAAACTCATCAGCTGTTTCGCTTTCCCGCCAAGTTTCACCCACCGGTAGTTCGTTGGGCTCTCGGGAACTATGGACGCCGAGGCTCTGTTTTGTTTGATCCGTTTACCGGCAGCGGCACGGGACAAGTAGAAGCGATCCTCCGCGGTATCTCGTCAGTGGGCATTGACATCGACCCATTGGCATGTTTCATCGCCAAGGTAAAGACAACGCCTCTTGACCCGGCGAAGCTTCAAAAGAAAGTAGATAGGATCAGGTTGATTCTATCTGCGTTTCTTGGGCTCCATGCAGACCGCGAGGTCAGAAAAGGAAGCGATATCTCTGAGGAACGATTCGAGCGCGAGTCGATTTCTTTGAACATCCCTCCTATCCCAAACATTGTTCACTGGTTTAGGCGGTATGTCATTGTCGATCTCGCAAGAATCCTGTGGGCATTTGATCAATTGAGGTTAAGCGCTGACGAGAAGCGTTTTTTTCGCGCTTGCGTTGCGTCGATCGTTCGCGGCGTTTCGAATGCAGATCCTGCGCCAGTCTCCGGACTCGAAGTTACTAGCATTCAGGTAGAGCGAAACCGGGTCCGGACCATCAAAGTTTTTCATCAATTTTTTGCCAAGGTCAAGCAGGCAATCTCTGGAATGGCCCAACTTTGGGCTGCTTATGAAGGCGCCTCTAATAAGGCTACCGCCATCGTCATTAGCGGCGACGTCCTTCAGCTTGACACATTGCTTGACGACTCGGTGATCCCCGAAGATGGTTTCCCCTTGGTGATCACCTCTCCACCGTACTGCCGTGCTGTCGAGTACAGTCGAAGACATCAACTCGAAATGTACTGGATGGGATTCATAAAAAGCCCGACGGAGCAGATCAAGTTGGCTCACACCTATGTCGGTCGCAATCTCGTTCGCGAAACAGATTGGAATCAGAAAACAGACTTTGGAATCAAGACCTTGGATAACGGACTGGCAAGAATGACTGCGCACGATCCTGTGCGAGCCAGAGGAGTTCGGCATTACTTTCATTCAATGACCGAGTTCTTCGAGTTATTAGCACAAAAGACTAAGCGTACAGGCACAGTTGTCTGTGTCATTGGAAACTCGAAATGTTGCGATGTGCCTATACCAACAGCGGACATTCTTGCTGACATTGCATCGGAGCGATTCACACTAAACAGTCGATTCTCTTACGCTCTACGGAACCATTACATGCAGTATGGACTTTGGAACGGCGATGGAATCAAGCAAGAACACGTTCTGATTCTTAAGCCACGCTAATTTCTGAGTAAAGAGACAAACGCAGCTCAATCCTCCTTGAGCAAGTACTGTGAGAATTAATTTCACTGACTATGGTGCGGATTTCAGTAACTATGGGAACCGACACTTCTCATTAGAGCTTTGGCAGCGTCACACCGCGCTGGCCCTGATACTTGCCGCCGCGATCCTTATACGAAGTTTCGCAAACGTCGTCGGATTCAAAGAAGACTACCTGGGCGACGCCTTCGTTGGCGTAGATCTTGGCGGGCAGGGTCGTTGTGTTCGAGAATTCGAGCGTGACGAAGCCTTCCCACTCCGGCTCGAATGGCGTTACGTTCACCAGGATTCCGCAACGCGCATAGGTACTCTTACCCAGACAGATCGTCAGTACGTTTCGCGGGATGCGGAAGTACTCGACCGTGCGAGCGAGCGCAAAACTGTTCGGGGGGATGATCACTGAGTCGCCTTTGACGTCTATGAAATTCTTTTCGTCGAACTCTTTGGGATCGACGATCGTGCTGTTGATATTCGTGAAGAGCTTGAATTCATCGGCACAACGAACATCGTATCCGTAGCTCGACGTTCCATACGATACGACCCGCCGCCCGTCGACGACCTTAACCTGGCCCGGCTCGAAGGGCTCGATCATGCCAAACTCGTCCGCCATTTTCCGAATCCATTTATCCGACTTTATGCTCATGATGCTTAGCGAAATACTCCGGGGTTTGCAGCGATCTTAACTAAAGGGGATGACCCGTTGGGAACCGAGAGCGCAGACGAACAGCCGGAGCGGGCGGGACGCCCGCGGGCCCAGTAACAGCGGTCCCGGTGAAAGCTTGCGCTACTCAATTTTCTTTTTGATGAAGATGTTCCCATCGCCAACGATGAATTTCAAGCTGGCCCCACCGGCGCCGGCGCGGCCTCGAACAATTCTTTCAGACAGCCCGGGCCTTTCACGGACCTCGAGGCCCGGAAACGTGTTGGTGATTTTTCCGGACCGCAGAATATCAGCGTCAATGTCGCCACTGAAGCCGGCCGGCAGCTCGACGTTGAGCTCTCCGGCCACCAGTTGAATCACAACTCCCGAACCGCGCCAACTACGGCCGGGAATGATGACGCTTACTTTGCCCAGCGCCACCGTGGCGGTAAAGATTCCTCCTAACAGTGTCAGCGATGCGTCGGTTTGCGGCGCGGTAAATACGATCGCGCCTTCGACGCCACTCAATCCAACCGCTCCATTGCCGGCATGGATTTCGAGATCGGTCGAGATGGGAACGCGAATGTGATAATTGATGCTCCAGGGTAAACCCAGCAGCGCTTTTGGAAAATCTTTCGCCACCTGACGCATGAAAGATTTGTCATGCATGCCCGTGGTCAGGATTCTCAAATGGTTGGTGTCTTCGTCAAAGAAGAAATTGTTGACTGCCGCCAGCCGATCAAAATCACTTTCCGTTGAGGCCTGCAACTCGATTTCCGCAGTGATGTCGACTTCGTTCTTGGTCCAGCCCTCGATCGTGATCGAGCCCTGGGGCGCACCGACAATGGTCAGCGTTCCCCCGTAAGCAAACCGACGCACTTCGTGCCGGGTAGTTGTCCGCTTAAGCAGCGGTCCGGTCGGAACAGGAGCCGCTTTCCCCTTTTGAGCCGAGGCGAATGCTGCTCCGCTCAAGCACAGTAGAAGCGTCAGCATCAGCATCTGGCTGATGCGCGATTCAGGACGAAGGGAGAGTCTTTCGGAGTTCGTTTCCGTGCGGTCTGATGAGCCTAAGTTACAGATAACCAATTCCCTCCTCTAAACAGACGAGCGAAGTGCTCGTATCTTGCCTTGGGCCACGGTGCAGGCGCAAGGCGACATCGGCCTAGTGTAGCTGTCTCTTAATTTCCTTTACAGAAGACACTGCCGTTGCGTTGCGGCTTCGCCGCTCTCCAGTGCGGTAAGGCTCTGCCTTACCGGGAATAGTCAAGATAGACTCTTGGAAGTATTGTCAGGTTAAGCGTGTAGGTAATCAAAGTGTTCATGCGGCATACTCCACCGATGCGCTCCATCTCGCTCTACCATCGTCATCGTTTTCCTGCAGAGATCATCAGTCATTGCGTTTGGCTGTATTTCCGCTTCGCCCTCAGCTTCCGCGCTGTTGAAGCGAAAACATAACAAGACGTAATCGCTGATAATCTCGACGAGGAAGCGATGACGATTTTACCGAGCGTGAAGGAGATGCCCAATAGTGGAGTATCCTGCAGGAAATGCCTGACTACACCATCCGCCGGCAATACCCTAACGCGCGAAAAAAACCCAAACGCGTGGTCAGCCTGGAGGCTGTTTTACGATCTTCGCTTCTGAAAACAGTTGTGATAAGGTGCGCCGCGTTTCACGTTCACGGGTTTTGTAACTCATTACTGCTCATCGCATCGCGCGAATCGACTTGCTCCCCACTCATAGATTCTTGCGCGAACACGGCCATCACGCCAAAGGCCAGAAAAATGCTGCCCACCTCCCGAAAGCGACGATCCCAGGTCAGCGGCCGATGTGCGGATGCTCGTCTGCGGACCCGGCAAGCTTGCCATGCCGCGTCGCTCCGGCATTTTCGGTTAGCGTTTCAGACAAACAATCTGAGAGGTTCTTATGCATGTTGTTCTGATTGAGACTTCCGGCAACCAACACTACATCTTCGCCACCAACAAACTCCGCGAAAATATCAACTTTAATTGATCACTCCGAGGGCGCGGAGCCTAACTGTTGCGGCAGGAATGGACGATATCATGGGACTTTCCACTGACAAACTGAAAGAACGGACTCGTGAGTATTGGTCCAAAGTCTGGGACGAGGAAGACGAAGGCAAGCCGCAATGGTATGTGCGCGAACTACTGCGACACGAACTCGCCTACAAACAATATCTATCGAGGGAACTGACCTCCGACCCGAAAGAAAGCGCGAAGGCAAAGAAGAAGTGCGACATTTTGGTTATCATGCTGGGACACTCAATTGAGCCTCTTTTGCAAGCCATGGTTGCCTACCAGCCAGGCCAAGTCTTGATGGTCCTCAACAAGAAATACGACGATGAACGCGACGGCGAAGTTGGTGGAGTTAGGTATTTCAAAAGCAGATTCGAGCCGGCTATCGAGCAACTAAGAGACAATCATCTCCTCATTGATACGCTAACAATCCGATCGAAGCAGGTGGTTCGCCGGTCGATATCTTTCGTTATCTGCGCAAGATGTTATTAGCGCATATCAACGAAGG
>Ga0179594_10000200_pt1 | contig 16764 bp, 17 predicted proteins | sample CZOMad1_1_08_16f_FD_148625 | JGI IMG/M metagenome (GOLD analysis project Ga0179594, IMG submission 148625) | Vadose zone soil fungal communities from Angelo Coast Range Reserve, California, USA - CZOMad1_1_08_16fungal (Illumina Assembly) | ecosystem: Environmental > Terrestrial > Soil > Vadose...
AAGAGCGGCTCCAAATTCCCTCGGACCGAACCGATCAATCCCTCGTAAACGGAAACCGGCACGTTATCGGGAAACAGCGCCGCTTCGAGGGCCGATGAATAATGCCTTGCTCTTGCGTGAAACACATCGGCCTTGACCGAATAGGCAAGCGACGCGGCAAGCGTGTACTCGTGGTCGTGGAATTCTGCGTAGAATTGATGGAACGCGCGTTTGCGCAGTTCAGGATCGCGCTTCACCAAAAATGAGCTGAATGAACTTTGGGTCAGCGGTTTTTCGCGTCCGGTCTCATCCGTCAGGGCACCGAACTTCATGTCGACGTCGGTCAGTTGCGAAAACGTGTCGTCGTAACCGCTGAGCGCGACATTTCCCAGAGCGAGCAGACGTTCCTCGGGTTCTGAGAGCACGTGCGGCTTCATCCGCCGAAGTTTGTGCAACTTGATTCGCCAATCCTTCAACGCCGGATCGGCAATCAACTGTGCGAACTTCTGGTCATCGATCGCCAGGATTTCCGGAACAACAAACGCTGACGCTTCACCAATCTTGGTAAGCAGGTTCTGAACCTGTCCGATGCGCGCGAGGTATTCGTTGTTTGTGCTGTCCTCCGCCAGTTGCAGCGACGCGTAGTGATAGACGCGCTCCATCTTCGCCTCTAGCGACTTTTCAAACTCAAGAAGCGCAGCGAGCGCTTGCGCGGACTCACCTGCTTTGCCCTTCCACTCCTGAAGTTTCGGATACGTTCTCTGAAGCCAGGCGAAATCTTCCTGCCATTTGCCGACATCAGCAAAAAGCTGCGTTAGGTCCCATTTGTCGGACTCTGGAATCTCGGAGCGAGTTAGAACGTGTTCAGTGCTCATTTGAAATGCGGGTAATCGATAGGAGCCACACAGTTGTGTCGTCAAAGACGTAGTAAAGTACGACTTGCCTGCCCTCAACCAAGGCCATGGGCATTGCCCAAACACGCGGGTCTTCGGTCTGCGATCCAATCAATGGATCGCGCGCGATGAGAAATTCGGCAGCTTCGACAAATTGATCTGCTGCGATCGCTTCGCCAATTAATCCGCGCAATTCGTATTCGAAGCGAGGCTCGCGAACAACTTGCCTGACGTAGTCAGGCATCAGCGAACGCTAACGAGACACCGCGACTTTCTCGGACTTTCGTGCCAAGAGTTCGGCAGCGCGTCCGGCCAGCGAGTTCCCGTAGGCTCGCTCCGCCGCTGTCAGTTTGCGAAAGGAGATGAATTTCATTCCTTTGGGGATGGTGCCGGGCTCGGCTGCCGTAATCACCGCGCGAGCGCGCCGCTCACGCACCCTCGCACTCGTAGCCTTTTTCCGGCGTTTCATACAGAGCAAAACTAGCACTTCTTGCGTCGAGTGGTCAATGCGATTGAAGGAAGCCGCGTTTGATGGATTTCGAGGTCTTCGCACGGCGTCCGCGCGGCCCGCGGAGCGCGGCCATCGCAGAATGGCGCGCAATTAGTTTGAGCGCGCGGTTGGTTAGCTCACGACCGGGCGGAAGTTTGTGCCACGGCGATGCGCCCGAGGGATGCGGCAATGGAATCACATCGAAGCGGTGTCCCGCGCGTTCGACCCGAAATTTGCGCCCAATCACTTTCACGAGTTTTGGGCAGTCGATAAATTGCACGATAGCCAGTCGGCCGACTGGAATAATGAGACGCGGTCGCAAAATTTGGATCTCATCGTCCATCCACGACGAGCAGTTGCGAATTTCATCTGGCGCCGGGACGCGGTCACCGCCGCTGGAATTTTTCCCAGGAAAACAGCGGCAGACCGCTGCGAAATAAATTGTCGATCGAACGTCGGCTTCGTTAATTCCTAAAAACTCTTCGAACCAGCGAAAAAGCGTCTTACCAGCGGTATGCGCAAAAGGTCGTTGCAAAACTGGCTCTCTGGGACCCGGAGCCTGTCCGATGACCATGACCTCGCTCATGATCGCGCCCCCTGAGACTGGCGTCGATTGCATGCGCGGACAGCGACGGCATTGCAGCAACTCAGCAACGTGCCGTTCGAGCAATTCCTGCCGACTTACTCTGACCATAACGTACTGGGCCTTCGGCGAATTTTTCGCCATCGTCTTCGGAGAAGCCGATCCACCTAGCGCCGGAAAATTGAGAAGATCGACAAGAGCAAGCTCAGGACAATGCTGAGGACGATGCAGGTAACGATGGGAAAATAAAATGTCGAATGTTCGCGCTCGATCCGGATATCCCCTGGCAGTCGTCCCAGCCATTTTGGAGCGAAGCCGCTCCACATCATTAGTCCTACCAGCGTCGCGATCACACCCATGATCACGATGAATTTGCCCAGCTCGCGCATCGTTCAAAAAGTTGCGCGAACTGGGCGAAGGCACAAGTTTGAGAGCGAATGCCAGTACAGTTCCGAGATTATTACGAGACACTCGGTGTTCCGAAAACCGCCACCGAGGAGGAGATCCGTAGCGCTTTTCGCAAGCTGGCCCGGAAATATCATCCCGATGTCGCCAAGGATAAAAAGGCCGCCGAGGAAAAATTTAAGGAAATCAACGAAGCCTACGAGGTGCTGGGCGATCCCGAAAAGCGTAAAAAATACGATCAACTCGGCGCGGATTGGAATCGTCCGGGTGGGTTCCAGCCACCGCCCGACTGGCAACGGCAAGGACAGCAACCCGGCGGCGGATTTTATCAATGGGGCGGCGATGGCGGCGGAGTTCAATTCGAGTTCGACGGAACGGGGTTCAGCGACTTCTTCGAAGCATTTTTCGGCGGTGGCCGCGGCCGCTCGGCTTTCGGCGGATTTGGCGGACGTCAGGCGACTGCGGAGCGTGGCGCCGATGTCGAAGCCGACATCATGGTCACACTTGAAGAAGCGTTGCACGGATCGACCCGAACAGTCTCGTTGCGCCGGGCCGGCTCGGATAAAGTGGAAAATTACCAGGTTAAGATCCCGCGCGGCGTTCATGAAGGACAGCGAATCCGTTTGCGCGGTCAGGGCGAAGCGGGCGCGCGCGGAGGAAAAAGCGGCGATCTTTTTCTTCGAGTGCGCCTGGCTCGACATCCGGATTTTTCAGTCGAAGGCAGCGATCTGATTCACGATGTCAAAATCGAGCCGTGGCAGGCAGTGCTTGGCTATGAATTGCTTGTGCCCACTCTCGAAGGGAAAGTGCGCCTGAAAATTCCGCCAGGCACACAAGGTGGACAACGGTTTCGTCTGCGCGAGCGCGGACTGCCTGGCGTCTCTGGTAAGCGCGGCGACCTCTATGTTGTTGTTCAGATCAACGTGCCGAAAAAGCTCACCGAACGCGAGAAGGAGATCTGGGGCGAACTGGCCAAACTGCACGGTGGATAAACATTGTCATGTCGAGCGAAGCCGAGACATCTCTTACTATTGTCTTTTCTTGGCGATCGGATCAAGAATTAGAGATTCCTCGACTTCGCTCGGAATGACACATCTATGAAAATTTCCCTTGGTTCAGACCACGCCGGGTTTCGCTACAAAGAAAAAGTAAAAGAATTGCTCGGCTCGCTTGGGCACGAAGTGAAAGACTTTGGCACATCCAGTGAAGAACCGGTAGATTATCCGCTTTTCATTCGCCCGGCAGCGGAAGCAGTAGCACGCGGCGAATGCGAACGAGGGATTGTCTTCGGCGGCTCGGGCAATGGCGAAGCGATGGTGGCGAACAAAGTGCACGGCGTGCGTTGCGCGCTTTGTTGGAACGAAGAGTCGGCCCGCCTTTCACGGCAACACAATGACGCGAACGTGCTTTCAATGGGTGAGCGTCTGATCGCTGAAGACCTGGCGCTCAACATCGTGCGCGTCTGGCTCGAAACCGGTTTCGACGGCGGCCGGCATGAAAGACGCGTCGCGATGTTGAACGCGATGTAGCCAGCGGCGATTCACCCGAACCGCCTCGAGCGCTTGAGGTCAATCGCCCCTACCTGATCAATCGATCCGCGCAAACCGCGACGAGAAACACCGCGCTCACGAATACGTTGCTCTGAAAAAACGCGCGATTGATTCCGGCGACATTGAGTTTGTCTATTTTGTGTTCGTAAACCAGCGCTACTGCGATGAGAGGCATCGACCAGTAGTAGAGCGGTCCAAGTCTCGCCACGAGCCCGAACGCGATCAGCGCGACAAACGTTATGAGATGCAATAGCTGCGCCAGCCGCAGACTCCGAACAATACCGAGTTTCACGACCAGCGAACGAATCCCTTCGCGCCGGTCGAAATCGTAATCCTGAGTGGCGTAAATCAGATCGAATCCCGCGACCCAGCAAATCACACCGGCGGCGAGCACTAGCGGCGCCACATCGATGCGTCCGCTCTGCGCGATCCATGCGCCGATCGGAGCGACCGCCAGCGCAAGTCCGAGAAAGAAGTGGGTCGCGCTGGTGAATCGTTTGGTCACCGAGTAGAAGAAAATCACGAACAAAGCAACCGGTGCGAGGATGAATGTCAGGCGATTAATTGCCGCTGCGGCCAAAACGAATCCCGCAGAACTCAGAACCAGCAAAAGCGAGGCGGCGAATTTTGAAATCAGCAAGTGACGCGAAGCAGTGCGCGGATTTCGTTGATCAAGCGACCAATCGACCAAACGATTAAAAAGCATTGCCCCAGTGCGTGCAAACACCATGCAGACGAGCACTAACAGCAGAGTTCTCAGCGATGGCCAGCCGTTCGCCGCCACGACGAGCGCGCCCAGCGCAAACGGCAGCGCAAAAACCGTGTGCGAAAAACGGATCAGCCGGAGAAATCGAGACGCGGGTCCGCCAAGTCCGATGCCTTCAACTGTCGATCTTTCCAGTTCGCAAGTTCGTTCGTGTCTATTCGTGTCCATTCGCGGTTAACTCCTTGAACCGGCAAGCAAACCTCGCAACCCTTCGGTCGCGCCGAACATAACCGTGCCAGATCGCGATATTCGAAGCAATGCGATCGAAATCAGAGGCCGCTCGCACAGTCGTGCACTATCCTTCTGGATTTACCGGGAAATGTTTGTTCTTGAGGCGCTCCGGGACACGCTTGGTTTGTTCCATTTCGATCTGTTCAGTCGCGGCATTCAGCGCCTCATACGCTTCGCGGCTCTTTGGCGCGCGACACATGTAAGCGGTGGCATGCGCAAGAGGGATACGCGCTTCGGGCATGCCGACAAATTCCACCGCTTGCTGCGTCGCGATGGCGAGCGGCAAGGCTTCAGGATCGGCAAGGCCGATGTCTTCGCTCGCGAAAATGACGATACGCCGGGCGATGAAACGGAAGTCTTCGCCAGCATGGAGCATTTTGGCGAGCCAATACATGGCGCCTTTTTCGTCGGACGCGCGCATGCTTTTGATAAATGCGCTGATCGTGTCGTAATGCGCATCGCCGGCGCGATCGTATACGACCGCCTTCTGCTGGATGCTTTCCTCAGCGACTGCGAGAGTGAAATGAATTACGTTGTGGCCACGATCGGTGATCGCGGTGCCGGGGCCACCGCCCCCGGCTACAGAATCTGGCGGCGTTGTCAGGACACCAATCTCAAGCGCGTTTAGACATTTGCGCGCGTCGCCGTCGCTGAGCTTTGCGAGATGCCGCCGCGCGTCCTCGTCCATCTTCACGTTGTAATTCCCGAGGCCGCGCTCTTTATCGGCCAACGCGCGGTCGATCAATTGTTCGAGTTGCTGGACGCTAAGCGGTTCAAGTCGAAAAACCTGCGACCGCGAGACGAGCGCGCTGTTCACATAAAAAAACGGATTGTACGTGGTCGCGCCAATGAGGCGGAGATTTCCAGCTTCGACATCGGGCAAGAGAATATCCTGCTGCGCTTTGTTAAAGTGATGGATTTCGTCGATAAACAGGATCGTCCTTTGCCCAGATGTACGGAGCCGATTAGTCGCTGACGCGATGACGCGGCGCATTTCGGCTACGTTGCTTTCCACGCCGCTGATTCGAATGAATTTGGCGTGTGTCATCTCCGCAATGATCCGGGCCAGCGTGGTCTTGCCGCTGCCCGGCGGCCCGGAGAAGATCACCGACGGCAAACGATCGGCTTCAATTGCGCGGCGCAAGAGTTTGCCAGGCCCAAGAATGTGTTCCTGGCCGACAAGTTCCTCGAGCGAGCGCGGCCGCATCCGCGTGGCGAGCGGCGCTGCACTGGCGACGGCTTCGACGTCAAGTTCTTCCGTGGCCGCGAAGAGATCGTTCACGAAACAAAATATGGCGCACGCGCGCCTTCCGCATCTGATTTCCAGATGTCGTTAATTTCTTGAGCCGGCGGAGCGGATTCAATAGCCTCGTAGTCGAAGCTCGTTTTCCGGTGAAAATTTGCACTACTTCCCTACGGCTGCCCAGTGCGTTCCTCACCGTGCTGTCTCTGGCGATTTGCTCCTGTGAGAAACAGGCGCAGAAACGCACGCCTGACATAACTGACATTGCCGAGCCGGTGGTCACGTCAGGTTGGCTCAAATTCAAACCCGGCGCGCATGTGAATCCAAGGACGCTCTTTAAGGATCATGCGCCCATCTTCCATCTGGCTCCAGGGAATGAGATGGTGCTGCAATCGGAACAGACCGATGAGCTCGGCGTCACGCATTATCGTTACCAGCAATTTTTCCGCAAAATCAAAGTGGAGAATGCTGAATTTTTGGTCAGGGCAAAGAACAACGAGGCCGTCTCCGCGAACGGACGCCTCGCGCATGACTTTCAACCGGACGTAACCACTCCGAAAATTTCCGAGGAGCAAGCGTGGGAAATTGTTCACCGGCGGGTGCCGGCGGAAAAATATTTCCGGGATGACAAGCTGGTCGATGATCTAACAAACCAGCAGGCTGGCGGGGCCGATTATCGTCCGAAAGGGACACTGCTATTCACGGAGGACCCCAAGAGCACCGGAGGCGAGCGCGTCCTTGCGTGGACGTTCAAGGTCTATGTCATGCCGATGGAGCAGTCGCGACAGATTTATGTCAATGCGATCGACAGCTCGATTGTGAAAGAGATTCCCTTATTTCCGTCCTGCTACTGGGGATCAGGCCCGGTGACGTATCGCGGCACAAAAAGTATCAACACTCAGAAGAAAGCCGACCGGTATTATCTCGTGGATGATTGCGACGGCACTTTGCTTTCCGCCGTGCTGTGGGACAACGCCAAGAAGCCGGTCGATGTGTCAGATGATGACAACAACTGGGCGGGAAACAATCCTTCCGTCGTCACTTCCTACTGGGGACTACGCGCGTGTTACGATTACTTCAACTTGATCCATCACCGTCGGAGTTATGACGGGAAAAACTCCAACATGACCATCTTCAACGATCCCACGATGGACAATGGCGGCAACAACGCGCGCGGTGGCGGCGGGACGATTAATATCGGAGTGGCAGGGCCGGGTGATAACGACGACTACAATACACTGGATATCGTTGGACATGAATTCACCCACAGCGTGATCGAACAAACTGCCGGCCTGAGCTACGACAAGACCAAAGAGTCAGCCGCGTTGAACGAGTCGTTCTGCGACATCTTCGGCAAAATGGCCGAGCAATGGATCGAAGGCGGCGCGACAAAGGGTTGGGTAATCGGCAGTGACAAAGGTTGTACTCCTCCTCTCATCTGTCGCGACTTGAAAAATCCGAAGACGTTTAACAATCCCGACACTTACCAGGGAAATTTTTGGCAAACCGCGAACATCGACCCACACAACAATGGCACCGTGCAGAATCGCTGGTTTGTTCTGCTCTGTGATGGCGGAAGCGGAACCAATACCGAGCTCGGTTCAGCTTACAACGTCGCCGGCATTGGCAGAGTGAAAGCCAGGAACATTGCGTACCGAACACTCAGTCAATATTTGACCGCCGATTCCGGTTACGCCGATGCGCGCGCTGGTTCGATCGACGCCGCCAGCGATCTCTTCGGCGGTGACTCTCCCGAGGTCGAATCCGTAACCAACGCGTGGTGCGCCGTCGGGCTTTGCCCCTATGTTATTCCCACGCAAGCTGACATCTTTGACCGGCCCGGCGGCAATCCAAATCCTGCTTCTCCAAACAACAACAATACGTCAGTGGGTGCCACGCCGATCGGCCAGGGTACTTTCAGCCGCTTCAGTGCCGTGCGCGCGAATCAATATCTCTGGAGCTCGGGTCCGCGGCCGACTTTAAAGATCTCAAATCTGAGTATCTACCCGTCAAACGACGTTGATTATTTCAACATCGCTTTCCCTCAGGTGAATGCCCCCGGAGGTCGCTGCTTTTCCTCTGGATTCGCGTTCAATTTTGGAACGAAAGTGAACGCCCGAATTTTTGTGAACGGTGTGGTCACACAGGCGTACGCCAACACCTCGTCCTTTTGGATTTCCCTCGGAGCGAGCCAGCCGCAACCCATCGTGCTGGAAATTACCGCGCCATTTCCCGGCCAAATTCTCACCTACAAGCTGGACATTGCCTTTTTCCTGCACTACCGCAGCGATTGTTTCCAACCAGGCTTACCCAATATTTGGGAGGAAATCCGAAACTGTCCCATGTGCGACCTGCAAGTCTTGAACGGCTTCGATCGTGTCATCCTGGAGCCGCTCTATCGGAGTCCGGAAGGCATGGCGATTCAGGATCGTTATTTCCAATGGAACGGCGAAGGCGCGCTGCAAATTCCGGTCAGCGTCCTGCTAGGGAATAATCTGCATGCGGAGCTGGTGAACCAGGCGGGCGAAACCGTTGCGACCGCCGATCGCGCTGGCGAAAACGACTTGGTCGTCAGCGCACCTCACGCCCCTGCAGGAGTCTATTCGTTGCGGTTCACTGGCTTTGGGAATGGAACGGAAATCTTGGTGCGCACTCCACGGCAATAATTAGCGACATGCAACGCATCCTAGTTGCGGTCGATTTTTCGAATACAACACCTCGTGTGATCGATCTGGCGCGACGGCTCGCCAAAGCTCTCGAGACGGACATTCATCTCGTTCATGTGAAAGACTGACCAGGAATGCGTTCGGGCCGGGCACGCTGGGATACGGCCTGACGGGTATGCCCGAGCTTGCGCCTATGCTGGGCGTGCCGGTTTTGGGATTTGAGCCGATGCCAGAATCAATTCCAAAGAGTGAAGATCACAAGAGGAAGCTGGCGCGATGGCAAAGAGCAATCGCTCAGGACGGCATTAACGTTTTATTGCGCGGGCCGAGCGGAGCGGTCGCAGAGGAAACCTTAAGTCAAGCGCGTCACGACGCTAGCAGCGTCGTCTTATGATGCGATTACGGCTTGCCTTCTGAAGCTTGGATAAGCGAAAAGCGCGATGGATGAAATTGCTCGGTGCGCCGCGGCAGCCATTTGTCAGTCTGGCGCTCATGGCTGCCACAGGCATTATCGCAGCGGAAATCTTTCCACTTCCATCTGTGGCCGTGACTCCAGCAGCGATAATCTTGGCGATTTGCATTCTCATTGTGGCCTGCTGGCCGAGACAGCTCGCAACATACGCCGTGGTGGCAGCTGGTTTTTTCCTGTTGCACAATTTGCAGACCACGAACACGGAAAGTCAGCAGCTCGCTGACGAACTTGGCAGCCGGCCGCGAGTCGTGACAGCAACCGGCTGTGTGATCAGCGAGCCAAAGGTTGCGCCCAGCGGGTTTGCGACGTTTCTGCTCAAGCTCAAATCAATTGAACTGGAGGACAGAAAACAGTCCACACACGCAGTCTGGCAGGTTCGCTGGAAAGGCACCCCGGAATTTGGCGATGAACTCAGGCTGTTTGGAACAGCCGAGCCGATAGCGCCGCCGCGAAATCCTGGTGAATTCGATATGCGCTCTTATCTCGCGCGTCGCGATGTTCGTCGAATGCTCTTTGTTCGCTACCCGGAAGACGGCACGCTGAATCGACATGGCGGTGGCAACCCGATCATGCGTGCGGCGCAGAAGTCGCGGACTTGGATGCAAAACGCGCTTTGCCGTGGACTGGAGGACTCGCCCGAAGTTCAGAATTTTCTCAGCGGCATCGTGCTTGGCCTAAGGCACCAGACGCCGGAGGACATCGAAGAACCATTTCAACAAACAGGCACTCTTCATCTCTTCGCCGTAGCTGGTCTGCACGTAGGAATTGTCGCTGCGCTATTGTGGATGGTGGCGACGATCGCGCGACTTTCGCGCAGGTCGGCGGCGGCGCTTATCATTCCCCTACTTTTCTTTTACGCTGCAGTGACGGGACTCCACGTGTCGAGTGTGCGGGCGGCGGTAATGAGCTCGATTCTGCTCGGTGGTTTCTTTTTCGACCGAAAAGTTTTCGTCCTTAACAGCCTCGCCGCTGCGGCAGTTTTTCTTCTCTGCTGGAACACAAACGAACTTTTTTCGACCGGTTTTCAACTCTCTTTCGCCGTCGTGGCCGCCATCATATTGCTGGCAGATCCTCTCTCCACATTCTTACTGCGCTGGAGCGCGCCCGATCCTTTTTTGCCACGCACTCTGGTGCGCGGGCCGCGACGTTGGATCCACGCAAGCTTTGACTGGCTCTGCCGCGGAAGTAGCGTTTCTCTCGCAGCCTGGGCCGGCTCACTCCCATTAATTCTGTGGTATTTCCATCTGGTTACACCGATTTCATTGTTCGCGAACCTCGTCGTTGTTCCCATCGCATTTTTCGTTCTCGCGATTGCGCTCCTTTCACTTCTTTCAGCGCCGCTGCTCCCGTGGGTTGCTATCATTTTTAACAATGCGAACTGGGCGCTGGCGACGCTGGTGATCGGCATCGTCCATCTTTTCGCGCAAATTCCTGGTGGGCATTTCTATGTCCAACTCCCGCATTGGCCCGAGAAGCTGGTCGCGAAGATCACCGTCCTGGATCTCGGCGCAGGAGCGGCTGTTCACTTGCACACGCGAAGCGCGGATTGGTTGTTCGACTGCGGTAATGACCGGAGCTACGAACGTGTGGTTCGCGAATATCTGCACTGGGCAGGCGTAAACCGGCTCTCCGGTTTGCTCCTCACGCATGGCGATGCTCTTCACCTGGGTGGAACGGCACAGTTGCTGGACGATTTTCCTCGAGTCCGTGTACTCGACAATCCGGCGCCCGATCGCTCAACTATTCACCGCCGATTGCAACGTTTGTTTCAAGAACGCGGAATCCGACCGGACGCCCTGGCTGCTGGAGACAGTTTCCATCCGTCGCGCGATCTCCTTGCGCATGTCCTGTTTCCGCCGCGTAATTTCAGCTCACCGGTCGCTGACGATCAGGCGTTTGTTGTCCGCGTTTTGGTCGGGCCGGCGCCGTCGATATTGTTCATGTCGGATAGCGGCCTCAAAACGGAACAAGCGCTGACAGTCCGCGATTCAGATCTTCGCAGCGATATTGTCATCAAAGGGCAGCATCATTCCGGAGAATCCGGCTCAGACGCGTTCCTTGACGCGGCGCGCCCGCGGCTAATCATTGCGACTTCGCGCGATTTCCCCAATCACGAGCGAATTAGCGACAACTGGGCCGAGGATTTGCGGAAGCGCGGCATCAAACTCTTTCGCCAAAATGAGACTGGCGCAGTGACACTCTGTTTCCGTCGCGACAGCTGGGAAGCGCAAGCTTATGTCACAGGCGAAATTTTTCGAAGCGCCAACCAGTAAATCGTTGCGCCTTTCTGCCGAAAAATCCGCCCAAATTTGCTCGGCGGCAGATCACGATCAGCGTCGCCGATTACGAAACCCGGATTTGATCCGGCGATCCCTTTAATTTTTCCAAAGTAATCAAGGTCATCGGTCGCGATATGAATGGCGCCATTTTCCTCAAGTGCGGAATGAACTGAATTCAGGAAATCTGGCGTCACGACGCGGCGCCGATGGTGACGTCGTTTTGGCCATGGATCTGGAAACAGGAGATAAACCCTTTCCACTGATCCCGCCGGCAAAAGATGACGTACAGCATAAGCGCTCTCGATCTGCAAGAGCCGCACATTATCCAGACTGGCGGCCTTATGGGCAGAGATGCGGATTCGACTCGACAGGCGTTCGATCCCAAGAAAATTTCTGTCCGGCAGGCGCTGCGCCAGTGTGCAAAGAAACGAACCGTCGCCACAACCAAGATCGACGTGCAACGGCGCTTTGCGCCCAAAAATCTTTTCCAGATCGAGCCGATTCGTCAGCGAATACAGCGACTGCGGGATCAGTCGAGAAAAGACGTGCCTGCGGTGAGCTAAGCTATCCTCGCCCGCAGGCACGCTGAGGAGAAATTAGGCTGCCCGTTTGAAACCAGATGCGTCCAAGCCACGACAGAAGATGAAATTCCGGTTGAACTCGTCATGTTAATCAGCCTGTGACTTAAGCTCGACCCGGTTATGACAGCCGCAATTGTTGAAGGCAAGCAAAAAAGAACAGAGTTATTCACAACGTGCCGGTTAGCGTGATGTCTAAGATCGGTATCATGAATCGAACGTTTCTTCTCGCGCTCAGCTACGCAGCTCTCGCTGCCGCTCCTATGACTCTTGGCGATGCGCAAAGTTCTTCTCCTACCGCGACAAAAACGGCAATTTTCGCTGGGGGTTGTTTTTGGTGCATCCAGCCGGCGTTCGACAAAACAAAAGGCGTGATTAAGACGGCGGTCGGTTATTCTGGAGGAACAGAACCGAATCCTACTTATGAGCTCGTTACGTCGGAAAAAACAAAATACCGCGAATCAATCGAGGTCACCTACGATCCGGCGAAGATTTCGTACGACGAGCTGCTGGACATTTACTGGCGGCAAATTGATCCGACCCAATCCGACGGCCAGTTCACCGATATTGGCCCGAGCTATCGCGCCGCGATTTTTTATGGCAACGCGGACGAAAAGAAAATCGCCGAGACTTCAAAGGAGAAGCTGGCGCGCTCCGGAAAATTCGACAAACCGGTCGTAACTGAAATTCTGCCGGCAATGAAGTTCTATCCCGCGGAGGCATATCACCAAAAATATTATCAGCAAAACCCGGACCACTTCGAAGCGTTTGAAAAAGGATCAGGGCGGGTTTCTTTTCAAAAAAGAACCTGGGGCGAGCACTAACATCAGGTTGCGGTGCTGCCTCAGAGTTCGACAACTTGGACACCTTCGGTCGCCGTGCGCTTAGCGTATAGACCGCTTAGGCGTTGCGTCATCGGGCCGACTTTACCATCGCCGATCTGGCGAGTGTCGATCTTCGTTACGCCAGCCAGTTCGCCCATTGTGCCTGTGCAGAACATTTCGTGCGCGCCGTAAACATCCACGACTGACAAATCGGTTTCCACGCAACGAATTTTTTCGGCAGCACAAATCTCGATCATCGTCGCACGCGTAATCCCCTCAGGGCACGCTACGACGCGACTGGTCGCAAGATCGCCGTTGCGGACAATGAAGATGTGTGTCGCATTCGTTTCCGCGACAAAACCGCGCGTGTCCAGCATGAGAGCGTCGTCTGCGCCGGCGTTGTTCGCTTCGATCTTTGCCAGAATCGAATTCAACAGGTTCGCGTGATGAATTCGCGCATCAAGGACCTCAGGCGGAGGACGCCGAATTTTGCTTGTGATCAAAGTCAGTCCCGTTTTCGCGTAAACCGGCGGTTTGTGTTCAGCCAGCACAATGAACGTCGGCCCGCTCTGATTAAGCCGGGGATCCATGCCCGAAGTGATTTTCACACCGCGTGTCAGCGTGAGGCGAACATGAACGGCGTCGCGCATTTTGTTTGCAGCCAGCGTGCGTTTGATTTCCTCGATGATTTTTTCGCGCGGCGGGATTTCGGTGAACGCCAGCGCGTGGGCGGAACGCTCCAGCCGGTCGAGATGTTCGTGGAGCTTGAAGATCCGGCGATCGTACAGCCGTAAGCCTTCCCAGACTGCATCGCCGCCCTGCACCGCTGAATCAAAAGGGCTGATGCCGGCCTTGTCGCGATGTACTAGCTGGCCGTTGATATTAACGATTACGTCGCGGTTTCGTTCGTCGAATTTCTGCAACATTGTTTAGGTCCACAGATTACACAGATTTCCGCAGATTGTTTCAAAGTTGATCTCGGCTGGTTGATCACTCTTGAATGCAACCTGTGAAAATCTGCGTAATCTGTGGATGATTGTTAGCGCAGCCGATATTGATAAAGCCGCTCATAGCATTCGCGGCACCGCTCGTAGATTTCGTGGAAACGCTCTGGCACCTCATGGAGCGTCTGCCGATACGGTTGGAACGATGTCGTGTTTGCCACCTCAGTGTACCAATGCGTGGCCCAGATCCCGTCGGTCTCACGCAACCCCGGCGGCCACGAAAGCATCGACTTGCTAAACTTGATGCCTACCGCGTCGCAGAGCAGCCGCAGCAGTCGTTCAGGCTCTTCGAGCACGTCTTTCGCATCAACGACCGGTGGAGTCGAATTCGCGCGCTCGCAGACAAAATCAAAAATCTCCGCCTGCTGCATAAAGCCGAGGTCCTCCAACCGGGGGTCTTCGAGCTTTTTGATATATGAAGAAATTACCTCGCGAGGATCGCGAATAAGGAAACAGTTCGTCATTGTCCCGAGCCATTCGCGCTCTATTTCCGGCAAAAGGTGGTGCGTCATGTGTTTCTGAAAAAAAATCTGTTCGCCCTTGGGGATCGGCCCGATCAGCTGCGCAACGACTTTTCGCCAATCTGTTTCGCCGGCTGCGATCGCTTCGTCCGCGCCGGGATGTTTTTTGCCGGTCGCCTTTAGATAATAGGCGTAAAAGGGCTCATCGATGACAAAAGTATCCAGCCGATTTCCCCATGCGCGCATCATCGCGGTCGAGATGTTCCGCGGACCCGACCACATCGCAATGCGAATTGGGCGGGATAACTTCATGGTCACAAGACCTTCCGCAGTTCGTCGCGTGTGAGCCCCGTCTGTTTGAGAATATCATGCAGTGTCCCACGTGCGATCTCACGGTGCATCGGAACGATCGTCCGCCACTGACCGGCGGAATCAATTTTTTCCATCGAGACGTGACTACCTTTTTGGCGAAGGATAATGAATCCAACTTTCTGGAGCGCTTTGACGAGTTCTGTGCCGGAGACGTCCGGCAGCTTGCTCATACCGCGACTTCGACTTTCGCGAGCTTCGGTTCGCCGATCGTGCGCTCTACGTCGTCACTGCCCCAAGTCTCGATGTATAGTTCGATTGCTTCCTTTAGATTCGCCTTTGCGATCTCCATCGTTTCTCCTTGGGAAGTCACTGGCAAGTCGAGACAGCGAGCAACAAACCATTTGCCGTCAAACTGGATTGCGGCATTGAGCTTTCGCATGGCGCAAACTATGTACCACGGGCGATGCGTCAATTCGCCCCGATTGCCTAACTAGGCGATCTAACTCTTGGCGAAAACGCCCAACAGCGGCCGGCGTGAAGGTATCTTCGAGCGAAAATCACTAACGAAGCCGCTCTCAGTGCGGATTTCGACATGACCGGCTGCACGCTTGGCGCCATAAACGAGCACTGACCCGACAGGCGCTTCGTAAGGATTCGAGACCGGCAGTTTTTTGAACCCGTAATTATTCACGAGCTCTTGACCTGCTTGTTTCGCCAGCGTTGTCTGCGGCCGGGATTTCACCACGCCCGCAGCAACGAGCGCTTCCTTAACAAAATGCCAGCACTTTGAAAGCGAGTGCGCATGGGCGCGTTCTTCGGCAATGGTCGCTGCCCGGCGCAGTTTTGGGTCGATCTGCGTATCGCTCTTCGCAAAGGGTGCCACGATTTTCTTCGGGTAATATTTGTCCACGACTTGGGCGGTTTGCTTTTTACCAGAAACATCGGTGTAAACAAACTTGGGATTCGGCGCCGAGAAGACGAGCGCCAACGCAGGACGAGGACAAAACGCCGAGCATCCCAAGATGGCAAAGGTAATGGTGAGAAGTTTTCGCATAAAGCGCGCGTCCTATCCGGCATATCGGCCCAGCCCGCAACTGTTTTCTTTCAGGAAAAGTAAACTTTTTCATTTGACATCCACCGAATGCGCGAGGGGGGTCGAAAAAGCGCAGTTTGGGAGCGGTTTAATGACGCGGCGGCGCTACAGTGACGATACCATTTCGGCCATTCGCCGGCGCATGTTTGCATCGGGCAAGCGGCCGATTCCGCCTTGCATATTGTCTTCCAGGTGGCGCGGTTTGTCCGTTGCTGGGATGGCACAGGTCACAGCAGGATGCGCCACGATCCATTTCAGGAAAAATTGTGCCCAGGTTCGACAATCGAATTCAGCGGCCCAATCAGGTAGTGGCTTCGAGCGCACGCGGTCGAAAATATCGCCGCCGCCAAAGGGGCGATTGACGATGACTGCGATGCCCCGGTTCTGCGCCAGTGGCAAAATGCGATTTTCGGCCTCGGGTTCCATGAGCGAATAATTGATCTGCACAAAATCGAGCTTCTCACTGCGCATAATCTTCTCGACGTCGGCAAAAGCCCCCGCCTCGTAGTGCGTGATGCCAAGGTAGCGAATGCGGCCTTGTTCTTTCCATTCGCGCAACGTCGCCAGCTGAGTGTGGACATCCAGAAGATTGTGCACCTGCATCAGCTCGATTCGTTTCGTGCGCAAGAGCGCCATCGAGCGTTCCATCGATTTGATTCCGCTCTCTTTACCGCGAGTCCAGACCTTGGTGGCCAGAAAAAGTTTGTCTCGAATTCCGAGCGCGGCACTGAGATCGCCAATCACCTCCTCGGCACGGCCATACATCGGAGATGAGTCGATTACGCGTCCGCCAAGTTTCACAAACAGCGACAGCACTTCTTGGAGCTGCCTGCGATTGTCCGACGTAAGGTCGACGTCAAACGCGCGCCATGTCCCCAAACCGATTACAGGTAATTTCTCGCCGGAAGATGGAACGGTGCGCATCAGCATCGTTG
>Ga0179594_10000202_pt1 | contig 16731 bp, 18 predicted proteins | sample CZOMad1_1_08_16f_FD_148625 | JGI IMG/M metagenome (GOLD analysis project Ga0179594, IMG submission 148625) | Vadose zone soil fungal communities from Angelo Coast Range Reserve, California, USA - CZOMad1_1_08_16fungal (Illumina Assembly) | ecosystem: Environmental > Terrestrial > Soil > Vadose...
CTCGCCCCGACTACATGGACCGGGCCTTTATTGAATTCACCGCTGCGAGCTACCACTGGGAGCGGGCGGGACACGCAGCTCGCGTCGCCGTGGTCGAGAACAACCTGGGATTCCTGCTGCTCACAACCGGAAAGTTTGTCGAAGCTCATCAGCACCTAAATCGAGCCCGAGCGCTCTTCAATAAGTTCAGGGACAAAGGAAGTATCGCGCAGGTTGACGAAACTCGGGCCAGAGTGTTTCTCGCAGAGAAGCATTACTCTCAGGCCGAAATAGCAGCACGAGGATCAGTGCGTACGTTCGAAGAAGGCGACGAGAAATCACTCTTTGCCGAAGCGTTGACAACGCACGGAATCGCGCTGGCTCGTCTTGGTCGCTATGAAAGGGCGGCCGGTCAGTTCCAGAGGGCGATTGAGGCTGCGCAGCAGACCGGCGCCCTGGAAATGGGAGGCATGGCAGCGCTCACTATGCTTGAAGAGTTGGCTGTCTTCCTGCCCCCCTCGATGATGCGTGAGTCGTACGAAAGCGCCGAGTCGTTATTGGCTCACACCAAAGACGCCGAAGTCGATCGACGACTGGCCCAATGTGCGCGCACCATTCTCAAGTCTGATCGGGAGCGCGGCGCCTTGGTGAAGCACTCGATATTTGCACCCGAAGCTGCAAGTCAACACAACGGTAACGCCAGGCAGATCGAATCACTAGTCAATCCAGCGCAACCATTCACCGGTTGTACTTTGGAGACTGAGGTGTTGAATTACGAAGGCCAGTTAATCAAGCGGGCCCTGGAAGCTGCGAACGGCAGTGTCACGCGCGCAGCTCGCCTGCTTGGCATCACCCATCAGGGTCTGGCCTTCATTTTGAACGGCCGGCACAAGACCCTGTTGAATGTTAGAACACCAGTGAAGCACCGACGCAGGAGCATCTTGCGCGAACACTGACGACGGCGAATCACTCGATCACCTCAACCGATTTCGAATGAGGGCTGTCGTTCCCACGCGTTCACTTACGGGCAACGCCTGGGAGAAGTTTGTGCTCTAATTGACCTGTCAAATATTATCCACTGAAACTGGCGAGGCCTGTCCGGTCGTCATCAAATAATGAAGCCCTCTATGAAGTACTTTGAAACCGCGATTCTGGCAGTCCTCTGCTTGTTTCCAGTCAGTAGCGTGTTGGCCCAGACCACCAGACGCAGGCCCGTAACCCGCCCAGCGGCTACCGCGCCCGCCGCTGTGCCGACGCCGACCCCTGCGCCGACTCCCAGGCTCTCAGCGCCACCGACTACCTTCGGCACATTAGCGATTGTCAACGGCCAGGCAGTTACTACTGCTGATCTTGATCAGGCGGTCGCGGTGGAAATGAGCAATCTCGGGCGCAAGATAATGGAGGCGCGCCTTCAGATCCTCGAGCTGGAAATCAACACTGTGTTGCTGAACCTCGAATCCCAAAAAAGGAAACTGAGCCCGCAACAGATATATGATCTCGAGGTGACCAAACGGATTACCGATCCCACTGACGCCGAGATCAAACAATTCATTGAAGCCAATAAGGATCAAATCACTGAAACTGATCCGCAGATTCTCAAGACGCAGGTCTCGGCTTTCTTGCGCGGTGCCCGCGAAGAAAAACTTTCGCAGGACCTGGTGCGGCGTATGCGGGTCGCTTTTCCGGTAGTGTCCGGGGTGAACATCAACGGCCCCAACGTTAACTCAGCCGCCGTTGTGGCCACGATTGGCGGACAAGCTGTGACCGCTGGCGTCATCAATGACAAAGTCAAGATGACCATCTACAAATTGCAGCTCGACACTTACCAGATCGCCAGTGCCGCGCTCAATCGAACTATCGACGATATGTTGCTGATTGCCGAAGCCAATAAACGCAGCGTCGGGCCCGAGGAGATCGTACGCACGGAAATTACAGAGAAGCTGCACCATCCAACTGATGCCGAGATTGCCAAGTTTTACGCCGATAACAAAGCAAATATCCAAGCAGATCTGGCTGCGGCCACCAACCAGATTGCCAGCTATTTGCAACAGCAGGACCAGACGCGACTGGAACAGGCTCTTTCCGATCGCTTAAGAAAAGGGGCTCAAATCAAGGTCTTGCTGGTTGAACCAGTCGAGCCGGCCCAGACGGTTAGTGTCGACGGAGCGGCGTCGCGGGGCGAGGTTACTGCTCGAGTGACCGTTGTTGAGTTCACGGATTTCGAGTGCCCGGCTTGTGCGGCGATGCAGCCCATACTGGAAGAAGTTTTGAAATCTTTCGGCAATCGAGTGCGGTTTGTCGTCAGGAACTATCCGCTCGATAAACACCCACACGCGCGCAAGGCGGCGGAAGCCGCGGTCGCCGCTCAGGCCCAAGGGAAGTTTTTCGAATACACTTCGTTACTGTTCAAGCGACAGTCGGCGCTTGACCCGCCTTCGCTCAAGAAATATGCGACTGAGCTGGGTCTCGATCGAGCGCGTTTTGATGCCGATGTCGACAGCAGCAAGTATGCAGCGGCGGTCAGACACGATATGGACGACGCCTTGACGTATGGCGTCCAGGGCACACCGACTATTTTCATCAATGGTGTGATGTTGAGAGACCTGACTGCGGCGGGGCTCAACGCCGCGATTGAAAAAGCGTTTGCCGGACCAGCACCGTCACCCAAATAACGGCGGCGGTATCGATCTTCACCTGGGACTGGCGGCAACACCTTAGCTCGAAACCAACCCCTCGAGTATTTCCGAGGCACGCTCCACATCACTACGACTAACCACCAAACGAACTCCTGATGTTCGCTGCAGATGAGGTTCCATCCCTCCGGCATCATCGGAAAACACGTAGGCGGTCACCCCTGACCCTTCGAGCACCTGCTGGGCCATGATGGCTTCCATCTCGCTGGAGTAGATTCTTAGGACGGCGATTTCATTGGACATGGGAATGAGCCTCTTCAGGCAGTCAGCGAAGTTACAGTAGTGTCTTACTTTCAGTCTTCGCGTCTTTGCCTCTTTGCGTGAAATGTCTTGTATTTTGCAGGATGGCTCACGCAAAGACCGCAAAGAAACGAAGCAGCAAAGGGAAACTAAGCCACTGCCAAAGTTACTGTCGCTGACGCGTTGGAATCGTCGGCTGACTCGGTGTAAGGCAGACGTCCTGTTGAGCGGACAGCTTGCGTTACAGTTTAAGCGCCAACCAATTGGCGCAGTTGACTCTCCTCATCGTCCGTAAGAAAGCTGAAGATCATGCCGAATCCGATACCCGGCTGATGCGAAGTCACCTCGCCGCGCAACTGCAGCCACTCGCCTGAGGGCATTTTGATCCCCACGGAGATGATTTCGCCGATGCTGATCTGCCCGTGGGTGTTGATGAAGCAACCACCCAGGCTGATATCTTCGACTCGAGCCTCGTGGGCCCCAGAGAGTCCGTCGTACCTTGCGGGCAAATTCAGCGAGAGGCGCAGGTCGCTTCTTCGTTCTTCAGTCACTGGACGATCCCCCGTTCGCTCCTCTGGTCATGAAGTCTTCGTCAAGTCCCAGGTAAAACTCGCCGGCAAATTTCGCATAGAAATTGTTCAGGAACTCGACTGCCTGCAGCGGACTCAAGGCATAAACCGCTTCCATATCAAAGTTAAGGCTAAACCTCGCTTTTCGATCGGGACGGTTCAGATAGCCTGACTGATAGGCCTCTGCCGCCTCCACTGCTCGCCCGGATGCTAACTCTTTCGGCGCCAGAAAAGCATTGTTGTATTCCAGGTTCAGAATGGCATAACCGAATTCGTCGCAAAGATCCGAGAGCACGGCCATCGAGTAACCGAAAAAGTGGTGCCGCAGTTGAAAGTCTGGATTGTACTTGACCACAAACCGGACAGGCGGTGGAATTTTTTCGTTTATCTCAGTGACGATTAGTTGCGGCCGGAACTGCGATAAGATCGCGCGCAACACCCAATAGTCGTTCCCATCGATGTCCAGGCTGAGTACCGCGAAATCCTTCGGCGTTTCGTACGACTGCAGGAGCGGTACGATGTTGGCAGGGGTGGCGCGATTCCGGCAGGCATAGACATCGGCAAAGTACTTGTAGGCTCGCGCCAGCTTAACAAACTTCCGCCCGTCGAACTCGATACCGACGCCCTTCCAGCCGTTGAGAAACAACGCATAGGTATTGGACCAACGCATTCCGTCTCCGGCGCCGATGTCTACGGCCATGCGATTGTGCCCCGATGGAAGCAGCTCTGCGATGTAGCCGGCCAGAATCTGTTCTTCACGTCCATTCGAAAAGCTGTCACGTCTCAATGACAGTTTCGCGCGATGGACACGAGAATCGAGTTCGCGAATGTACTGTTGACCAGCTTTGGAAAACTTCATTGTTTAGCGGCGAATGATCCACTCACGCTCGAGTGGTGTCTTAATTTCAGATTTACTCTGCGCTGTCACGCCGAGGACGCAGAGTACGCGCAGAGAATTTCAAATCAAGGCACTACTGTCTCTCTCTCGCAAACGACCATAAAAAACTTTCGTGTCGTACTCGACGATTACAGTATCGTTGTTTTGGTAAGCGAGGAAAGTATCTTGCAGTCTCGCAAGCATCGGTTGAAACCTTTCATCCTCCGGGCCCGGAACATACGATGATGAAAGCAGTCTGCCACGCAAGCCTGCGAAATCAAATTGCTGCAGGTTTTCAAATGCCGCCAGTTTGCATTCATCAGGGGCAAAGAAAGCGGCGATATCCTGCTCAACGTTCTCGTGCCGCACCTGCTGATAATCCGTGCCGAACTCGAGCAGCAGATCTTCATACGCACGCAGAAAAGGGGTCGAATCAAGACGGCGTTCGTTCCAGACAAGCACGGCGCGGCCTGACGGCTTTAGAATCCGTGCGAATTCTCGACGCGCCTGTTGTTGGTCAAACCAGTGAAATGCCTGAGCGGCGGTAACAAAGTCAACGCTCGCTGCGGCCATGGTCGTAGCTTCCGCGGTCGCCTCGATGCTGTGAAACGCTTCGTAGTCCTGCAAAAGCCTTTCCGCGGCGGTGCGCATCTCCGCATTCGGTTCGACACCGTAAACCGTGTTGCCGTTGCGCAAGAAAAGCTCTGAGAGGATCCCCGTTCCGGAACCAACGTCGGCGATCGCCGAGTCAGCGAGCAAACCACACTCCGCCGCCAGCAACTCGATCAGCACGCGCGGATACCCAGGTCGATACTTGATGTAATCCGCGGCTTTATTCGAAAACCTTTTGGTCGAATCGGTCATTACTAGTCGCTGCTAGTGGTTGACTTTTTTTCGTTTAGGCTAAGAACGAAAGCCACAAAGAAGACAATCAGCGGAACCGTCAAAGTGAGTTTCTCGCCGATCGTCAAGAGTCGAAATAAATACTGCATACTGGAACTGTAAAAACGGCCCATGAACAGGGCTTGTTGAATCAGGGACAGCAACAGGCTCAACAGCAGACCCAGAATCGCGAGCGCACTGGCTATTTTCAGGAACATCGATTCACTCCTTATCGGGCAGTAGAGTGAGACAAAAGAACGCGCAATTCTAGCCTGATACAGTAAACGGAACAAAAAGAGAGGGCAGTGTCGGAACTGCAGCTTTTCTCGGCGCAGCCTTTCCGACCGCGGCCGCTTCTCCGTTTAGATAGCGGACTTGTCCGCAGCCACGGGGCACAAGTGCCCTGTCTAAACGAACGGAGGATCGAGCTAGACGAACGAGGGTCGAGCGCGCCAAGAGCTAACGTGGTGGAAAGATAGCAGTCGGCTGAGAACCTGCGGGAGGCGAGTACTTGACCAAAAGGCGATGACCGAGCAAAACAGCGAGAATAAAAGCGAAAGTAAGCGGCAGGCGCGTGTCGATTTTAACGAGTAACCAGTAATGCAAAACGCCGCCTACGCCCGCCAGGTAAACCAGCTTGTGCAAGCGCCTCCAACGCTTGCCACCCAGCCGTTTGACCATCTTGTTGGTCGAAGTGACGGCCAGCGGCACCATCAGAAAAAACGCTGCCATACCGATTGTGATGAAGGGTCTCTTGACGACGTCGGCCGGGATGCTCCTTAGATTAAAGTAGCGATCGAAGGCCACGTAGGTCAGCAGATGTAGCGAGCCGTAGAAGAAAGCGAAGAGACCAATCATCCGGCGAAACTTTACAATCAGGTTTGCGCCGGTAGTTCTTCTGAGCGGCGTAATCGCCAGAGCTAAAAGCAAAAAGACCAACGTCAGCGTGCCAGTGGTGCGCGTGACAAACTCCACCTGATTCGCGCCCACCTGTTTGTGATACACATCCCACAACAGCAGAGTCAGCGGCACCAAAGCGTTGATGAACACTACTAGTTTTGCAAATCGCGTGTCGGTCATGGTCAGGAATCAGGAATCAGCTCAGTGTGACATTTCTCTGCGCTTACCAACGCTCGTCACTCGCCGTCAGCTGATTATCGACTGCTGAGCGTCCTGCTGATTGCTGATTACTCCTCAATAATACTTTCGCAAATCCATGCCTTCGTAAAGATGGCCCACCTGTTCGGCATAGCCATTGAACAACAGCGTCTTGCGACCGCCGAATTCGCCGATCCGTTGCTCAACAGCCTGACTCCAGCGCGGATGGTCGACCTGCGGATTCACATTGGAATAGAAACCGTATTCATTTGGCGCTGCTAAGCTCCAGGTGGTCGGCGGTTGATCGGCAACCAAACTGATTTTCACGATCGACTTGATGCTCTTATAACCATACTTCCAGGGAACGACCAGTCGAATCGGCGCGCCGTCCTGCGGCGGCAGCGTCTGATCGTACAGACCTGTCGCCAGGATTGTCAGCGGATGCATCGCTTCATCCAGCCGCAGGCCTTCAACGTACGGCAAGTCGAGCCCGCTTTCCAACGCATGGGGCATTCGCTTCAGATCATAAAGCGTTTCGAAAGCGACATAACGAGCGGACGAAAGCGGTTCGACCGCCGCCAGCAGTTTCGCCAGCGGAAAGCCAACCCAGGGAATCACCATCGACCAGCGCTCAACACAGCGCAGTCGATAGACACGCTCCTCCTGGGGAAACTTCAGCAGTTCATCCAAATCGAATGTCTTCGGCTTGCTCACCAACCCTTCGACTCTGACACTCCAGGGCCTGGTCACGAAGCCTTTAGCCGCAGACGCGACTGAGCCTTTGTCGGTCGAGAACTCATAGTAATTGTTGTAGTTGGTGATGTCTTCGAAGGCGGTCAGTTTCTCGTTCGCGGGGAACCCTGGATTATTTGACGCACTCGTCGCTGCCTTCACCGTCTCAATCTTGTCCCCTTTCGGCAATTCCGCCGCAGGCGGGTTGAGTTGGCGATAAAGGTATCCGGTGGCGACTGACGTGCCCGCCAATATCGCACCTTTCATGAACAAACGCCGGTTTAGATATACCTGTTTGTCGGTGATCTCGCTGGCTTTGATGTCGCTGGCTTTCTTAATCAGCATCGTTGCTTAGATCCCGGTACGCCACTTTTGGTTTACCGCCATGAAGTACGAATGGTTCACTAAATTTGTAATGCAAACTGTTAGTTTGCGATGTTTGGGTGGCATTCAATGCACGCGCAAGCTAACAGCTTGCGTTACAAAATCAGGACCCACCCAATTACGGAGCGCCAACAGTATTTGGTTTCCTTCGCTGAAAATCAAAGGCGCTCGCGCCATATCCGTTAGTCGGCGGAGTCAGGGAATCCTTACGAAACGCGGGTCGGGGCAAGAACGGCTGAAGTTATCGGAGTCCCGCCTTTTGGCGGCTGCTGAAAAAGTGATTACGATCCACGAAATTACACGAAACGTCACGAAGCAACACGAACAAAACACGAGCTTATTGGTGTTATTTCGTTTCGTTCGTGTGGTTTCGTGGATCGCATCGCTCCTTGATCGATTCTCCGAGTTTTCAGCAGCCTGTTACGCGGCGCTTTCACGGTCGGACCCGCGTGAAGGCGGAACTCCGAACGCAGTCTTCCAGTGAACTCTAGAGTCAGCACGCTAGCCGACAACCTGTTCCGAAAACGCAGGCCGTACAAACTTTCGGAATCCTGAGTTTCAGCTATTCTCACTTCGACAAAGTAGCGTCTTACCTTCAATCTTTGCGCCTTAGCCTCTTTGCGCCACTGCGTGAAATGTTTTTATTTGTAGATCGGCTCACGCAAAGACCGCAAAGAAACGAAGCCGCAAAGGCAAATTAAGACACCACGCTCGACAAAAGGAACTTGAGTTAGAAGCACCAAAATACTAGGATCCCCGCCGACTTCTTACCCTTTTGGCGAATCAGGAAAACAGATGGACCAAGCCCCTTTGAATGTTCCGGAAACCGACGGATCCGGAGGCGGCCATTACGCCGCGGTATTCGCGAGTTTTCTGGGATGGACACTGGACGCCTTCGACTTTTTTTTAGTAGGGCTGTCGCTGACCGCCATTGCTGCCGAGTTCCACAAAACGGATGCCGCTATTGCGCTGTCCATAGCCTTGACCCTGGGATTTCGTCCGGTAGGTGCGTTCATCTTTGGCTTGCTCGCTGATCGCTACGGACGGCGATTGCCGCTGATGATCGACCTGGTGTTTTTCTCGATCGTCGAAATCCTTTCCGGGCTCGCGCCGAATTATTGGACGTTCATGGTGCTGCGTGCGCTGTTCGGCATCGGTATGGGAGGCGAATGGGGCGTCGGCGCGTCGCTAGCCATGGAAAAGGTGCCGCCGCGATTGCGCGGAGTTCTCTCCGGATTGCTGCAGGAAGGTTATGCGACCGGTTATCTGCTGGCTGCGGGTTGTTATTTTTTTGTGTTTCCCCGCTGGGGGTGGCGGCCGATGTTCTTCCTGGGCGGGCTGCCCGCGTTGCTGGCCATCTATGTGCGGCTCCACGTGAAAGAGTCCGAGGTGTGGGAAAAAACGAAGCATGAAAGCTGGGGACAGCTTGGTCGCGCGATAGCCTCGCACTGGAAGTTGTTCTTTTACCTGGTGCTCTTGATGATGATGATGAACTTCGTCTCCCACGGCACGCAGGATATGTATCCGACTCTGCTAAAGAGATTTTGGCGGTTCACACCGCAGAAGGTTGCGGCGGTTACGGCCTTTTCCATGGTCGGAGCGATTTTGGGCGGTCTGCTGTTTGGGCTGCTTTCTGATCGTTATGGCCGGCGGCGATCGATGATTGTGGCACTCGCTTGCGCCATCGCTGTAATTCCTCTCTGGGCTTTTGCTCCTTCACTTGTCCTGCTGCTGACCGGTGCTTTCGCAATGCAGTTCATGGTCCAGGGAGCCTGGGGAATCATACCCGCTCACCTCAGCGAACTATCACCGGATTCGGTGCGTGGGTTCCTGCCGGGATTTGCCTATCAGTGCGGCGTGTCATTGGCGGGACTAGTCGGTTACATCGAGGCCGTTTTCGCCGAGCGGATGCAGTACCCAAAGGCAATGGCGTTGGTCGCAATTACCGTATTCACCGGCGCCATTTTGATCACCGCCCTCGGTCGTGAGCGACGGGGCCTTCGTTTCGGTGGGTAGTCTGTGCCTGCTCTGGTCCGGGGAAAATGATCGCCAATACCAAGACGGATAAGCACGAGATCAAGCCAGGCGATATTGAAATGGAAATCGCCGCCAGGCTCCGAGCGCTTGGCACTACTGCGGCCGCCGAAGTGCGGTCACTGCGACGCGAGTTTTCCCGAAGAGTGGCCCACCTGCCCGATTCGTTTGTTTTGCAGCTCGCTTTGCTTTTGCTGAAACGGCCGGAGTTTTCTCGACGCTTTATCGCTTATGAACTCGTGCAGCATCACAAAGCGGCGATGCGCAGTTTGCAGGCCAAGACGTTGGTGCAGTTGGGAAGAGGGTTGGATAGTTGGGCTGCGGTTGATACGTTTGCTTGCTATCTGGCGGGACCAGCCTGGCGCGAGCGGCAGGTGGCGGATCAACTGATTCATCGCTGGGCTCGTTCAAAGGATCGCTGGTGGCGGCGCGCGGCGCTGGTAAGCACCGTGCCGTTGAATAACAAAGCACGTGGTGGCAGTGGTGATACGCGACGTACCCTGCAAGTCTGCGAGATGCTCGTCAACGATCGGGACGATATGGTCGTGAAAGCGCTATCCTGGTCTTTGCGAGCGTTGGCCGTACGAGACCCAATGTCAGTTGCAGAGTTTCTCAGTGAGCATCAAACGACATTAGCACCACGAGTGCTCCGCGAGGTGCGGAACAAACTCCGCACCGGGTTGAAGAATCCGCGCAAGTAGATGTCCGACTTGATGTCCGACAAAACTTTAAGTTTGTCGTCGTTGGTCGGCCGGGTGTCGAACAGGTCAGTACCGCCTGCGGTAGCGGGCGGGTGTCCTTCGATGCGATCACCACCCGCTACCGCAGGTGGTACTGACCAGTCTTTATTGCACCGTATGGCTGGCTACTCTGGAACACCACTGGCTAAAAAGCTTGGCATCAAACATGGCTTTCGTGTTTGGTTTGTGAACGCGCCTGATGATTTCAGCCAGCTCCTCGATCTGCCGCCTGAAATCGAGTTGATCCACGTGACAACAAAGCCGCTTGACCTGATTCTGCTGTTCACCAAATCTGCATCGGAGTTACGTAAGAAATTTCCTGCGTTAGCAAAGAAGCTCTCTGCCAACGGAATGCTATGGGTCTGTTGGCCAAAGAAGGCCTCGGGACTCTCGACCGACATCAACGAGAATTCTGTTCGGCAAATTGGCCTGGATGCCGGACTGGTAGACGTAAAGATTTGCGCCGTCAGCGACATCTGGTCCGGACTGAAGTTTGTTTACCGTCTAAAAGATCGCGCGTAGCGTTGCTGAACCAGGAGCATCGAACCCAAACATGAAACGATCCACGAAGAGACACGAAATAACGCGAAATCGCACGAACTAACACGTTCTTTTTCTGTGACTTCGTGGTGCTTCGTATGATTTCGTGGATCGTACTTCTTTTCAGCAGCCGGCTAACTTTGATCCGGGTTTGTCGTTGGCCCAAATGTAACCAGGTGTTGAACGTTCAACTACTCACCCTTTCTCTACCTCGCTGTTTTCCACAGGCTCGCTGTGGAAAACTTGTGGAAATGCTGTGATCGAAATAGAAAACACTTCAACAGTAGAGACTTAGACGATCTGCTGTTAGCTTACCGCCTTGTGATCCAACGCGATACCGTCCACTCAACGAACCAGATTGTCGGTTGCTGCTAATTGAGTTGTGAACGACGGCGAGTAATGCATCAATTGCTGCACCGAGAACACTCGATTGTCTACAGAGATCGTTGGCTGTCTGAGAAGGTATGGATTTTCCCCCGCGATGATTGCCTGCCGAGCAATGAGGATAGCCTGTGACTACTTATTGTGGGACCATGAGAACCGGCATGGAATCTGTTGTATGAAACATACGGCGAACGCTTTCTGACAAATCAGAAAGTTTCATTTTTGCGCGACATTTTGCGTTCGGCAAAATGGTATTAGCGACGATCTCGCAAGAATAAACTCTCCATCACACTGGCATGCGATCATCTATCTGCCTAACACAGAATTGTTTGCGGCAAAGAAATTTCGCTCGCTGAAAGTTTTGCGCGTGGAATTGAATTCAAGCAATTAACCGAAGATCAAATGCGAGAAAGTAGTTGCAAAAAGTTCGCTGATAACTATAATCGCACCCCTCGCAAGAGTGATGATTGCCGAAAGAAGAAGTTGAAAGTGATCGCCCTGTTTCCCAAATCGTTTGATCGGTTTTTTGCTCTCATAATTTTCTCGCATGGCCCGGAAACCAATCAGACGAAGTCCAGAATCAGGCAGGCGCAGCTAATTTGCATTGAAGCCACGCCAGGCAATCTTAGGCGAGCTCCCTGAATAACATCGGGACTTCTTCGCCGAACAATCATTTCAACAAATGCAGCACGGACCGGAGCGAAACAACCGGCCCGGGGACCAGTGTTTTTCGTGTGGATGAAACTCCCGCTCAAAACTGTTTGAGCGAGCAGAGTGTGACGGAGTGTTAAATGACGGAACGGATTGAAAAGCCGGTGGACAGCAAGCATTGCCCGATTTGCTCCCAGGATCTACCCCTAGCCGAGTTTGGTATTTGTCGCGCACGCAAAGACGGACACAACCTCTACTGCCGGAGTTGCATTCGCAAGAAGGTCACTGAAAGCCGGCGGGCACTTAAAGCCTACAAGTCGCTTCGTGATCAGTATCCAGCGAGCAAGACCCTGGAGGCGGACACGCAACACGATCGTGACGAATCCAACGGCGACTTGCCTTCGGCGTACAATCATAACGTGCCGCGGCCTTTGCAGCGGATGACTCCGGCCGATCGTGTGCGCGAAGCAATCAGGAAGGGTGCGACCACGCAGGACGAGATTGGTCGGAAAACCAAGCTGGGAAAGGACGAGGTCGGTGATGCCCTCGCCAACCTACTGCTGTGGACCAGGGAAATCAGGACCGAAGTGGTGGACAATACGCGACGCTACCTGATTAACGAGATCGCGCACGAACCAGTGTTTGGTGAAGATGAACGCGATACTTCGAATCTGCCACCCCGAAAACGAGACGTTCCCAGTTCATTCAGCGCCCTGCCCGACTTGATGCCAGGAAAAAAGCCGCAGGGCGAACCGGAAAGACCCGGTAGCTGGGTTGCGGCTTGACCATCCCTTCGCGATTAGATCCTGATTAATCGGTAAAAGCCTCAAGAACTTCCGCAGCGTGCTCTTCGGGTTTAACTTTCTCGAAGACACGCTTGATTTTGCCTTTCTCGTCAATCAGAAAAGTGTTACGTTTGACACCCAAATAAGTTCGACCCATGAACTTTTTCTCTCCGTAGCTTTCGTACGCTTCGGAAATCGAGTGATCCGTGTCGGTAAGCAACGTAAATGGCAGTTGGTACTTTTCCGCAAACTTCTTGTGAGATGTTTCGTTGTTGATGGAGACTCCCAGCACGTTAATGCCGCGCTTTTTGAAGTCTGCAAAAGCATCGCGGAACGAGCACGCTTCTTTGGTACAACCAGGCGTGTCGTCTTTGGGATAGAAATACAAAACGACCTTCTGGCCGCGAAAATCTTTGAGTTGAACCGTTCGCCCCGCCCCATCTTTGGTTTTGAAAGCAGGCGCTGTGCTTCCTTCTTTGAGCATTGATTATCTCCAATCGGAATTATTATTGACTGTCATAGTGGAATTCTAAGCTCGCTCCCAAAACTGAGCAAGAATGCGTAAGGAAAACCGATGAAGCCAAAGACAAAGAGCAACTGCTGGATGGTCAAACAAGAGCCCGAGGTTTACTCTTGGTCCGACTTTGTGAATGATGGCCGGACGGACTGGACCGGTGTCAGAAACTACCAGGCACGCAACAACCTGCGCGAAATGAAGTCAGGCGATCGCGTGCTCTTTTATCACTCGGGCAAAGACAAAGCGGTAGTGGGAATTGCCGAAGTTGTTAAGCCTGCGTATCCTGATCCGACCGCAGACGATCCACAATGGGTCGCGGTGGATCTGAAACCGGTCAAGCCATTCGAGGCGCCGGTGCAGTTGGCCGCGATTCGCTATGACAAGCGGCTGAGCCAGTTGCCGCTCATCCGCCAGTCTCAATTGTCAGTCATGCCGCTGACGAAAGACGAGTTCGAAGCGATTGTGGCGATGGGCAAGAACAAGAAGAGCCGAAAGTAAGCATTAGGAGGTTGACGCAAAGTGTTCACGCAAATCGATTACACCATGGTGGTGGTTTCCGACATGACTCGCTCAGTTGCTTTTTATCGAGACATCCTGGGAATCCCCTTAAAGTTTGAATCTCCTGATTGGACAGAGTTTTTGACAGGAGCAACAACGCTGGCCTTACACGGCGGCGGACTGACGTCGGATCCGGTGGCCCAGGGAAATGGAGACAAGTACGCAGGTACCTGCTCTATAGGGTTCAACGTTGAAGACGTGGATGCAACCTACGAAACGCTGAAAGCCAAGGGCGCGAGATTTGTCATGCCGCCGACTCAGCGCGAAGGCGAAGGGATCAAACTGGCTGTTTGTATTGATCCGGACGGCTTGCCAATCGCCTTTGCCCAGACCATCGGCCAGCCCGCAGCCAGTGGTTAGGGAACTACTCGGCCTGGCAGGGTGCTGAAAAAACATTTGGAGTGCGGCGGCAAGCGTAGCGCGACTCCGCTTTGGATTGGCGAGCGGGAAATCCTAAAGAATCCAAAGCGGAGTCGCGCTACGCTTGCCGCCGCACTCCAAATTAGTTGCGTCGATATGCGAATGGCTTTCTCATTAAACCCGGCTAGCCTGCCTACCAACAGTGAAAGCCGCTGCGACCTCAAGGGTCCGGGGGCTGGTAGAGATCAGGAATGCTCGCAATGACCGCCGCGGACAAGGGCCTCACTTTCAATTGTTCTGTGAGAAAGCCGATGCGGTCACGGCGCGCTTCGGCGTTCAAAGCGTGCGCCGCTTCATAAAGCTTGAATCGTTTCGGCTCGCTCACGATCGCTTCATACTGCCGCGCCCTTTCCGGCGTCAAAAACTTTTCCTGCGTGGCGTACTGTAGAAACACGAATGCCGGTGCAGCGTGCGCGACGTACTTGCCTTCATCAAGGTAAGCGTACTTTGCTGCAAACGCATCGAATTTTTCCGGGCCAATCTTCTGCCGAAAATTCTGGTATTCCGGCGTTTTCAGATCGACTTCGTCCGACATTGGACCAGCCATCAGAACAAAGGCCTTAAAGCGCCGATCCACTCCGCTCAGGATCCCACCCACCATCGCGTTGTAGCTGTGGCCGACATAGGCCAGGCGCTTTGGATCGACATCCTTGCGAGCCAATAACAGGTCGACGCCGCGGCGCATGTCGACTACTTGCTGGACCAGATCAACGGTCTGCTGTTCGTTGAGCGGTTCTTTGTTCTGTACGTGACCAGGACGGGCCACCGGACCGTCAGTCAACAGCGAGACTACGCCAACCTGGGCCAGCGCCACCGCTTCGTCCAGAAACTCTTTGCGATTGCGCATCGGCGAGTTGTCCCAGTACCAATGTCCCCAGACCACGGCGGCAAACGGTCCTTTCCCCTTCGGCACTACCAGGTAAGCAGGCACCAGGCCGCCTTTCGGACTGACATAGGTGATGTCGTGAATCGCAGTGTCGCCACGCTGTTCGACGCCGATCTCTTTGATAGCAAGCGGCGCCTTCTGATCGTAATCAAAGTGGCGAACGAGTTGGGGATCCTGGGCCAGTGACGACAGAGAAGTGAATAAAAGGACTGAGATGAAGTTGATAAGACGAATGAGGCGATTTCGTGTTCGCATAAACTTTGCCTTTCCATAAGTACTGAGTTGACGCTCATTCTACGCCGGGGCTTTCCACACGCCCACAGCGACTGTTTGCCGTAGCCGCGTAGTTTGATTTTATCGCGGCAAGACTTTGCGTCTTTGCGGACAGGTGTTTCGTGGTGTGCACCTGAAATATTGGCCGATTCTTTCCTGCAAAGGCGCAAAGGCGCAAAGGAAGAATTCGCTACTTGAATCAGCGCTTAGGCTCTGTTTGATTGATCCACTACCTGTCGCCGGGTGGTGGTGCAGTTTGGTTTTGGAAGTGTCTCATTCACACCGTGGCTTCAGCCCGGTGGTCAGCAAGGCGGCTTTAGAGATCGTGAACCGTTTCAACGGTTTTCCCGCATTACGGCGAAGGGAAGCCGTTGAAACGGCTAACCCAAATCCGAGGGGCCGTGATCACCGGGCTAAAGCCGGTGTGACTGAAAACCAAACTGCATCAGTACTTGTCGCCGCCCGAGCTTGTCGATAGAGGTTCGGCGGTCTTAGTATGAACGCGTGAACTATCAGGACATCATCACTATCGAACCAGGCAAGCGCGGTGGCAAGCCCTGTATCCGTGGGATGAGGATCACCGTGTACGACGTACTCGAATATCTGGCGTCAGGAATGTCACAGCAGGAGCTTCTACAGGAATTTCCTTACTTAACCGAAGAAGACATTCGTGCCTGCTTCGCTTACGCGGCTGATCGTGAGAAGCACCAGCTCGTAGTCACGGAATGAAGCTTCTCTTTGACCATAACCTGCCGCCAAGTCTGGTAGTGCGGCTAGCGGACTTGTTTCCGCACTCTCAACACATTTATCCCCTTCACCTGGAACGAGCAACCGATTTACAGATTCGTGAGCATGCGCGCCAGAACGGTTTCTTGGTCGTCACAAAGGATGTCGATTTCAGTGACTTGTGCGTGTTGCGAGGTTTCCCGCCGAAGATAATTTGGATTCGACGAGGAAACTGTTCGGCAAACGCGCTTGAGCAAATCTTGCGCGATCATTATGACGACATCGCTTCGTTGGACGCGGATTCTATGAACGGCGTGCTAACTTTGTTTTGATTGAGTCGATTGCCACTGAAGGAGAAATTTTATGCTCCCCGCCGAAAAAACTTGGACAATAAGAGTGCTGGTGTCGGCCGGCAAGAGCCCCGCAATCACCTTAAGAAAGGAGAACCAATGCGTCTGACAGAAATGGTTTCGTGCTCTGGTTGAGCGGCTAAGCTCGATCCCAGCATACTCGCTCAGGTTTTGAGCGGGCTACCTAAACAGCCTTTTGACGAGAACGTGATGGTTGGTTTTGACAAAGCCGACGACGCCGGAGTGTATCGACTGCGCGAAGACCTGGCGATTGTGCAAACGTTGGACTTTTTTACGCCGATAGTCGATGACCCGTACGACTACGGACGCATCGCTGCGCTCAACTCGATCAATGACGTTTGGGCGATGGCGGGCACGCCTTTGACGGCCCTGGCGATCACCTGCTTTCCCAA
>Ga0179594_10000203_pt1 | contig 16696 bp, 9 predicted proteins | sample CZOMad1_1_08_16f_FD_148625 | JGI IMG/M metagenome (GOLD analysis project Ga0179594, IMG submission 148625) | Vadose zone soil fungal communities from Angelo Coast Range Reserve, California, USA - CZOMad1_1_08_16fungal (Illumina Assembly) | ecosystem: Environmental > Terrestrial > Soil > Vadose...
AGCGTGTGGCAGAGATCGTTTCTGGCCAGCGCGAACTGCGACCACTGGTCGTGGTTTCCGCGATGAGCGGCATGACCAATGCGCTGGTGGAAAGCGTGCGCCTGGCCGGAGCAGCGAAACTGCGCGATGCAGTCGCCGCACTCGATCCGCATTTCTCTCGACACCTGGAGGTTGTCGAGTCGCTGATCTCCGGAGAAGCCGGGCAAACCATCAACGGGATCGATCAGGCGCGGAAAGAGGTTGCGGATTTACTCACGCTGATTGAAAAGAATTCAGGGCTTCGAACTCAAGCTGATCATTTTGAAACAACGCCTTCGTCGCAGGAATCGGGGCCGGTCGCAAACCTAAACGGGAAACGGGTAGTGGCATTGCGTGATGCTGTACTTGCTTATGGGGAATTACTTTCGAGCTTGTTACTCGCGGCAGTCTTGCGCGAGCGAGGGATTGCGGCGCGCCAGGTGGATGCTCGTAACTGCATCATCACCGACAGGGATTATGGTTCGGCCTCTCCCATAATGAGTGTGACTGCGGACCGCACCCGAGCGCAGTTGGGCGCCCTGTTCGATCAGTCGCTGGTCCCAGTGCTCGGCGGGTTCATTGGCTCCACTCTTAAAGGTGAGACAACCACCGTTGGCCGCGGTGGTTCAGATTACACGGCCGCCATTGTGGGCTCAGTTTTAGGTGCGCGAGAGATTCAGATTTGGACCGACGTTACCGGAGTGCTCACAGCCGATCCGCGTGTAGTCGCCGAGGCGCGGACAATTCCTCGCCTGTCGTATGCCGAAGCGGCTGAGCTGGCCTATTTCGGCGCCAAGGTGCTTCACCCTAAGACCATTCAGCCCGCTGTTGAAGGTCGCATTCCCGTTCGCATTTGCAATTCGACTCGCCCTAAAGAGGCAGGCACGCTGGTCTGTGCTGAAAGTGAAATGACTCGTCATACGGTCAAAGCGATCGCGCACAAAACCGGTGTGACCACGGTGCAAATCACCTCGGCGCGAATGCTTGGGGCTCATGGATTTTTGCGCGCGCTCTTCGAGGTGTTCGCCCGGCATCGGACCATCGTGGATGTGGTCACCACGTCGGAAGTCAGCGTGTCGCTCTCGCTGGACGATGCCGGCGCCCTGCCCGCGATCGTTACGGAACTGGAAGCACTGGGTACAGTGCGGGTCGAAGCAGAGTGCGCCATTGTCTGCGTGGTGGGCGAAGGGCTGCGAGGCACACCCGGCATAGCGGCCCGCGTCTTTAACACGATCAGCGACATCAATGTCACACTGATTTCACAAGGTGCTTCCAGTATTAATCTGACTTTTGCGATCGAAGCGGCTCGGGTTAGCGAGGCAGTGAATCGTTTGCACGAGGCGTTTTTTGTCGAGGACAGCGTCGAGTGTCAAGTGTCCAACGAGGGCCGGGAAGAACTGAGCGTGTCTGCCACAGGTCAGTACCACCTGCGGTAGGGTGGTACTGACCTGTTCGCCGGCGGCCTGATATATGGATCTATTCACCTTAACGCGACAGTTGATCGATATCCCTTCAATCACCGGAGATGAGGGAGCAGTCGGGCGGTTTCTCGCTCAACATCTCGCGAAACTTGGGTACGCCGTCGAATTACAAGCGATCGACCGCGAGCGCAGTAACCTGATCGCCACCACCGACGGCTCTCCTGGAATCGTGTTTTCAACGCACATGGATACGGTGCCGCCGCATTTCGGCTCGAGCGAGGACGAGGAAAATATCTACGGGCGCGGAGCGTGCGATGCGAAGGGAATAATTGCTGCTCAGATTCTTGCGGCAGAGAAACTACGCGCTGAAGGTTTCAGCGAAATCGGATTCGTGTTCACAGTTGACGAAGAGATGGCGAGCCTCGGCGCCACCGCTGCGAATGCGCACCCGCTTGCCCGTGAGTGTCGCTATTTGATCAATGGCGAGCCGACCGATAACAAGATGGCAGCGGGCACCAAGGGTTCGCTCCGCTTTACGATCGTCTGCGAGGGTCGCGCGGCGCACTCGGCTTATCCCGAGCAAGGCGAGTCGGCGCTCGAGAAGTTGCTGGACGTGCTTGAAAGCATACGCCGCTTAGTGTGGCCCAGTGATGAAATGTTTGGTGAAACCACCTGCAACATCGGCGTGATCAGCGGCGGTACTCGACCGAACGTGATTCCCGCCGAGGCCGAGGCCGAGTTGCAGATTCGCCTGGTAACCAGCGCCGCGCCGATCAAGCAAATGATCGAAGCGGCGGTGGCGGGACGAGGACAGATCAAGTATTCGTCAGAGCATGAGCCGGTACGCTTGCAGGCGCTGCCGGGCTTTGAAATCTGCGTTCCGCGCTTCACGACCGACATCCCCTATCTATCAAACTGGGGCACACCGTTGCTGGTTGGACCAGGGTCGATTTTTGATGCCCACACCGGGCATGAGAAGATTTCGAAGCGGGAATTAATAGGAGCGGTCGATCTGTATGCGCGGTTGGCAAGGGTATTGTCAGAGCGGCCTGCGGTAGCGGGCCGTTGAGGTAGCCAGACCAGGATTATGCGTAGAAAACAACCGCCCGCTACCGCAGGCGGTTCTGACAGGTACTTGCATGAAACTAGGTGTGATCGGTTACGGGGCGATGGGCCAGATGGTCCAGGCTCGCGCCAAACAGGACGGCCATCAGGTCGCGGTCACGATTAGCTCGCGTGATGCTGAACGTGATCCGGACGACACGGCTGGTCTGCTGCGCGGCCTCGATGTGGTGATTGATTTTTCGGTAGGTAGCGCGGTCGCGAAAAATGCCGCCGCTTGTGCGCGGGCCGGCGTACCGCTGGTCGAAGGAACGACGGGCTGGAGCGATCAAAAAGAGGAAGTCCTCCGAACCATTCGGGAAAGCAAGGGCACACTGGTCTATGGCGCTAATTTTTCGATCGGTGTGAACATATTTTATCGCATCGTCGCGCAGGCCGCTGCACTCTACAAATCCGTTGAAGGCTACGAACCGTTCATTGAAGAAGCGCATCATTCGCGCAAGCGTGATGCACCTTCAGGCACTGCTCTTCGTTTGCGGGAGATCATGAATGAAGAATTGCAGAGCGACATTCCGATAGTCTCAACACGCGCCGGATACATTCCGGGCACCCATCGCGTTGGTTTTGATTCTGCCGCCGATCAAATCCTGTTGACTCACTCGGCGCGCTCGCGCGAAGGCTTTGCGGCCGGCGCACTACTCGCGGCGCGTTGGAGTGTCGGGCGCAGTGGCGTTTTCGAATTCGCTGATGTGATTGATGAAATCGTTAATAAATAAGTCGCGAGTCTGGAGTCGAGAGTCAAGACCAAGGCAATTAAGTCCAGCCTCCTGACTGGTGACTCCGACTCGCGACTCCAGACTCCCGACTTATTAAGGAGAATGACAATGAGAGTTGACTGGCTACAGGGCTGCGCCACGGCGCTGGTCACGCCATTCACCAGCGACGGGGCGGTCGACGAGGAACGTTTGCGTTCTTTAATCGACTATCAATTCGCCGGTGGCGTGCAACTGCTGGTTCCATGTGGGACCACCGGTGAAAGCGCCACGATGAGCGATGAAGAAGATCAAAAGGTAATCAGCATCACTATCGAGGCGGCGCGCGGCCGCGGCCGGGTAATTGCCGGAGCGGGCAGCAACTCGACGGCCGCTGCAATTCAGTACTCGCTGACGGCGCGCGAACTCGGGGCCGATGCGGTGTTGCAGGTCGCTCCTTATTATAACAAGCCGACGCAGGAAGGCCTGTACACCCACTTTCGCGCCGTAGCCGAGGCAGTGCATGGGTTGCCCGTGGTCATCTATAACGTGCCCGGTCGTACTGCCTCGAACATCTCCGCCCAGACAACACTGCGCCTGGCGCGCGATGTCGAGAACATCGTCGCCGTCAAAGAGGCGTCCGGTAACCTCTCGCAAATCATGGAAATTCTCCGCGATCGACCGGAAGGTTTTCGGGTGCTGTCAGGAGATGACTCTTTCACTTTGCCCATGATGGCGTTGGGTGCGGAGGGACTTATCTCAGTTGCGTCTAACGAGGCGCCGCAGTTGATGTCAAAGCTGGTGAATCTGGCGCTTCGCGGGAAGTGGGATGAAGCGCGAGCCTTGCACTATCGCCTGTTGCCGTTGATGGAAACGAATTTCATCGAATCGAGTCCCGGACCAGTCAAGGCGGCTCTGGCGATGATGGGTTTGATCGAAGAAAACTATCGCCTGCCGCTGGTGCCGATCCAGGAGACGAGCCGCGCGCGTTTGCGCGAAGTGCTCCTCGAGATTGGTTTGTTGAAAGGAACGACGGCTCATGCAGCTTCGTGAGCAGCTTCAGGATCAGCTTCGGGAACAGATCGCGTCGCTCGCAGCCCGGCGCGATTCAGAATTTACCGCGGCGGATCGCGCAGTCTTTGAAGCCTTCAAGACCGCGCTCAATCGCGGCGAAATTCGTGCGGCGGAAAAGACAGAAGGCGGCGAATGGAACGCGAATGCCTGGGTGAAGCAGGGAATTCTGCTTGGCTTTCGCATGGGCGCAATTGCGGACATGTCGGCCGAAAAAGGGCTGCGTTTCTTTGACAAGGACACGTACCCTCTGCGTTCGATGAGCGTTGCCGAAAATGTACGGATCGTGCCCGGCGGTTCCAGCATTCGCGATGGCGCCTATGTCGCGCCCGGCGTTGTCTGTATGCCGCCGATGTTCGTCAACGTCGGTGCTTATGTCGACGAAGGCACGATGATCGACAGCCACGCGCTGGTCGGTTCGTGCGCGCAGATTGGCAAGCGAGTGCACCTTTCCGCGGCAGCGCAGATCGGCGGCGTGCTTGAGCCAGTCGGCGCGCTGCCGGTGATCATCGAAGACGATGTGCTGGTCGGCGGTGGTTGCGGTGTCTATGAAGGAACAATCGTTCGTGAGGGCGCGGTGCTGGCGGCAGGCACGATCGTCACCGGCTCGACTCCTGTTTACGATCTGGTTCGCGAACAGATCTATCAACGAAAGCCAGGTGCGCCCTTGGAGATTCCTGCCGGAGCAGTGGTGGTGCCAGGATCGCGCGCCGTGCAAAGTGACCTCGGTCGCGAGTGGGGCTTGTCGATTTATGCGGCGGTGATCGTGAAGTATCGCGATGCGAAGACCGATCGCGCAGTGCAGCTCGAAGATTGTTTGCGTTGAGTGATCGAACACGTCGAGTGGAGTGTCAAATCACACGAGGGAAGGCGAAAGCGGCGAGAGCAATTCCGGCACGCTTGCTTTTCGAACTTGACACAGTTGTTCTGCGCTTCCTAATCTTGACGCCAGAGGTTGCAAATGATTCACGTGAGGATTCCGGAAAGGCATGACGCCGAGGCGTTCCTTCTGCTCGCAAAGAGCGGCTTCCCAATTGTCTGCTTACCACAGAACACGTATGGAGTCCGCGATGAACACCTGCGAATTCTCAAACGAGAACGAATCCCTTTCAAGAAACTGGAAGCCGGCCGGATTCCAATGCCCAAGCCAGCCATGGCTGTATGAGAAAGTACGAAATCTACCCGCCGCTTAAATACAATGACAGCTCGATCATCGAGGCGGAAAAGATCCGGAGTATAAAGGAAGAACTGGTCAATGTCTTTGGCGCAGTGACCGTTAGTTCTTTGTCGTCGCCCTATCAAGGAACTTGGAAATATGGTGGTGTTGAGTTCATCGACGACATCATAAAGATCGAAGTGGTGGCGACTAATGATCGGGCGACCAGAAAGTTCTTCACAGAGTTCAAAGAGCGCCTGAAGAAATCTCTCCAGCAGATTGATATTCTGATTACAACCCACGGCATTCAGGTCATATGAAACTCGAATCATGTGTGCTTTGCTGCAGACCATCGGAGGCTTGCCTTCCGTGAATCAATTTCAAATCCCGAGGTTCTTGCAGGGAATTGAGCGCAGCCCGATTCGCCGAATCACTGATCGCGCGAAGCCTGGGGACATTAGCTTTGGATTAGGTGAGCCCGACCTCCCAACCCCGTTGGTTATTCGCCAGGCTGCAATCCGGGCCATCAGCGAAGAACAGAACGGTTACACCTTGCAGGCGGGTTTGCCAGCGTTGCGGGAATTGGTCGCAAGCGATTACCCGCACCTGAAACTCTCTCCAAGTCAGGTGATCATCACGGCGGGATCACAAGAGTCTCTGTATCTGGCGTTGATGACGCTGGTTCAGGAAGGTGACGAAGTGCTGATGCCTGATCCGGGTTTTGTTGCGTATCCGACTATCGTGCGAATGGCGGGCGGTGTACCTGTTTACTACCGGCAGCCTGCTTCCGGCGACTTCGAATTTGACGCCGATGAATTTCGGCGCGGACTCTCGCCGCGGACCCGGGTCGTCGTCCTTTGCAGTCCTTCGAACCCGACGGGCCGCTCGTTGACTGATGCAGATCTGCAGACGATAGCCGAGACGCTAAAAGGCACAGGAGTATTTGTGATCAGCGACGAGATCTATCGCGATCTTTATTACACGAGTGAACGGCCGGCTTCGATCTCAACGCTGTATGATCGGACGATAATAATCAGCGGCCTTTCGAAGTCGATGAGCATGACCGGGTGGCGACTGGGTTGGATCTGCGGGGACCAGGCAGTGATCCAGAGCGCACACCTGTTGCATGGTTACGTGACGACCTGCGCGTCAGCAGTTTCTCAGAAAGCAGCGCTGGCGGCCTGGAGCGCTGAAGGTAGAGCAGCGAGCGCCGAGATCCGGCAAACTTTTCACGAACGGCGAGATCACTTGCTGGCGTTGATTAAGAGCGAACTGGGGCTGCGAGCAGTGGCGCCCGACGGGGCGTTCTACACAATGCTGGAGGTGAGCGCGCACGGATCGTCGGAAGAGGTCGCGGAGAGATTTTTGGATCACGGTGTAGTCACGGTGCCCGGCAGCGCGTTTGGCAACGAGAGCAAAGGCTTCCTGCGAGTTTCGTTTTGCGCAGACAAGCCGATGCTGACTGAGGGCGTGGCTCGTCTCAAGGCGGCGCTGGCTGGGTTGTAGCGCAAGCTGTTAGCTTGCGATCAACGTTGAATGCCATCCACGCCGATCGCAAGCTAACAGCTTGCGTTACGCCTTTGTCATGATCTGCAAAGGAACCAATCGATGAGTAAATTTCGCGTAGGTATTCTCGGGGCTACCGGCATGGTCGGTCAGCGCTTTATTCAGCTTTTGGAATCGCACCCGCAGTTTGAGGTCACCGCACTGGCCGCGTCTGATCGTTCGCAGGGAAAGGCTTACGCAGCAGCCTGCGCCTGGCGATTGACTGGCGAGATGCCCTTACCCGTTCGTTCGCTGGTTGTCCAGGCACCCACGCCGCCGCTCGATTGCGATCTCGTTTTCTCCAGTTTGCCCGGCGACATCGCGCGCGAATCCGAAGGCAGTTTCGCTCAAGCCGGCTATCCCGTCATCAGCAACTCTTCGGCGTATCGCATGGACAGCGATGTGCCCTTGCTGATTCCGGAGATTAATCACGAACACCTCGGCTTGCTTGAGACCCAGCGCCGCAGTAATTCTTCCGGAGGTTTCATCGTTACGAATCCCAACTGTTCCACGATCATGCTGGCCCTGGCATTGGCGCCGCTGCATTTGCGTTTTGGCCTGGAAGCTGTGGCGGCGACCACCATGCAAGCAATTTCCGGCGCCGGTTATCCGGGTGTTGCGTCGCTCGACATTCTCGATAACGTTCTGCCTTTCATCGACAGCGAAGAAGAAAAGATGGAATCCGAGACGACAAAAATTCTCGGCCGCCTCGCCGGCGATCGGATCGAACCGGCGCCGATGGCGATGAGCGCCCAGTGTAATCGAGTCAACGTTTCCGACGGCCACCTGGCGGCGGTGCGAGTGAAGCTGGGGCGGCCCGCGGAGATCGACGAGTTGCGTGACGCCCTCAGTTCGTTTACCGCCTTGCCGCAAGAGCTCAAGCTGCAGTCTGCTCCTGCTTTTCCGATCATCGTGCGCGAAGAAAAGAATCGTCCGCAGCCGAAACTGGATCGCGATGCAGGCAACGGCATGAGCGTCACGGTTGGGCGCCTGATGCGCGATGCAGTGCTCGACTATCGCTTTGTGGCGCTCAGCCACAACACCATTCGCGGCGCGGCGGGCGCGGCTATCTTGAATGCGGAACTGATGATCGCGAAGGGATTGTTAGTTTAGGAAAGCAGGTCGTCATTTAGGTTCCAACGTCAGCCGATTTACTAGTCGGAGAAATCGTTGACAATCTCCAAGCCGCGATTTACCGTATGGCCTGAAAAAAGAAGGCACAGCACGATCATCCCCCGGGCAATCTGTTGAGCGGATAACCGACAACCCAACCTCGAACCTCTTGACAAGTAACCAGCGTGAATTTCGGTATTACTGTACTTACTTTGAAAGGACCGCGATGAAATTCAATCTAAAAATCTACGTCTCTTGCCTGATAGTTTTTCTGTTCCTTTTTGTGCTCACGTTTGTGCCAGGTACGACATCCGCAAACGGTCCTAAAGAAAAAGGAGAGCGCTCTACAACTGAGAAGAGTGCGAAGGATGCCCGTGCGAAGACTGTCGACATTGCGAGCGCTCGCGAGAAAGGTGACCGCCCAGCGCCAGTTAGCGCAACACCTTCGACACCACGCAGCAAGCGCGGACCCTTAAGCCGCGTAGCAGAGTTCATCAAGGACTTATTCGTCTCATCCGACAAGAAGGCAGCAAGGCCGGAAGCTGACGAAGATGAAGCAGATGGTAACGATCCTGATCTTCCCGGCAAAAAATTTCTGGGCAGGATTGACAAGAAAGAGTACCTGCGCCTGCGCGATGAACATATCAATCGTTTGCGAGGTGTGGAACCAGGCATGCCATTCGATGCTTCCATTCGCGGCAAGGCGATCGTGCAAATGCAGCAGCAGGAGACAGCCTTGCTGAAAGCAGCGCAGGAATCAAAAGGACCCCTTGCTCCTCTCGTCTTCCCCTTCTGGACGTCGATAGGTCCGCGGCCAGTCCCCAATGGTTCCTCGCAGCCGGGAACGCTGGGCCCAGTCACCGGCCGCGTAACCGCAATTGCGGCCGACCCAACCAACTCCTCGATTGTTTACCTGGGTACAGCGCAGGGCGGTGTTTGGCGCACTACTAACGGCGGCACGACATGGGTCGCTATTTTCGACAACGCCCAATCATTGGGAATTGGAGCCATCGCCCTCGCTCCTTCCAATCATGACATTCTTTATATCGGCACGGGAGAATCAAACCTGTGCGCTGATTGTTTTGCTGGTGTAGGGCTCTACCGCATCGACAATGCTTCGACTACGATCGGTGCGTTGGCCGATTTGAAAGGTCCGATCAACCCGGCATTCAGTTACGTCTCAAGCGGCGCAGGTAATCCGACCATCAATACGACCGTATTCGGCGGTCGAGCTATTTCCAGGATCGCTGTTCATCCAACCATCCCGGGAACTATCTTTGTTGGCACAAGCACGGGATCGGTTGGTGACAACGGCGCCACGCCTGTTACGAATGCCTCTTTGGTCGGCGTCTATCGATCCACCAACGCAGATGTCGCCGCCGCTTCGGTGACGTTCGAGAAACTGCCGGTCATCACACTCGCGGGCGCCAGCAGCGATACTCCGGCCACTGGTAACCGCCGGATTAGCGACCTGATCTTCGAGCCGGGCAACCCAAACAATCTGCTCGTCAGTACATTTGGCGCCGCAGCCGTGGGTGACGGTGGTATTTTCCGCACGACGAATTCTCTGGCAGTGCCTGGTAGCACAGTTGCATTCACTAATACGTTTACCATCGGAGCCAACCGCATACAATTTGGTATCAACAAGACGGGTGCAGTGATCACGGTGCTGGCGGCGATTAATGAACCTGCGGCGGCGCCTTGTCCTGCCAACCAGGCCGGACGTGTGCATCGATCAGTTGACGGTGGAGTGACCTGGCCCGCGACGCTCGGTCCGGCTCCGGGGGTGGGCGGCATTTTAACTGGGGCGGATGGTTTCTGCGGTGGACAGTGTTTCTACAACGTTGACGTGGAAATCGATCCGAACGATGTAAACACGGTCTATTTGGCAGGCAATGCGCGCGGCACGTGTTCGGACGCAGTCAAGAAATCCAGTGACGGCGGCCAGACCTGGGCGCGTGACGACACGGCCGTACATGCGGATAGTCATGTCTTTGCCTTTGACGCGCTGAGCAGTCCTTCGGTCGTTTACACGGGAAATGATGGAGGAGTCTGGAAGCGGATTGCCAACTTGCCGGCGGCTTCTGCCTGGACCAATCTGAATAACTCGCCGCTCGACACTATTCAATTTGAGAGTGTGGCAATCCACCCGACGGATGCAAACTTTACGATTGGCGGAACCCAGGATAACGGCACTGAAGCCCAGGATACTCCACCGGCTGGTCCCTCAGTCTCCGGTACCTGGATTAACGCGGAAGGTGGTGATGGCGGATATGCGCTGATCGATCAGAGTTCGGATGCCACCAACATCACGATGTACCACACGTTTTTTAATCAAACAAACAACCTCATCGGATTCGACCGCGCCAATCTTCGCAGTTGCCTCGGAGATCATGATGGCTGGGAGTCGCGGGGCTTCGGTTTTGGCACGGACGCAACGCCGTCTTGCGATGGAACGGCCTTCGCTGCCGCGAACGGCATCACGAATGATCCGGCGGTTCTCTTTTACGCGCCGATGGCCTTAGGTCCAAACCCCGGCACCAACGACATTCACAACGGCGCCAACACGCTCTACTTTGGCACTGACCGACTCTACCGTTCAATCAACAAGGGCGACACGATGACCGTCGTCAGCCAGGCTCCAATCGTTTCCGCTCAGCCAATTAGTACGATCGGTGTTTCGCCTCAGGACGACACATACCGCTTGGTCGGACTTACAAACGGAACTATCTGGGGCACCAGCACCGGATCGTCCACGCTTGTCAATCTCACGTCGGGAAGTTTTCCGGCATCGCTTCCGGGCGGCAGCAAGTTTACCGGACGGGTCTATTTTGACCCTCTTAACAAGAACGTCGCCTACGTTACGTTTGCTTACTATGCAACGGCTGGACAGAATGTTTGGAAGATTTCGAACTTCACAGCCGCGGCGGCGCCTGCTGGTCCCGCCCCAACCTGGACAGCCGTAGGTAACGGCATTCCGAGCATTCCCGTCAATGCCTTTGTAATAGATCCGGGAAATTCCAGCCGCCTTTTCGCCGGTACGGACATCGGAGTTTATGCCTCCTTTGATGGCGGCGCGAACTGGAGCCCCTTTGGTCAGGGATTGCCGAAAGTCTCGGTATTTAGCATGGATATTCAACCGACTGCTCGCATCCTTCGTGTTGCCACTCACGGTCGCGGCATGTGGGAGATCAACCTTATCGGACCGACGGCGGCGGAGGCGACGATCAGCGGCCGGATAACGACAACCGAAGGCGCACCACTCGCAGGTGTGACGGTCAGACTCTCCGGAGCGAACACGTTAGCCGCCATCAGCGACAACACCGGCAGCTATCGATTCGATAATCTCGACACGAATAACTTTTACACTGTCACACCTGACTTCGTTAACTATCACTTCACGCCGGCTAATCGTTCGTTCTCGCTGGTGGCCAACCATACCGATGCGGTGTTCACAGCCTCAGCGGATGCGAGTGCGACGGCTAATGCGATCGATACGAATGAGTTCTTTGTGCGGCAACAGTATCTGGACTTCCTCGGTCGCGAACCCGATTCGGGAGGGTTCGCTTACTGGACCGGCAAGTTGAATCAATGCAACGGCGACGTCGGATGTTTGCGCAACGGTCGCATTGAAACTTCCGCTGCCTTCTTCCGCTCGCAGGAATTTCAGGAGACTGGTTCCTACATTTACCGGCTCTATCAGGGAGCCCTGGGACGGCAGCTAAGCTTCGACGAGTTCGCCGCCGATCGCCGGCAGGTCGTTGGCGGTGCGAATCTCGATGCAGCCAAGAGTGCCTTCGCGAGTGCGTTCGTCAACCGGGCGGAGTTCGCGCAGAAGTATGGGGCGAACACAAGCGGGGAATCATTTGTCGATGCTTTGTTGCAAACGCTGCGAGACTCGGCGAGTGTTGACCTCTCCAGTGAAAGGACGAATCTGATCAGCCGGTACAACTCGGGAGCCACAACCATTGAAGGCCGTGCTCTGGTGTTGCGGGCAGTAGGTGACAACGCGTCCTTCGCGAGCGCTGCGTACAATCCATCGTTTGTCTTGATGGAGTATTTCGGATACTTGCTGCGCGGTGCAGAGCCTGCTGGCTACGCCTTCTGGTTGAACGTGCTGAACAACGGCGACGCGGGCAACTATCGCGGGATGGTTTGTTCATTCCTGACGTCGACGGAATATCAACGACGCTTTGGAGCGGTCGTGACCCACAGCAACTCTGAGTGCTCAGCGGGGCGCTGATTTGAGCATCAGAATTCTCTGAGAATAACCTAACAGGCGGAGTTCATTCGGACTCCGCCCTTTTTTTGGCAAGACATGATTCGTTGATTGCTCAGGGCACTTGTTATATCATCAGGCCCTCACCGTTTGCCTACTCTTCGTGGGAGTCTTGGCCTTCTAAGGCGCGCGAATAATAGATCACTGACTGTCTCTTTATAGAGCGATATAGAGCGATGAACTCCGGGCCGAATGCCTGGGAAAAGGGGATTCAAGAAATGAAAAGGTTTTCTCGGTTCTCGTCCAAGCCTTCTCGTACCATCACGTGCCGTAGCATTGCGCAGAGGTTGCTGCTGACAAAACCGAGCACAAGGCTGGCCGCGCTTCTGGTTTTAGCTTTGGTAGCCGCTTCTGTCGCCGCGACTTTGGCGTTTGCCCAGGCTACACAAAAACCGAAGAAGGCTAAATCCGTAACAGACTCGAAAAGAATGAACGCCAGGAAAACTTCTCAGCAGAAATCGAAAAAGGGTGAGGAAGAAATCCTTAATGAGTCGTCGGGCGAAGGCTCAGAAGGACAAGCGATCCAGATCCGGGGGCCGTTTGAATCACATCTTTCCAGAGCCCACGAATTCAATGGCGATCTACGAAAACTGCCGAAGACGCCACCCGTCAAAAGGGAGCGCCCCGAAAAAGAAGATCCGGAGTTTGAGGCTCTGTTTTTGGGACCGCCGCCGCCGGCTCCGTTTAAACCTGCCGCCCCAAACATTGCTCCGGCGGCTCCCGCGCCTACCCCGGCAACGTCTTTCGATGGCCTTGACTTTAATACCTGGGGCGCCGGACACCCGCCGGATACAAACGGCGATGTCGGTCCAAACCATTACATCGAGACAGTGAACACATCGATCGGTATCTATAACAAAACAGGTACACAACTCGCGGCCTTCACATTCGACACCTTCATGAGCCAGGGCAACTTTGGAAACTTGTGCGACACGGACAATTTTGGTGACCCGGTAGTTTTGTACGACACCTTTGAGGATCGTTGGATCATCACAGACTTCGCCTTTCAGCTTAGCGGGGGCAACGTGGTAAACCCGCCCGGTTCTTTTCAGTGCTTCGCGGTCTCGAAGACCGGCGATCCGGTCGTGGGCGGGTGGAACTTCTACTCGATTGCGATCACTGACGCACTGAACGACTATCCCAAGCTGGGGATCTGGCCTGACGGCCTCTACATGACCTCAAACATGTTCGGCTTCGGGGCCACCAGTGGATCGTTCATATTCAGTCGCGAGTGGGCATTCAACAAAGCGCAGATGTACGCCGGCGCCGCCAACCCGCAGATCGTCACGTTCGACGCACCAAAAGTTGATCAGAACGGCGGGACCGTCTTCACAATTATCCCCAGTAACGCCCGACTCCAGTCCGGTACTCCCCCAGCAGGGACACCGAATTACTTCGTTGGAACCGGCACCTACACCAATGCCCTCGCGATCTGGAAGTTCCACGTCGATTGGAGCAATGTTTTTCTCTCAACTTTCACTGGGGTCACGACCTCGATTGCTGGCACGAGTTGGGCCAGCCCGCCGGCCACAGTACCGTCGATGGGTGGCAACAACCTGGATACGCTTGCAACCAGGTCGATGATGCAAAACCAATACACGAACATCGGCGGCGTCGAGTCGCTCTGGGACACGCACACCGTGCTGGGCACTGTTGCGGGCCAAGCTGGTGTTCGGTGGTACCAGACTGCTGTCACGGGCGGGACCATCGCCGCGGCCCCGACACAGGTCTCGACGCATAGTCCCGACAGCACAGTCAACCGCTTTATGCCGAGCCTTGCCGTTGATAGCGCCGGAGACATGATGTTGGGCTACGCGGCCTCGAACGGCTCGATGAAGCCCGCGATCCGCTATGCGGGACGGTTGTTCGGCGACGCGCTCAGTTCGCTTCCACAGACGGAAGTCGATCTTATTCAGGGCACCGGCACTCAGGTAGGCAGCTGTGGCGGCACCTGCACTCGTTGGGGTGACTACAGCGCGATGACGCTCGACCCGTCGGACGGTTGCACCTTCTGGTACACGAACGAGTACTACGCTACTGATGGACTGAACGACCTGACTCGAATCGGCTCGTTCAAGTTTCCCGGGTGCACTGCGATCGGGAACGGAACTGTTTCCGGAACCGTAACCACCTCACCGGGCGGATCCCCGATCAGCGGTGCGAAGGTAGCGCTCGGGAGCCGGATAGCGACGACGGCCGTCAACGGAACGTATTCGTTCCCGAATATTCCGGGGGGCACTTATCCGAGCATCGCGGCCAGCGCTCAGGGCTTCAACTCGGCCGCGACTACTCCTGTTGTTGTTCCCGCCGGCGGGACGTCGACGAATGACTTCGCGCTTACCGCGGCGCCTAACAGCGGATGCCTGACGGACACGTCGCAAGCGGAGTTCTCCGTGGGATCACCGTCCAAGTGCGACCTGACGACCAGTGCTGGCTCCATTCAGATCTCGAAGCAGAACATCGATCAAGTGAACGAGTCTCTCGGTGGAAACGGCTTCGGGATCACGGCGACATCCTGGAGCGCGCAGGTGTTCACGCCCATCGTCAGTGGCCAGCTTACGAGGGTCGATTTGAATCTCTTTTGCAGCAACGGTCTCTGCACCGGGACACCGACTCTGACTCTATCGCTTAGAGCAACGAGCGCCGGTTTGCCGACCGGAGCCGACCTGGCCACGGCCACGATTGCGGGTTTCTCGAGCGGCGCTGCAATCTTCTATACGGCCAACTTTGCCACCCCCGCGACTTTGGTTGGGGGTACTCAGTACGCATTGGTGATTCGGCCTACAGCGAATCCTTCCTCTGGAAACTACGACTTTACCGTTAGTGGCAACGCCACGACCGGCGCTGATGTCTATCCGGGTGGGACTCGAGTATCGAGTGCGGACAGCGGTGCGACCTGGGCAATTACGACAAGCGGCGGCATAACCCGAGACGGCGGCTTCAGGACCTATATGACCACGGGTGCCGCCACCTTCATCTCGTCGCTGAAAGATAATAATCCCGCAGTTGGGAACTTCCCGCACTGGAGTACGATCGCTTGGACTGCCACGACGCCGGCCAACACGAGTCTTCAGTTCCAGGTTGCAGGCAGTAACAACCCGGCTGGTCCCTTCAACTTCGTAGGGCCTGATGGCAGCGCCGGAACTTTCTACACAACCAGCCCTGGATCACTTTTGCAGTTCAACACTCTGCGTTATCTTAAGTACAAGGCGTACCTATCAACAACCGACCCCGCAGTCACTCCAAGCTTAAACGACGTTACCCTCTGTTTCAGCTCGTCTCCGACCGCAGCGGCGGCCAGAATCAGCGGGATCATTACCACCGCTGAAGGAGGACCACTAGCGGGTGTTGCGATGGTCCTGAATGGAGGTACGTCGGCGATCACCATCACCGATAGCAACGGCGGCTATCATTTCGATCATGTCGATACAAACAATTTCTACACTGTGACACCGTCGCTGGCGAATTATCGCTTCAATCCAGCCAATCGTTCTTTCTCGCTTGTCGGTGATAAGACCGACGCGGTGTTCACCGGTTCACCGGATGCGAGCGCGAGCGCGAACGCAATCGATACGAATGAATACTTCGTGCGGCAGCAGTATCTGGACTTCCTTGGTCGCGAACCCGATCAGGGCGGTTTGGCCTACTGGACCGGCAGGCTGAATCAATGCAACGGCGACGCGACTTGCCTGCGACAACAACGCGTGGAAACTTCGGCTGCCTTCTTCCGCTCGCAGGAATTCCAGGAGACTGGTTCCTACATTTACCGGCTGTATCAGGGAGCGCTGGGACGGCAGTTGAGCTTTGACGAGTTCGCAGCCGATCGCCAGCAAGTCGTCGGGGGCGCGAATCTCGATGCGGCCAAGAGTGCTTTCGCCAGTGCGTTTGTCAACCGGGCGGAGTTCGCGCAGAAGTATGGAGCGAACACGAGCGCCGACTCGTTTGTCGATGCCTTACTGCAAACGCTGCGTGATTCGGCGAGTGTCGATCTCTCAGGCGAAAGGACGAATCTGCTCGGCCAGTACAACTCAGGGTCAACGAGCAGTGAAGGCCGTGCGCTGGTGCTGCGAGCAGTGGGAGACAACGCGTCCTTTGCCAATGCCACCTACAATCCATCGTTCGTGTTGATGGAGTACTTCGGCTACCTGGAGCGGGGTGCAGAGCCCGCTGGTTATGCTTTCTGGCTCAACGTGATGAACAACGGCGAACCGGGAAATTACCGGGGCATGGTTTGTTCGTTCCTGACGTCGACAGAATATCAACGACGCTTTGGCACGGT
>Ga0179594_10000204_pt1 | contig 16683 bp, 11 predicted proteins | sample CZOMad1_1_08_16f_FD_148625 | JGI IMG/M metagenome (GOLD analysis project Ga0179594, IMG submission 148625) | Vadose zone soil fungal communities from Angelo Coast Range Reserve, California, USA - CZOMad1_1_08_16fungal (Illumina Assembly) | ecosystem: Environmental > Terrestrial > Soil > Vadose...
GAAGTGCGCGCTTCGTCGTCGTCGAGCAATTTGGCCAGCCCAAAGTCGAGCACCTTAACCTGTCCGGCAGTGGTCACCATCACGTTCCCGGCTTTGATGTCGCGATGAATAATGCCGCGAGCATGGGCCACCGCCAGCGCCTCGGTGACCTGGATTACGATTGAAAGGGCACTTTGTAATTCGAGCGGCCGGCCATTAACGAGTTCGCGCACGTTGCGGCCTTCGACGTACTGCATCGCGATGTAGTGGACACCGTCGATTTCGTTGAGATCAAAAATGGTGCAAATGTTCGGATGGTCCAACGCCGAGGCCAGCCGAGCTTCGCGTTCGAATCGCTTGAGGTTTGCTGCTTTAGCCGTCAGCTCCGGAGGAAGAACTTTGACCACGACCGTGCGGCCCAGCTTGTTGTCGACGGCCTTGTAAACGGTGCCCTGCCCGCCCGCGCCAAGCTTTTCGAGGATCTTATAATTCCCCAGATTCGTACCGATCATAACTCCTGCTTTGCACCCTATTTAACTCCCAACATGAAACGAGCGCAACAGCTAGTAGTGTCCTGATTTCCGTTTAGAGGCGGGCCTCGCCTGCCGGTTCAACTGAGAGGTAATCGAGTCTGTATTAATTAACATTGAGACGGCGGGCAAGACCCGCCTCTAAACAACTGAGTAGATTTTCCAATTAGCAGATTACCCGACGGCTGTCACCCGGCCCATCGGCTATTCGCTTTCAGCCTGCATCGCATCTATAATTCGAGTCCAAGCACCCAGGCAAGTTTATCCAGGCGTCAAATTCTTCAGTGCCAGTCGTGACCTACAACTTCACAGTAGCCAAGAGGCCGGGAGCGCGGCCATCCTGGCCGCCATGCCGCCTCGTCAGGCGGAGCGGTGTCGGCCTGTTCGTCTTCGTTAGCCTGTTACTCGTCGCCGTGATTGCAGAGGGACAGTTGCGTGGTTGGGAATGGCAGAACCCCAAGCCGCAGGGCAACCTGATTAACGCCATCCGTTTCGCCAAAGACAAACTGCATGGCTGGGCCGTGGGCGCCGACGGCGCTATCTTGCGCACTGAGAACGGCGGCTTCGTCTGGAAAGAACAGCCAACCAGCGCCAACACGACTCTGTACGGACTCTACGTCAAGGATAAGTCCCGAGCTGTGGTCGTGGGGGCCGCTGGAGTTGTCTTAACCACCGCCGACGCAGGCCGCAGGTGGATCACCCAGCAAACGGGGATCAGGGATCACTTGTTCGGCGTATCGTTTGCCCCGAACAACACGCAGCATGGTTGGGCCATCGGAACCTTCGGCGCCATCATTGCCACCACTGATGGCGGCATCACCTGGCAGAAACAAGAGAGCCATACTTCCGCGCATCTTTTCTCAGTCTCTTTTATTAATGAAAAACTGGGAACGGCGGTCGGCGCGCGTGGTTCACTGCTGGTGACTAATGACGGCGGTGCGCACTGGTACTCGCAAACACCAACCGATAACACGTTGACGGATGTTGCCTTCATTTCCGACAAGCGGGCAGTGGCGGTGGGTTATGGCGGCACCATCTTGCAGACTGACGATGGTGGAACGAAATGGAATCCGATCAACTCGCTGGTGACAACCGACCTGCTCTCAGTCTTCTTCGCTGATGAGTCTCACGGATGGGCCGCGGGCGAGAGCGGTGTGGTGCTGACCACCGGCGATGCCGGCAAGATCTGGCTGCCGGTGAACGTGCGCACCAGCCCGCGTTTGGTCACGGTCTACTTTGCCGACGACAACACCGGCTGGGCCGCGGGCACTGACGGGCTGGTGGTGCGTTCAGATGATGGAGGCCTCTCGTGGCGGCGGCTGACCGAAGGGGGGCGCGAGGATCTGGCCCATATTTTTTTCCTCGATAACTCTCACGGGTGGGCGGTTGGCGCACGCGGCAAGATTCTCTTCACCAGTTCTGGTGGCAGAAATTGGACCGTGCGACCGTCGGGCACCACGGCCCGCCTGAACGCCATTTCTTTTGTCAACGCCAACGAAGGTTGGGCCGTCGGCGACAAAGGCACGGTGCTGCATTCAACAAGCGGCGGCGTGCTTTGGCAGCCGATAAAAATCGAGGCCACGGAGGAATTGCTTGGGCTCAATTTTGCCACGCCGCAGCAGGGTTGGATCGTCGGCGCGCGCGGAACGATTCTGCACACGGAAGATTCGGGTCAGACGTGGCACCTGCAAGTGAGCAATACTTTGAACTGGCTGGAAGACGTGCACTTCACAGACGAAACGCACGGAGTAGCCATCGGCTCGAGCGGCACCATCACCCGCACCGAGGATGGCGGTAAAACGTGGAAGCGAGTCGATCGCAATTTGAAAGAGTGGCTTTATGCACTCGCTTTTGCAGACCCGTTGCGCGGCTATGCGGTGGGTGAAAAAGGCGTGATCCTGCGCACCGACGACGGCGGCGTGACCTGGAAAGACATTGAGAGCGACGTTACCTCGAACCTTTTTGCGGTGGGTGTAGCGGGCCGCGATGATGTCGTGGTTACCGGTGACCAGGGCCGCATCCTGCTCACCAAAGATGGAGGCGAGAACTGGGAGGTGCAGCCGTCGATTACCAGTTCGCCGCTCTTCTCGGTAGCTTATCGCGGCGGCATGAACATCTGGGTAGCGGGACGAGGCGGCGCTATCCTGAAACGCAACGAACCGATCGCCACTGTCAAAGTATCGGCGCCTAAACTCCCTCCGGTACTTCGTGGCGGCGCACCGAAGTTACGACCCGTAGCCGGCCAGAGCATTGCCCCGGATGACGGTGACATTCCGCTCGCCCTGCCTCCCGTCAAAAAACCAGCGCGACCCTAGCAAGAACGCCTGATTAGTTTGAGGGAGAATTTCGCCTGAGCACATTCATTTTCTTCGCAGGTCGAAGAACGACGGTCAGGCCGTGAGAGACCCTGTCAAAACTCAATTGAGTGCGAGGAGAGCCAGGAAATTGAAACGCAAAGGACGCAAAGGTTCTTCGCAATGAACGCAAAGGGTTGTACTTTGCGCTCCTTTGCGGTTCTCCTTTGCGTTCTTTGCGTTAAAGTTTTCTAAACCCGCACGGGATGGTCTTTCGCGTAGCTGTAAGCGCAGTAGGCGCAGATGAGGTGCACAATCCAACCGAGCGTGCCGGCGGACCCAATCCAGGAGACCCCAGTAACAAGCAGCCAAATAATCCCGATCAAGACTCGGCCATTGTAGATTTGCCCCACGCCGGGAATCAGTAAGCTCAGAAAACCCGCCAGAATCGGATCACGCATTGTCCTTTATCCTCCGCCGGGACTATACGACTGCTCACCTGACTTTGTTCGAGACAAGTCGGCCGCTTAATGGGTAGTGGGTTATCTGGAAATTTTGGGCAAGCTCTATGTTTTGATCTGAGAACATGCGAACTCCTTTGCAGGGTTGGGCGTGTCAGGAGAGCGCCGGGATGTTGTCATCGGTGCCGATCTTTGTCAATGAGATTGTACAGACGGGCGAGGTTGTTCTTGGGGAAGAGTCTCAAGCTTTACTCGACTACTTGAATCGCTGTACCCCACTGCGGCCGGCTCGTTTCATAAGCGGTTATCTCCGGCTCGTGCTGCAGCGTGAGGCCGATATCATCGAGACCCTCCAGCAAACAGTGTCGCTGGAAATCCTCAATCGCGAACGGAGCCGAAAATCCACCGGCGTCGTGGACCAGGCGCTGTTCGAGATCAACTGTCAGTTGGTACTGTTCAATCTCATGCGCTCGTCGCACCAGTTCTGCGACCTGCTCATCGCTGAGCACCACGGGCAGCAGGCCGTTCTTGAAGCAGTTGTTCGCGAAGATATCGGCAAACGAAGGCGCGATGATCGCTCGAAAGCCGTAATCTGCCAAGGCCCAGGGCGCATGCTCGCGCGATGAGCCGCAGCCAAAGTTCTTTCCGGCCAGCAGAATCGAGGCGCCCTGATAACGCGGCTCGTTCAGCGGAAACGAAGGATTCAACTCGCCGTTTGGATGGTAGCGCCAATCGTAAAAGAGAAACTGACCAAAGCCTGTGCGCTCGATGCGCTTCAGAAACTGTTTCGGAATGATCTGGTCCGTGTCTACGCTCGCCCGATCAAGCGGCGCAACCAGTCCGGTGTGTATGCGAAATTGATTCATAATCAATAAGTCTGGAGTCGCGAGTCTGGAGTCATGAGTCTAAAGTCTGATGCCAGCAATGCATTTAAGAGCCACAATAAGCAAGCCATTTCTTGACTCCAGACTCTAGACTCACGACTCCAGACTCTTATTTGAATTCCCACTTTCTAACGTCTGTAAAATGTCCGGTGATTGCGGCTGCCGCGGCCATCATTGGACTGACCAGGTGAGTGCGGCCGCCGCGTCCCTGTCGTCCTTCAAAGTTTCGATTACTGGTCGAAGCGCAACGCTCTCCTGGTTGCAGGATGTCGGGATTCATCCCCAAACACATCGAGCAGCCGGCCTCTCGCCATTCAAAGCCCGCGGCGCGAAAAATCTGATCGATGCCTTCGGCTTCGGCGGCGCGCTTGACCGCTTGCGATCCGGGGACGACCATCGCGCGCACTGAATCGCTGGTTCGATAACCGTTAACGACACTGGCCGCCGCTCGCAAGTCCTCAAGCCGCGCATTGGTGCAAGAGCCAATGAAGACGCGGTCGATCTGCACGTCTTCAATCAGGGTCAGCGGCTCGAGGGCCATGTACTCCAGCGCTCGCTCAGTTGCCCGACGATCGGCTTCGCTCAATGCTTCCACCGGATTGGGAACTCGCCCGGTGACAGGCACGACCATCGCCGGGTTTGTGCCCCAGGTGACGTGTGGTTCCAACTTCGCCGCTTCGATCTCTACGATGGAGTCAAAGTCTGCTCCCTGATCCGTTGCCAGGGTTTTCCACCACGCCAAGGCCTGGTCCCAACTGTTATCGCGCGGAGCGAAACGTCGATCGCGCAGATAAGCGAAGGTCGTTTCGTCCGGCGCAATCATGCCGGCCCGGGCGCCCGCTTCGATGCTCATGTTGCACAAGGTCATCCGCCCTTCCATCGAAAGCGATCGCACGGCCGCGCCGGCGTATTCGATCACGTGGCCGGTGGCGCCATCGGTGCCAATCTTGCCGATGATCCCCAGCGCCAGATCTTTCGCCGTGACTCCCTGCGGCAGCGCACCGTTGACTTGAATAAGCATCGTACGGGGCTTGTTCTGCGGCAGACACTGAGTCGCCAGCACGTGTTCGACCTCGCTGGTGCCGATGCCGAAGGCCAGCGCGCCGAACGCTCCATGCGTGCTGGTGTGGCTGTCGCCGCAGACGATAGTCATCCCCGGCCGAGTTAGCCCCAGCTCTGGTCCAATCACGTGCACAATACCCTGCTCGGCCGAGTCGATGTCAAAAAGCGGAACACCAAATTCGGCGCAGTTCTCACGCAAAGTGGCGATCTGTTTCGCGGCGATGGGATCGGTGATTGGCAGGGAACGATCGGTCGTCGGCACGTTGTGGTCTGCCGTGGCGACGGTCAAGTCGGGACGACGCACGCGACGACCGGCAGTACGCAGCCCTGCAAATGCCTGGGGCGAGGTGACTTCGTGAACCAGGTGCAGATCGATATAAAGCAGCGCGGGCTCTCCCTGAGCTTCGCGTACAACGTGTGCGTTCCAGAGCTTTTCGAATAAAGTGCTTGGCATAAAAACAGTAGTCAGCAATCAGTAATCAGCCGTCAGCAGTCGTCGAACCAAAGTATAGGCAACCACAATCAAAGTTCCAACAACCGTTAAGGTCAAGCCGCCCACCAGCAACAAACAAGCACCACCCGTTCCACTAACAGATAACAGCGTAACAACGAACATCTGACAACTGACAATTGCTTACTGACTGCTGACTGCTGATTGCTGACTGCTGATTGCTCCCCTCACCAAACTTCCAATCTCAGAAGTCGTAGTCAGGGTTCCTTCGTTCCCCGGCCTGATATCGGGCGTGCGATGGCCGGCGTTGAGCACTGTGCGAATGGCTTCGTCGATTGCGTCTGCCTCTCGATCAAGTTTTGCGGAGTGGCGCAGCAACATCGCCGCGGAAGCGATGGCGCCAAACGGGTTCGCGATCCCGCGGCCCGCGATGTCGGGAGCTGATCCATGCACCGGCTCGTACAATCCCACGGCGCCGCCGATGCTGGCTGAGCCCAGCATGCCAAGCGATCCGGTAATCACCGCAGCTTCGTCCGAAAGAATGTCACCAAAGAGATTCTCGGTAACGATCACGTCAAAGCGTTTCGGGTTGGTGATCAAATGCATCGCACATGCGTCCACATAAAGATGATCGAGAGTGACGTCGGGAAAGTCTCGAGCCACACGCGTAACTGTCCGTCGCCAGAGCTGCGAGGTTTCGAGCACGTTTGCCTTGTCGACCGAAGTAACTCGTCGCCGGCGCCGCTGAGCCGCCTCAAGTGCAACTCGAGCAACGCGTTCAACCTCGGCGGCGGAATAACGCATGGTGTTGAAGGCGGCCTTTTCGTCTTCAACAAAACCCCGGGGCTGTCCGAAATAAAGCCCGCCCAGTAGTTCGCGCACGATCAGGATATCCGCGCCCATGGCGATCTCCGGACGCAGGGGAGACGCACTGGCAATTGCGTCATAAGCGATCGCCGGGCGCAGATTCGCATAACCGCCGAGCGACTGTCGCAGCAACAGCAAGCCTGCCTCAGGACGCTCCGGCGGCGGCAGCGCGTCGAACTCAGGCGACCCAACCGCGCCGAGTAACACGGCATCACTGGAGAGACAAGCATCCAAAGTAGCGGGCGGCAAAGGCGCGCCTGCCTCTTTGATTGCCGCCCCGCCAATCGGGCGCTCAAAGAAATCGAATTGGTGATTGTAGAGAGCGGCGACAGTCTCGAGCACACCCACGGCTTCGCGAGTTACTTCAGGGCCGATGCCGTCACCGGGAAGGACTGTAATCTTTAGTTTCATGCTGAGCAAAGTAGTCCGACAAACTTCAGTTTGTCGTTTGCACGCCAATAGCGCGAAGCGTCCGCAAGCGACAAACTGAAGTTTGTCGGACTACTGCCGCAATCAAAGATAGCCGGCGCGGTGGGTAACTGGTTCAGGCTGCGACCTCGATCTGCATCCGCTCGCTGGTTCGCGTCACCGCCGACACCAGTGCGATCAGATCCTGATCGTAGATCCTCTTTTTGCGATCGGCGAGTGTGCAAAAGCGTCTGTAGGCCAACTCAAGTTCCGCGGGCTGCAGCGAGTAACCCAGCTCTTCGTAGCGCAGCGCCAACGCATGCCGTCCGGAATGTTTGCCCAGCACGAGCCTGTTAGTCGGCACGCCCACGGATTCCGGCGTCATGATTTCATAGCACAGCGGATTGCTGATCATGCCATGCTGGTGTATGCCCGCTTCGTGCGCAAAGGCGTTGCGCCCGACAATCGCTTTGTTGGGCTGCACTTCAAAGCCGATGATCTCTGAGAGGAGCTGGCTGGTCGGATAAAGCTCTTCCGTCTTGATGGCGGCCGCGAAGGGCAGTTGATCGGAGCGCACCTTCAAGGCCATCACGATCTCTTCCAGCGAAGCATTTCCCGCGCGCTCACCGATCCCGTTGATCGTGCACTCAACCTGCCGTGCGCCTGCTTCAATTGCCGCCAGACTGTTGGCCACCGCCAGTCCCAGGTCGTTGTGACAATGCACGCTGATGGTCACATTGCGATTGCCGACAACTCGTTCACGTACTGTTTGGACCAGCCGTGCGAATTCCGTTGGCAGCGTGTAGCCGACCGTGTCCGGCACGTTCAGGATCGACGCTCCCGCCTCAACCGCGGCGGTAAACACATCGCAAAGATAATCGACGTCGCTGCGCGTAGCGTCTTCGGCTGAGAACTCGACCTCGTCCGTATAGTTGCGCGCCAGCTTGACGGCCTGGCTGGTCATCTCGATCACTTCGGCGCGGCTCTTCTTGAGTTTGTACTCGAGATGGATGTCGGAGGTCGCCACAAAGGTATGAATCCGTGGATGGGCGGCCCCGCGCAAGGCAGTCGCAGCCTTCAGCACGTCCTGCTCTGAAGTGCGGCAAAGCGCGGCCACGGTCACGGTGCGACACTCGGCGGCTACTGCTTTGACGGCGGCGAAATCACCCTCGGAAGCGATTGGGAATCCGGCTTCGATAATGTCGACGCCCAGATTCTCGAGCTGTTTGGCCACTCGCACCTTCTCTTCCAGGTTCATTGAGCAGCCAGGGGATTGCTCGCCGTCGCGCAAAGTGGTGTCAAAGACTGCAATTTGGTTGACCATCAAGTGAGCTCCTTTGTATGGGGAAGGGTTTCATGGTAGGGGGCCAGGCCCGGAAAGTCAAAGTTATAATCTTTATGAGAAGATAATGAATTATGATACGATAACCGAAGGTTTTGAGGCGATAAGTTGCTCATAAAGAGTCGAGCGGGAGCGAGCGCGGGTCAGTACCGCCTGCGGTAGCGGGCGGGCCCCTTTATGAGCATAGATTTGAAACGGTAAGGGCCCGCCCGCTACCGCAGGCGGTACTGACAAGAGCGCTGCCGCAACTCCACTCTCTCTGGTAACAGAACGATGGACATCAATCAACTGGAAGTGTTGGTCGCCGTCGCGCAGGAGAAGAGCTTCTCACGCGCGGCGGAAAGTCTTCATCGCACTCAACCAGCAGTCAGCCAGGCGATTCGCCGGCTCGAGGCTGAACTGGGCGAGCCGCTTTTCGACCGCTCGTCGAAGGATGGCACGTTGACTGCGGCGGGTCGCGTGCTCTTTGACTTCGCCCAGCAAATGCTGAATCTGCGCAATCATGCCCACGCTGCCATGAAAGGCTTGAAGGATCTCGATCACGGCAAGCTAACGCTGAGCGCGAACGAATACACGGTGATGTACCTGCTGCCGCTGATTCCGCTTTTTCGCGCGCGCCATCCGCATATCAAGATCGAGGTGAAGCGCAGTCTGGCGAGCCGGATAGCCTCAGAGATACTTGGGCGTGAGACCGAGATCGGAATTGTTTCCTTTCGGCCCAACGACCCGACGGTGACGGCTGTGCCCGTGCTGATGGACGAGCTGGCGCTGATCGTGCCGCCCGATCATCATCTGGCTGATAAGAAAATCGTGTCCGTACGTGAGTTGGGGGCCGAGTCTTTTATTGCTCACAACGTCGCCTCGCCCTATCGCGAACGCGTGGTCAGGACTTTTGAAAAGTACCGCACGCCGCTGAACATCTCGCTGGAGATGCCGACGCTCGAAGCCATCAAACGATTTGTCGAACAGGGAATGGGCGTGGCGCTGGTGCCGCGGCTAACCGCGCAGGTCGAGATCGCTCGCGGCCAGGTTGCCGCCTTGACGGTCCGCGAGATGAAATTGGAGCGCCGGCTGCATCTGATCTATCGGAAGGGCGCGACACTTTCACACGCCGCGCGCGCGTTCCTGCGCATCGCCCGTGAGTTGCAAAAGAGAAGTGAGTGAGGACGTGTGGCCTGAAGCCCGCGAAGCGGGCGACAGCATAAAGCCTGGGGTGAAGCGAAGCGCAACCCCAGGATCGAGGTCGAGCAAAAAAGAAAAAGCCCGCGAAGTAGGCGGCAGCGGGTGACCCTAGCAATTAATCTGATGACCTGTGGGCCCGCGTTGCCAAACCGAGCAACAATGTCAGTGGGTCAAAGCCTAATTCTCGTAAGGGTATTCATATTTTAGCGATTTCAGAGTCCCTTTAAAGATCTCTTCACCATCAGGTATTCGCACGAGCCAGACGTAATTGCGCGATACCAGGGCCACGGCAGGCGTGACCCTGCTGCCCTCGCAATACTGCAACAGACTTGTCTCCTCACGAATCGTAAGGCGAGTGTAGGAAATAGAAAGGCCGCGCGTCGATTTAACCTGTATGGTTAGGCTTAGTCGACCTCTTCTTGCGATAAGGTCAAAAAATCCACGACTACCCGGAGTTCGGCCCCAAGCAAATCCTCGCCGCTCCAAGAATTCTGCGACCTGAAGTTCTTTTCTTCTCCCATATGAGTAATCGCTTGCCATGATCCTTCTCCAAAGACTTTGAGATTTGAAGTGACCTTACATTGTGAAGCAGTGTCATGTCTACAACAATCTTGCACGTAGGGAACAGACGTTTTATAGAAGAACGGCAGTCCGATAATAATCTACCAACGTGAACAGCGACGATTGATGCTGGTCCTATCAGTAATTTTATGGCCCCATGCTGTCGCCCGCTTCACGGGCTTATTTCATTTTGCTTCATCGGTTCCTGGGGTTCCGCTTCGCTTCACCCCAGGCTTTATGCTGTCGCCGCGCTTCGCGGGCTCGAAACGCAAACCTTCATTGTCTCAGTTCAACTACGGTGGATTCATTGTCTCAGCTCGACCACCGTTGCGCCCGCGCCGCCCTGATTAGGCGGAGCGGCGGCAAAGCGCGCCACGTGCGGATGGCCCCGCAGCAGTTCCGAGATGACGCGTCTTAAGGCGCCGGTGCCGTGGCCGTGAACGATGCGCACTTCACTTAAGCTATTGAGAAACGCTTCGTCGAGAAACTTGTCCACGGCATCAGTCGCTTCATCGGTGGTGCGGCCGATAACATTCAACTCGGAGCGCGCCGCTGCATCGGGCGTCTCTCGTTTGAACTCGGTTCCTCGCAGAGAACGCTGCAGCGCCGCTCGTCTTCCTTCGGCTTTTGCGACTTCAGTTTTCGCCGGCACCGCTTCCAGCAATTCCAGATTGACTAATTTTTCCCTTAGCCTGAGCGAGCCGACGCGCACTTCGGCCTCGTCGTCTTTCACTCGATCGACAATACCAATCGAACCAAATGTCCTCAGCCGCACGCGATCTCCCACACTGGGACCGCGGGCGTCCCGCCCGCCCTCGTTACGAACGGGAATATATTCAGGGCGCGCCTCTTCGCCAACGTCGGCTGACGCTGTTCCGCTCGCCTGGTCCAGCACCTTCCCATCACGCACCACCCGAACATTGCGCCCCTCCATCTCGCTCGCGTTCACAGCGACCGCTTCGCCGCGCGCGCCACTGGCCGCTCGTTTAGCGTCGCGCTTCAATTCAGCCGTGCGTTTCTGCGCTTCTCGTTCGATCTTCAAACGTTCGGCGCGATCTTCAATTTGCGACAGCAATTCCCGCGCATGCTTCTCGAACTCAGCGGTGGTTTGTTGCAGGACGCGTTCAAAAGCCGTTTGGCGAACTCGCTCGCGCCGCTCGGCTTCCTGATCAAGGGTCGCGAATTTTTCCGCGACTGCGACCCGTTCCTCTTCCAGTGCTTTGCGCAACGCCGTAGCTTCCTCGGTCTCGCGCTTGATGCGGCGCAGGTATTCAGTCGCGTTCCGCGAAGAGTCTTCCACCTGTTCGGCCGCGTTGCGGATGACCTGCGCCGGTATGCCAAAGCGCCGGGCGATGTCCAGACCCGAAGACGAGCCCGCCAGCCCGACAATCAGGCGATAAGTCGGTTGCAGGGTTCGCTCGTCGAATTCGACGCTCGAATTGAGCACGCCTTCCTCGTTTGCCGCGTACATCTTCAGCCCGCTGTAGTGCGTGGTGGCGATCAAATGTGCGCCGCACGCGCGTCGAAAGTGGTCCACCACGGCCACACCGAGCGCCGATCCTTCCTCCGGATCGGTGCCGGTGCCGACCTCATCCAACAGCACCAGCGCCGGCGCCGCGCAGAGGTCGATCATCCGGGCGATGTTGCCGATGTGCGACGTGAACGTGGAAAGGTTAGCAGCCAACGATTGATGATCGCCGATGTCCGCGAGCACCGAAGCATAGAACGGCACCCGAGCCTCGCGGGCGGGCACCGGCAGACCCGATAGGGCCATCAGCGCGAGCAGGCCCGCTGTCTTGAGCACGACTGTTTTGCCGCCGGCGTTGGCGCCGGAGATCACCATGGTGGTGTGTTCGCTGTCGAGCGCAAAAGAGACTGGCACCACCGAACCACCTGCGGTCCGCAGGTTCTCCTCGAGCAAGGGATGACGCGCTTCGACGAATTCGAGGGCAGCATAAGTAGCATCGACTTCAGTCTGTGATTTCTGCTTCGCTGACGATCGAGCTTCTGTCTGAGCTTGCGCGTCAGAATCACAGACTAGAGTCTGCGCTACATCTTTCTGTGCTACATCTATTTCCGGCACGACGCAGTTGAAGTTTTGCTGAAAGACCGCCTTGGCGCCGATGAAGTCAAGTTCCGCGACCGCCTGGGCGGCCATTTCCAGTCCCTGCCCTTGCGCGCGCAATTCATCCGACAAAGCGAACAGGATTTTGGCGATCTCCTGCTGTTCCATTTCCCGCAGTGATTGCAGTTCATTATTCGCGTCGATGGTTTCCATCGGCTCGACAAAAATAGTTGCCCCTGACGAAGAAAAGCCGTGCGCCACTCCCTGAATCCGAGTGCGATGATCTGAGCGCACCGGGATCACGAAACGATCGTTGCGCACCGTCACCAATTCATCCTGAATGGCTTCTTCGGATCGGCGCATCAGGTTTTCCAGCGAGCGAGTGATGTGCGAGCGCAAACGCGCCACCTCATGACGGAGGCGCGCCAGTTCCGGGCTGGCGCGATCGTCCAACTCGCCGCTCGGCAGAATCTTGTTTCTGATGCGCGCCACCAAACTGTGCAACTCGCGCGGTAACTCAGAGACGATATTCCACAGCGCCGTGGCGTTGTCACGCTCGGCAAAAATCGCCGCGCGCGCCGACATTGCGCCGTCGCACAAGCGGGCCAACTCCAGAATCGCCAAGGGCTCGAGCGCCGCTCCCTCGATCTGCAAACGCGCGAGTGATTCACTGGAATCCGCGAGCTCAGCGAAGGACCAAAACACGCCCTGGCGGCGCAAAGCAACACATTCAGACACGGACCGAAGCGCCTGCCGCAACTCAGCGAGATCGCGCAGTGGCTCTAGTGTCTCGATGCGCGCCTGGCCCATCGGTGTCTGTGCGCCGCGCTGAACCAGGGCCAACAGCGAGCCATATTCAAGTGTGGAAAATGCCTGATCGTTCATTTGCTATTCCCTCTGGAGCTCTCATGTTTTAGCACAAATGATCAGAGAATGGCTTGAGCGCAGCCTTAGTGCTGATGCAGTCTTTGCGTCCACCAACTACTTCCTGTTTGGATTTTCATTTTCACCGCGGCTTCAGCCCGGTGGACGGAGTTGCTCACCAAGTCGGAAACCGTTTCAACGGTTTAGAGCGCCTCGCAACCATATTTTAATGAGGAAAACCGTTGAAACGGTTCGATTGCCGGAACGTTGGCGGTCCACCGGGCTGAAGCCACGGTGTGAATGAGAGATCGAAAACGAGGCTGAATTTCTAAGGTGTGGCGATGCCAACCACCGGGCTCAGTCGAACTGCAGCGCCATCGCGATTCGTGCGGATCTTGACGCGGCGTTCTGAGGGCTGAGAGTTTGAGGCATAGGTGATCGTGTAGGCCGTTCGCAACTGCGCCACCACGTCGCCATAGGCACGTTGCAGATCTTCGAGACGATGGATCGGGTAGTAGACACCGCCGGAAACGTTGGCGAGTTTGCGGCCGTCTTCGTCAGCCCGGGTGGTCAAAGTAAGGTAACGCGTGCGCAGGGGATCGACCGTACCCTCCGGCCTCACCACGCTCGACTCAGGGATCAAACCCGAAGGCACGTACAGTGGGTAGATCAAAGCGCCCGATTCATTGGTCGCTTCCAACAGTGCCGGAATGGGAATGAACGATTGGTTATCGTCGCCGTCTGAGAGAATGACTACAGCCGTGCGATCGCCACGGAGTGGTTTCAGCGTCGTCGATAAGACGTAGCCCAGAGCGTCATACAGCGCAGTCGCTCCTCCGGCATCGATCTCTTCGAGTTTTTGTGAGAGCAAACTTCGATCGGTGCTGAAATTCGAAATGATTTGGATATCGTCCCGAAAGCTGATGATCGCGATCCGGTCCTGCGGACTTGACGTCTGCAGGAAATCGCGCGCGGCCTTGCGAATAAAGTCGATGCGTTCTTCGACGCTGCCGGACACATCGAGCAACAGGACCAGGTTGAAAGGTTCGTGCGCGGGAGCAATGCTGACGACTTTGCGCTCAATACCGTTCTCCCAGATCGTGAAGTCGGCGGGTTTCAAATCGCTGAGCGCCCGGCCATTGCGATCAGTTACCGTGGCATTGACGCGCATCAACTGTGGCGAGACGGCCGCGACCATCTGCACCGGCGGCGGCGCCTTCGTCAAGGTGGGTTGCCGCTCAAGAGGTGGGAGCGTCCTGGCATAGTCGCCAAACATCTTGGGAGAAACCTTACGAATCGCATCGACCAGGACCACGTCGCCGCTGCGGACAATCGCTTTTGCCGCTTCCGTCAACGGGCGTTCCTTGAGATCGCTGGGCACCATCTCGGGATCGATATTCAGGAGGATGACGCCGCGTTGGGTGCGAAAGTCGAGCCGCACCAGTTTCAGCGAAGCGGCAACTGCGGTGGGAGTTTCAGGACTCTCGCTCTGTTCACTGTCATGGTTGTTTTCACTGGGCTCCTCGTTCGCGGGCTTCGCAGGCTTTTTGTGCTTCGAAGGTTTAGGGACCTTCGCGCCCAGGGAACCGGCGAGCAGAAAATGGCCGCCCGCCTTCTCTTTGACCTTGGGCAGCTCGACATCGCTCATGTATCGCGGCCGGCTCGCTTCCCAAAGGAAACTGTACTTCACTGCATCCAGCGGCACATCGGCATGAATCGTCCCCGTGTTTGTCTGCACTTCGGCGAATTCGACGTTGCCGATGATGTCGACCGCTCCCGCCTCACTTGAAACTCTGATCCGCGACCGCGCCGGCACAAGCACTGTCAAATCGATGCGATCGGAGTCGCGATGTGGGTGCACATCAATTTGCACATTTCCACCCTTGACCGTCGTTTGCACCTCGTCTGAGGTCAACGGGGCGCCATGCGCGGTGGCCCCGACCGAAACCTTCTTATGTTTGTCAGAGGCGTTGACGCTGACGCGGCCGTTGCGGTTTGTGATTGTGACCAGGACCTTTTCGGGCGTGTTGAGTTCACCCAGAGTACTCTGGCCGTGGAAACAAACGGCCACGATCAGCATTAAAAACGGGGCGCAAAATGCGCGCAGACCGTTAGCGGTGGTCAGTCTGGAGAACATCGGGCACGATCTTGCCTGTGTGAGTGTTGGGGGTCAAGTGTCAGCATTGGCAGTCCGACAAACTTCAGTTTGTCGTCGATGTTCCCGACGCTCCTTGCAGGATAAGCCGGGTGGCTCACGAAACGACAAACTGAAGTTTGTCGGACAACGGACCATCAGCCGGCCGCTCCATGGTTGCTAATGAAGCGCAATCGGCTATCATAGCCGGACCCCCGAAGCCCGTGTGATGGAACCCTCTGTACCCGACTGAAAAAAGGGAGGCGGAATTGTCGCAAGCAGAACTAGCCAGGGCCGGCGAGGATCGATTGATAATTCACAATCTGGTGAAGCGCGATCCGCTTGCCGATTTTGCAGAAGATGTGCGCCGCGGACTCTCCTCGCAGCCTAAACAACTTTTCCCCAAGTATCTTTACGACGAACTGGGCTCGCAACTGTTCGAGGCGATTTGCCTGCTGCCCGAGTACTACCCGACTCGGGCTGAGCACGAAATTCTCACGCATTACGCGGACGAGATTGTTGGTCTGACCAGGCGGCCAAACACGCTGATCGAGATGGGCAGCGGCATGGCTTCGAAGACCAGACTGATCATCGAGGCGTTACTGCGCAGCCAGCCTGATTTGCTTTTCATTCCGGTGGACATCTCGGCTTCGGCGCTCGAGAGTAGTTCGCGAATCCTGCTTCAGTCCTATCCGCAGTTGTCGGTTGAAGCTTACGCGGCTGAGTACTTCAACGGCCTTGAAGAGCTGAGTCACACGCCGCGCGGGCGGACGCTGGCCCTGTTTCTGGGATCGAACATCAGCAACTTTGAACCGGTTGAGGCGCACGCCTTCCTGTGTGCGATGCGTGGGATGCTGCGCTTTGATGACGCGCTTTTGCTCGGCGCGGATTTGAAGAAGGATCCTCAGGTTTTGCAAGCCGCTTACAACGACGCGCACGGTGTGACGGCGGCCTTTAGCCGAAATATTCTGGCCCGGATCAATCGCGAGTTGGATGGCCATTTCGATCTGCGCACCTTCCGGCATCGCGCGCTCTTTAATGAAGAGCTGAGCCGCATCGAGATTCACCTCGAGAGTGATAGATCGCAAACCGTTAGCATCGATCGGATCGAGTTGCAGGTGCAGTTCGCCGCGGGCGAGTTGATTCACGCGGAAAATTCCTACAAATACGATCTGGGCAACATTTCTGATCTGGCGGCGCAGAGCGGATTCAAATGCGAGCGCACATGGTTGGACCAGCAAAAGCAATTCAGCAGTAACCTATTGCGCGCCGTGTAGTCTTGTCCGACAAACCTTCGGTTTGTCGTGTGTGTGGCCAGACGCGTTGCAGCGGTTTCGGTCGGCCACTGAGCGCATCTCTAACGGTCGGGTCCGATTTGCTGCTAAGTCCTTCCTTGCGTCACCTAACGACAAACTGAAGTTTGTCGGACAACAAGATGAGCGAGACGAATAACGCCCTCGTCGAATTCCGAGCCGTCAGCTACTCGGCGCCTGGCGCGCCCGTGCCCATCATCGCCGACCTCAATCTAACGGTGAATCGAGGCGAAACGCTTGTGCTCCTGGGCGAGTCAGGATGCGGCAAGACCACCACCCTGAAACT
>Ga0179594_10000205_pt1 | contig 16653 bp, 13 predicted proteins | sample CZOMad1_1_08_16f_FD_148625 | JGI IMG/M metagenome (GOLD analysis project Ga0179594, IMG submission 148625) | Vadose zone soil fungal communities from Angelo Coast Range Reserve, California, USA - CZOMad1_1_08_16fungal (Illumina Assembly) | ecosystem: Environmental > Terrestrial > Soil > Vadose...
CCCATAAAACACCGCTATGCTCCAACCCAGCAGCACAACCGACACAACGCACCACCCAACAAAGAGAAGCGAGGTAGGTAGCGGAACCAAAGGAATATTTAAGAAGGCGAAAAACGGAGGGTAGTAGTAATACCGGCCATGCGGACTGGGAATGAGGTAGATATCCTGCGCCTGCAACAACGAGCGAGCAGCAGTAACGAAGACTGCAGGATCACCATCCTGGCGTAAGATCTGCTGAACACAGGAAGCAACAACCGCAACGGCGATAACGGTCGCCGCGAGGACTCGATAGAGTGGCAGTCTTCGATCAAACTTTTCGCTTCCGCTGTGTTGGTTGATTGTGATTGGCGTCACCTATGCGATCGATGAAAGCAAAGTCTGGCAAGCTGCTGAAAGAGTGATTACGATCCACTAAATTACACGAAGCAGCACGAAGTCACACGAAAAAGGCCCAGCTTTCTTTAATGTTATTTCGTTCGTGTGGACTTCGTGGATCGTGATCTGAATACGCTCGACACCTCAGTAGCGTCCCAGATCCTTTCCCATGATCACGTTCCCGCCAAACCCGCCGCGGCGTATGCCGGCAACCAGGTCTTCATCAGTCGAACCAAAGCGAATGATGTGGGTCAGCAGCAACAGACCCGGCTTGATCCTTGAGGCCAGTGCGCCCAGTTCGACGTCCGAAGTGTGAAACTCACGCATGTATTGCGGCCAGTACTTCCCGCCTGGCCGGTCTTCGACAGCGAGATGCAGCGGTGAATAGACCTCGTGCACCAACACATCGACGCCGCGCGAGGCGCGCACCAGCGATTCGCTGGGGCGGGTGTCGCCGGAAACGACGATCGATCGATCCGGCGTGTCGATGCGGTAGGCGTAAGCCTGTTTCCAACTGCCATGCGGAACCGCAATCGCGGTCACGCGCACGCCGTCGCGATCATAAACCACGCCGCTCGTGATCTCATGAACAGCGACTCGGTAACCGCCGGCGACTTCACGTTCCAGACCTTGCGTGCGCACCTGAATGTCTTCTGAATAAGCGGCTATCAAAAGCTGCGTCATCCGGCGCAGTCCCTTTGGCCCATAGACCGGGAAGGGAGAGGTTCGTCGCATGATCCACGAGGTCAGGATCAAATCGGCATAGCCCAGCGTGTGGTCGCTGTGCAGGTGAGTGATGAACGTTGCCTCAGGCCCGGAGATTGGCAGGTGCGCAGCGTTCAACTGCCGCATCACACCACACCCGCGTCGAACAGGAAAACGCGCTTGCCCAACACGATTGCTGTTGCTGGTCCGGCTGCGTTTGGATCCGGATAAGGCGTGCCCGTGCCCAGCAAGATAACCTCGGTCTTCTGGGCCGGCGGGTTCGGGTTAGTTTCAGCGTTGCTGACGGTCGCCCAAAACCATCCGATCAAGCAAAACAACAACGCAGCCGCAGAAGGTCTCTGGATCTTCATGATTCCGTTGGTCCTCACTATCGGCTTACTGCATCGTTTCATCGGCCAGGCATCAATTTGGCTGGCTGCTGAAACGAGAAACGGTTCGATCAAGAGACATCCATACGATCCACGAAGCAACGCGAAATTGCACGAAATAGCACGAATAAGCACGTTTCTTTTTCGTGTAGTTTCGTGCTGCTTCGTGTCATTTCGTGGATCGTATCAGTTTTTCGGTCCACTAATCGCCGGTCGATCGCGCGCTGGCCCCGCTGATCAGGTGGCTTAGTGTTCCGAGCGCGATCAGGATCACACCCCAATGACTAAAAGGAGCGAGCAAGTCCCCACGAGTCGTGTCATAAACGAAAGCGGTAACCAACAGCACCGAGGCGATAATGACGAGCGTCGAGCCGAACCACTGAAGGATTCTTCGCCAACCGCGGGGCCGAGCAATCACATAAGCCGCCAACATGAAATTAAGTAACCCGGAAAACAAAATGAAAATGTGCCGCGTTCGATAAAGGAGCCGCAATCCATCGCGCATACCGACGAGATGGTGGAAATGGAAGTGCATGTAGGATCCGGTGAGAAGAAAAATGACGGCAAGTAATATTCCGAATATCAAGTGGAACAGTTTCATCTTCGAGTCTAGAGTCGCGAGTTGTGAGTCCCGAGTCGCGAGTTGTGAGTCGCGACTTGTGAGTCGCGAGTCGTGAGTCGCGAGTCTGCAGTCACGAGTCGCGAGTCCTAAGTATGGACCGCAGAGTCTTTTAGTCTCGAATGGGACGCTCTGACTCGGCACTCCAGACTCGCGACTCGCGACTCCCCTCCCTACTTGCGTCCGATCGCGAACAGGCTCTGCGACGAGCGCACGTACAGAACACCATCCGACAACGCCGGCGTCGCCATCAACAGCTCTCCCATTGAATTCGTGGCGATGGGCGAGAACTTTTCTCCCGCCGCAAGCACCAGCATTTCGCCGTCTTCGTTCGACAGATAGATTTTGCCGTCAGCGGCCACCGGTGAGGCGCTGAAGCCGCTGCCGACTGTCGGCAGGCGCTGCCGATAGACCTCCTCGCCGGTACCCAGCTTGTAGACATCAAACAGCCCGTTGTTACCCAACACGTAAAGCAGTCCTCGATAAACCAGTGGCGTCGGCATGTATGAGCCACGACCGGTGCGGCTCCAGACAACCTGCTCACTGGTGGTCTGGCCATCGGCCAAAGTGAGATCTCCGCGTGCGTTTGGTCGCACCACAAATATCGGCCGCTCAGGCCCGCGACCGCTCACCACGACAAAGACGCCGTCAGCAAAGATCGGAGTCGGGGCAGTAATCTTTGAGCTGCGTCCAATGCGCCATACCTCCTTCCCGGTGCGCGGGTCATAGCCGCGAATGAAGTTGGAAGCATTTGCCACCAGCACCGGGCCGGCATCAGTGTTCGCCACCGTCGGCGTGCCCCATGATGGCAGCTCTTCGCGTTCGGTCTTCCACACCGTCTTGCCGGTTTCGGCATCAAGGGCCAGCAGGAACGAATCGGTCTGTGTGTCGCACTGGAGAATCACCAGACCGTTCCAGATGATCGGCGAGCTGGCGGGCCCCCATTCGTATGTGGGGATGTCATACGCGCCCATATCGACGCGGCCAAGATCAAGCTTCCAAAGAAAGCGACCATCAAGATCGTATGCGTGCACGCCCTGCGAGCCGAACCAGGCAACCACGATGCGGCCGTCCGTCGCAGGAGTCGCATTGGCGTAGGTGGATTTGATGTGACGCTTGTCAACCGGCTCACCCTCATGGGCCGTGCGCTCCCAAAGGATCTTGCCGCTCAGTTTGTCGAGTGCATAAATCATCCAACGATGACGCGAGCGATCTTTTGAGGCATCGCCGTCGCCGTACAAACCGGGACGGAAAGATGCTTTGGGATCACTGCTGACCGCGCTGGTGAGAAAGATGCGATTTCCCCAGACGACCGGACTAGAGTGCGCGAGACCGGGAATCGGAGTGCGCCAGAGGAGGTTTTCGCCGGTCTTAACGTTCCATTGATCGGGAAGATTCTGGCCCTCAGCTATGCCCGACGCACCTGGTCCGCGAAACGAAGGCCAACTTCCCTTCTCCGAATCAGCACGAGACGAACCCGATTTTACTCTGCTGGTGCTGGTTGTTTTTCTCGGTCCAGCGTTTCCCTTGTCGCCCGTCGTCAGCGTCAAGTTGCGCAGGGGCTTCACCTTCACCTCGCTAGCCGGGGCCCAAATGCTGCGATCGAGAATCATCTGCCGCGTCCGGCACTCATCTGAGACCAGATCAAAGCTGACGCGCTTGCCATCCATCCGCAATTGGTAGCGGCCTGGCCCATCACAACCGCCGGGTCCACCCGACATCTTCAGCTCGATCTCGGCGCCGTTAAGTTTCCAACTGCCGCTCAAGGTGGGCCAACCCTGGCCCTGCAAAGTGAAAGTCCCGCCGGGATCGAACTGCGCGACAAACGCGCCGAAGGCAACCGGGTAGGTTGGGAGTTTCGCGCTCGCCTCTGGTGTGATCGGCTGCTGGGCGATCGGCTGTGGTGCGCTCGATTGTTGCGCAAAGCCTCGGGTCGCCAACCGGTCGGCGACGCTGGCGAGCAAAAGACCACACGCGAGCGCTAACGCTATTCTGAGCCTCATGCAAGTGATTCTGTTCATGTGCGACTCCCTTCACCAACGACTGTAGCTCGATGAGTACCCAGACACGCTTTCGCGTTTGCTTTGCTAGTGTACTGCGTCGTAAGTAACAATACCCGAAACGAGCTCGAAGCCTTCTAACCGAGCCGCGTTCACGCGGCTTTCCCGCAGGTTATTAGGCCAGCCCTTGTAGGGCTGGTAAAGCGGACCCGCGGAATTGAAGGGCGCTTCAGCGTCCTTCGACCCGATTGCTTTAGCAGTGCTAAAGCAGCCTGGGAAGCCCGTTTAAAACGGGCTACTTGTAGAGAAGCCGCTCCTACCCAGCCGTAAAACGGCTGGTCTAGTAGCCCTCCGGGAAAGCCGTCTGAACACGGCTAAAAACGGACGTTCGCGAATATTACCGCGGCGTCTCACGTCAGAGGTTCCTCTGCCAGAAATCCAACATCGTGCGGTAAAGGTGTGTCGTCGCCGCCCGGTCGGCAGTGTCGTGCTTTCGCATGGGATAGATCATCAGTTCAGACAACTTGCCTAACTTGATCAGGGCGTCGGCGAACGCTTGTGTGTTCTGCGAATGCACATTGTCATCGGTGGCATGGACCAGCAAACCGCCCGTGTAAATCGCCGGCGCGCCGCACCAGCGACATTCGCTCGTACCCGTTACAGAACCGGGAGCGGTAGCGACCGGATGCTAAAACTCGACGCTGGTCATTTCGCCTCAAGCTCGCGTCACTACCAGCATCAAAATGCACGTTGAACTGGCTATCAACGATCAGACCGTAATTGGTCGAACGCGTGATTGAATTCCTGCGAACGACGTTTCATTGGCTCCTCCAAGTCAGGCGCGTTTGCATGCTTGTCGCTGTGATAGATCTTTTGCAGTCGATCATCTCAAAACCGTTAGTCGAGCCGTCAGCAGATTCGGTTTGATCGTGAGATCCATGATCATGCACCTCAGAGGAACTCGGCATTAACGCTCACCGTCCTATTGACTGCATAAACTTCTTCAGCTTCTCGCCTTTGAATCGCGCCGCGCTCGCCTTCGTCAGCTTGGCTAACTCTTTGAATAACTTCTCGTCCACTGCTTTGAAGTTGAAGCACGACTTGCCTTGCATGTGTTTCATTAGTTCCGGCGGGAGGCCGTCCAGCAAGTCCGTAAACGCATAAACCGGCATCAAGTGAAAGCTGACGTAGGCCTTACCCATGCGCACGGCGCCAAAGAAGACTCGCTGCTTGTTCTTCATCACGTACGTCGTATCAAGATAGTAGCTCGTGCTCGTGTCATGGACCACGATCATCTTCGAGGCGTACGGCTCGAGGATCGCTTTTAGCTTCACAAAGACTTCGGCAAATTGTTCCTGGCTTTTCACAGGCTTACCTTTCGTCCGGCTGATGTTAGTTTTGGAAGCGGAGTCTATCACGAGGTTTGATTCGGGAGAGTAAGAAATTTCCAATCAACTCCAGCCGTGGAACTGGCGCATCACGCTTGGCTTGCGCCCCGGTTGGAAAACACAATTGTACTGTTTAGATAGGGCACTTGCGCCCCTCGCCGGGGACGGCGGACAAGTCCGCTATCTAAATGGTGATCCGTTATGACAGGCGGTGGTTGTCTGGCGACGCCGCTTCGTTCTATGCTCAGCGGCAAAACATCATGACTGAAGCAGCAGACGTAGTAATCATCGGCAGTGGCATCGTCGGCTCAAGCGTGGCCTATCACCTGGCTGAGCAGGGTTGCACCAATGTTCTGGTCGTCGAACGCGAGGCGCACCAGGGCAAGGGCTCAACCGGCAAAAGCATGGGCGGCGTGCGGGCGCAGTTTGCGACCAGCGTCAACATCCAGATGTCGAAGTATTCGATCGACTTCTTTTCGCGGTTTGATGAAGTGTTGGGCCATCCGGCTGACTACCGGCCGCATGGTTACGTCTTTTGCGCGACCAACGAACGGCACCTCGAGTACCTGAAGACAAATCGAGAAAAGCAATTGGCCCTTGGGGTGAAGAATGTCGAGTTGGTTTCGCGCGAGGATATCAGCCGCATGGTGCCGCAATTGCGAGTCGATGATGTGATCGGAGGCACCTATTGTTCGACCGACGGCTTTGTCGACCCGCACAGCGTGATGATGGGATTCATGCTGAAAGCACGCGAACGCGGCGTGAGGCTGTGGCTCGATACAACCGTGACCGGGATAGAAGTCGAGCCTGGCTCCGGCACGAATGGTCCTACTGGGACCGCGGGCGTCCCGCCCGCCGTTGATTTCCATCAAGGCCCTGGACCGCAGAATGCTGGTGAGACGCCCGCCGTTGCTTCGCATCAGGATGCTGGGGCACAGTCTGCGGGCAGGATGCCCGCGCTCCCGGCACGAATCTCCGGGGTGATGACTTCTCGTGGTTTCGTCTCGACGCGAATCGTCGTCAACGCCGCGGGCGCCTGGGCCGCTCAAGTTGCGCGCATGGCCGGCGCCGAACTCCCCGTCGAACCTTTGCGGCGTCAGCTCGTGCCTACCGAACCATTCGACCAATTGCCGAAACGCTTTCCGATGGTGATCGACATGTCGACCGGTTTTCACTTTCGCCGCGAAGGCAAAGGCATCCTGCTGGCCTGGAATGACCCGGCGGAGACCTCGGGTTTCAAGACCGAATTTGACGCTTCTTTTATTGAAAAGATTTTGACGCGCGCGGCCGACCGAGTCCCCTGCCTCGTCGATGCGGAGGTGAACCCACGCCGTGCCTGGGCCGGACTTTACGAGATGACGCCGGACCATCACGCGATCATCGGCCCCGCACCAAATGTGGAAGGGTTGTACTTTGTGAACGGCTTCAGCGGCCACGGCGTGATGCACTCACCGGCGTCAGGCCGCATCACCGCCGATCTCGTACTCCACGGTCGATCTGATCTAATCGATGCATCATTGCTGGGCGTCGAACGCTTTGCGAAGGGCGAGTTGCTGGAAGAAACGGCCATCCTCTAACGGACAACCCTTTCTCTTTCTAATGAGAATTGGCAGGAAGACGTTTCAGCAACAACCTCAGGACAAGTACGGCTTGCGACCAAGGGTCGTACAGGCTTTACCGCCGGGCAGCCGTTCTCAACGTCTTTCGCAATAAGATTTGCTCACGCGGTGGCTGATGCCGCAGGTAACTTCGTAGGAGAGTGTGCCGACAGTTTTGGCGATGTCTTCGGCGGGAACTAATAGCTCAGGGTAGTCTGCATCGGCGCCAAGTAAGGTGACGGCGTCGTTCAACTGAACCCCTGGGACATTGGTTACATCAACCAGTGTCAGGTCCATGGAAACTCGGCCAACAACTGAGGCGTAGACGCCGCGGATGATCACGCGGCCGCGGTTGGAAAGGCCGCGCATGTAACCGTCGTTATAGCCGATTGGGAGGGTTGCGACGAGAGTCTTGCGTGACGCTTCGTAGGTGCAGCCATAGCCGATGGTCTCGCCTGCTGGAACCCACTTGAGCATGGCGATCCGCGAGCGCAGCGACATTACCGGCTTGAATAGTTGAAGCTCATCAACGCCAGCCTCAGCCCCAGGCGACGGAGCGAGTACGTCGCGCCACAGACCGTAAAGAACACCGCCTGGCCGCACCATGTTTCCCCACGTGGAGGGGTGCGCGAAAATCGCCGCGGAGTTGGCAAGATGCCGGTAGGTTGGACTAAAGCCGAGATCGCGAAACGAACGTACCGCGTCCTCGAACCGTCGAATCTGACTCACGGTGAGCGGCTCGCAGGCGTGATCATCCGCTGCGGCCAGGTGCGTCATCAAACCATCGACACGAATGTTCCGGAATCGCTTGAGCGCATTCGCGAACTCGTTAACCTGATCAAAGCGCACTCCGAGACGGCCCATGCCCGTATCGACCTTCACGTGCACGTCTGCTACGACTCCCGCATCCTGAGCGGCTCGATCCAGCGCTTCGACTAAATCGAGGCGATAGACCATCGGGGTCAAATGATGTTGCAGGCAAGCTGCCTCCTGGCCTTCCCAGAATCCGCCGAGACAAAGTATCGGCTGTGCGATTCCCGATTGTCTCAACTCAATTGCTTCTTCGGGTGTAGCCACGCCAAACCAGGCCGCGCCTTCTCCGGCGAGCCGCCGCGCACACTGCACGGCGCCATGACCATACGCATCTGCTTTCACCATGGCCATCACTTTAATTTCTGCACCGACCTGCCGCCGCACGACGTGAAAGTTAGAAGCAAGCGCGTCGAGATCAATCTCAGCCCAGGTGGGACGCTTACCGGCGGTCTTAACTTCCTGGTCCTGATTCGTAGACATGATGTAAAAGGAGCCGCGTCCGGACGCGGCCTGCTCAGCATACGATGAAAGAATGGCGTCCGCCAAAGCGCCAATGAAATCGCTAGTGTCCTAATTTCCGTTTAGACGCGGACGTCGCCCGCCGGCGCCCGTAGAAGAAATCGAATCTGCTCTTACTTAAGATTGGGCCGGCCGTCGATGCCCGCCTCTAACAGGCTAGTGAAAAATTCTCTGATTCAACGAAGGACGCAAAATTTGCGGCGGCAACGACGCCGCTTTGGATCGACGTTATTTTCGAATACTTTCTGAGGTGCGATTCAATATCCAAAACGGCGTCGCTGCTGCCGCACTCCAAAAAAGTTGAATTTTTCAGCGGCCTGCTAAACGATGGAGATCGAATTGGGAAACTACCCAATGAAATCGTTGCGTTACAAAATTTTCCGCTACACTAGCGACGACAATGACTGAGACTCTCGACCATATGATCGGTTGCAACGGCGCGGGGTCTCCGTTGAGGCCCGCGTCGGATCTGACTCTTGACCTGGTGAATCGCCTTCTTGCCGTCGCTTTGCAAGGCCGTAGTGTAGTTGCGTTTGAACTCCTGTCAGGGGGCCTGATCAATACCAATTTCAAGATACACGTAGAGGCAATGAACGATCCTTTCGTGCTTCGCTTTTATGCTCGCGACCCCGACGCCTGTCAGAAGGAAATTGATCTCTATCAGTTGATCCAACGGACAGTGCCCGCACCTGAGGTAGTCTATGGCGATCCGGGCGGCCACGAAGGCGCTGGTCCATTCGTGCTGCTTCGTTACGTCGAGGGGATCCCTTTTCGCCAGTTGAGACAAACGCGCGATGCTGACGCCATTGCCCAGGCGGCGTGCGAAATCGGTAAGACACTCGCGGCGATCGGCAAGTATCAGTTTAGTGAGTCGGGTTGGTTCGGCCCGGGCCTCGCGATTGGCGGTGAGTTTATCGAAGGACCGGATTCAATCGCGCGCTTCTGCGATACATGCCTCGCCTCGCCGAACTTTCTGCGGCGCGTAGAGAGAGGCCTGGCCCGGCGCGTGCACGAGTTTGCCTGGAAATGGTCTCCACGACTGAGCTGGCTCGACGATGAACGGAGTCTGGTGCATAGCGACTTTGGCTCGCGCAACGTCCTTGTGCGACAGGTCAGCGAGAAGTGGCGCGTGGCGGCGGTCATCGACTGGGAGTTCGCCTTTTCCGGTTCGCCGCTGTTCGACGTGGGCAACTTCCTGCGTTACGAGCGCAAGCAGCGGCCACTGGTTGAGCCGCACTTTTCTCGCGGCTTCGTCGCCGGCGGAGGGACGCTGCGCGAAGATTGGAGAGCGCTCGCCCGCGTGATTGATCTCACGGCACTGTGCGAGCATTTCACCAGAGATCAGTTGCCTCCTGATGTCAAAAGCGAATTGCTCGAGCTGGTTCGAGCGACCATTGAAGATCGAGATCCAAGTTGAGAAAATCTCTGGTGCTGGTACCGTCTGGGAGAGAATGGTTCTGGCTCAGTTCATTTTCCACTCTCTCATTACACCGCGGCTTTAGCCCGGTGACCACGCAGCTTCTTGAAAAGTCTCTTAACCGTTTTAACGGTTTGCTGCTCTTTCATTGGCAGTTACGGACGTTCTGCTGATCGCTTGAGGGAGATCACCACAGAGGACACAGAGGAGAACCAACCGGAAATAGAAGATTGTGCATTCACGCGAATCAAGTCGTCATCAGTCACTTGAGCGTTGCGAGGTTTCGCCTGTGCTTTGTCCTCTGTGTTCCTCTGTGTCCGCTGTGGCGAATCCTGTGGTCAATCCCGCCTCACTGGCTCGAAAGCACACTTCATCGTAAAATCTTTATCGTAGCCAGCCGAGGGCGGCGAGAAGGTCAAAGAATAGATGGCACTAATGGACATAGTTACCTGGCCCAACCCGGTCCTCGATAGCCCGGGCGAGCACGTCACAGAGTTTGATGACGCGCTCAAAAAACTCGTCAACAACATGTTCGAGACTATGTACGCGGCACCCGGTGTGGGTCTGGCGGCGGTGCAGGTGGGCATTTCGAAACGGTTGTTTGTGATGGACTGCTCGGGCGGCAAGGACCCGGAACAACGCATTGTGATGATCAATCCGGAGATTCTCAGCGTCGAAGGCGCACAAAATGGGGAGGAGGGTTGTCTTTCTTTTCCCGGCATCTTTACTCCGGTTGAGCGCAGCCTGCGAGCCGTGGTGCGCGCCCAGGACGTTAATGGCGAAGAGTTTGAAGTTGACGGTTTGGAACTGACGGCGCGTTGCATGCTTCATGAAACGGACCACTGCGACGGGATCGTCTTCCTCGACAAAATGAGCCCGCTCAAGCGCGAACTGGTAAAACGCAAGATTAGAAAGCTGCAAAAGACCGGCAAGTGGGTGTGAGAAAGCAGAAGGCAGTAGGCAGAAAGCAGTAGGCAGAAGACTCGGCCTGGAGACGCGGCCTGCGTCTTTTGCGTCCGGCAGATCAACCCTTTTCGAGCTACCTTGAACAAACTGCCTACCGCTTACTGCCTGCTGCCGTCTGCCTTCTGCCCACTAACTACCGACCAACTCGTGCTAGTATTTCCAAAAATCAAAACTGGAGTCGCAAATGTCCACAGAATTTCGCAATGAACCGCTGACTGACTTTGCTAACGAAGAGAACGCCGCCGCCATGCGCGCCGCTATCGCGAGAGTCCAGGGCGAGTTGGGTCGTGATTACCCGCTCGTGATTGGCGGCGAGCGCGTCACCACCGGAGACACACTCAACAGCATTAATCCCGCGAATCGCACACAAGTCGTCGGCAGCTTTCACAAAGCGACGAAGGAGCTGGCGAATCGCGCGGTCGAAACTGCGTACGCTACTTTCAAGACCTGGAGCGAGACCCCCGCCGCCCAGCGCGCGGAAATTCTGTTTCGTGTCGCTGCGCTCTTGCGCGAACGCAAACACGAGTTCTCTGCCCTGATGATTCACGAAGTCAGCAAGAGTTGGCCGGAAGCTGACGGCGACACTGCCGAGGCAATCGACTTCCTGGAATTCTACGCCAGGGAAACTCTTCGCTACGCCGTTCCGCAGCCGCTAACAAAGATTGATGGTGAAGAAAACAGTCTCGATTACATCCCGCTCGGCGTTTGCGTTGTGATTCCGCCCTGGAACTTCCCGCTCGCGATTATGGCCGGCATGACCGCGGCCGCCATCGTCACCGGCAACACAGTAGTCTTAAAACCTTCGTCAGACGCGCCGACGATTGCCTTCAAGTTTTTTGAATTGTTGGAAGAGGTGGGACTGCCCGCGGGCGTGGTGAATTTCCTGACCGGCTCAGGCGCGGAAGTGGGCGATGTGATCGTCGATCATCCGAAGACGCGGCTGATCGCTTTCACCGGCTCGAAGGAAATCGGACTGCGGATCAACGAGCGCGCCGCGAAAGTGCAAGAGGGCCAAGTCTGGATCAAGCGGGTGATCGCGGAAATGGGCGGCAAAGATGCGATTGTGGTGGCCGATGATGCCAATCTGGACGACGCTGCCACGGGCATCGTGCAATCTGCCTTTGGTTTTCAGGGCGAAAAGTGCTCGGCCTGTTCGCGAGCGATCATCGACGCAAAGGTCTATGACTCCATACTGAACAAGATTGTCGAGCGTACGGCCGCAATCAAAATGGGCCAGCCAACTGATTCAGCCACTACGATGAGCGCAGTCATCAACGATCAGGCCTTCAAGACCATCAACAGCTACATTGAAAAAGGCAAAGCCGAGGGTGGTCGTCTGCTAACCGGCGGCGGTTCCGACGGCGAACAGGGTTTCTTTATCGAACCGACTGTCATCGCCGACGTCAAACCGGGTGCGACTATCGAGCAGGAAGAGATTTTTGGACCAGTGCTGGCGGTGATCAAAGCGAACGACTACGACGATGCCCTGCGCATAGCGAATGACACAGAGTTTGGCCTGACCGGCGCCGTCTACAGCACCGATGAAGCAAAGCTGGCCCAGGCGCGCCGCGAGTTTCATGTGGGCAACCTCTATTTCAATCGCAAGTGCACCGGCGCCTTTGTCGGCGTGCACCCGTTTGGCGGTTTCAATATGTCCGGCACCGACTCAAAGGCCGGGGGCCGCGATTACCTCTTGCTGTTCATGCAGGCTAAGCTCTCGTCGGCGAAAATCGGGGCCACGGTTAGCAGTAAGGCAGACGGAACCAGCGCCTGAGATTCACCACGCATTTGTTTCGTTTAGAGGCGGGCGTTGCCCGCCGGTTCAATCTGGAAACCAGCGAACCAGATCATTACCACATTGAACCGGAGGGCAACGCCCGCCTCTAACAGGCTGCTGAAAAACGAAGTGTATAGATCAAAGAATCCCGCGCGATCCACGAAGTCACACGAACGAACACGAAATAACACTAAGAAAACCGCGCCGTTTTCGTGTGACTTCGTGCTGCTTCGTGTAATTTTCGTGGATCGTAATCACTTTTTCAGCAGCCTGCTAAACGATTCGAAGACGCTGAGCTAAAGTTCTGGGCCCATACCCGGCTGAGATTGTCTGTGCCCTGCACCGAAATTACAGACTAAGGTCTATGCTACTCAGAAATCACAGACTAAAGTCTATGCTACTCAGATTGGCCGCTCTGGACGCTTCGCTATGCGCATAGTCTTCATGGGAACACCCGCGGCCGCAGTGCCGGCGTTGCGCCAGTGTCTGGAGGACGGACATGTAGTGGCGGCGGTTTGGACGCAACCTGATCGACCATCCGGACGCGGCAACAAAGTCACCTCATCTCCAGTTAAAGAGTTTGCCCTGGCTCGAGGCCTGACAGTTCATCAACCTGCGAAAATCAAGACGCCCGAAACGAAGGCTTTGTTTGCTTCGCACGAGGCTGACGTGGCCGTCGTTGTGGCTTACGGACGAATTCTCCCCACAGAGTTTCTGCGTGCGCCTCGTCGTGGCTGCCTGAACGTTCATTTCTCGTTGCTGCCGCTTTATCGCGGCGCCGCGCCGGTTAACTGGGCCATCGTTCATGGAGAGCAGAAGACCGGCGTTACGACTATGTTCATTGAGGAAAAGTTGGATGCAGGCCCGATTCTTTTGCAGCGAGAGACGGAAATCGGCGAACGTGAGACGGCGCCTGAACTGATGGCCCGGCTCGCGCCGTTGGGAGCCGAGTTACTCGGGGAAACGCTGGCCCAACTCGATACTCTTACGCCGCGGCCGCAGTACGATCGCGATGCTACTTTCGCACCGATACTGAATCGAGAGCATGGGCTGATTGATTGGTCCGAGTCGGCCTTCACTATCGATCGTTGTGCCCGCGGCTTTCAACCGTGGCCTGGCGCATACACGCATTTTCGCTTGCAGCGTCTGATCGTCTGGCGCGCCGAGCCTGAAGCGAGTGAGCGTGCCAAATCTTTGGCCGGCGCGATCGTCACTGCCCACGGTGATGAATTGATCGCAAATTGCGGCGAGCATACGCAGTTGCGATTGCTTGAAGTTCAGCCTGAAGGAAAGCGCCGTATGAGCGCCCGCGACTTCTTGAACGGGTCTCATTTGCAGATTGACGAGAGGCTCGGTTGAAGCGTTCTCTAATTCACACCGTGGCTTTAGCCCGGTGTTGAGGAGTACGCGACTGACGTTTCTTAACCGTTCCTAACGGTTTGGTTTTTGCTGAATCAGCCGTTCCAACGGATCGAACAGATCAGTACCCGCTGCGGTAGCGGCGGGGTGATGTCGTTGAGAGCCACCCTAACCGCAGGTGGTCCTGGCCTGTCGAGCCATCAGACGCCGAGCAATGGCTGAACTAAAAAACCCCAACACTATCGCAGCCTCGCCCGCGCGTTTGCTCGCCTTTGAAGTTCTGCGGCGCGTGGAAGAAAGCTCCGCGTTCGCTTCAGTTCTGCTGGCTGCGCGAGAAGAAGAGCTCAAGCCAAACGATCGAGGACTCTGTCACGAACTGGTGATGGGAGTACTGCGCCGCCGTTTGTGGCTGGATCGATTGATTGCCTACTATGCCAAAAGAGAGCCTGAGCGTCTGGATCTCGCCGTGCGGATCGCGCTGCGGCTCGGCCTCTATCAACTGCGCTGCTTATCGCGCATACCCGCCTCAGCAGCAGTTAATGAATCGGTCAAGCTGGTGCGCGCCGCCCGCATTCGTTCCGCGGACGGGCTGGTCAACGCTGTCCTGAGACGAGCGACTCGCGAGCCCAACTTCGACCCGGTTTCAGCGGTGGACGATCCACTTGAACGGCTGGCGATCGAGACTTCCCATCCGCTGTGGTTGATCGAACGCTGGGCCCAATCTTTTGGCGACGAGTGCGCTGCCTTTGCCCGAGCAAACAATCTCACACCAACGCTTGCTTTCCGAGTCGTTAAGAACCGCGCGTCTGAAGTGGAAGTGATTCAGGCGATCCGGGCCGACGGGGCAATCGTCTCGCCGTCACAGTTGACGCCCGCCGCGTGGCGTGCTGAGGGTGCAATCAACATCGTTCGCCGCCTGGCGGTTGAAGGCGTTGTCTATCTGCAGGACGAAGCGTCGCAGCTTGTGGCGAATGTACTCGAGCCCCGGGCAGGCGAGCGCATCCTGGATGCCTGCGCGGCGCCGGGAGGCAAATCAACCCACCTCGCCGATTTGACCAACGACCAGGCATTCATCGTGAGCGGCGATTTTCATTTGCACCGTCTACGCACACTCAACAGGCTGGCGGATACGCAACGGTTCCACTCGATTCACGCTGTAAATGTGGACAGTGGCAGCGAACTCCCCTTCGCCGAAGACTGTTTCGATCGGGTGCTTGTCGACGCTCCTTGCAGCGGAACGGGCACTTTGCAGCACAACCCGGAAATCCGCTGGCGCATCTCACCCGCTGATATCGAGGACTTGTCGGCCCGACAGCTTCGCATTGTCTTATGCGCAGCCCGTAGTTTGAAAAAAGGGGGACGACTGGTTTATTCCACCTGCTCAGTTGAACCGGAAGAAAACGAAGAGGTTGTCAGAAGCTTTCTGAGCCAGACAAGCGAGTTCAAGTCAATCGCTTTGCCTGTGAAACCGACACTGGTTTGCGGCCCGGGCATGGCGCGGATCTGGCCCCACAGACACGAGGCAAATGGTTTTTTTATCGCGGGCTTTGAACGTCTGCGCTAGATCTTGATTGCTTGCGACGAGGTAGGGCCGATGTTAGACTGCGCAGCTTGAATTCGACCGCGGTTACACGAGTGCAAGGCCTAACTAAAGAGTGAGCATAGCAACCCAAACGCTGTCAGCGGCAAAAGCAGTAGTGATCGTGTTAGCGGTTGGCGCTACCGTCGTTCTGGGTTTCGCGTTCGCCGTCTATTTGTCTTTGCGGAGTTCTGAAGTCAAAGTCCCGGACGTTGTCGGCAAAGATCGGTTTGTCGCTGAAAACGAACTGACGGGCGCGGGTTTGAATTTTCGCGTCCGCGCTGTGCGACCGAGCAACCAGGTAAAGGCCGATAGCATTATCTTTCAATTACCGCGCGCCGGAGAGGTTGTCAAAGCCGGACAAACTGTTGCCGTCGATGTCAGTCGCACCGCGAAAGAGGGTGAAGCCTCGGAAACTATCAGTGATAGCAACACGAACACAAACGCGAACACGCCGAGTGAAAATCGCAATGCTAACCAGCCGGCCGAAAGTCTGAACGAGAACAAGCCGAAACGAAATCGCAACGCGAACAGCAACGCGAACGCGAATGCCAACGGAAATACGAGTGCTGTCAACCGCAATGCAAACGCAAATCGACCCAAGCCAAACGCTAATGCAAACAATGGCAACGCGAATACGACAGGCAATGACAACCGGCGGACAAATAACAATCGGACCAGTGAGTCAAACAGTCAAAACTCCAATCGAGCCAATCGTAACGCGAACCGAACGCCGCCGGCACAGCCCACGCCACCGCCCAAATAGCTTTAGCGTGTTGGCTGTTTGAAGACGCCGCCTTAGACTCAATGGCAGATTCCAGAACCATCGATATCGCCCCTTCCATTCTCTCGGCCGATTTTGCGCGGTTGGCCGAAGAGATTAAGGCGGTTGAAAACGGCGGGGCGACCCTGCTGCATGTAGACGTGATGGATGGACACTTCGTCCCTAACATCACGATTGGTTTGCCCGTGGTGAAATCACTGGCCAAGGCGACAAGACTACCGCTCGACACGCATCTGATGATCAGCCAACCGGGCCTCTATGCCGAACAGTTTGTCCAGGCTGGCGCGCAAATGGTCTCGGTGCACGTCGAGGCGGACGCGCATCTGCACCGGACGGTGAGTTCGATCAAGGCAGCGGGCGCAAAG
>Ga0179594_10000206_pt1 | contig 16536 bp, 10 predicted proteins | sample CZOMad1_1_08_16f_FD_148625 | JGI IMG/M metagenome (GOLD analysis project Ga0179594, IMG submission 148625) | Vadose zone soil fungal communities from Angelo Coast Range Reserve, California, USA - CZOMad1_1_08_16fungal (Illumina Assembly) | ecosystem: Environmental > Terrestrial > Soil > Vadose...
GCTGAGATGGTTCGGTTCGAATTCTGGTTCTATAAATATTTCGTCCCTCTGGGAGTGAAAGCAGGCGCCCAGATTGACGGATTCATTTTTAAGCGAACTTTAGAAACACCACACTACTTGGGGCGCACATCCCCGTGTCGCTCTTTCATCGAGTCTCCGTGTCAGTGCTCCTGTTTCATCCTTCATCCTTCCGCCTTCATCCTTGCTCTTTGCGGGATGGTGTAATTGGCAACACGCTGCGCTTTGAACGCAGAGATTGAAGGTTCGACTCCTTCTTCCGCAGCCACTTTCTATTCACAACTACGCGACTTGCTTGAGCCCGATTCATCGGGCTTTCCCGAGGGTTATTAGACCAGCCATTTTACGGCTGGTTCAGTTGTGCCCCGCAGGGTTGAGGCCGTTTCAACGGCCTTCCGCGATTCGGCTTTAGCCAATTCATCTAGGCTGAAGCCGCTAATGAAAGCACGCTGAAGCCGCTAATGAAAGCACGCTGAAGCGCGCTAACAAAAACTAATCGCCATGCAAACCAGCCGTAAAACGGCTGGCCTGGATTACTTGTCTGCCGGATCTCGTCGCAGATGAGTCAAGTTTTCAATCACCCCAGTTGCGTGTTGGAGCCTAACCGCAAAGCGGTTGCGTCCCCCAGCCCAGAGTTGCCGCCTCGGCTACTCTGGGTTAAGCGAATGAATTGATTCCAACCGCAAAGCGGTTGCGACGATTTGAAATAGCCCAGCAGATGACTGAACCGCGTTGCGGTTGAACAACCATATTGCACTCGTGGTTCCCAGGGTAGCCGAAGCGGCAACCCTGGGCTGGAGGACGCAACCGCTTTGCGGTTAGATTCCCGCGAGGTTTTCATCCTCACGGTCTGAGGCAGCGCCTCGCTAGTAACCTGCGGAAAGCCGCATGAATGCGGCTGGGCCGCCCGATCAAGTTCGATTGGCCACTCTATCCGCGGACCGATTAACCCGTGCGATCGGCTGCTCATCAAACCTGGCTTGCAGATTCGCGCTTATCCGCGCTTATCCGCGGCTTAACTTCCGCGCTTCGCTTCGCAAATAGGTACTTCGATTCTCACTAGCAGGAGACTCGATCTGCATATGCAGGAGGTAACGACAAATGGCAAATAAGACTCTATTCAAGTCGCTAATGGGCAAGCTGCTTCCGGCAACTGACGCGCTCAACGAACATCGCGCGCCGGCTTACAACTTGTCGCCTAAGGCGCAATTGGCACAGTACGCTGCGACCGGCTGCCTGAGCACCACTTTCTACGCGAGTGCCGACGAGCAACTGGCCAATGTGCTCGAACTGTGCGCCGAGATCGATGCCGAGTTCATCGCTCAGACAGCCGTGTTTTGTCGTGAGCGCGGTTACATGAAGGACATGCCGGCGCTGCTTTGCGCGGTGCTGTCGGTCAAGGATCGGGCTTTGCTCGCGCGCGTATTTCCGCGTGTGATCGATAACGCGAAGATGCTGCGCAACTTTGTGCAGATCATGCGTTCGGGTGTCGTCGGTCGTAAGTCGCTCGGTACCGCGCCAAAGCGTTTGGTGCGCGAATGGTTTGATGCTCGCGATCCCGCTGCGCTGTTCAAGGCAAGCGTGGGCCAGGATCCGTCGCTCCGGGACATCGTAAAGATGGTCCACCCAAAGCCCCGGGACGCTGAACGTGAAGCACTGTTTGGCTACTTCATCGGTCGCAATTACGCGGCTGATGCGCTGCCGGAAGTGGTGCGAAACTTCGAAGCGTTCAAGCGAGGTGAACAAAGCGAGTCGAGTGAGATTCCTGATGTTCCCTTCCAGATGCTGACCGCGCTGGAATTGGGCACAGCGGAATGGACCGCGATCGCGCGTCGTGCGCCCTGGCAGATGACGCGGATGAACCTGAACACGTTTGCACGTCACGGCGTGTTCAACCAGCCGGGGCTGCCGGAACTGATCGCCGAGCGTCTGCGTGATCCGGCAAAGATCGCCCGCGTCCGCGTGTTTCCTTACCAGTTGATGGTGGCTTACACAGTGGCTGCGGCGAATGCGGCGATTCCACGAATCGTTTGTGATGCGTTGCAGGATGCGATGGAGATCGCTACGGCAAATGTTCCCGCGTTTCCGGGCAAGGTTTATGTATTCCCGGACATCTCGGGTTCGATGCATTCGCCGGTGACGGGCCACCGTCGGGGCGCAACCACCGCGGTTCGGTGCGTCGACATCGCGGCTCTGGTGGCGGCAACGGTGCTCAGAAAGAACCCGGATTCGGAAGTCATCCCGTTTGAATCGAAGGCGGTCGAGGTACGACTGAACCCTCGCGACAGCGTGATGACAAACGCCGAAAAGTTGTCGAAGCTGCCCTGCGGCGGCACCAACTGCAGCGCGCCGCTGGAATTTCTAAACCAGCGTGGCGCTAAGGGCGACGTGGTGATCTACGTCTCGGATTACGAATCGTGGATCGACACACCGTTCTATGGTCGTTTTGGCGGCAGCACGACGCAGACGATGAAGGAATGGGCTCGCTTTCGCCAGCGCAACAAGGAGGCGCGAATGGTCTGTATCGACATTCAGCCATACCCGACGGTGCAGGCAAAGGAGAGCGCGGACATTCTAAACATCGGCGGCTTCTCGGATCGGGTCTTTGACGTGATCACGGAGTTCGCGGCCGGACGTTTGAACGCCGATCACTGGATCGGCGTAATTAAGGAGGTGATCCTGTAGGGAAAGAGTCGCGAGTCGCGAGTCGGGAGTCTGGAGTCAAAAGCTTTCTAGCTCCGGTTTTTCGGACTCGCGACTGCAGACTCGCGACTCCCGACTCTTTTTGGCGAATGCCGGTTGAGAGTACATGGTAAGCGAAAGCGGAGGGTTCGAATCCCTGCCTGCCTGATTAATCATCAGGCGGGATCTCTCGCCACTCTTGTCGCCATTTAAGAACAGTCAAGAGTCGCGAGTCACGAGTCGGGAGTCAATGCAAGTTACCCGGACTCGAAACTCTCGACTCCAGACTCGCGACTCATTAAAGCGACGAATGCAGATGGAACTACATGCCTTCCAAGCACGAGGTCCCGGGTTCGAATCCCGGTGGCTCCAATAAATTCTGGGGCTATAGCTCAGTGGTAGAGCGCGAGGTTTCATCGATCCCTTGTCGTCGCTAAAAGCCGTAAGAGAAAGTCGGGAGTCTGGAGTCGTGAGTCTGGAGTCAAAGCAAATACGCGGACTCGCGACTCCAGACTCGCGACTCATTTACCGGGGGATCGCGGAGATCGAGTCCGTCGTCCATGGTTTTCAATGGTGCACGTTGCCGCGCGAGCGTTGGACACACGGGGCGCATTTGACCGTTGCGCTCTGGTACCACTTGCGTTTGCCCTGGCCTGACGCCGAGAAACTAATCCGCCTCGGTATCCAACGCCTTAACTCTTCGCACGGCATCGTCACCACACCGATGGGTGGCTATCATGAGACGATGACTCTGTTCTGGATTCGCATGGTGCGCGACTATCTGGAAGACGTGCAGGCTAAGAAGCTTCCGGTGCTGACTCTTTTCAACGAAGTGATCGAGCGTTACGGGCGCAAGGATTTGCCGCTTGAGTACTACAGCCGCGCACGTTTGATGTCTGCTGAGGCACGCGCCAATTGGGTCGACCCGGATCTGAAGCCACTGAACTGAACAGGACGCTTTCAAGGAACAGTTCCTTACAATGAATCAGTCAATCCGGTCGCCTTGTCTTCAGTCCCGGAGGGGCGAAATATTTATAGAACCAGCGTTCGAACAGAACCATCTTAGCTCCGGAGGAGCGGAATATGCCTTTCTCGAAACAATTTATTTCGCTCCTCCGGAGCTTCAGAATTCTTCAGGATGGCGGTTCTATGAATATTTCGTCCCTCCGGGACTGGGCTGATTTTTTTCGATCTTTAGAAGCACGACACTAGCTTCAGTTTCATGAAGAGTTCTCAAATTTCATGAAGAGTTCTCAAGCTCCTTTATGAGCATGAACCACAGCCCCGGTTTCTACGTTAACACTGTCTGCAAAGCGGAAATATAGTTCATCGTATTTGGCCGTGACTGTTTCAGAGGCTATTCTCAGCAAGAGGGAATAAACCGCTGAGTCGTTCACGTTCCTGGGCGTATCGAGTGGTTGATGCCGCTCGCAGAAGGTACGATGACCATCGCTGTCCGACAAACTTCAGTTTGTCGTTGACGCAGCTAAAGAGCCTGTTTGCAAACGGAGCGACAAACTGAAGTTTGTCGGACAATACAAACTGAAGTTTTGTCGGACAATAGATGCCAACTGTTATCGAAACTGTTAGTCGTGAACGGATCAGTGAAATCGAGCCGATCATCAGGCCGTTTGTGCGGCGCACACCGGTGATTGATCTCGACCCGCGGGACTTCGCGCTTGAGGCTGATCGTCTGACGCTCAAACTCGAACTATTTCAACACTCGGGTTCCTTCAAAGTACGCGGCGCTTTCACCAATCTGCTGACCCGCGAGATACCGTCCGCTGGTGTAGTGGCCGCGTCTGGCGGCAATCATGGCGCCGCCGTCGCTTACGCCGCGATGAAACTCGGCATCCCCGCTAAGATCTTCGTACCGACTATCTGTTCACCGGCAAAGCTGCGGCGCATACGCGAGTACGGCGCCGACCTGGTCGTCACCGGCGATCTGTATGCGGATGCATTAGCAGCGGCTGAATCATGGATTTTGCAGTCGGGTGCGTTGCCGGTACACGCTTTTGATCAGATCGAGACGCTGTTGGGCCAGGGAACAGTGGGTAAGGAAATCGAGGAGCAAGCGCCCGACCTGGACACCCTGCTGGTTCCTGTTGGTGGTGGTGGTTTGATCGGTGGCATTGCTGCCTGGTTTGCGGGCAGGGTTCGCGTGATTGCCGTCGAGCCGGAACTGGCGCCGACGCTCAGCAAAGCGATCGCCGCCGGTCGACCAGTTGATGCTGACGCAGGAGGTTATGCAGCCGACTCGCTGGCGCCTCGGCGAGTTGGAGAGTTGATGTTTCCGTTGGCCCAGCGCTACATCAAAAGCACAGTGCTGGTGACCGATGACGCAATTCGCAACGCCCAGGACAGGCTTTGGCAGATGCTCCGGCTGGTTGCCGAACCGGGCGGCGCAGCGGCGGTTTCCGCGTTGTTGTCTGGCCGGTATCAACCGGTGGTAGGGGAGCGCGTCGGCGTAGTCGTAAGCGGCGGCAATACGGTCGCGGTTGATTTTAATCGGTAATGGAAAGCTGATCGGTGCAGTAGCCAGACCAGTGTCCGACAAACTTCAGTTTGTCGTTGACTCAGCCAGGAAGCTTGTTTGCACACAGCACGACAAACTGAAGTTTGTCGGACACCGGTCGGGCTGCTGCACCGGACTGCTATTTCTACGGCTAAGGGGATTGAGATAACGAAGTGGAACACAACATCACCGATCTGCTAAAGCGAACTTGTGAGCTCACCTGTGAATACCTGGATGGCGTCGGCGCCAGGCCAGTCGCCGGTCGCGTTGATTTCCAGACCTTGCTGGCCCAGATGCGCGATGCGCGTCGCGGTATCAAACTGGTCGACGACTGAGAAAGATATTGAAATGTCCGCAGCCGCGATTCTGAGATGCGCGCAGGCTGTGGCTGATGAGGTTTGATCGCGTCACTATGCTGCGAGTCCTAAGGAGCATTAGGTGTCGTTGCGGCTTTGCCGCCCTACAGTGCGGTAAGGCTGTGCCTTACCGACCGCGCAGCATTTCCACCGCGGCTGCGCCGCCTGATGTGCGGAAGGTCTATGACCTTCCAAAAGTATTTCTATAGATTCTGGGCTGCGCCCCAAATTTCGGGGCATAGCCCCTGCCTTAAGAAGAACCTTCCGGAAGGTCACAGACCTTCCGCACATCAGGCGGCACAGCCGCGAAAACCATAGTGAATTGCTCGGTGAGGCGGAGCCTTACCGAACTGCGGAGTGGCAGACCTACAACGCGAGAGGTTCAATTATGCTAATCAGCGAATACCCAAGGGAAGACATGGACACCATGACCCCGCCGACTTTCAATGACATCGTTGCCGCTCGAGATTTTGTCGGGCAGTACCTCAACAAAACGCCGCTTGTCTCGATCCCAAAACTCTCTAAACTCTTCGGCTTTGATTACTACGCCAAGTGCGAGAATCTGCAGCCGGTGGGCGCGTTCAAGGTGCGTGGTGGGGTGAACCTGGTTGGTACGGCGAGCGCCGAAGAGAGGAGCCGGGGAATGGTTTCGGCCAGCACAGGTAATCACGGCCAGTCGATCGCCTATGCGGGCCGCCTGTTTGGTGTGCGCGTGATCATTTACGCGCCGGCCGAGAAGGTGAACGAATCAAAGATGCAGGCCATCCGTGATCTGGGCGCCGAAGTCCGTCTATATGGACGCGACTTTGACGAGGCCCGCGAAGCAGCCGAAGCGGCGTCGCGCGCTGATGGCTATCGTTACGTCCATTCAGCGAATGAGCCCAAACTGATCGCCGGAGTTGGCGCCATCGGCCTGGAGATCTTCGAGGACCTGTCGGACGTCGATGTGATCATTGCGCCGATCGGCGGCGGCAGTTGTGCCTCTGGCAACTGCATCGTGGCGCAGCGACTGAACCCAAAAGTGCGGGTGATTGGAGTGCAGTCTGAAAGCGCGCCCGCGGTCTGGCATGCCTGGAAAGAGCGTAGTCTGAAACCACATCCGCGTATGGAGACTGAGCACGAGGGTTTGGCAACACGAGTGCCGTTCGAATTAACCAACACGATTCTGTGGGAGCTGCTCGATGATTTTGTTTTGTTGAGCGACGAAGAGATCAACGAAGGGATTCGTCTGCTCGCTGAGCATGGCAAGCAGGTCGCGGAAGGCGCCGGCGCCGCGTCGCTCGCAGCCGCAATCAAGTTGCGCGACAAGTTACAGGGCAAGAAGGTCGTTGGTGTTTTGACCGGCGGAAATATTACGACGGAGCGCTTAGTGGCCACGCTACAGAACAGGGAGCGGTAGCGACCTGGTCTCAACCAACCTGACCTTTCGGCGAGGCGAAACAATAAGCCGCGGATTTACGCGGATGCACGCGGATCAGAACCACGAAACCGAATTCCCCGGATTGAATCCGCGTGTATCCGCGGCTAAATAGCTGTAGGGTTTGCTGAGGTGACGACCCGGTCGCTACCGCTCCCGGTTCTGTATCTACTTCTTCAAGTGTCCATCGAACCAGGCGATGAGGCGATTGAGCACATCGAGCTGATGCTTCTCTTCACGGAAGCCGTGACCTTCGCGCGGATACAGCACAAAATCAGATTCCACGCCATAGCGTTTCAATCCACGATAGAACTGCTGGCTTTGGCCGATCGGATCGGTGACATCATTCTCGCCTTGCAGGATCAAGGTCGGCGTGCGCGCATTCTTGATGAAAGTGATCGGCGAACTCTTGATGAACCCGTCGAGCTTTTCGTACGGCGTGCCAAAAAACCACTCGTCGTAACTCGAACCGTCTTCGGTGCCAAACTCGCTGGCCAGGTCACTCAAACCCGCGCCCGCGACCGAGGCTTTGAATCGATTGGTTTGGGTGACGGCCCACATGGACATGTAACCGCCGTAGGACCAGCCGCCGATTCCCAATCGATCCGGATCGGCAAGACCGCGCACGATCAGAAAATCTACGCCCGCCAGCACATCCTTAAAGTCGCCACCGCCCCAATCAGCGCGATTCATCTCCACAAAGCGGTGGCCGTAGCCCACCGAGCCACGAACGTTGGGAAGCAGCACGGCGTAACCGCGGGTCGCAAGCAGTTGTCCCCACGCATAGAAGTTGTCGGCCCAGCGTCCGGTTGGTCCACCGTGCACAATCACCACCAGCGGGACTCGAGCGCCTTTCTGATAGCCTGCCGGTGTCAGTAATGCAGCCTCGATTTCGGTGTTATCAAAACTCTTGTAGAGCAGGAATTCGGGCTTGATCAGCGTGATCTGTTTCCAACTTTCATTCAGGTTGGTCAGCTTATCAGCGTGGCCTGGCCGCTCTGAAAGCCAGATCTCCGGAGCATCGACGGCGGTCTCGCCGACAAAGGCAACTCGATTCGCGGCAGCGTCAAACGACGCGGGGTTGACGTCGAATTCACCCGTCACTTCAGCTCTGCCATCGGGCTTGATCGTATAGAAGTGAGTTCGGAAGCCGGTCGCGGCGAGCGCTAGAACCGATCCGTCAGCAGTCCAGAGATAGTTTGCGATGGGGCGATCAATGCTGCGGCCTGTCAAATTGCGCGGCGCCCCGCCGTCAAGTGGTTGCACATACAGATCGTGCGGTGTTGGTCCATCGACGCGCGCTGCGAGATAAGCGATCGACTTGCCGTCAAGCGAGACGTTCAATTGTCCGAAGGGACCGGCCGGCACCGCAATCTGCTTCATCTGGCCATCGGCGACGGCGACCGAGAAAATTCGATGCGTATGCAGATCGGATTCCGGATGGTCCGTCGCCGAAACGATCAGGCGATCGCCCTGCGGCATCCACTTCGCTTCGTCCACCTCCCAACTCCCGGAGGTTAGTTGCCGAACTTTCTTTGTGCTGACGTCAATTACCCAGAGGCGCGCGCGTTTGTCATCTTTATCGACCACGTGGCCGTCGTCCTTGTCTTTCTCCTTCTTATCTTCGGCATCGGTTTTTGGCTCAGCGGCAAGAAAAGAGATCTGCTTGCCATCCGGCGACCACTCGAACGAGCGCACTGCATTCTTTCCCTCAGTCAGGCGCAGCGCCTCACCGCCAGTCATCGAGATCAAGTAGATCTGCGTCATCTCTTCACGATCAGAAAGAAAGGCGAGCCGGCGGCCGTCAGGAGACCAACGCGACGAGAACTCGGACTTTGCGGAACTGGTGAACTGCTGGAACTGGCGCGAGCCGACTTGCAGCATCCAGATGTGCCGGCTGCGAGTAGTTCCCCTGGTAGGCTCGCCAACGGTGAAGGCGACCCGCTCGCCGTCAGATGAAAAGCGCACCTCGGAGATGGCGCGACGGTTGAGGGTCTGTTCAGGTTTGAGCTGCGCGAACACGCCGCAGGGAAGCGAGAGCAAGAATACAGCGGTAATGACGAAACGGATTCTCATGCAGGCCCTCCAATTTGGAAACGAGAGTTCTCAGGCGGTGATTCATTCGCACGAGTAATACTATCGTGTGGCCTAGCCGCGAAGCGGCGGAACTCAATAGCCACGTCCGTTAGGGCGTGGAGCAAGACGTGAAATGAACATGAGCGCCGAAGGTGCGGCACAAAACATCGGCGCGCAGGAAATGAAGTGCCAGTGCCGGCTCTTCGAGCCTCCGAACAGCGGCGCCAAGTGGTCACCGTGCTTACGCACGGGGTTATTGAATGCCGGCCCTTCGGGCCTCCGTAATCTCATCGGCCATTTGTTCTGTACACAGGGCTCGTTCCATCAATATATCCGTTTGCGCATCAGCGCCCAATTGAAAGATGTGCGTCCCCACCTCGCGAAAGTCCCATTTGCGATAGAAGGCGCGGGCGCGTTGGTTGTGTTCCCACACACCGAGCCAGAGCGTTTGATAGCCTTGCTTAAATGCCAGATCAATGCAGGTTTGCATCAGCGCCGCGCCGACGCCCCGGCCGTGCCACTCGCTGGCAGCGTATAAACGCACGAGCTCGATGGGCTTTGCGTCGCTCACTCCACCAGGCGGGTCTCCAGGCTTGAGCTTCGCATACCCGGCGGCAATTCCCTCAACTTCAGCGAGCAGAAAAAGTGAGTCAGCGTCGGCTAATTCTGTAGCTTGCATTTCGGCGCTGAACGACGAGGCTAGATAGGCCGTCATGTCTTCGGGGCTGTTATCAGCGGCGAAGGTTTCGCTGAAGGTCCGGGCGCCGAGTTCCGCCAGCACGACAGCATCAACTGCCGTGGCCGAACGAATGAAGGGAAGGGAATCGTGGTTCATGGGCGTTAAGACTTAGCAAAGAACCAGTCGGTGACGCAAGTGTCATCGCGAGGATCGTTCTTCAGATTGCCGAGCTTGATCACAGACTTCGGTGGTGTTTCAAATTCCCTTTGCGGCTTCGTTTCTTTGCCGTTTTTGCGTGAGTCCATCGTGCAAGTACAAAACATTTCACGCAACGGCGCAAAGATGCGAAGGCGCAAAGACTAAAAGTATCGACACTACTCAAAACTTCGGTTTGGCTTTGCTAAAGGAGAACGTCGATGGCCCGATTCAATAATCCGCTGGACAAAGTTCGAGTGGCCGCGCCCTGCAGCGCGGACTGGGACGCGATGATTGGCAACGATCGCTCTCGCTTTTGCGGCCAATGCAGTCTGAATGTCTACAACCTGTCGAGCATGACTCGGGTGGAAGCCGAGTCGCTGATTGCGCGCAGCGAGGGGCGCTTGTGTGTTCGCTTCTATCGTCGCCTTGATGGATCGATCATCACGGACAATTGTCCTGTGGGTCTGCGTGCTCTGCGCCGTCGAGTCTCGTACTTGTCCAAAGCGATCGCTTCCAGTGTGCTCACCTTTTTCGCCGGGCTGGGTTTCTATGAAACACTTTCAGCGTTTTCGATCCTGGATCCGCCACCTCGATACCAGACAGTCGGCGTCATGGCTGTGCCGGGGAGTCCGGCAATCGTTTATCAGCCGGCGATAAAGGGCCAGTTAGTAAGGACCCCGCCCGAGATTGGCAAAATGGCGGTCAAGCGAGTCGATCTGATTCCTGTCGAGATTAATTCACGCCCGAAGAAACGGCGCTGATCACAGGCGTTCAGAGTCGCACCTCTCCGCAGGATGCTGAAAAACGAGGACATGAATCAACAAAACCATACGATCCACGAAATCACACGAAAGAACACCAAATGAAAACGTACCTATTTCGTGTAGCTTCGTGCTGCTTCGTGAAATTTCGTGGATCGTAATAACTCTTTCCCCGGCTACTAAGTTGGTATTTGGCATTCACTCTGAAGCTTGGACTCTGAACGCCTGTCCTTAACATGAAAAGATTCTTTTGGAGGTTACTGTTGAAATGTCACGTTTATTAAACCCGATGGGATTGATCCTGATTCTTCTGTTCCTCACCAACGCAGGGGCGCAAACACCGCTGCATACTACCAGCGCCAAAGACCGTCAGTCGGTCAACGTCACGGTCTACAATTCCAACATCGCTTTGGTGCGCGAGACGCGCAGCCTGACTCTGCCTTCGGGCCGAGTGGCTTTGCGCTTTTCGGACGTCGCTTCGCAAATACGACCTGAGACAGTGCACCTGGCGTCACTTTCCGGCGTGGGATCGCTGCAGATCCTCGAACAGAACTATCAGTACGACTTGCTGAACCCGGCAAAGCTGCTGGATAAATACGTAGGTCGCGAACTGACGCTGTTGCTGCGCCGTTACGAAAACAATAGCGAGGTGTTTACTCCGGTGCAGGCGGTTCTGCTGGCAAACAACGGCGGTCAAGTGTGGCGGATTAATAATCAGATCGTGATCAATCCGACCAATATCGTCGAGACGCGCTTTCCCGATCTGCCGGCGAATCTGGTGGCCACGCCGACGCTGGTCTGGGATGTCGAAAACGAAAACGCTCGCCAGCAGACCGTCGAAGCCAGCTACCTGACCAACGGGATGAACTGGCAGTCCGACTACGTGCTCGTGCTTGACGCGGACGATGTGCACGGCGATCTGCAAGGCTGGGTGACGCTCGTGAACACGAGCGGTGTTGGCTTTGAAAATGCGCGGCTGCAATTGGTCGCCGGCAATCTGAATCGAGTCGGCAATGATCAGATCTACGACGTCGCCAAAAGCGTCGCCGGTGCTCCGGCAGAGAGAAGCAGAGTTCAGTTTCAAGAGAAGGCGTTCTTTGAATATCACATGTACACATTGCAGCGACCGGCGTCTGTCCGCGAACAGGAAACGAAACAAGTCTCCCTGCTTGAGGCAGCCGGCTTTAATGTTAGCAAAGAGTTCGAGATCAATGGCCAGCCGTATTACTACAGTGGTTATGACAGCCCGGGAACGGTAATTAAGGAGAAGGTCGGCGTCTACATCCAGTTTCGCAATTCAGAGAGCAATAAGTTGGGAATGCCCTTGCCGGCGGGCACGATTCGTCTGTATCAGAAAGACGACGACGGGTCCCAGCAGTTCATCGGCGAAGACCACATCGAGCACACGCCTAAAGACGAAGACTTGCGGATCAAAGTCGGAGATGCGTTCGACATCGTCGCTGAAAGGAAGCAGACAGACTACAAAGTCTTGCCGCGGGACGTATACGAGTACGCCTACGAAATAAAGATTCGCAATCACAAGAGCCATCCGGTGACGGTCGTCGTTAATGAACCGATCAGCAGCGATTGGAAAATCCTCTCGTCGAGTTTCAAAGCTGAGAAAACCAGCTCGTCGAGCGCCCGCTTTCGCGTACCAGTTGATAAAGATGGCGAGGCGATTCTTACCTATCGCGTGCGGGTAAAGTCTTAGCAGTGGCTTCGGTGTCCGACAAACTTCAGTTTGTCGTTGTTCTGGCAGGATGTCGAACAGGTCAGTACCACCTGCGGCAGCGGGTGGGTGACCCACACCGCAAAACAAACCACACCCACCCGCTACCGCAGGTGGTACTGACCTGTGGTTCAATCGTCGCTGGCACTGCTCAACACAAACCAATAGAATGTCCCGCGATTCATCAATCAGCTCACGCGGCGGGTTTCTATGCGAAGCAAAAACTTTCGGCGGGCAGTCCTGTACCTTGGCGCGGTTGTAACTCTTCTTTTGTTTCTCGCTCCAGTCGGTGCTCAAGAACGTTCGGTAAGCGAAACAGCGCGTCTTCATTCGTTGTCGCACCATTTGCAGAACACCGGCGACACGGTCGACCCGGCAACACGTGAAGTAACCGGCACACTCTCGGCCGGCCAAACCACCCCCGCGGAATCGCTGGATCGAAAGGTGAAAGCCGAACTCGCCTCATTCAAGGGCACCGTCAGTCTCTTTGCCAAAAATCTCGATACAGGTGAGACCTACGCGCTGGGCGCCGACGATCGCGTGCGCACCGCGAGCACCATCAAAATCGCCGTGATGGTCGAAGCATTTGCGCGCGTTGCGGAAGGCAAGGCGAAGTGGACTGACGAGCTGGTGCTGACCAAAGCTGCGCGCTACGCCGGCTCAGGAGTATTGCCAGAGCTCGCCGACGGCTTGCGATTGACACTGCGCGACTCGGTTAATCTGATGATGGTCATTAGCGACAATACCGCTACCAATCTGGTTCTGGATCAACTGGGCACAGACGCCGTAAACGCGCGGATGGAGTCTCTCGGCTTCAAACAAATACGTATTCTGCGCCGGGTCGGAGGCGGCGGTGATAGTGAGGCGGGAAAGGTCGCGGACAACAAGCGCTTTGGTTTGGGTATCGCTACGCCGCGCGAGATGGTTGTGTTGATGGAGAAACTCGAACGCGGCGAGATAGTCAGTCCCGCGGCTTCAAAAGAAATGATCGAGTTGATGAAGCGCGAGCAAAATCATTTTGCCATCGGCCGCACTCTGGATGTGCCGATGGCCACGAAGTACGGAGCGCTGGATCGCTTACGCAGCGCCATTGGAATCATCTACTCGAAGAAGGGCCGCATCGCCATGGCCATCAGTTGCGATGACATGCCCGAGATTAATTGGACCGTGGACAATCCTGCCTATCTGCTGATGTCGCGGCTGTCCGCCATACTCATTGATTTCCTGGGAGATAACTCTCGGAAAGATGAATGAGTTGGAAACAGTTGCCGCTCCTCGTGATTACTACCAACACTCCACCGGATAGTCGAATAATCCTGTCCGCAGCTCGCTCCGAAATTTACGAAAATCCAAAAAATCGTACGATTGGCTATAGTTTTGGATCTAGTGTAGCGACAGCACGCAAATCACCGGATTGAGAGCAGGCTAAAAATCGGACAATTTATCTCAACTTGAGCCCCTTCTCCGCTTGGAACAATAGCTGCGTGGCAAGGGTTGAACCAACAACGCCGCCTGTTCGAGAATTCGTTCTCTTGTTTCCCGAGGCGATTCCAGTGGCAAGCACTCCGACAAAGAATTTGTAATTTGGAAAGCGCTTCAGCGCCGTCTGAGGCGGGACTTTACTCAACCAACTTTCATGGGAGGAACGCTATGAAACGTCTGAGCTTTCAAAGAAGCCTGGTGCCCATGCTTCTTTCGAGTTTTCTCTGTTTGTGTTTTGCGGGGATCGCTTTAGGACAATCGGGGACGTCCAGTGTCCGCGGCACGGTAACTGATCCTCAGGGGCTTGCGGTGGCTGGAGCCTCGGTAACCCTCTCAAATGCCGCGAATAATTTTAGTCGTACGCAGACCACCACGGGAGACGGAAATTATAGTTTTACGGCGATTCCGCCCGGCACTTATCGACTCGAAATTGAGGCGAAGGGCTTCAAGAAATCGGCCGTATCCGATTTGGCGGCCCTGGTCGACAAAGCAAGCGAGCAGGACGTGAAGCTGGAGATCGGAAATGTGACCGAGACAGTCACTGTCCAATCCGGCGCCGGGGACGTGTTGCTGAACACGCAGGACGCCACTCTGGGAAATAATTTTATCAACCAGCAGATCACCCAACTACCACTCGAGGCGCGCAACGTCACGGCGCTGTTAACGCTGCAGCCTGGTGTGACTCGAGATGGCTACGTAGCCGGAGCCCGCAGCGATCAGTCCAACGTGACGCTGGACGGAGTCGACATCAACGAGGCGCAAACGAACCAGTTGGGACCACCAAGCGGTGGACCGGGCAGTGACCAACTCGACACTCTCGCTAACTCCAACACGCCCGATCGCAACACGGTTATTCGCTTGAACGCTGAAGCCATTGAAGAATTTCGCGTGACCACAGTCAACGGCAATGCCACACAGGGCCGGTCTTCGGGCGCACAGATTTCCCTGGTAACAAAGAGCGGCAGCAACAACTGGCACGGCGCGCTTTTTGAGGCTAATCGCAACACCGCATTAACTGCCAACGACTTCTTCAGCAATCGGGCCGGCTTGGAACGAAAGAAGCTGATTCGGAACACCTACGGAGGAGCGATTGGCGGTCCCATCAAGAAAGATCGGCTGTTCTTTTTCTATAGTTATGAAGGACGCCGTGACACCACCCAGTCCGTCGTGACTCAGGTTGTTCCGTTAGCCAGTATGGGACAAGGCCAACTCAGGTACTTCGGATGTAATCCCGGGACGCCGCCGGAAGACTGCGGTGACACGGTCGCTCCCCACCTTATTACATTGAATACAGCACAGCTAAATGGCATTTTCTCGACTGTGGGCATGAATCCATTGGCGATCTCAGCGCTGGCCCAGGCAGCCGCAAAGTACCCGGCTAATGACACCACCCAGGGTGACGGATTGAACACTGGAGGCTTTCGTTTCAACGCTCCCACCCCGGTTAAGCTGAACTCGCATTCGGCAAGGTTTGACTTCAACGTCAACAGCAAACAGCAAGTGTTTGTGCGCGCTAATGTGATCTACGACTTGATTGGTGTTGCGCCGCAGTTTCCGGACACCCCAGCGCCAAACATCTGGTCGCATCCCATGGGCTTCGTCGCTGGCCATACCTGGACTCTGGGAAACAACAAGGTCAACAACTTTCGCTATGGCCGCACGCGCGAGGCATTCACGCAGGGCGGGGATTCAGCCGCAAACGCCATTAGCTTCCGCTTCGTTTTTTCTCCACTGGCATTTTCGCGTACCTTTAATCGGATTACGCCGGTGCAGAACATCACCGATGACTTCTCATGGGTGAAAGGCAGCCACACGCTTCAGATTGGCACCAACATCCGCCTGATCAGCAATAGCCGGGTGACCTTTGCCAATGCCTACGATTCGGCGATAACCAATCCATCCTTCTATGCAGGGGGAGCTGGGACGGTTCTGTCCGATTTGGTTACCGGCTTCTCACCCATCGCTCCGGGCGGAGAATCATCGGTCCAGAATGCCGTCACCGCCCTGATTGGGCGCTTCTCGCAGTATACGGCGCGATTCACCTTCGACCACGGTGGTACATTACAGCCGTTAGGCACACCGACCAGTCGCAACTTCAAAACGCAGGAGTACGACGGCTACTTTCAAGATAGTTGGAAGATGACTCCTAACCTCACCGTGACCTATGGTCTACGGTACGGATTGAGCAAGCCCGTTTACGAAACGAATGGATTTGAGGTCAAGCCCAACATTCCGCTGGGGACCTATTTCGAACGCCGTCTGGCGGGCGCGGCAGCGGGCACTCCTTATATCGAACCAATAACCGTGGATCTCTCCGGGCCAGCCAATGGCAGGACGCCACTGTATAAATGGGATAAGAATAACTTCCAGCCCCGCGCTGCAATCGCCTGGTCACCGGGGTTCAAGAGCGGTCTGTTGAGCCGTGTGTTTGGCAAGAATCATGAGTCTGTTCTGCGCGGCGGTTTTGGGTTGACCAACGATTACTACGGACAGCAGATCGCCGTAAGCTTTGACTTGAATAACCAACTGGGATTTTCCTCGCAGAACACAATCTCAGCCAACACGTTCAACGTATCGTCACGGCCGGCGCCGCTTTTCACCGGTTACAATCAGAACGTGAGAA
>Ga0179594_10000208_pt1 | contig 16316 bp, 11 predicted proteins | sample CZOMad1_1_08_16f_FD_148625 | JGI IMG/M metagenome (GOLD analysis project Ga0179594, IMG submission 148625) | Vadose zone soil fungal communities from Angelo Coast Range Reserve, California, USA - CZOMad1_1_08_16fungal (Illumina Assembly) | ecosystem: Environmental > Terrestrial > Soil > Vadose...
GCCGGTCGGGGGCTCAGCCGAACTCGGCGAAGTGAATGCGACTCATTTTTTTGCGGCGAGCGACGCTGAGTGGCGCCGGGGCCTGGCGACTTTGATTGCGAATTCCAAACTACGCCAGCGAATGGGAGCGGCGGCGCGCCGGCACGTCCTGGAGAATTACGGACTAGCGGCCCAGGCTGATAAGCTGGCGGCAGCGTTGCGCGAAGCAGTCGAGAAATCGAGTGGTGATCCAAATATCGTTTAGAGGCGGCGCGGTTGAAAAGAAGATGGCCGAACCGGAGTCGATGCCCCCAACCAGCAAATTCAGGCTTATGATACTTGCCTGTGTTGCGGTGCTGCCATCGTTTCTCAAGCGTCCCTGCTACCGGCTCTTGTTCGGCTACCGGATTGGCAAGCGGGTGCGCATTGGGCTGAGCATCATTGATGCTCGCGAATGCCAACTCGACGATGACGTGGAAATCGGGCACCTTAACGTGATCATTCGCGTAAAGAAAATCACCTGCGGGGACCACGTCCGGATTGGTCATTTGAATATCATTCGTGGTGGAGACGAGGTTCGCCTGGGACGCTATGCCGAGATCATGCGTCTGAACGAAATCAACTCGATTCCGGATCCGGATGTAGTTAATGAAGTCGACCCGCGTTTCCTGCTGGGTGATGGTAGTCTGGTCACAACCGGGCACAAGATTGATTTCACCGACCGCGTGGAAATCGGGCGGCGGACAATCATCGGCGGTCGCAACTCTTCCCTGTGGACGCACAACCGTCAACGGACGCTCCCGATTGTGATCGGCTCGCTGACTTATGTCGGATCAGAAATTCGCATCGCTCCGGGGGGATCGATTCCTTCGCGATGCATTGTCGGGATTGGATCGGTGATCACCGGCGAACTCAGCGGCGAGGAACAGTTGATTGCCGGTGTACCGGCAAAAGTAATCAAGGAACTGAGTCAGGAAGACAAATTTCTAATCGAAAGAAAGACGCGCCTCGATTTGCCCGATAATATCTGAGTGACGCCGACGAATGAATAGCACTTTAACATTTTTTGCTCTGGTGCTGGCCGCCGTAATCATTTTGGTGGTGCCGGGTCTGGTAACGCCCTTCGCTCCTCTTTACGGGAAGGTCACGGTTTTTGACGGCGCCAAGGCAGTTCTGCTCTGTAGCGCGATGGCGGCGCTGGTTGGATGGTTTGTTTCTCGCAACGAGTCCAGCTCTTTTCTGATCAAACTCTTCCTGGCCGGGTTGCTTCTGCGGGTGCTCATCGGCACGGCCATTTTTATTACCAACGGCCAGGATTTCTTTGGCGGCGATGCGTGGACCTACGACTTCGAAGGCCAGTATCAGTTGGCCGCCTGGGGCGGCGACAAGTTTGCGGCCTCCCAGGTCGCCACGTTTGTCGGCAAGGGCGAGGGGTCAGGTTGGGGAATGATTTATTTTGTGGCGGCCATCTACGGGTTGGTCGGTCGCAACCTGTTGGCGATCCAGTTGGTAAATGCGGTGGTTGGGGCCGTCACCGCTGTAATAATTTTTCTTTGCGCGCAGGAGGTTTTCGCTAACTCCAGAGTTGCGCGCCTCGCCGGGTTTGCCGTCGCCTTTTACCCTTCCCTGGTGCTGTGGTCTTCACAGGGTCTGAAAGATGCGCCGATCGTTTTCCTGCTGGCGCTCTCGATCCTCGCGACACTGAGGCTTGGTAATAAGTTCAGTGTCAAATGGATCTCGGTCTTGGTTGTTTCGCTTTTTGGCCTGCTGAGTTTGCGGTTTTATGTCTTCTACATGATGGTCGTGGCGGTTGGTGGCGCCTTCCTCATCGGTACGCGGGCGATTACGGCCCAGAGCTTCTTGCGTCAGTTCGTAGTGATCGTCGTTATGGGCCTGGCGCTGACATACATGGGTGTCACGCGTTACGCGAACGTACAATTCGACAATTTCGCCAGCATGGAGGCGATGCAGCGCAGCCGCTTGGACGCAGCAAAGTCGGCGCAATCCGGCTTCGGCAAAGATGTGGACGTCTCGACTACCACCGGGGCCCTGACAACGATTCCGGTGGGTTTGCTTTACCTGCTTTTTGCGCCTTTCCCCTGGCAACTGGCTTCCTTGCGACAGAGCATCACGCTGCCGGAAATGGTCATCTGGTGGGCGTCGTTTCCCATGCTGATTTTGGGTTTGTGGTTTTCAATCAGATATCGGTTGCGTCAGATCTCTCCCATTCTCGTTTTTTCGGTGATGCTTTCGCTGGCTTACTCTGTCTTCCAGGGCAACGTTGGTACCGCGTACCGGCAGCGGGCACAATTGCTGGTCTTCTATTTCATCTTTGTCGCAGTCGGCTATGTGCTGATGCAGGAGAAGAGAGAAGATCGAAAGCGGTTGGAGGTGTTGGCGCGCAAAGAGATTGCAGCCAAGCCGATTGCCTCATCGCTGGCGGGTCGTTCTTCCAGCCCGCAAGTTTGAGAGAGCAGAGCAGACTCATTTCGGTCAATGCGATTCGCGGCTCGACGGGTTGCACGAATTCATTCACTCCAACTGCAACGCGGTTGCACCCCTTGTGAAATCAACCGGAAATGACGCAACCGCTTTGCGGTTGGAAATCTTTCCCTTCGTGTTCCCAGGGTAGCCGAAGCGGCAACCCTGGGCTGCAGGGCGTAACCGCTTTGCGGTTAAAGAGGGCGAGCCGCTCTCGTTCACGCTCGTCGGTCTGAGACAAATCCTCACTGGTTCGGTAATTCATTCTGCGTTCAAATGAACCAGCACGGTGTTGCTCGTTTGATTGCCGACGGTGATGCTGATCTTAATGCCTCCAGGAGCAAGTTGGCCGTCCAGCCTTAGATTGATCTGTTTGGTGTCACCTGCACCCGGCATCCCTCCAGCGAACTCGACATTGAGAGAATAGACGTTGCCTAGTGCGTCCTCGGCCTTTGCGGTGATCAAGGATTTGTCGTCCGGAACGTTTACTGCGAAAAGGACCAGACGCGTGGTGTGGTCGGGGCCGAAGTCGAGAGGCGTGGTGGAGAGGTCGAACGGTTCGGTCAACATTGTGATCGAATTAAAGGCGACGGCTCTATTCGTGTCGCCCTGAGTAAGCAACGATGGAAACGGTGTGCCGTAGAAATTGGGATACACATTCTGATCGAGATCGTTGAAGACGACCAAAGGCGGTGCGAAATCATAACCTGTTTTGGCCGCGCTTACCGTGTAGTTGCCGCCTGCGTCTACGGTGAATGAATAGCCGCCTGAACTGGTAGTCAGGACCATCGCCGATTGATCGCCTCCGAGTGTAACGGTCACGCCGCCAAGGCCGTTTGAGCCCGTGGCCGCGTAGCCGGTGATCGTGTAGCGAAGCAGTTTACCGGTGAATGCACCCGTCCAGTCGCCGAGTAGGTTGTTAACGCTCTGGCTGGCAAAAGTGTAGTGCTTCTTGGTGACCGTCACCGTGTAGTCGCCGCCGGCCAACAGACCGTCAAAACTGAAATTGCCATCAGCGTCGGTCGACGTGTTTCGATTAGCGGAACCAGTGAGGCTCACGCTCGCATCCGCAAGCGGGTCGCTGCCATCGCTCACGTTCCCGCCGATCGAGTGAGTGCGTGGGGTTCCCAAGAAATCCACGTTGACCATGTTGCCCGTCAACACAACTGCTTTACCGGGTGGATCAAAAGTGTAATAGGTTTTGGTTGGCGTCAGCGTGTAGGTGTACCCGGCCGGCAAGTTTGCAAATGAGTAGTCGCCACTGGCGTTAGTCGTCGCTGACTGGGGTTCAAAGTTGTCCGGCCCGCCACTCAAGGAAACCATTACTCCGCCCAAGGACTGAAAGTCCATGTCATTGACACGACCTGCGATGGAAAAGTTTGCCAGCGTTCCAGTGAAATCGGCGCTCTGGTCTCCCGCCGGTGTAACGAAGGATCGACTCGACGTGCCGGGCGGGCTGTCGCTGGCGTTGAAAGTGTAGAAGGTCTTGTTTGGTGTAACGGTGTACTCGCCCGCAGTTGCCAGGCCGGCGAACGTGTACCCGCCGTCCGCGTCGGTGAGTGTATCAATCGTATGGGCGCCGCCAAGGGAAACAGTCGCCGCCGCTACGGGAGCCGCGTCAGCATCCAGCAAACGGCCGCTGATAGAAAAGGTGGCCGGTGGATTGGTGTTCAGGTAATTCAGCAACTCCTCGTCAGTCGTGCACTGTGCGTCGTCGTTGCAGCGGGCTCGCTTTTGCGACCAGTAGATGTAACCGGGCTTGTCCGGTGCATTGCCCAGGGTGTCGAGGTACTTCTGATTGACATACCGAGCCGGTCCGTCGGCCGGGTCGGCGGTCGTTATTACCCTGGTGACCGGCGCCTGCGAGTCGAGGGTTTGATAGACGGAGTTAATGACCGAGAGCTCTGCGACGGTGGGCTGGGCGATGATCGTATTCGCGCTGAGAACGCATTCTATCTCGCTCAAGAGAGCGTTCTTGACGTAAGCCAGATCCATGGCGCCCCGCGAGTTGTGACTCCAACCGAAGTGCGAGTTCTCGATCAAGACGTTATCGACATTTTGAATCCGCAGGCCTACCTCGCCCAGGTTGGTGACATTGACGTAGAGTTGAGATAAATAGAGCGACGAGATGGCCCCACCATTGGCAACGGTGAAGATGTCGGGCCGCACGGATAGTGCGTAATACGCGCCTTCGTCAAAGAGGACATCTTTCATGGCGATGTCTCTACGTGGTGACAGGTTCGTGAGGGGAGCGGCGCCGCCCACACTGACCCAGGCGAACGGTGACATGTACGTTGTTTTCGAGTAATAGCCCGGTCGAGTGCCGTAGTCGACGAAGCGCGTACCGGTGATCGTGATCCCCTTCCAGGCATAAATCTGGACGATTGGTGTGTAGTTGCCGCTGTTGGCGCCACACCCGAGAAAAGCGGAGTCAATAATCTGCAGGCCACTAGCCTCGGCATAGACGATTGCGCCACCTTCGGCAAAACTTAGCAGTCCATAGAATTCGCAGCGAAGCAGCGTGGCGTCGTTGATGCCGGAAACCGTGAGTGTGATCCGGGCATCTTCGGTGACCGCGGGATCGCCGATGAAAACCAGATCCTCTACTAAAAGAGTGGACAGGTTCCGCAAAGTCAGCGCGTTCGCTGCGGCGCCAGTCTTGATATGGAACTCAGCCGTTAGACCTAAGCCTGCGCCATAGTCACCGGGCGGCGGGCCGCCTCCCGCACTTGGAGTTCCCTGAATGGTGATTGCTGAGGCGCGGCCGGCGAAGTCAACCGACACCGGTGTAATGATCGCGTAGTGCCCGTCGGGGACGAAAAGATTTCCGCCACCCGCGTCGGCAAGAGCCTCCAGCGCGTTTTGCAAAGCGGGTCCGTCATCCGTCTCTCCGTCACCCACGGCTCCGTAGTCAGCGAGACTAATCGTGACCAGCGGCGCTGCGCCGTGAGGTTTTCCGGCTTTGGTTGCGCCCCGAGTCGACGCGTAAGCTCCGGCGGACACGCAGGCAAGCGCCAATGTCAACAGCAGAAGGCGGACTAAGCCTTGAAGCATTCGACGTGGTCCATTCGCCTTGTTCAGCAGCGATGGCGAGTTGATTTTTAGGATCGCTGCGAGCCGAGCGAAGCTTAATTGCTGAGGATTATTAGCCATAGGAGAAACGGCCTTTTCTTTGCAATCGTTTGGTTACGCCAGGAAAACTTGAGTGTTTTGGGGGAAGAGGTGCCAGGTTCGCTGGTTGGCAAATCGAATCGTAGCACAGCTATTAGACGCGCAGCGCTGGCTTTTTCAATTAATTGTTGTGAAGAAAGTGTGTCGGAAACGGCGGCTGTTTCTCTTCGCGGAAGGAGTTCGAATTCAGACGTTGAATCAGGGCTGGTGGGGGTTGAGATGGCCGGCTAGTCGCTAATGCTGCGTCTAACAAATCTTCACTAATGGAAAGGCCCTCCCTTACGGTCGGGCTTCTGCTTGGTTGGCTCGCCGCAACCTCTGAAGGTACGAAAACCAAGCAGAAGCCCGCGCGTAAGCAAGGGCTGCGAGGCCGGCGAAGTCGCTCAGCCGAACTATTTATAGAACCGAGACGCCGAAGAACGCCGCAGCCCCGCAAGAAGCGACATGAATTGTTTTGACGAAGGCATCTGCCGCTCCTCCGGAGCTGAGATGGTTCTGTTCGAATTCTCGGTTCTATAAATATTGAGTCCCTCCGGGACTGAAGGCAGGCGACACGTCACGAGACCTCAGTCTCTTCGTCTGGCAGGGCACGGCCCAGACGTTCATATGACGCCCTGGTGGTTTCTTTGTTCGCGGCCGTCATAGTCATCGCGCGGTCGTAAAGCTCGGCATATGTCGCTACCACGGATGACAAGGAAAAGAGATCGCTCACTCGTCTCCGGGCAGCCTGGCCCAATTTGCGGCGACCTTGCGGTCCAAGTTGGAGCAAGACGTCGCAAGCATTCGCCAGCGCCACGGCGTCGCGCGCGGGGACGACGGATCCGGTCTCACTAACCATCCAGGCAGCATCGCCGACGTCAGTCACCACGCAGGGAACCTCGGACGACATGGCTTCGCCGACAATGATGGGAAAGCTTTCACCATGCGACGACGAGAGGCAAAAGATGTCGAGCGCGGCCACCAGGCGAGCGATGTCCATGCGCTCACCCAGCAAATGAGTCTGTTCACTCAACCCCAGTGTCTGAATCAAATCGGTAAGCGAACGGTTCTCTTGATCGACATCCCGACCTGCCAATAGAAAATGCACCTCTGGATGTTTTCTGGCTATCCGCTGCGCCGCGTTCAGGAAATTGGGATAATCCTTCATTTGGTGGTAGCGATTGATCACACCAATTAGCGGCGCACTCGACGGCAAGCCAAGTTCGGCGCGCACCGAAACTCGGGCCTCGACGTCCGGTGCGAAAAGGTTTGTCTCGATGCCGTTCGGAACCACACAGCTTTGCTCGGTGCGGTAGCCGAGCGCCTGATGTTGCGAGCGGCTGGTGCGTGAAACGAAAATGATATTCGAGGCCAATCTGGACAGCAGGGCGCAAAGCCGCACCACCGCCGCCGTCAATTTCTTTTCGAATGAGAGCGAGTAGATGGAACAATGAATGCTCCACAGCACCGGAGCCTTTCTCGCCAGGGCAAGGCTGGCGATCTGGGCCGCCAGACTGCTGTGATAAAGCCAGCCTTGAATCAGGTCCGGTCTGATTTGGCGAGCCAAACGGATCAAACGCCAGACCGAAAGCGGCGAGGGCAGACCAGGTGTCATCCCCGCGGTGTACACGGGAATCCCCAGCTCCTCGATTCGCTCGCGCAGGGATCCACGGTTCATCAATGAGATCACGACCGGTTCGAAGTGCCGCCGGCTTTTTTGCGAGAGCAACCGGTACAACATCATCTCGGCGCCCCCGATCGATAGATCGTTGATGACGTGCAGAATTCTTATTGGTCTAGCTTCGGGCATAGATTGCAGTGTTGGGCTTGAGACAGGTAGCTGATTTCTCCTGGTGCTGCCGTCGCCCGGAAGTCTTTGCCCTCGTGGCGTGTTTCACGTTCGGGTAAACAATTAATCGTTCAATTCAGTCGCTGATCTTCAGTCCCGGCGGGACGAAATATTTATAGTACCGGGATCCGAAAAGAGAAATCACAAGCTCCGGAGGAGCGGAAGATGTTTGACGCCCAACCAAATATTTCGTTCCTTCGGAGCTTCAGTGTTCCTCGGGGCTCCCGGTGCTATAAATATTTCGTCCCTCCGGGACTAAAGACAGGCGATCGGATCGACAGGTTAATTCTTACAAGAACTTTAGACAAGTCCGCTGTCTAAACGGAGAAACGGGGTGACACAAGCGAAACGATTGCTTCTTCAGTATGAGTCGCCAGCCTCTGAGTGCTGAAGTTCTCGACAATCCGTGCGCGTGCTTTGCGGCCGAGTTCATGGCGGTCGGTTCTAAGGCAGTGCATGATCGCCTCGGCCAGCGCCGCGGGGTTTTGCGGGGGAACAACTTCGCCGCAATCGCCAATCAGCCAGCGGGAATCGCCCACGTCGGTTACCACGCAGGGAATGCCGCAAGCCATCGCTTCACCGATGACGTTGGCTAGACCTTCGGCTCGTGAAGAAGAGACGAGCACGTCGAGCGCGTTGTAGACGGCAGCGACATCACTGGTTGCGTTTTGCCAACTGAGCTTGTCCGCCAGGGCCAGATCCGCGGCGAGTTCTTTCAGTTCTTTGTGATAGGCAGCCGGGCCCTCGCCCACGCACACGAAGCGAATATCAGGGGACTCAAGGCCCGCAGCCTGGCGGCCAATCCGGCCGGCGATAATCGCGGCCGCCTGCAGGAAGTTCTGATGATCCTTCATTTGGTCCAGGCGTCCCACAATACCGACCAGTTTTGTTTGCATGGGCACTCCCCATGCTTCGCGCAACTTTTCGCCTGCCTTCTGGTTGGGTTGAAACTGTTCGGTATCAAAGCCGTTTGCAATGACGACCATTTTGTCACGTGGAAAGCCATGGACCACCTGACGTTCGAGGCCGGCGGCAGAGTTGATAATGATCCGATCGGCCCAGCATGAGAAACAACGTTCCAGTCTTGCCGCCAGGCGGTGAAGCCAATCGTAGTGCTCCAGCTCGATCGTCGAAGCGCGCAGCCCCCAGACTACCTTCGTGTGCGCGAACAGCTTCAGCAGGAGCGAGAGCAGATTCGGAATGTCGAGATACCCATGGATGACGTCGGGACGAGTGCGCCGCACTTGTCGAATCAAGCGCCACAGAAAGCCAACGATGTCCCAGCGGCCACGCTTGTTGAGGCAGATGACTTGCACGCTGCTGCCGGCAAGTTCCTGCTCCAGAGCTCCGCGATAGAAGCACAGGATCGAAACGCTGAAGCAACGTTTGTCCAAAGCCTTTGTGAGCGAGATCAGTTGCCGTTGCGCGCCGCCGTAATCAAGCGAGCGCACCAGGAAGATTAGTTTGATCGGAGCGTTTTGCGGATTCAATCTGTGACTCTGCGGCTGCTTGTACCAGCTTACTTTGCCAGTCTTTCGCTGCGAACGATGGGCATTGCTGTGAATTTCAGCCCCAACGGGGCTGCGCCCTCCAGCCCAGCGTTGCCGTTTCGGCTACGCTGGGGTATCGGAGGCTTTTAAGTTCTCAACCGCAAGGCGGTTGCGTCATTCCCACATGAAAACGCCCACGTATTGTCGCAACCGCGTTGCGGTTGAAATACTCAGGAATTCCTAATACCCAACGTAGCCGCAACGGCAACGTTGGGCTGGAGGGCGCAACCGCGTTGCGGTTGAATTCGCGGATAATGCTACTGATCCTCGGAACCTGCCTTGGCCTTCTGCAGGAAAATTACTCTCGAATAGAACGTGCTATACCATGCTGCAACGAACGGCAGCACGCGCACCAACCGATAAACATGACGCGCCCCACCGTAGCTGTGTTTGATCATGTGCCTTTCGGCGAACTCCAGGCTGTCGAACGAAGCCAGGACAGCTTTTTTAATCGCCGTCCGGGACAGGTAGTTGGTGCGCGCTCGCAGATAATCAGAATTCAACTCGACGACTTCTTTGACACTCTTGCCTTTTTGAAACGAATTCCTCACTCCCAGCAAAGCCCAAAGGGTAAGCCACCAACGGTGCTGGATTAGTCCGCCCCACGGCACAAACACATGACTCTCTGTCAGTTTCAATTTCGCGGGGAAGATGTGCAGGCTAAGAGCGCAGGGCTTCATCACCCGTGCGATCTCGGCAAATGCGCGCGCGTGATCCTGCACGTGTTCCATTACCTGATCCGAGAACACGAAATCAAACGTGGCGTCGGCAAAAGGCAACGAGCCGTCCTTTGCATCAATCGTCGTGAGACGCTCGCGTTCGTGCGCCAGCTTTATGTCACAGCCAAACGCGTCATAGCCGGCTGAGTTGTATTCCTCGACCATATCGCCCGCGCCACAACCGTAATCAAGTACGCGCGCTCCAGGTTTGAGGGTATGGCCCAACTCAAGCAAGACATTCCGATGGAGCTCCAAATGTTGCCGCGTTAAGTTGCTTCTCATTACGTGATATGGGCGACCTGTTGAGCAAAATACTCATTCGCTTAGCCGACTCGTTAGACAGCGGCCTTGTTGGCAAGCACCACCGCATTCGTTTAGACAGCGGACTTGTCCGCCCGCGTTACAGGGGCACAAGCGCCTCGTCTAACAGGCTGCTGAAAAACTAGGTGTATAGATCAAAGAATCCATACGATCCACGAAGTCACACGAACGAACACGAATTAACACTAAGAAAACCGCACCTTTTTCGTGTGACTTCGTGCTGCTTCGTGTAAATTCGTGGATCGTAATCACTTTTCAGCAGCCTGCTAAACGAAGCAGAATTTCTGAGGCACGCGTGCCCGTTCTAAACGGATTGAAGTGGGGCGTGCTCGTTCACAAAATCCTCGCGAACAACTCTTCCCACTGCGTGATTACCTGATCGATACCAAAGCGCTCGAGCACTTCGGGGGCGCGCGCAGCCAGCCGCTGACGTTTATCCGCGTCGCTCATCAAGTGATCCATCGCGGCGGCCAGTGCGTTGATGTCTCCTTCCGCCACCAGAACGCCATCGATGCCCTCACGAATAATCTCTCGTGGGCCGCTGCCGCAATCCATGGCCACTGCCGGCAAGCCGCACGACATCGCTTCCAGCAACGCATAGGGGAAGCCTTCGGAACGAGACGACATGACAAACAAATCGGATTGCCGAAAGGCGGCGAAAGGGTCATTAACGAGGCCCTTTAGCTGGATCCGGCCGGTGAGATCCAGACTCTTGACCTGTTGTTCGAGATCAGACCGCAGCTCGCCTTCACCCAGGATGATCAGATCCCAGCTCGAATGTTTGAGCGCCAACTGAGCAAACGCCATCAACAATCGATCGAAACCCTTGATCGGAATCAAACGCCCCATGGCGACTATGTGTTTTCTGTTCTCCGCCTCAGATGATCTTTGCTCTTTGGATCGAAGCTCGAGCGCCGGTGCGGTCACGGGATTCGGAATCACCACTTTCATGCTTTCCGGCAGCCACTGGAAATAGTCATTGACGCCCCGACTGACGCTGACGAGTGCGGTCGCGCGCGGATAAGACGCACGCCGCAGCACTTGCCAGATCCGCTGTCGAGTGTTGCCCGCCGGATCGCTGTGTTCGACCAGAACCAGGGGATAATCGCGATTGCTGAGCGCAAATTTCGTCAGCACGTTTGTTTGGCTCATGTGCGAGATCACAACATCGGGACGGGTGGCATGGATGGCTTTACGGAGTGCGCTCCGGCGCCGGAGATTGTTCCAAAGCCCAGCAGCGAATGAGCGCGAGTCCGCGGCAATGTTCAGAGCTACGCGACTTACGCCCATCGGCGGTTGGAAGAAATCCGCCGTGCTGCTGTAGAGACTGATGATGGTCACCTGATGTTGCCGGCGCAAAAATCCCTCGCTGAGCAGAACCACCGAACGTTCCGCTCCGCCGGCGGCGAGCGATGGCGTGACCATTGTGATTCTCAAGTGTTCTTCAACCGCAACGCGGTTGCGTCCCCCAGCCCAGCGGTTGCCGCGCCTCTCGGTGCAGTAGCCCGACTGTGAAGGAGGGCTCCTCTTGGCAGCCAGAGCCCTCCTTTACAGTTGGGCTACTGCACCGCTTTGCGGTTGGGAATATCCGATTGATTGCCTGCGTTAATTTAACTCAGGCCTGCGACCACTGACTCAAGTCTTTGGCGAGCAACGTGCTCAATCGCTCGACCTCCGGCGCAAACTCGCGCTGCAGTTGTTGCCGCAACTCACGCGGCAAAGGCGGACGCGCTTTGTAGCTGGTGTTCAATTGCTGCGCTCTGGCAAAGAGTCTATGTCGCAGGGCAGGGGTCGTCAAAGGCTTCACAAGTTTACTCAGTAAGCTCGGCGGTTGATTCAAGACGGATTGTGCGGTTCTGCTGCGCAACTGTTTGTTGGGATTGACAACACGGATTGCGGGAGCCACGTTCGGGTCCACATTCAGAAACTCAAATGTCTCGCGGCAGCTTCCAGCCGGGTCCCGTTTGAAGTCGTCATGGATGATTATTTTTACATTCTCCGATCTGAAAGCTTTCAGGTATCTGTCTACCTGATCGGTGTATTTCGCGACTTCGCGATAGTAGAGGCGCTCGACCGCGAGCACCCCGTTGGGCAAGCGGCGTCCTCTCTTTCGATCTTCTTCTGCGGCCAGAGCCGAGGCAAAATCCTGGATCTCCTCAGTGCCGTTGTACAGGTGCTGAGAGTGCAGCGAGTAAAGCATATCGACGGGATTGCGCAACATGATGATCACCCTGGCCTGCGGACAAAACGTCTTGATTTCCGCGGCCGCGCGTTTCGAGAATAGATACCAGACTGAGGCTTCACCGACACTTTTTTCTTCGCGTGCTCCGGCAAACAGTGCCAGGTATTGATCGAGGTCTCGAACGTAGGTAGGAGAGTAGAGATCAGTGCCAAAGTGATGAAGCTCCTTTCGCTCGGGCACAAAGATCTGCGGGTGTGCTTCGAGGCATCGGTACAAAGCGGTGGTGCCGCATTTGGGTGCGCCCACTATGAAGAAGTCAGGTTTTCGCATCAGCTGCTAATGTAACGCAAGCTGTTAGCTTAGAGGCTTCGGGAAGTTGGCGATAAATCGAAGATTGAGCCCTCTCGTCGATCGCAAGCTAACAGCTTGCGTTACAGCCGCGTCTATCCGCGTAAATCCGCGGCTTACATTTCGTTCCTCTGCTATTCTAAACGAAATGACAAACCCCGTCTCCGCCATCCCCGACTCCGGAGAGCAGGAGCAGCGATCCGCCAGCGTGCGACCTGACATCATCGCTGTGATCGGGTTGGCCCTCGCGGCGAGATTGGCTTGGATCTGGTTCGGCCGCTGGGTGGCCGGCGATAGTGCCTGGTATCTCGACGTGGCGCGTAACCTGGCCTTCAATCATGTGTTTGGCACGGGGACAGCGGGAGCGAATCTGACGCCCACCGCATTTCGCCCGCCACTGTACTCGGCGGTGATTGCTTTGTTGTGGCTCAGAGACTCGCCTCCGATTTCCGCGGTGCTTTTGCTGCAAGCATTTTTCGGAGCGGCAACTGTTGCGCTTGTATTTTTGATTGCGAGCGATCAGTTCCCGCGGAGCGTAGCCCGCCTGGCGGCTGCGGGAATGGCGGTGGCTCCAATGACCGGCCATTTCACGGCGGTTATCCTGAACGAAACGTTGTTCACTTTTCTGTTGACGTTGGGAGTCTTCTGCTGGGGGCGAAAACATTACTCGGCTACTGGCCTGGTCTTTGGCCTGGCCGCGTTAACGCGCGTCGTGATCCTGCCATTCGTGGTTCTGTTGCCGCTACTCACATTGTTTGGACCATGGCGCTCCTTCCGGCGCGACTATTTGAAGATCCTACTGTTCGTGCTGGCGTTGATTTCACCCTGGACGATTCGGAACGCAATACAGTTTCACAGGTTTATTCCAATAGCGGCGGGAGGCTATGGCACGAATCTGTTTCTCGGATCATTGGAAACCAGCGATGCTGACGACGTGACAAAGCGAAAGGCTTTGCTCAGCCGGGTAGATGAAGCAGGAGGTCGCCAGGCAGATGAAACCGCGTTCGATCGCGTGCGGCTCGCCGCCGCTCTCCGGCGCATCGCAGACAATCCCGGTCGCTGGCTCCTGGCGCGCGGGCAACAATATCCGCGTCTCTTTATCGACAGCGGCAGTTACATGTTTCCGAACGACAGCACTCCGTTGAGATCGGCGATTCGAGACGGCCAAGTCGGACAGGCACTCGTCCGGATCCTGTTTGTGCTTGGCAATATGCTGGTCTTCGCCTTTGCCTTCATAGAGGTCTTTGCTGAAGGGCTGCGTGGTTTTGTCCGGTTAAGTCCCCTCGTCTTGTTTCCGATGGTTCTGATGCTGCTGTCGCTACCCTTTTGGATTGAACCACGATATGGATTGCCGATGATGCCGATGATTGCAGTGTTGAGCGCCGCGGGCTTGGCGCGCAGTTGGGCTTTTCTCACGCGAGGTTCGCAGTCCGACGAACTTTAGTTTGTCGCTGGTGAGTAGCATAGACTTCAGTAGCATAGACTTTCAGTCTGTGATCGCTTGAGGTTGTGACCGCCTGGCAGACGATCACAGACTGTGAAGTCTATGCTACGAAGATCAACGACAAATTGAAGTTTGTCGGACACGTACTAAGGCCGAAGCTTAACCCGGTAGAGAACATACTTGCCGATTCGCTCGCCGTTATCGCGCTCGTACCAGCGATCCAGGTTCGAGAGATCAACCGCACGATCACTGGCAGTAAGGACAAACGCGAGCTTTGGACGGGACGCCATCTCACGATCAAACAACGACAGGAATTGCAAATAGCTGCGCTGAGCATTTTCGTACTCGGCCGCCTGCACCGGCTTCCAGGTATTACTCTGGCTTCTGTCTATTCGGTTCCTTCCCAGCAGCGAAGAGAAGTAATACTTCTTTTCCGCGTCTAACTCTTCAAATTTCTCCGCCGAGCCGCCATCGAGGCGCACGCCTGTGTAGTAAAGCAAAGTCCTGAGCCTGCGCTTGTCTTCCGTTGTAGTGATGTCGGCAAAGCCATACATGTGTGGCGCCCAGAGCACGGCCTGGGGCGCAATCGTTGGTAGGTAGTCAGCCACGACAGGATCCGTAACCAGCACTACGTCGGTCTGGCTTGAGTCGGTAGCCAGTTCAACCAGGCGCTTCGCTGCCGGCGTGGCCTCGTCTCTGGTGAGGAACGCGGGCCTAAACTTCGCGGTTGAGCGCCCTACTTCAAACATGGCCCAGGCAATTGAAAGAACCGTTACCAGGAGCAAACAAAAGTTAAAGGCCCGTCGTCCGGGCCGAGGCATTGCGTTCCACACCATGCCGGCGATGAGCACCGCTGCTAACAGGATTCCATAGTTCGCGACGAAAACTTCAAAGTGCGTGGGCTGCAATGATAGTCCCGTAACAATCTGCTGATTGAACAAAGGGAATGGCAACAAGACAAATGAAGTGACGAAGATGGAGGCTGGACGGCGGAATTCAAAAAAACCGAACCGCTTAAGAACCAGTAACAGAACCAACAAGATCATGCTCGCGAGTTGAGGGACTCGCAGCAGATCGGGTGCGTGCGTGTGCGCAAGCATCGTCACCTCGAGCTGATTTGGTGCGCGTTTGCTCAACAGCCACGCGTACGGCAAGAGCGCGGCGCTCATCACCACGGCTGTTAGACCGAGACACTTCGCTCCTCGCAGCCAGCCCTCCGGCTTAACGACTATCCACAGCAGTCCGAGACAGGTAATCCAGGCGAGCGCCGCCGTCCAATAGTAGAAATAGGAAAACACCAGGACGGCAAAGACCAGGCCCGCCGCCAGCGCTGAACCGTAAGCTGTAGTGCGGCTGGATGCCTTAAGCATTCGCCAGACGAGGCTGCAAAAGGCAAGGAAAAAAGGGAAGGCAGCGCCCGGAGCAAAGCGTCGCAGAAAGCGTAGATGAGAAAAGTCCGGCGGCAAGCCACGCAAAATCTGCAACAAGCCCCAGAGAGTGGGCACGCTGCCGAGACAAAGTACAAAGAGCACCCCAGCGGCCGCCAAACGCCGATCTCCGGTCAGCGAAGAAAGTAGGAAAAAGAGAATAAGTGAAGAGCTCAACGCGATGATTACCAACAAGACGGCGAAGGCCGCCGATGTTGAAAGCCCCAGCGCGCGGGCCGGTAAAGCAATCGCGTAGGCGGGAACGAATTGGATCGAATACGCCGACTCGCCCAACGGCGCGCCGGGTTGATCCTGCTCGCCAGTGTATGGATTGTTACTGCGAGGACGGCCGGTGCGAAGTGAATTAACGTATGCCGCGTAGATCAGTTCGTCGCCTTGCAGGTAGGCAAACGAACCATTCCAATCATGACCGCGCAGCATCCTCAGTTGCACAACCGGATAGATGGCCAGCAGTGTCACTATGACGGCGGGCGCTGCGGCCCAGATCCATTTCGCCGAGGTTGATTTCACTCTCGGTATCGGCGCGTCGGGTCGGACATCACGCATGACTGAATCGTTTCTTCCACCGTAAGAAGGGTCGCTCGATCAAATAGAATGAAAGGCTCGTAATCGCAAATGACAGCGCCAGCGCTGCGATGACCTGTTTCACCGACGGCTGGGTCGCCTTGCCGAAAACGAAACCGCGCACGGGCCAATGCCAGAGATAGAGTCCATATGAAATGTGGCCCACCCAGACCAAAGGTTTGAAGCGCAAGACCGCGGGGGCCCATCCGTCAGGCCATGACACCAAAGTCAAAAGCGTTACGGCAATCCCCAGCGCAACCAGCGAGAACCCCCCGAGATAT
>Ga0179594_10000209_pt1 | contig 16209 bp, 12 predicted proteins | sample CZOMad1_1_08_16f_FD_148625 | JGI IMG/M metagenome (GOLD analysis project Ga0179594, IMG submission 148625) | Vadose zone soil fungal communities from Angelo Coast Range Reserve, California, USA - CZOMad1_1_08_16fungal (Illumina Assembly) | ecosystem: Environmental > Terrestrial > Soil > Vadose...
CGCCAATTTCACCGACCAGATTCGCCGCCAGGTCCGCGCTGAAACGCTCTTCGTGATGATCCGTGCCGAGAAACTTCGCCACCGCGCGCGCATAGGAAGATTCATCGAAAGACGCCTCGGCGAATGAGATCGAAAAGGTGCGGACAGTTTCGCTGGCGGCGTGCACGGCGAGCGCCGTTACCGCCGAAGAATCGACGCCGCCCGAAAGCAGCACCCCGAGCGGCACATCAGACACCAGACGCATGCGCACTGAATCCGCGAGCAACTCGCGCAGGTGCTCGGCAGCCTCTCGCTCACTGGGCACACGCGCAGGCTTTTGGTAACTCAAACGCCAGTAACGTTCCTCCTCAACGCGGCCGTCTGCCAGCGTCAGCGTGTGCGCTGCCTTGAGTTTGTTGATGCCCTGGTAGATGGAAAGCGGCGCGGGCACGTAATCGAACGAAAGATACTGACGCAGAGCCTGCAGATTCAACGAGGGCCGCACGGCCGAGTGAGCGAGCAGCACCTTGGGCTCGGACGCAAACAGCAGAGTGTTGTCGAACACGCCCCAGTAAAGCGGCTTCTCGCCAAAGCGATCGCGGGCCAGGAAAAGCCGGCGCTGCCGGCTGTCCCAAAGGGCAAAGGCAAACATCCCGTTGAGATGTTTGACCATCTCCTTGCCGTACTCTTCGTAAAGGTGCGGCAGGACTTCGGTGTCCGAAGCGCTGCGAAACGAGTGGCCGCGCTTTTCCAAATCATCGCGCAACTCGCGGTAGTTGTAGATCTCGCCGTTGAGGACGACGGCTACACTCTTGTCTTCGTTGTAGACGGGTTGTTCGCCGGTAACCAGATCGATAATCGCCAGACGCCGCATTCCCAGCGCGACGCCGGTCGTAACCATTAAGCCTTCCGAATCGGGACCGCGATGGACCATGCGCTCGCACATCGCGTGCAGCAGATCCCGTGCGCCGTCAGGCGGCGGCGTGCGCGCATCGAGATTGGCCCAACCGGTTATTCCGCACATAAAGAAAATGATGAACTATGAACGATGAAGTATGAACTGAAGAGCGAATCCATTGTTCATCGTTCCTCGTTCATAGTTCATCGTTGCTTGTAAACCCAATCTTCTCTCTCACCGCATAGATCGCTTTCGACTGCGACTCGTGATAAGTGCGCACGAGCATCTCAGCCAGTAACCCCATCAACAAGAACTGCACGCCCACGGCAAACATCACTACGGTAATCGTCGGCAGCGGCGTCAGAATAAAGGAAATGCCTTCGATTTTTTTGACGACTGCCCAAATCCCTGCCACGAACGATGCCAGAAAGGCGAGCATGCCGCACATGCCAAACACGTAGATTGGTTTGGTTTGATACGACGCCATGAATTTGATGGTCATCAGATCAAAGACGACTTTCAGCGTGCGCGACAGGCCGTACTTTGTTTTGCCCATCGTGCGCGCGTGATGGGTGACCGGAATCTCAGTGACGCGCGCGCCGGCCCACGATGCATAGATCGGGATGAAGCGATGCATCTCGCCGTAAAGGTGTACGTCAGCCAGAGACTCGCGCCGGTAGGCCTTGAGCGAACAACCGTAGTCGTGCAGCGGCACGCCGCCGATCCAGGAGATCAGCCGGTTGGCCAGCATCGAAGGAATCTTGCGCGTGATCAGCTTGTCCTTGCGGTTCTTGCGCCAGCCGGAAACGACGTCGTAACCCTCGTCCAGCTTTTCGAGCAGTCGGGCAATGTCAGCCGGGTCGTTTTGCAGATCAGCGTCCATCGGGATCAAAACTTTTCCCTGAGCCGCATCAATACCCGCGGCCATCGCGGCGGTCTGGCCGTAGTTGCGCCGCAACGCGACCACGCGCACGCGCCGGTCCATCTGGGCCAACTCGCGCAAGATGCGCAAGCCACCGTCCGTCGAGCCATCGTCGACGTAGATGATCTCCGAAGTGCGCCCCAGCGTTCTCAGGGCCTGATCGAGTTTGTCGTGCAACAGCAGCAGGTTGGGCTCTTCATCTTTAACAGGCAGAAAGATCGAGATCTCAGGTGCTTCGCCGGGCGCCGCGACGAGTAGCGCCGGCTGATCCGTCAACGTCTTTTCGTGGGGGGCGTAAATTGGCATTTGATCGTTTCTTGGAGAATCTATTCAACACGGCGCAAGACGCAAACAGCCGAGACACCGAATGGCAAATTCACGTGGCGAAGTATAGAGCCTTCCGCGCCGAAGATGCGACCGAACAGGCCATTCAACGCCTTGATGTTGATATTGTTTTCCGACTTCGGTCGAATCCGTGTCAGGCGCATGAATAGCCGGCCGCCGAAAACGAGCGGAAAGAAAATGAGATTGGCATAGCTGACGCGCTCGATTGCAAACCCGGCAGCGCGGGCCGCCTGCTGCAAGCCTTTGCGCGTGTAACGCCGCCGGTGATGACTCACATCATCCTGCACTCCCCACAAGAACATGAACGCGGGGACAAAAAGAAATGCATAGCCACCGGGCCGCAGGACGCGCCTCATCTCCTTGAGACCGGCAACGTCGTCATCGAGGTGTTCGACTACGTCGAGGCCGGTGACCAGATCGAACGAGCCGTCGGCCCAAGGTAGATGTTCCGCTTCGCCCAGTCGAACCTTTGCCAGGCCCCGCTCACGACAAAAGGCTAACGCCTCAGCCGAGACGTCAACCCCTTCGGCATCGCCAAACCGCGAGAGCATTTCGAGATTTGCACCCGTACCGCAGCCGATGTCGAGGATTTTGATCGCCACTTCTGATTGAGCTGCCAATTCGTGATCGGCCTTCAGCTTTTGACAGAGCGGTTCGAGAAATCTCTCGATGATCCGGCGCCGGCCGACAAACCACCAGTGCGCCCCTTCGAGCTGATACATGATCGAGTAGGTGTGCTGCTGCATCTCCTGCGGCAATGGCTCGCTGATGATTTTGGTGCTACTGGCCATAATGTCCGACAAACTTCAGTTTGTCGTCGATATTTGTAGCATAGACTTCAGTCTGTGATTCTCTGCCAAGCGGTCACAGACTGAAGTCTATGCTACTTACTCAGACAAACTAAAGTTTGTCGGACACTTGCGTCTGGCGAAACCATTCGGCGAAGCGCCGGATCCCTTCTTCGATTTGCGTTTGTGGATCGTAGCCGAGCAACGCCCTCGCCTTCGAGATGTCCGCGAAAGTTTGCGGCACATCGCCGGGTTGCAACGGCTGTCGCTCGATCACGGCGTGCTGGTCCAATTCCTGCTCGAGTAGTGAGATCAGTTCACGCAGCTCGACGGTTCGCGACTCGCCGAGATTGATGACTTCGTAGTCACTCGCTGAGTAATCGATGGCCGCGCGTACGCCGGCGATGATGTCGTCGATGTAAGTGTAGTCCCGACGCGTCAAGCCGTCGCCAAACACCGGGATCGGTTTATCCGAACTGATCAGACGAGCGAATTTGTGAATGGCAAGGTCGGGACGTTGCCGCGCGCCGTAGACTGTAAAGAAGCGCAGGCAGACACAGCGGATGCCATACAAGTGCGCATAAGTGTGACAGATTAGCTCGCCTGCAGCCTTGGTCGCCGCGTAGGGCGAGATGGGCTGGCGAATCGGATCCGTTTCGCTGAAAGGAACTTTCGCGTTGATGCCATAGACAGACGAGGATGAGCCAAAGACAAATTGCTTGACGTTGTGGGCGCGGGCCAGTTCCAGCAGGTTCAAGGTGCCGTTGATGTTGGTCTCGGAATAAAGCAACGGCTGAGTGAGCGAAGGACGCACGCCGGCGCGGGCCGCGAGGTGCACGATGCAGTCAAATCTGCGCCCGGCGAAAATGTGCCTCAGCGCCGCGAGGTCGCGAATGTCGGCCTCGTGAAGCTCGTACTCGACGTGGGCCAAATGCGCGCGCACGTTTTCGCGCTTGATCGACGGTTCGTAGAAATCGTTGAAATCGTCGACGACGTTGATGTGCCAGTCACCTTCGGCGAGCAGCCGGTCGACGAGACTCGAGCCGATGAATCCGGCGCCGCCGGTGATCAGAATGTTCTTCATGATGCTAGACTCGCCTCTTTTGGAGTGCGGTGGCAAGCCGCAGCGCGACACCGCTTTGGATTTCACCTGGGGATTGGGATCTCTCGGTTAGATCCAAAGCGCCGTCGCCGCTACGCTCTCTGCCGGCGCACTCCAAAAGCTACTTCGTCGCATAAATCCACAGATGCCAACCCCAGCGCGCAGCCAGCGCCGACTCCAGCGAACGAGGCAACAGACTGCCGATGATTGGCAGAAAACGCTTGTTCAGGAAAAAGGCGCGCAGCTCGACATTGGAAAAATCCCGGAACAGTTCGCGCGCCTCTCGTCTTGAATAAACGCGCGCGAGCGGGTTGCCGGCGCCGTCCGTGTTCTGGTTTAGAAACTCCTGAGATCCGAGATAGCCGGACCTGTCTTCGCGGAATTTGCGCGCGTGTTCGCGCAAAGAATCGACCGGCTCTCCGGTCAACCGATGGACCAACTGAAGCCCCTGATTCCATCTGAGCAGATGAACGCCGGCGCGGCGCAGGATCCCGATGTTCACGCGATAGTTGTACGAGTTGCGGTGATAGAGCATGACCATCGCGCGCCTCCCGGGTCGCAGCACTCGATGAACCTCGCGTACGGCGCGGGCAGTGTCGGGCGTGTGATGCAAGACGCCATGCGAGTAGACAAGATCGAATGACTCATCAGCGAAGTCCAGATTCTCGGCATCGGCCGTGCGAAACTCGCCCGGCAGATTGAAGAGCGTGAAACGTTTTCGGGCCAGCTCGACCGCTGCCTCCGTCAAATCCACGCCGGTGTATTCCGCGCCAGCTTTGGCGAACTGCGCACCGTCAGTGCCGAGTCCGCAGCCAATCTCCAGCACACGCAACCCGCGGGAGCCGGCAAAGTCCGCAGCCGCCGGGATGTGCCATTCTTTTTCATAGCGATGCTCTTCAACCAGTTCGTAAAAGCGACGTGAACCTGGCTCGGCATCGGCGAACTTCGTGCCGCAGGGATTCGCCTGCCAGAATGCGCGGACACGCTCTTTAAGCTGAAGATTAGGATCGAACATGCGGAGGTCTAGTCCGCAGATTACACAGATTGCGCGGATTTACAAAACGGTGAAAGCGGGAGCGCTCGAGAGATTGCCGCTTTTGTAACGCAAGCTGTGAGCTTGCGCGCGCGTTGAATGCCACTCAATCATCGCAAACTAACAGTTTGCGTTACAGATTTCACTGAAAGGGAAAGGGATACACAGACGTATTGCGAAAGACCCAGAAGCACAGAATCAGAGCTGTTGCTATCCACCCGTATTTGGGAGAAAAATTGATCTGCGGCATCGGATGGCCAGTGAGGGCGAACCTTGTGTAAGCGATCAAGAAGTATCCGAGCACCGGGAGCAGAAAAAACATCAGTGGATTGAGTTCAAAGGCTGCCACGACGTGGCCGTGAAGGAGTTGGTGCAAACCCCGCGTGGTGCCGCAGCCCGGGCAATTCCAACCAGTCAAGGTGCGAAAAGGACAAGTCGGAAAAATGCCTGTGCGACCCGGTTCAAAGACGAAAAGATAGGCAGCGCCGCCTGCAGAAACAAGCCAGATCGTCGCTGCCATTAATCTTCTGCTAACTATCCCATCAAATGACATGAGACAGTCGGACTCCGTCGGTGCTGAGGCTGAAATTCGAGCCCGCGCTCAGAACCAACCCTTTCTTCCCTGGATGTAGGTCCTGACGAACTCTTCATCGCTTTTGGTGAGGTACATGATGCCTTCCACAATGCCAATCACATGGGGAACCACTGCCAGAATGCCACAGCTCACCAGGCTAATAGCCAACATGATGATGCCTTCAGTTGTATACCCCAGGATGAACTTGTGCACTCCCAGTGAGCCCAACAGGATGCCGCAGAGGCCGGCCGCCATCTTCTTGTCTCCGCCCTGTGCCTTCCAGTCAGTCAGTTGTGCTTGATTAACTGACTGCAGCGGTTGGTAGCCGGAGCTTCCGGAAACCAGCGGCGCCTGACAAGCCACACAATACTGAGCGAGGTCGTCGTTTTGTCCCCCACATTTTGTACAATATCTCATCTTGATTTATTTCCCGTGTTCATCAAGTGGCCAGGGCCGCCAAGATCAGTCCAATTCCATTTTACCGGCGCGAAACTGACACCGGACCATTTCCCTGGTGCTTACGAGACTTCAGTTAACTTAGCGCTGGTTCAGCAGCGCCAGCAGGAAAGCCAGCCCGCCGAACACCCAGAACAATATCCCGCAGACAACGCCAGCGATAATGGTTATCCAGCCGATCATCTTGGCCTTCTTCGCAGCGTCCTGGGCGCCCGGGATGTCGCCGGCGGCTTCCTTCTTGCCCACCTGCATCGCAAAGAATAGTGCGATGGCTCCCCAGGGGAAGCAACAGCCCAAAAGCGAAACGATCGATGCGATGATCGCCAGAACCATGTTATTAGGAGTCTTCGCCTGGTCGGAAGACGCCGGTGGCGCATAAGGTTGCGACATTTCGTTAATCTCTCCTGTGTGATTCGCCCTAGCGATAACAGAAAGCCGTCGACCAATCAGGCCGCGGACCCATAGCCTCCACCTGGTGCTCCACCAAACCCTTGCGGCGGCGGTGGGACATCGCCCTTGCGTTTTTCGAAAATGGCCACGCCCAGCAGGCCGCCAACGGTTGAAAATACGATTAGTAGAATTGCCCAAACAAAGCCATACAGAATCTTGCCGATAATGGTCTGGCTCATAATCTGCGCGCGCATCTGGCGAGCCATCGCCGGATCAGCATTTGCCAACATGCTCAAAATGAACGCGTTGATTACGCCGCTGAGCGCGATGGCCAGCGGGATCCCCACCACAAGATAGATCAGGCCGCCGACTACTCCCGCCAGCACTCCCAGCACTGCTCCGTCACCGGGCTTCACCGGTGTGGGAGAGGCCTTGATGAACAGATGCGAAGCGAGCGCTCCCCCGAGAATAGCCCACAAACAGCAGCAAATGTTCAGTAAGTTTACGAAAGGGATCGCAGACAGCAGGCCTACCACCAGGCCGCCGATGATCGCTGGTTTCAGTTTATCGTTCATAACAACCACACTCACTCAAAAGGAATAGATTTAGATTCCCAAACGAGATTGACTGAAAAAGGGTTGGGCTTGTTTTATTGCGTTGCATAACTAACAAAGAGGGACCCGATTGTCAATGGAATTAACGCGGAATATCTCAGAAAACACCACTTTCCGTCGCGGTGGGAGAGAAAATTCGATTGGAGATTCGCGGACCGCTTTGCCTTCACGGTCGGGCAGGATGCCTGCGCTCCCGGCCACTTCCGGGCGCTCGACAAAGAGCGGTTTGTCGGACATGATTATCCCCATGTACGAATTCGCAGTCGCCCCAGCAGTCACCAACATTCGCCGCCGCGGCGTGGTGATCACGGGCATTGCACCTTTGAGTATCGGCGCCGAATTCGAATTGGAGCCAGGGGATCGAATCATCAAAATTAACGGCCGCGTCGTCCGCGATTACCTGGATTTTCGTTTCCAGACAGGCGGCGAGACTGACATGGTGATCGAAGTCAGAAAGCAAAGCGGAGAAGATTGGGAGCTGCAGATCGAACGTGACGAGGGAGAGGACTTTGGAATTTCGTTCGAACAGATCGTCCCGCGCCAGTGTGCCAACGAATGTCTCTTCTGTTTCTGCAAGGGCAATCCTGAGGACGCGCGCCCATCGCTGTTCATTCGCGACGAAGACATCCGCCTTTCATTTCTTTACGGGAACTACACGACGCTGACCTCGATTACTGAAGACGAAATGCAGCGCATCGTTGAGCAGCGATTGACGCCGCAGTATGTTTCGGTGCACGCGACTGACCTTGAGGTGCGTGCCCGTCTCCTCGGCATCGAAAAGGAGCGGGCCGACATTTCAGGGAAACTGCGACGCTTGCTGGATGCCGGTATCGAGATTCATGCCCAGGTCGTCTTGTGTCCGACGATCAACGACGGTCCGATCTTGCGCCGGACGATCATGGATCTGGCGGCGTACTATCCACGGGTTAGCAGCGTGGCTATCGTGCCGCTGGGCCTGACCCGCTATAACTCTGACCCGCGTTTGACTGCAGTGACTCCGGAATTTTGCAGACTAACTATCAAAGGCGTGACCGAGATTCAGCAGGAACTTCAGAATCGTTTGGGTACCACCTTCGCATTCCTTGGAGATGAGATCTATCTTCGCGCCGGGCGCGCGGTGCCGGGACGAAGACACTACGGAGACTATCCGCAGATCGAAGACGGCATCGGCATGGTGCGCACCTTCTGCAACGAATTTGAAGCGCTCTTGAAGCGACTCGAAAGAGACCCGCCAAAGCATGCGCGACTGGTCAACGGAACCATCATTACCGGCACTCTCTTTGCCCCGATTCTGGAAAAGCAGATCAACAAATTGAACGAACGGTTCGGCACGCGACTTCATGTCAACGCGGTGCCTAATCAGTACTTTGGCGGCGATGTATCGGTAGCGGGGTTGTTGACCGGAAGTGACATCTTCTCTGCGCGGGACGGAATTCGCGGTGATTTCATAGTCATTCCCAGAACCACGCTCAAGAGCGATGAAGAGATCATGCTTGATGGGATGACGCTGGAGAGCTTGCGCCGGCGCCTCGGCGCCCGGGTCTATCCCGCCGATCTCAAAACGTTCGCAAACCTGGTCTTCGATCGGCAACACCAAAACTAAACTCAAATTCGCCGATGAGTCACACGCCCGCAAACCATGATGGATCGCCAAAAAAGATCCTGGACGTCGGTTGCGGACAAAACAAATTCCCGGGAGCCGTTGGGATTGATTCAAACCCCAGGAGTCATGCCGATGTGATTCACGATCTCGGCGTCCTGCCCTATCCGTTTGCCGACAACGAATTCGATGAGGTGATCTGCCGGCATGTAATTGAACACGTACCTGATGTGATGATGTTTGTTTCCGAACTTCATCGAATCACTCGTGGCGGCGGGCGGATCAAGATTGTCACGCCGCACTACTCAAACCCCGACTGGGCCACCGATCCAACGCACCGAAATCATTTCAACAGTTATTCCTTTACCTGCTTTATGCCCTCACGAACTCCGTTTCCCTTCTACACCGACGTTGAACTAAAGCCAATCCGCACTTACGTGAGCCTGGCAAATCTTTGGCGGGCGGTGGGACTCGAGCTCATCACCAATCTGGACCAGCACTGGCCGTCCCTTCGTTTTACACGAAAGTTTTGGGAGTTCTATCTCTCGACGATTTGTCGCGGCAAGGAGCTGCACTTCGAATTCGAAGCCGTGAAGAAATAGGTGAGAATCTCAGATCTCAGATTTCAGATAGACGACCAATAACTCGTTAGCTCGTACGTGATTTTGGTAGAACTGCGGGCGGGCAAAGCATGTAAACATCCAAACCTTCAGAGGCAAATCCAATTTCGTAAAGATTCCTGCCGCACAATCGCGCGAACAGAGACAAAATACTGAGCATTTGGGAGATTTTATTGCGTCCGGCGCAGCTTGGCATAATTCTTGCGAAATTTCGGATTCCGTGACAAGAAGTTGTAAAGAGTCCACCCCGAAATATTTGGCCTGGAGCATTCAAGGCATCGGAACCGGATCGGACTTTGTCACCATGCGAGTGGACGATGAGGGTGAACCGCCCCTGACGTTGGCTTCCCCTCAATCGGTACCCCCCTCTCAATCAAACAACTGATGGGAACAGAAGGAGAAATTTATGAGGGAGCTTTCGAAGTCACTGACATCTACCCTTACTTTGGCAATAGCGATTTTGGCGCTCGTACTAATATCCGGCCTGTCGGCATTTGGCCAGGTTACAAAAGGTACGGTGCGTGGAACCGTCACCGACCCTAATGGCGGGGTTGTGGGCGGCGCTACTGTAACGGCCCTAAACCAGAACACAGGAGCCACCACGCAGACGGCGACCAGTGCGGAGGGCATTTACGTTCTGCCTGAACTAGCGCCCGGGCAATACACTGTCACGGTTGAGACGACGGCCGGTTTTAGCAAGAAGGCTGTTAAGGACGTGACGGTCAGTCTCGGCCAATCAACTGATCTTCCAATCGCACTCGCGGTAGGATCGCCGACCGAGGTGGTGACAGTTACTAGTAATGGAGAAGAGCTCATCACCAGAGATCAGTCGCAGGTTTCTACTACGATTGAAACCCGCAAGATTGAAGACCTGCCTTCGAATGCCGCCGGTTCCGGCTTGGACACGCTGGCCTTACTAGCGCCCGGCGTAATTGCCAACAACAGCGGTGGCGTGAACACAAATGGCAGCGGTTTGTCGGTAAATGGTAATCGCGCTCGTTCCAATAACTTTCAGATAGACGGAGCGGATAACAACGATCTGAGCGTGTCCGGACCGGCGATGTTTATCGACAATCAGGATTCGATCCAGGAAATCCAGATCATCACGAACAACTTTTCGGCGCAGTATGGTCGCAACCAGGGCGCCATCGTGAACTACGTGACCAAGGCCGGCACTAATCAATTCCACGGCAGCCTCTATGAATTCCATCGGGACAACCGGAATCTCGACAGTCTCGACAACATTGAGAAGCGGGGCGGCCAGGACAAGCCAAATCGGAGTCTCTTCAACGTTTTTGGCGGAACGGCCGGTGGTCCGATCTGGCTCCCGCGCTTTGGCGAAGGTGGAAAGTCGTGGATTAACGGTACGGATCGCCTCTTCTTCTTCGTCGCGTATCAGGGGATCCGCAATCCTGCGACTACGATAATTCGTAGCAGTTCGTTTGCTTTCACACCTTCGGAATATCAGCACCTGCTAACGACATTCCCGGGCAACGGTGCAATCCAGGCCATCACCACCCAAAGTGTCTTCGCCCTTCCGGGCACCAGACCGCGAACCGATGTGGCTAACCCCTTTGCCACTGTGACGCTGGGCGGGCAGAACTTCCAGGTGGCCCAACCAGAGTTCACCGTCGCAGTCCCGTTTTCAGAGACAGCGTACAGTACGCGGTTCGACTTAAAAGTAACAAAGAAGGATACGGTTACAGTCCGCTACGAATACCAGAAGCAGGACTTCGTTAATAGTCTGGCCCAGACGAATGGATTCACTGGCGACATTCCTGCAAGCAGCAAGAACTTCGGCGGCATCTGGACGCGCACGATTTCGAATTCGCTGGTCAGCGAAGCGCGAGCCTTTTACCAGAGGATCGGAGTGGAATTCGGTGGCGGCTGCAATGCGACCAGCTCCGGCTGTATTCCCGGGCCATTGCTTATCGGTTCGGCGATTACCAACATTGCGCTTCCGGTTCTCAACGGCCGCACGATGCAGGGAATTGGACCAGCAACCAACTTGCCCCAGGGACGTATCGGCAAGGTATACCAAGTAGCCGACAATTTGAGTTGGTCGCGCGGCAAGCATTCGTTCATTTTTGGAGCTGAGTACAAGCACCTATCTGAGGTTTCGCCGTTTCTCCCGAATTTTAATGGGGCATTCGGCTTCAACTCGGCCACTCGTCTAGCCAACAATGCGCCGTCTTCCATTGGCATAACTGTTGGTGATCCGACCCTGGCCTTCACAGAGAATGATCAATACTACTTCGCGCAGGATGACTTCAAATTCCGGCCGAATCTGACGCTGAATTTGGGCGTGCGCTACGAGTACACGGGACAACCAATCAACATTCTGAACAAGATTTCGACGCAGCGTGAGAGCGGTTCGGGTGGTTTCTTCGATCCCACGTTGCCGCTCAGCGTCCGCACAGTTCCAGAGATCAAAGCCGACAAGAACAACTTCGCACCGCGCGTCGGCTTCGCCTATTCGCCGCACTTCTGGAAGAAATACCTGGGCGAAGATGCGACCGTCATTCGGGGCGGCTTCTCGATCGCTTATGAACCGGCGTTTTACAACATTCTGGGTAACGTCCAGGGCTCAGCGCCTTTCTCGGCAGCTCTGACTCTCGGGGCGAATCTGTTGCCGTCAAGTAATTCACCTTTCCCGCTGCCAGGTGGCACACCAACTGGAGACCTGATTAGGAGTGCAGCAGCCACCTCGGGGATTCTTCCTCTGGGTAAGCTTAACCCGCTGTTCTTGAGTCAGACTGTGGTGGCGAGCGACTTCCATGCGCCATACTCTGAGCAGTGGTCGCTCGGCGTGCAGCACCAGTTCGGAAGGGACAACGTTGCCGAAGTTCGCTACGTCGGTACACACGGCGTCGGCCTCTTCCAAAACGTTAACGGCAACTTCTTTACCGGCCCGTTGGTCAATGGGATTACCAACTGGTTCGGTACTGGTATTAATTTGCCGTCGTTCAGTAACCTGCTGCCCGCGGGAACTACTGCCCAGGTTTGTGTCGACAATCCAGCCACGTTCCCGAACGAGGCGGCTTGCAACGGCAGGCAATTCCGGCAGGCCGGCAAAACGATTCGCGCAAACACCGCCTTCTCCAACTACCACGCGCTGCAGTCGCGCTACAGCGGCCGGTTCATGCATGCGCTGAGTCTTAACGCGTCCTATACCTGGAGTAAGACAATCGACAATGCGAGCGAAATCTTCGGCTTCGACATCGCTTCGCCAAACCAGCAGAATCCTTTCTGCAATGGCAAATGCGAGCGCTCAATCTCGCAGATTGACCGTCCACACGCCTTCTCGTTGAACTTCATTTATGATGTTCCGTTCAAGAAGGAGCAGCACGGCATTCTGGGCCACGTCCTTGGTGGCTGGCAGGTCAACGGCGTTTACGTACTGACCAGCGGCGAACCTTACACCCCGGGTCAGTTCTTTAACGGCAGTGTCTACGGCCTGGGCAATACTTATCTAACTTCAGGAGACCGTCCGTTTATCGGTAACCCGAGTGTCGATCCGAGGCTGGTTGGCATTAGTCAGATAGACGCGTTTCTGATTTTCGACGCGCCGTTGACTAATCCGAATGGTTTCTACTCCTTCAACCAAATAAACGCTACCGGCGCTTTTGTGCCGGTAACTACGAACCAGGTCCACTTCATCGCCAACCTGCCCGGGGCCGCGAAGGTCTTCGGCACGCCGTTCGGCAACTCGACTCGCAACTCTCTACGGGGACCGAGGCTCAACCAATTGAACGCAAGTCTGTTCAAGAACATCAACATTAGAGAGAACTTGAAGCTGCAACTCCGCGCTGAGGCATACAACGTGTTGAATCATCCCAACCCGGGCTATGGAGTCAACGCGGCTGGATACCTGCCTGACTTCTTTGTGGAGGATGCCGGCATCACCGCTTCGAATTTCGCCGACAAGGGTGATATCGAGCTTGCACGTCGCGTCGTTCAGGTAGGTGTCAGGATTATTTTCTAGCTGCAGTCTGGCTGGAAACTATTCGGGAGAGTCGGCAACGACTCTCCCTTTTTTTGTGCACGCCCCTCAAGGCCCCATTTAGAAAAGGCAGTTGTGCCCCTCGCTCGGGACGGCGGACAAGTCCGCTATCTAAACGGGGGCGGGACTGGCATCGAAACGGGCAGCGGATCGGCATCGAAACGGGCGCCGGATTGAGATCGAAACGAGCACCGGACCGGCCGTCAATCCAGCAGTAGGAAATCCATCGAGCGCACCACTGTTCTTGCCTGCTTTTCGCTCTGGTCGGTCACTACCAGTGTCAACATCAATCGACCGGCCGATGTCTTGCCCAGACCGAGTTGGCCGACCTTGGGTACCTGCCCGTTTACTACGGCTGAGGTGACGGGTTGATCCGGCTCCTGAAACAGCACTTTACCGCCGCGACTGATGACGATGTGGCTTTGTAGCTGCGTCTTGCCACCATTGACCTTGGGATTGTAGATGACGACGGCGTATCGCAGATCTTGTTTGCGCAAGAGCTCTCGAAGACCCGAAAGGGCTTCTGGCTTGGCCTTGCCGCCAGCCGTTGGATCGACCGAATAGAGAAACAAACTGCTGACCGCCAGACGCTTTTTGGCAAGATCGGGAATTTCGAGGAACTGTGACATCGAGCCGAGTCGCCCAGTCTCTACCTCGCGCACGGCCGCTCTGAGCTGGTATTCCCCGTGAGTCAGCGTGGCATGACCCGTGTAACCTATTCCGTAGGTGAGTGCTCGCTTGTAGTCCTCGGGTGACAAATTGGCGGTAACGGTCTGGCTGAACCCACCAAGCGACTTTCCTGTCTCATCGGCGAGAAACCCGACAACGTCAAAACTCGCATGGTACTTGTTATCGTCTCGTTGCTTGAACGCCAGGTTATTCGCGTCCACCAGCAGATTGATGTCGACCTCAGCGGAATTGTCCGGCCGAAAGCGATACTGGAGAGCGCCGGTGAGGTCGATGTCACGCTTGGCGAGCGGCGAACGGACCGCCCTCAGCAACGCTTCTTCTTTGGTCTGTGGCTGGTCAGGCACGTCGGCTGTGGCCGTGTAGCCGGCGCGCATGTAGACCTTTGCCCCGGGCCGGTCGACTTTGATTTCCAGCTTATGGAACTTGCCGTCAAACGACTCGCTCGGCCGGTAACCTATCAGGTAATAGTTGCTTCTATTGAGTATACGATTAAGCGCATCGCTGAACTCATTCGTATTGAGGACCGAGATGCCTCCGGTTGCATTCGAGAGCGCTTGCAAACCGCTATGACCGGATAAGGTATCCAGTGCCTTGTTGTCGAACTGGGCCATATTCGGCGAACGGCCGAAATTGGCATCGACTGGTCCACCACCAAAGAGAGCGCTGCGGCCCTCGTTGCCCGGGTCGGTATAGAGTGATACGCCTCGGCTCGCCTTTAGTCCCCGGATATCCATCGTGTTGATGACAACACCGGCGCGACTGGCCCGATCAGTGAGCTGCCGCAGGACGTAAGAGATGTTGTAGATATAGACGTTGGCTTCCGCGAGGTGAATCGGTGCGCCATCTACCTTGACTTCGTTTTGCGAAACTTCGTAAAGCGGCAAGCCGCCGGATATCAGCACCAGGTTCTTGCGGCCGGGCAGGATCTTCATGCTGTTCACTACTTCGGCGGCGGTGTGTAGCGTAATTAATGTCCGTTGACCGCTGATCACTCCCTGATCTGAAACATCAACATCGGGAACGCTGGCGATCTCCGGCATGGCGATGCCGCCATCGCCGGTCGCTGCCCTTTGAGGCTGAGTATTGATTGCCTGATTTGCGGTGATGTTATTGAAAGCTGAATAGGCATTGAGAGTTGGTCTAATCTCGGCTATGGCGCGCCGCAGTAGCGATCGATCCGAGGTGAACTGCTGCAACAACCCGCGCCCCCCAGCCACACGCACAATCCCGACCAGATCGCCTTCACGCATCTGATTGTTAACGAAATTCGTCAGCAGGTTGCGGACGCTGATCACGTCTTCAAAGGGAATGGTCAGATCGTCCACGACAAAAGCGAAGACGCGATGAAGATCGCGCGCCGAGAGGTTCCGCTCCACGTCAGGTTCAACTGTTTGCCCGTTTATCTTTATGCCTCCCTCTATTCGCGGTGCAGCATCCGCACTAACGTATTCAATGAACTTTAGATCTTGCCGTTTGCCATTTTCATAGACTCTAAAGTCTTCCAGTTTCAGATCCGGAATTACCTGATCATTCTTGTCAGTGACCACGAGATCCGTTTGCACGAGACTCGTTGCGATGCGCACCACGTCTTCCGGCACGGGTTCCTGACGTGGCGTCTGCGGCGTTTGAGTAAGAACGGGATGGGCCAACCAAATGAGCGTTAACAGAGCGGCGATGATTGGTTTCATTTCTTTGAATAACTCCTTGAAAGAATCTTTTGCAGGGTCGGATGGTCAGTGAATTATACGCGAAAATCTCCGAGGACTCGTAACGACAACCAGAGTTGAGAATTTGCGCGGCGGCCGGTGAGGTGGAAGCGGTTCGCCGAATGCGGACCTGAGTGGGTGAGTGATCACTTAAAGCGAAGTAAGTTGGCGTGCAGGTCGCCTTCAGAAAATCGGAGTAAAATCCAAAATTTCCGTCTGTGACTGCGGCCCCTGATTATCGGTTTCCAATAACAACTCAAGTTACATGATTTCGATCAAGAGGCACGGACTTTGCTCTCACACCAACCCAAACCGAGCCCATCAATCATGAGTCGTTACTTTCAGCACTTTGTAAATGGTGCGGTTCTGACCATCTTCCTCCTTCTGGCGGCCGGCTCAGCCGCTGCGCAAGGCGGGAGCATTCAAGGCAGGGTCGCGCTTTCAAGCGGCGGAGTGCTTAATGAACAAGCCCGCGTTTCGCTGCAGAAT
>Ga0179594_10000210_pt1 | contig 16207 bp, 9 predicted proteins | sample CZOMad1_1_08_16f_FD_148625 | JGI IMG/M metagenome (GOLD analysis project Ga0179594, IMG submission 148625) | Vadose zone soil fungal communities from Angelo Coast Range Reserve, California, USA - CZOMad1_1_08_16fungal (Illumina Assembly) | ecosystem: Environmental > Terrestrial > Soil > Vadose...
AACTTTGCCATTCGTCAATCCGGCGCGTTCCAAATTGCTGCGCGCAAAGCGAACCGCGTCAGCGTTTCCCTCGACGCCGCCGACGAAGGCAAACCGTCGCGCCAGAGGAACCGTAAACAGACCGACACCGCAATAGAGATCGACTGCGGTGCCGCCGCGTTCATTTCGAATCACTTCGGCAACCAGTGCCTCTGTCAGTGGACCGTTGATTTGAAAAAACGATTCGCTATTGAACTGGTAGATTTCGCCGCCGATCCTTCGCGTCACGTCTGTGGTGGGAAAGCCTTCGAGCGGCGGACTGAGTGAAACGCCGTCGTCTCCCGCCGCCGCTTCAAGATCCTGCAGATCATCAGGCAACGAAGGGATCGCGGCTCGCAATTGCGCGAATGTCCGCTGCAGTTCGGGAACCAGCACTGCGCACTCAACTACATCGCACACCCGGTGCGAGCCGCGCTCGAAAAATCCCAGCGCCCGGGTTTGCCCGTCGAATTGCCAGTTGGCCCGCGAGCGGTAACGCAACTCGTGTGGCGAAGGCGTGATGGAAATCTCCGGCGGGTGTTCTACGTGTGCGATGCGGCGCAGGCAATCGCTAATCATTGCGACCTTCGCGTCGAGCTGCGCCTGGTAGTTCAACTGCTGAAAATCACAGCCGCCACAAACGCCGAAGTAGGGACATGGAGGGGCGACGCGCACAGATGAGGGTCTGATGACCTCCTCGATAGTAGCGAAGGCCGTCTTTCCGCGAACGCGATCGATGCGCACGCGTACCACGTCGCCGGGCGCGGCCAGCGCGACAAACAACGTCTTACCCGCCGCGTGCGCCAGGCCGACGCCACCCGGCAGGATGCGTTCGATGGTCACCTCAACCGTATCAGTCATTCGAATAGTCTAGAGTCAGGAGTCTGGAGTCTGTGTTGCGGATTTGTTTGTTGGATTCGAAAGCTGATTGTTCCCGAAACCTTAGCACTCATCACTCATCACTCATCACTTAGTATCCATCACTCACAGGTAAAACAGGCTAAGACGCGGCACGCCCAACTGCTCGCGCAAGCGTTTCAGCAGAAAGTTGTCCATCGTTTGTTCGTAAACCGCAGCTTCCATATGACTGCGATAGGGACGTAACTGCTTCTTTATCTCGGTGGTGATTTTTGCGATCTGTTCACGCGAGGCAGAGGCACGCAGCGCTTCGCTCAGCATCCGCTCAACTCCACCGAGCGAATGTTCGAGCATTTGTGCGTCCGGATTGGGGGCCGCTAAACACTCTGCCTCCAGATCTGACAGCAACTGAACGGCGCGAGCAAGTACTTCGGAGAGATCGTCTGCCGAGACTGCTTCCCTTTGCGCGAAGGTCACTTCCATTTTCGCGCGCGCACGCCGTAGATGCTCGACCAGCGCCGCGCGTGCAAACGGCGCCGAGTCGTCCGGCTCTGCATCAACTGCCGCTTGTTGTGCTTCACTCAAGGGCGCGCCGACGCGCGACTCGAGCCACTCAGCGTACTGCGCTTCAACTTCTTCCTGACAATAAAGGAGTGTCTTGACGCTGCGCTTGCGCGGTTTTGCCTCCCACGAGTCAAACGCCTTCTCGATCCCGCGCAGCACGATGTGCAAGGGGATCCCCAGTTGTTTCCAGCTCTCGATCAGGGCCCAATCCATCGGACTGAGAAAGAGGTGCCTGGCGCGCCGGCGAACAAAGGCGTCTTCGATTTCGGTAAAGTAATTGAAGTAGTTCAATCCTAAAAGAGTCGCGAGTCCGAGTTTGGAGTCCGAGTCGGGAGTCGCGAGTTTGGAGTAGCGAGTCGGTCTCGCCCAACTGCTTCATGCGGCTTCGCCGCTCTCCAGTGCGGTAAGGCTCTGCCTTACCGGAACGACCATTTTTAGTTTTCTACGAAGAGGCTGCGCCTCGACGATGCAGGCGGAGGCATAGCCTCAACATTCAAAAGAATCAAGCATCGGTAAGGCAGAGCCTTACCGCACTGTGCGGCGGCAAAGCCGCATTAGGCGATCGACGACTCGCGACTCACAACTCGCAACTCACGACTCACAACTCACGACTCACGACTCCAGACTCTAGACTCCAGACTTTCTCGAGCGTTCGTAAACTAATCTTAAGCCCTCAAGCGTCAGCGTATCATCGACCAACTCGATCAACTCAGACCCGGTCGCGATCAACGATGCAAGTCCGCCAGTCGCAATCACGCGCGGCTTCCCTTCCAGCTCAGCGATCATCTTTTTGAGCACACCATCAACCAAACCAACGTAACCATGATAGAGACCTGATTGCATCGCAGCCACGGTTGACGAGCCAATCACCGTTACCGGCCGCTTGATATCGACGCGCGGCAACTTAGCCGTGCGCTCGAACAGCGCGTCAGAAGAGATCATGATCCCAGGGGTAATCACGCCTCCGAGATATGCGCCGTCCTTATTAATGGCATTAAAAGTGGTGGCAGTGCCGAAATCCACGATGATGCAGGGGCTCCCGTATTTATGAATCGCCGCCACGGCATCGACAATACGATCAGAGCCGACGTCGGCAGCCGGCTCGTAAAGAATTCTCAAGCCCGCATCCGTGGTGTGGTCCACGAATAAGGGTGTCAGATGAAAGTAGACTTCCGCCATCCGCCTGAGCGTGTAGTTGAGTGGCGGCACAACCGAGGCAATCGCGATCGCGTCGATGGCTTTGAAATCCAGCCCCGCCAGTTGAAACAGATTGCGCGCATGCACGCCGTATTCGTCCACGGTGCGGTTGCGCGCAGTCGTCAGGCGCCAATGGGCGACGAGCTCTTCGCCCTGATAAACACCGAGCGAAGTGTTCGTGTTACCGACGTCAATCACCAGCAGCATACAGTAGCTCCTCGCTCGCAGCTTCGGTCGATGCAGCGTCGCTGATCACTGCTTCCAGCAAATCGCAAACGACCGCGGCGCCCTGCCCCCGACGTAGTTGCTCGCCCACAATGCGGGCCTTCTCGGCATAACTTGATTCATTCAACAACGCACTCAGCTCACGGGCAACGCGTAACGCCCGGTACTTCGTTCGCGGCAAAGTACGACTGCCGCCCAAGCGCGCCGCATGGGCCGCGTTGTCCGGCTGATCAAACGCAAACGGCACAATCAGCGTCGGGATTCCGGCCCGCAATCCCTGAGAGGTAGTGCCCACGCCGCCGTGATGGACCATCGCAGAAGCACGCGGCAACAACGCCTCAAAGGGAGCGTAGTTCACGGCAATTACTTCGGGAGGCAGAGGTTCAGTCAGGCGGTTGCGTTCGTCGCCAATTAGAAGCACGGCACGGCGTCCGATCAATTTTGCCGCCGCGATGCTCTCGCGATAGAAGTCGCGTGCCACCCACACTGCCGAAGAACCAAGCGTGAAGACGACCGGCGGTGGACCATCGTCAAGAAACCTGACTAATTCAGCCGGCATCTCGAGTTCATTCCGGCCGTCATAGAAAGCAAAGCCGGTGACGCGTGTTTGCGGCGGCCAATCCGGCTGCGGCTGCGCAAACAAATTCGAGAAGAGAGCCAGTACCAGCGTCGGCGAATGCTGCCCGGCAAACACCGGACTACCTCTGTCCGGCAAACCGAGTTCATCACGAAACTGATCATACGATTCGTGCGAGTACATCTTCATCACTTGTTTGAAAAACGCCGTCACCAGGCGCGGGCCAAACAGGTTGAGGTGTCTGGTCCATTGCCAGAACGGCGGCACCGGTGGATCGTAAGCCGAGAAAAATGAGCACGGCGCCAGCACCGTCGAGACCCAGGGAATGCCGGTCTTTTGGGCGACGAGTGGGCCGGCAAAAGTAATCGGATGAGTCAAAAGCAAATCAGCTCTTTTGGGGCGAAGGACAGCCTCAAGCAAATCATCGTAACCGTCGCGGAGAGCGGGCATGAGCATTTCTCGCAGCAGGAATTGGCTGCCGGTTCTCGGCTCCATCACTCGCTCCATTGTCTCCGGGTCCTGCTCCTGTGGCGGAGGGATATTAGGCCGCACCGGAATGAACTCAAACCCGGAGGCGTTCATTTTCTCTCGATACAATTCGCTGGTCGCGATCACCGGCTGATGACCGCGCCGTTGCAACTCCAACGCGACGGCCATGTAAGGATGGATGTCTCCAAACGAGCCGAAGGTGGTGATGATGATTCGCTTGCCGCTCATAAATGTCCGACAAAAATGTCCGACAATAGATGTCCGACAAACTTTCAGTTTGTCGCTGTGGTTGTAGCATAGAATTCAGTCTGTGATTTCTTAACGCGCCACAGACTAAAGTCCATGCTACTCAAATCGACAAACTAAAGTTTGTCGGACTGTCGCACGCTGGTCACATCGCCCGCGCGCACTACTTTGATTTCGCCCGCGTCTGTTTCTACACGCAAAGCGCCGTCGCTTTCAAGCCCGCGTGTGATTCCCGCAAACGCTTCATTCACACAAGCCACGTTCACTCTGGTCCCGCTGGCGTAAGACGAACGTCTGGTCCACTCGCTTCTAATCATCGCCAAGCCGTCACTTGCCTGAAATGATTCGTAGTGATTTCCCAGCGCGCCCATCAGGGATTGCAACAGCGCTTCGCGGTCGGGCACTGCGCCTGCAGCCTCTTGCACCGAGATCGCAGTCGTCTTTAGCTCCGCCGGGAACGCGTCACCGGTGAGGTTGATGCCGATGCCCAGAACAATGGCCCGGCCCGCGGCGGATTCAATCGACTCAGCGAGAATGCCGCAAACTTTTCGGCCTGCAGCCAGGATGTCATTGGGCCACTTGATATCGGTTTCCAACCCGCAAGCGTCGAGCAGCGCGTCATGCACTGCGACTGCCGCCATCAACGGCAGTAGCGACCAGCAGCCATTTTCGAGTGGCGGACGCAGCACGATACTTAAGTAGAGCCCCGCGCCCGCCGGCGAGATCCATTTTCGATTCAGACGCCCGCGACCTGCGGTCTGCTCACCGGCAACAATTACCAACCCTTCAGCCGCGCCTTCCATCGCCCGCCGAGCAGCCTCGGAGTTGGTTGAAGGCAACGAGCCAAAATGAAGGATGTTGGGTTGAAAACTGCTCATGGAATCTGGACGTTTCATTGTCCGACAAACGTCAGTTTGTCCCTGTGGTTGTAGCATAGACTTCAGTCTTGTGATTTCGTAAGGCGCCGAGGACTAAAGTCCATGCTACTCAAGCAGTAACTTTAACGCAAAAGACGCAAAGAGAGAGCCGCAAAGGGGCGCAAAGTCGAGCCCTTTGCGTTCATTGCAAAGAATTTGATGACAATCACCGAGAAATACGCTGGGTGCCGAGGCATGGACCTGCACAATCGTTGGGTGTTAATCGAGAAGCTGCCGGCTGGTTACACAATGCAGTTCAAAAGAGGCGCGAGTCGTGAGTCGTGAGTCGCGAGTCTGGAGTCGCGAGTCTGAGTTGCGAGTCTGAGTTGCGAATCTGGACTTCTGTTTCTTCCAAATCGCAATTCTTTTTAGGTCAGCCTTCCCTTCCAATAGCGGACTCGCGACTCGCGACTCCAGACTCGCGACTCTTAAGATGTCTTCCGAAAACTTTCATTTTGAAAGTAGCGACAAACTGAAAGTTTGTCGGACAACCTAGCCGAGTACGCCTCGGAAATTTGTCTCGCTGGCGGCGTAACCTGGAAACACTGTCTTCAGGTTCAGCGTTCCCAGGTGACGCTTAGCCAACTCGGCAAAAACGTCGCGAAAGTCCGTAGTCAGGTTAAGATCGCGGCCTTCGTAAAGTTGATCCGTCTTCAGCCCGGGCCACTGCCCGTAAACTTTTCCGCCGCGCACGCTGTTGCCCACCACAAACATCGCGTTAGCGTGGCCGTGGTCCGTACCACGATTACCATTCTCGCGCACCGTGCGACCGAACTCCGACATTGTCAGAATCACCACATCGTCCATGCGTTGGCCCAGGTCGGTGTAAAGTGCGGCGATGCCGGAGCTGAATTGCGTCAGCAGATTGCTGAGTTGGCCGCGAGCGTTTCCTTCGTTCACGTGTGTATCCCAACCTCCGATATCGATGAAGGCGATCTCCAATCCCACGCCGGCCTTGATCAATTGCGAAATCTGCAACAACCCATTGCCGAAAGGCGTGCGTGGATACTGCGCGCCGTTCTCGGGTTTGTATTGGGCCGGGTTTACCTTCTTCAAATAATTCACGGCGGCGAATGTTTCCTTGCCGGTGCCGCCCAAAGCATCATTGAAGGTCTGATCGTAAATCGCTTCAAAGCCACCTTGCACGGCCGCTGAATTTTGACCGGCGCGGATGGTGAAGTCTGCGAGATTCGACATAGCCAGGGCATTCGCTTTGCCCTGCAACGCGCGCGGCATATTCTGGGTCATCGAGACAGCGCGGAAGAGCGAGTTTTCCGGATCCGCTTTGCTTTGCAGATAGCGATTGAGCCAGCCATCCGGCGTGGACTTGACACCCGGCGTCGCCGACTCCATGTAATCCTGCGCGTCGAAATGCGAGCGTGTGTTATCCGGCGATCCCGCAGCCTCGACGATTGCCAGTCGCTTGGAATCCCAGAGCGGCTTGAACGACTTCAAAGACGGATGCAATCCAAAAAAGCCGTCCAGATCGATGCAGCTCTCCTCATCGCCCGACTTAGGTCGGGGGATGGCTATGGACGGCCGCAGGTCGTAGTACGAATGTTCGCCGTGTGGCACCACCATATTCAAGCCATCAACGGCGCCTCTTTGAAAGATCGTGATCAGCGTCTTGCGGCGGCCGCCCGTAATCCGCTCACCCGCCTGGGCCAGCACTGCACGCTGCAAAAATGACGGTGCGGAAAGCGAGACGCCAATACTCGCTAAGGCAATGCCGCCTGATTTGATAAAGAATCTTCTGTTCATAAGTACCTCAAATGCCGTGAATCGTGAATCGTAAATCGTGAATAGTTTGAACGGGATGTCTCATGATGCACCATTCACTTCATAATCATTCATCGCTCATCGTTCATCGTTCATCGTTCATCGATTCACGATTTACTATTCACATCTTTTACTGTCTCTGGAACTCCGGCGATCCCAGGATCAATCCCACCATCTTAGTTATCGGATCCGTGATTGCCGCCTCCGGACCTTGCCGCGGTAATTGTCTGCGCCCGGCTGGTGGTCCATTCATCTCAGCCATCTCCTGATCGGCCATCCGCTGCGGCGGCGGCGCAATCGACACCGGCGCGTTCAACTGCTTGAGGAGCGTTTCGCGCGTCCGGGGCGAAACATCGCCCGCTACCAGCAAGCTCAGGAAACGATCCATCACTCTAGTTTGGTCGACAGACTCTCCGTTTTTGGAATCACCCGCGAACTTGCGCAAGTCGACACGCGTCCCGCCAATACGATTGCTTGCCAGGGCCAGACCGAAATTCAAACGCTCGAGCAAAGCGCCGGTGTTGACCCAGTTCTCGGCCACATCAGAATACCCGTTCGGCGTTTGAAAACCGTAAAGCGGCTCGCCCATCCGCGCGATCCATTGATGCAACGCCGGCGCTCCAGTGGTGTCCGCGCCCAACGTGCGCACGGCGCTGATGGCCAGCTCAAAAGGCCGTTTGATCTTGGCGCGATAAGCCTCGCTGGAATTGAACTCGGGCGAGAAGAAGATCGCGCCCAGCGTCTCGCGAATGTCGCCGTTGCTTTTAGTGAAAGCCTGTGCCACGCGATCGACCAGCGCCGGCGGTGGATTGTCACTGACAAAATGGCGGACTAGTTTGGTGGCGATGAAATGCGCGGTGGACTGATGGTGCGCCAGAATGTCGAGCACCATCAGCCCATCCTTCGACCCGCCCCCCGCGGGAATCTTGTGGCCCAACACGATCTTTTCGCCGTCATCATGAACGCGAGCGTTGAAGTAAAACTTGCCGGCATCCTCACGCAACTGCTCTGCGCGCCGGTCATTCATCAGCGCACTCGCTGCGGCCGCTCCGCCCCGCGGGGCAAAGATGGTCCAACCCGTAAAGCAGCGTGCGACTTCCTGCACATCCTTCTGTGTGTAACCGCCGTCCACGCCCAGCGTGTGCAACTCCATCAGCTCGCGCGCATAGTTTTCGTTGATGCCGCGGCGTGGCGGCGGTTGTGGCTGCTGAGTATTGGGCCGGTTCGCCTGCGGCTGACTCTGTCCTGGTTGCGGATAAGGTGCGTTGGCCCGGCGATTGTTGCCGCCGCGGCCACGCAGAAGATCAAGTAACGGATCCCGGCTCGCCTGCGCCCGTCGCCCATTTCGATTCAGGCCCGCGTTGGCGTTCGGGCTGACGCTCTGAAAATTGTCGAGGTAAAAAAGCATCGCCGGACTTTCAGCCGTCGCTTTCAACAAATCATAAAAGTTACCCAGGGCGTGGGGCCGAATCGTGTCTCGATCATACGAGGTCAACATCCAGCGATCGGCGCCCTTCTGAGCGTACACGTTGAAATGATTGGTCCAGAAATCAACCATCACTTCATTGAGTTGTCGTTCGCTGTAGACCGCACGCAGAATTCGTGAAGCCTGTAACTCACCGACGATCCTTTGCGGCTGCAGCAAACCATTCTTTTCGTAGTACTCGCGGATTTTCTGCCGGTACTCGGCGTTCTTCTTGCCCTCGGCGTCACTGGGTTGGTTCGCTTCCTGAGCCGGCATTGTCTCGCCGTTTGCTTCGCCGGCCTTCGGCGGCGGGCCTTGTTGCGCATTTAAAGCCTGCAGCTTTTGCAGATCGAGATCAGCAGGTAAATCGCCGCGTCGTTGCAACTGGCGCACGAGCTGTTGCGGCTGCGGATACTTCTCGTACAACTCGGCCGTCGTCATATTCAGGGTCGGCAAGTTCTTCAACCGGGTCTCGGCCGCGCTGTCGTCGATCTGTCGTGGATTGAGCTGTTGCTTGATGTAGTTGTCCAGACCCATCGCCTTCACTCGTTCAACGTCGCCGGGGCGCGCGCCGTAACCCAGACGATTTAACGCGTGCAGGATGCGCTGCTCTTCTTTGAGGGCCGCCGGGTTTGCGCCGCTCCCCTTCTGGGCGGACACTCCCAAAGCGAAAGTGCCCGCCAACAACGTCGCCATTGAAAGAAAGGCCACTGTGCGCCGGGCGATCTCCTTTACCGACGACAAATCCGTTCTTGAAGCTCTCATATCCATCACCTGCTAATTTTAAGCCTTTGATTGGTAAACAAGGCCGGGAAAGGCTGATTGCAACCATCTTCTAACACGACTTTGGACGCAAATGCGAGCCGGAAGGTTTGGAAAAAACTTGCACGAAAGCGGCCACGAGGTAACGACACACTAAAAAAGCCACGTGATCTCGCAGAGTTCACGTGGCTCTTTTGCACTGCTCTTTGAGTGACTGAGATCAGCAGCCGGCATTCGATCGAAAGGCGATCGGAGCGAAGCGTTGCTGGTACTCGGTTGAGGTCAGAAACGAACAGACCATGCCCCGAAAATTGTTCGGTTGAGAATTCAAGACACCGAGCCAAAAATCATAACCACCCTGATCGGGGTCGCGTCGCAAATAGCCGAAGTACTGCGTCAAGACGAAGGCCCGGTTGAAGACCGCCGCTTTGAACGCCGGATCTTCCGCCAGGTTTTTGAGCATCAGTCCGCGTCCACCAGTGTTGACATCGGTTACAAACGCATTTCGTTGCGTTGAGTTGTAAGTCACCCCGGCGCCCTGTTGCACTGTTGTAAGGATGGCGTCTACGAATTGGGTCGCCGAAAGGCCCGCTGAATAACGATTTGAGAACTCAGCCCGGGAGACAAAGAGTTGAGCAAAATCCAGCTTACCCTGATTCAAGCTGGCGCCCCCAACTACTCGCGCCCGATCAGGCATGAACTGCGCATAGAGCGGGCGATAGGAAGTTTGTTCACCAAATGCGGCCTTGTACAGCCGATAGACGTACGCGCCGGATTCTTGGAACTCCTGCTCGATAAAATAGGCCGCGGAAACCGTGATGCGCTGGGAATCAGTGCAGGTCAGGTTGGTCCCGCAGACTTGAGCAATTTGGCTGGTCCAATAGTCGAGCCCGCCGGGATCCGGACCTCGCGCAAGGAAGTCAGCGTAGTGCGCGCGGACAAAGAATTGTGGGTCATCAATGTAGTTCGCCAGGAACTGGCCGCGAATTTCACCGCTGCTGAAATTGGTTGTGGTGATGTTGAGGTAGAGATTGCCAGCCTTCAACTGCTGCACCTGAGCCGCGGTCAGAGAAATCGTTTGACCACTGAACGCCCCCAGAGGCAAACCGAAAAGCGGTGTAGCCGTCTGGGTTGCGGGCGCAAAGCCATGTATCAAAGCGGCCGTCTCAGGGCTGCCAAGGTTAACGTAGGAAAGAGAGATCTGGGCGCTGGTTTCAGTCGCATTCAAAAGCAGTGTTGCGATACCGGTGGCTAATGAACTATTGGGCGGAGTCTCCTTCGCACCATTAAGATTAGCAACGTATAGCTTTGTGGTCGGCTGGGCCGTCTCGTTGTCCTGGATCGTGACCGTAGCCGTGCTCTGTCCCCCAAGCGTGGCGCCAGTCGGATTGCTGAGACTGAAGTTAATGGTCTCAGCGCTTTCAACGTAGAGGTCATCATTGAGCAGGACATCAACCGTCTTGCTGGTCTCGCCCGGGTTGAAAATCAGTTGACCGCTGGTGACCGTATAGTCGCACCGTTGATTCGCCGCACTGCCGGCTGCATCACAGGGACGAAAACTGAAATCATCCAGACTCTGGTAGTTCACCTTTGCAGCCGCAGTAGCGTCGCCCGTGCGCCTGACAGTTAGGTGCGCCACACCGTCACCTTCGTTAGCGTTGAAGTTTGCAAAATCGAATTGCACCGTTGGCGCCGTTCCGCCGGCCTGGGCCACAGTGAAAGCTTGACCGGCAACGGTCAACGTAGCCGAACGCGGGGATCCGGTTGCGTTTGCTGCGACCGTATAGGAGGTTGTTCCGCTGCCCATACCGCTGCTGCCTGAGGTGATTGTGATCCAGCCTGGCACCGTGGCTGACTGGAAACTTAGTGACCAGCCGTTGGTAATGCTTCCGGTGTCACCCGCCTCGTCGTCAACGACCAGCAATTGCCAGACACCGTTGGGATCGAGGCCGTTAAAAACACTCAGGTCCGCGGAGTAATTGCCGCTGCCCGGGCCAGGGACGGGAAAATCATCCGGCTGGCTATAGTTGGCGGGCCGGTAGGTTCCACTGGCCAATCCGCTGCCACTGGGAAGTGTGTTGCTGGACGTCTGATCAAACGTTAGTTGAAGATTCGAGGCGACGCCGCTGCCGCCGGCATCGGACATCAACACAGTGCTCTGTCCGTTCGGCCCAACAAGCATAAGATCTATGTCCGCCGGGAAAGTATGGCTGAGTCCAGCGAGCGTGACGGCAACTTTGCTGATAGTACCGGTGAGACCAGACACGTTGATCATCGAGGGATATGGCGTCGCCGTATTGGCGTCCCGGATGGTGATGCTTTGGTTGTTGGTGATGGTCGAATTGTTGCCCGACGGTACGGGCGTCACAAAAGAGGTCCAGGGACAATCAGGTGAGATGGTTATGCCTACCTGACCAGTGCCGCCAGACACCGCGAAGGTCTGACTTGATGGCGAAATTGAGCCGGGACAGGTCCGGCCCTCAAATTGGGTGGCACGCAAGGGCGGAGTGCTGAGCACTTGTTGCTGGATGAGCGAAACGTTTTGTCCATAGACCAGCAAACCCGTCACCTCGAACGGTCCGTCCACACCATTCTCTCCAATGCGCGAGCCGTCAAAGTTGAAGACGAGATTGTTGTTCCCAACCATCAGAGTGCCAGAGCCGGTCGCGAAACCCAGGTCGCGTCCGTTCCGATCAATAAGTTGGGCCGTCCAGTTGTACGAACCCGCTTGCGCAATGTCCACTTCGAGAGTGGCGCGCAACAAATCGAATAATCCATTGCTGTTGGTATCCACTCCGACTGCCGAACCGTTCCCGGTGAAGACAATGGGGTCATGCTCGAAGGCGCGAAACTGAAGCGCCGCGGTTTGGTGCGCATCCGTCCGCGTATCCAGGAGCATCGAGTCGCTGCTGTTGCTGCTCTCCTCGATCAGGCTAATGCTGGCCAGGGAATAAGGGCCATTTACCCGGTTGGCATACAACCGCATGCCGTCGAAATCCAGGTTTGCCGTGCGAGTGCCGGCGCTCAACGTGATCAGCGTCTTCGCATCATGCGTATTGCCCGCGGTATCCGCCAACCTGCCAACCAGACGGTAAGTGCCGTTCTGAGTGATGTTCAGTGTCGCCTGCACTGAGAGCTTGTCAAAAAGCGCGTTGCCGTTGGTGTCCACACCAGCACTGGCAAACGCGCCAGTGAAAGTCGAACTGCTGTTGCTGACGGTGGCGGAACTTAGCGTTTCGCGACTGAAGGCAGGTACGCCGCCGCCCGCACTCCGATCGGCTTGAAAAACGGCGCGATAGGTGCCGGGAAACGCAGTATTGTTGAAGTTGGCGGTGTAGATGCCATCGTTCGCGGCGCTGTCGCCGTTGGCGCCATCATCTTTTAGCGTGACTGATTGCGTGGTGTTGTTGGGTAGCGAAACCAGACCTGTGACGGTCGCATTAAGGAGCGGGGTACCGTTGTTGCGGAGCGTGCCTAACAGACGTAGCGGACTGCCTAGCGACACATGTCCACTTTGGAAAGAGCCCGTCAAGGTAATCGGCGACGTTTCCATCCAGCCGGCCACAGCGTAGCCAACCTGGCCGGACGGCTCAATCACCGCGGGTGCGCTGATTTCCGCTGTCCAGGTTCCGGGCTCCAGGGTCGTGAAGGCAAAGGTTTCAATTCTGCCGCCGAGGATCTCTTCATCGCGCTCGTCAATGGCCGGATTGCCTTGAATCGTAACGTGATCAAACCTTTGGCCGGAGGGGGAGATGAGCGCCAGATCCAGATTGCCCGAAGGGTACATCAAAGTAAAAAAGGCGCGCGCATTTTGATCGATCACAATAGACTGCGTCTGCGTCTGACCCTGCTGGATCGATCCTACTTTGGAGGCCGAAGGAACAGGCGAAACCGCGAGCGGGCGTTTCCCAGGTTGCGGTGTCGCTAGTTCTGTTTCCGGCGCGTTGTGACTAGCCTGGTCAAAACGTTGTACCACCGGCTGAAGGGCGTTGAAGATTCCGTTGGAGTGTGTTTCCCTGGTGTGAATCGCATCGCAATTCGGGTCCGTCATGCCTGTAATAAACGAACAGTTCCCACCGACCGTGGCAAAGGTTGCATTGGTTGTGAACCCTAAACCGTGGACCGAGCTGCGTGGCACTATTAAATCGCCGGGGCCGACAATGTCCTCGAGAACAAAGTTGAGGCAGAAAATGCAGTCGGGATCGTAAAGGCCGGCCAGTGCGGTGTAGCGCACGTTCGGGTTATGGCCGTGGAAGAAGTTGTAGCCGGCCATGTACTCCGTGGTCAACTGGTAACCGCCAGGCGATGTTGCCAGGCCCAGTATGTTGACGAAGATGGCGCCGGCCGGCGGCAGCCGCAGCGTGCCGCGAATGATGAAATCGGCCAGCGGCGAACCTAAGTTAGGCGAACCAATCTGAATGACCTGCGCAATCGAGTCGCTATTCTCGGCGTAGTCGCGCGAGTCCAAACCACCTTTGCTGTGGCCGATCAAGTTAATCTTTTCAACGTTCCATCGTTGCTTGAGCACGTCTACCTTTGCGCTGATCGCGGACGAGTTGGTGCCGATTGTTTGCGGAGCGAAACCGAGATTTATTGTGTCGTAAGGGATCCCAAGATTATCAAGCCTGCTGCTGCCGCTCATCGGCGGATTACTTGCCCAGATTCCCAACCACGTGTCGGGTCCGGAAAAAATTCCATGCACCAGCAAAGCCGGCCTGGGCGCTTCCACTTCAATCGTGGCCCAGTCGATAGCCGTACACCAAACTTCAGTGCCAGGATTGAAGGTGTCGATATCAATGCGGATCTGGTTGACACCAACTCCACCAGGCGCAGTCGGGAAATTGACGTATTCAACCGGCACCTTAATTTCGTTGAGGTGCCATATGTTGTTGTCCCCTTGCAAGTAGTATGTTTGCCCCAACGAGTCCCGCAGATCGTGACCGTTAAGCGAAACTTTGTCGCGCTCAGGCTGAACGCCCTGGCTGCCACCGTTGAAGTCAACGTCATACGCAGGCAGCCGCAGCGTGGCGACGCGTCCGCTCAGACCGCCGCCGGCACCGCCCGGACTTCCCAGCAGGCCGTTCTGGATCAGTTTCGTTTTATCACCAAAGTAACGATCGATGTTGATATTGAAGACTAGCGGACCGCCATTCCGATAAGTGCACCCCGTGTCCAGGCCTGCGCTGCTGTCCACGTAAAAGCGTGTATCGCTGCACTCTTTTCCCGGCGTCAGCCGAATGTTGGACGATGGACTAGACGGCCCGCAATTGGTCGCAACCGCTTGCGGCCGCTGCGGGAAATTCGATCGCTCGCCCGGCTTTCTCTCGTCGGCGTCCGTGCGCGTTCCTCGTGACTGTGGAGTAGCCGGTCGCGCTCCGGGTAACGACTGCGAGGTCGAAGAGGAGGGCAGTTGGAAGAGGAGCAAACCAAGCAGAAGGGTGGCAAATGCAACACTGATAGTGAGTCTTTTCTTGTTGAGCATAGCGGACTTTTCCTTTGGTGGTTAAGGTTGAGGAGCTGCCTAATGCAACGAGCGTGATTGAGATCTGAGCGGTGCCAAAGCCAGGTGAAGAGAGAGAAACCCACCTGTGGTTTGAGGGCGCTCAGCTAAAACCCAACGACTGCCAAATCTTTTTCTGTAAGATTCGTGGACGGATTCTTTTCAGGTTAACTAGTTTCTCGGTAATAGCAACGAAACAGGTTGAATGGCTAGTTTGGGTCATGAGGACCTCCGTGGTTTAGAACAAGCCTGGAGCGGGGCCAGACCATTAAGGATTGTTTGAGACTGGCGCAAGAGTATTACAAACCGGCTCACGCCGCAAGCCACCAACGAAGTGTTGGATCAAGAGGAACTCAAATTACATGAGCTGGTCATCAGGATGCGCGACACTGCCTATGCGCATTCCGATGCAAGCACACACTTGATTGAAGGTTTTGACTACGATAAGTATGCAGCGTTGATGTTAGTGATTCTGCCGCTGGACAAATCCTCTACAGAGAGACTTGAAGGTATGATTCGGAAATGGATTGAATACCTTAATGCGCAGAAGTCTAATTTGAAGCAAGGAAGCATGCGTCAGCACGTGCGAAATTTGCGGAGCCTGAAACGCGCTTAGTAGTAGCAGTATTAGCACAAATCTTCGTCACTCAGATCTAATCAATTTACGAACCAGGTGGCGCGGAGTTTCGAGCCCGAGGCGCGGGGCGCGGATAACTCGCGGGACTCCGATTCCCCTGCTTATTAACCGCACGCACGCCAAAGAAGTAATTGTCTTTCGACATCCCCCTCAGTGAGTACGTGAAAACGTTCCCCACAAAACGCGAATTGGTCCACACCGCCGAGGTTGTGTCGCGCCAGACGATCTCGTAGCCGGCGAGATCCGGTTCTTTGTTCGCGTCCCATTTGATCGTAGTGTCGTCGGCGAGCCCGCCACCTAACTCAGCATTCTTGGGCCGCGCGGGAGCAAGCGCGAGCACGGCCAGCGAAGCCGCATTCACGCGCGCTACATTCGCGATGTAATTGAAATCGTCGAACTCAGGTAAGTCACCGTACTTGATGCCGTTCTCGACGCGCACGTTCTGGTGCTGGTGATGATAGTTTTCGTTCGGCTCGGTGAAACGAACAGCCGCATAACCGCGTTCCAGAAACGGCTGGTGATCGCCGCCCCGCCCGTAACGATCACGACGATAGACCAGCATCACCTTCATCCCTGATACGTAGCCGGCGGCCGTCTCCTTAATAAAGCGCGCCAGTTGTCTCGAGGCCGAATCGTTCTCGCCGCCGACACTGCGTCGGACAGCGGCTTCCGCAGTGGTTTCGTTCGACGGCACACCTTCTGAAAAGACGCGCACCGTGCGCGGATCGTGAACTCCGTTTCCGCCTAATGAACTGCCGATGATGTCGTTGGTAAACATGGCCTCGATGTCGAGACTCTTCTGTTTCGCCTGCTCGGCAAAATAAGTCGATCCCAGCAAACCCTGCTCCTCTCCGGCGACCGTCATGAAAACAATGGTCGCGTCGAATTTGTACTTCGCCATCACCCGCGCCATCTCCAGTACCGCCGCGGTGCCTGACGCGTCATCATTCGCTCCGGGCGCGTCACACTTTGC
>Ga0179594_10000211_pt1 | contig 16198 bp, 26 predicted proteins | sample CZOMad1_1_08_16f_FD_148625 | JGI IMG/M metagenome (GOLD analysis project Ga0179594, IMG submission 148625) | Vadose zone soil fungal communities from Angelo Coast Range Reserve, California, USA - CZOMad1_1_08_16fungal (Illumina Assembly) | ecosystem: Environmental > Terrestrial > Soil > Vadose...
AGTCGGATGGTCCGTCCGTCTTGGGTTCTCAACAACACCAACTCTTCCTGCTCTGTGTTGATGTGATCACCCTTGAGCATATTGAAGCGCAATCGGAATTGATAAGTCGTCATAGACGGTCTGCTAGCTTTTCGCTCTTCGCGCCTCAGGACTGAGCGTCCTCGCGCAAAGAATGAGAGTATTTGTCGCAGGTTTGGCTCCATCATTTAGGAGTATGGTCTCATCCTGATGAACATTGTCCACTTACGCTGAGGTTCGACAATGGGTCAACTTAGTCTGCTGATTTATCGAACAGTTCAAAGCCTTCTATCTTGCAGGCTTCACACCTGTCAGCAATCTCATTCGCAGACCTGTTACTCAAATTGCCAAGACAATCGACTGCCTGCACATTCAAGAAAACCAAGAACGTGAATATTGATTTGAGGTTCGTTCGCAGTACTTTGCGGCTATAGGGTTGAACTGGCTTGAGCTTGAGTGTCTGCCAGTCAATGAGATGTCTAGCGGATTCATACGTTAATCCGAAATGGGCCGAGTGCTGATTGAGGTATTCGCGGAGGCCTTTGAACTGACCTTGAATCCGCTTTGCAATTTCTCCAGCATTGGGCAAACGACCATCAATCGCCTCGTCAATTCGTGATGGATCTTCATTGAAGTAGACCATTTTCTCAAACACCTCAATGAAAGGCCGGAGCAACGCTCCTGCCTCCTGCGCTAAGCCGTCAATCGAAAGACTGTAGCTGCCTAACAATAGATTCCGGGCTTTGATCAACGTGAGCGCACATACCCTGGCGTAGGGCGTTGAACCGTACTCAGTTTCGAGATCAGTAATACATACGTCCAGTAACTCAAAGGCCTCGCGCAACACTGCGGCCTCATTCTTAAGGGCTCCGTCAAGATCTACAACGGCGTCATTTCGAGTATTCCATAGACTCATCGGTGTTCCTATCGGCCTGACGGCAATCAAAGTAAGGCCTCGGCTCCATTCTATTTCATTCCATTCCAGCCGAGAGATGTTTTAATTTCGTATCCCCCTCGCGCCACATTGTCCTCCGACAGCCCGCCCGCACAACTCTCCGTTTCTCTCCGAGTGCTCCACTGCGTTGCGCCCTCCGGTGTGCGTTCAAGCACCCAGTCGTTTTCCAACTTTCGCTTACGAGGGGGAACACTTGTTTTTAAGCCAAGACCCCGAACCACCAAACCACAAAGGAGCGAGAGACAATGGAGAGCAACACACAAGCAGCCGACATTCCGAGATGGTTAGCGTTACTAGTTGAAGCGGTAAATAAGCCCGGCCTAATCTTGGAAGCGTATAGCGCCTTTCATCGATATAGCGTGGGAAATCAACTTCTCGCGTTAGTGCAGTGCCACCTGCGAGGCATCCAACCCGGTCCGATCAACACCTTTCCCAAATGGCAGGAACTTGGCCGATACGTCAAACGCGGCGAGCGAGCTTTAACGCTATGTATGCCCATCACTCGCAAACGCCGAGACGAGGAAGCAAACACACGCGACGAATCAGACGGAGAACAGACCTACACATCCTTTGTTCATCGTGCGCGGTGGTTCGTGATCAGTCAGACGGAAGGCCAGGAACTTGCGGCGACCTCAATTCCGCAATGGGATGCCGAGCAAGCACTCGCCACTCTCAATATTGAACGCATCGCATTCGATAGCACGGACGGCAACGTTCAAGGATTTGCACGAGGCCGACAACTCGCGATCAGCCCCTTGGCACAACTGCCGCATAAGACACTTTTTCATGAAGCCGCCCATGTCCTCTTGCACACTGCAGAAGGCGATTTTGCAGAGGGGGAAACGACGCCGCGCAGCTTGCGCGAAGTAGAAGCCGAAGCGGTTGCTCTTCTGTGTTGTGAATCGCTGGGCTTGGATGGAGCCGCGTATTGCACGGGGTACATACAAAATTGGCTCACTCAGGGAGCAGGTTCTAACACCGAGACAATTCCAGAAAAGAGCGCTCAGAAGATTTTCCGCGCCGCCGATCAAATCATACGCGCCGGACGGACGCAGCCCGAGCAATCGACGGAAACCGAGCAATAAGAGCAGCCGAAAACGAAACGGGTCAGGAAAGCGCGTCAACGCTCGCCTGACCCACACACCAACACTTCATCCGTGACGGGAGAAAGATTGATGCTAAGCCAGAACTCTATACCCACGCGCACACCACAGGCAACTGAGCTTGTCGCGGGCACTCATGAGCTTATAGCCGAATTACAAGAACGCTTGCGCGCCGGAGAGTCTTTTGACAATCCGAAACTAACGGAGATCGCCGATAAGAGTTTTGGCGGTACACGTGCACAAGGTAGGTACACATCACGCGACGCTTACGACGCTTTAGAAATCGCGGTCAATAAATATCTCGACAGCCAGGCGCGAGAGCTAATGCAGATGGACGTAACCGATGCACTTGCAGTCTTGCGCCCGTTAACGAAGCGACTAGCGCGGCAATGCGACCGGACGTTAGAGCAAACCGAGCTGCAACAATTCTCAACACCACCGACGCTCGCCTATCTCGCGGCCCGAATTCTAGACCCACAGAGTACGGACATTGTGTTCGAGCCATCAGCGGGAACAGGAAGCCTCGCGATCTGGCCGCGTTCTATCGGCGCACAAATTATCTGCAATGAGATCAACCCGCGCCGCCGTGCACTGCTTACAGGAGAGCTGGGTTTTGAAACTTATAAGGTTGACGCAGAAATCATTGACGACCTCTTAACCGCCGAGATTCAGCCCACGGCGATCTTGATGAAACCCACCATTCAGCGCGACAGGCGGGAGAGTAGCGAAGCATTCGGCACTCTACGGAGCGCGGCACATCGAGAGCGCTCTTAGACGGTTGCAGCAAGGCGGGCGCTTTGTGGCTTTCAGTCAATAACGACTTACTAGACGCGACGCGGCGCGATCTCACTGACTTAGGACTTGAGAGCATCCCGCTTGGCCGCATCAATGACTATCCGGCAGCCGGAGAGATCACTTTACCGCGCGGCGTGATCTTTAGCTCTTATTCTTCCCTTATCGCCGCAGCCAAAACCGGCGAGCGACGAATTGATCAAATTCAGAAATGGCTAGGCAGTGATGCCGTAGTCATATTCGACGAAGCGCACAAGGCAAAGAATGCTCTAGTGTAGTGTCTCATAAATACCTTTACAATATGACTCGCGGGCTGTATGCTGCGGGCATTATGTGGGATACCTGTGAAGCACTGGCGATTACCGAAGAGCAACGGGAGGTTTTGCAAACCTGGATCGTTGCTCGCAACAGTCCACAGAAAGTTGTTTTCCGTTCGCGAATCGTATTGGCAGCAGCCGGCGGCATGTCCAACAATCGGATCGCGCAAGAGTTGAAAACGAGTCGACCCACAGTGATTCTGTGGCGCAACCGCTTCTCGCAGGCGGGCACGGCGGCGCTGATTGATGATGCTGCGGGTCGTGGTCGTCCCAGGCAGATCCCGGCCGCCAAGGTCAAGAAAATCGTGGAGGCTACTCTGCATACGACTCCCAAAGCGGCGACTCATTGGAGTGTGCGGACGATGGCCCACGTGCACGGCGTCAGTCCTGCCACGGTCCAACGTATTTGGGATGCGAATGGATTGCAACCACATCGCAGCCGGACCTTCAAGCTGTCGAAAGATAAACAGTTCGTCGAAAAACTCAATGATGTGGTGGGCCTGTACTTGAATCCACCGAATAAAGCGCTGGTATTGTGTGTAGATGAGAAGAGCCAGATTCAGGCCTTGGAAAGATCTCAGCCAGGGCTGCCTATTAAGAAGGGTCGTTGCGGCACCATGACGCACGACTATAAGCGTCACGGCACGACGACTCTCTTTGCCGCTCTCAACGTTCTGGACGGCACCGTCATCGGTGCGTGTATGCCTCGTCATCGACATCAGGAATATCTGAAATTTCTCCGCAAGCTTGATCGAGAGGTCCCCAGCGGCTTGGACTTGCACTTGATCTTGGACAATTACAGCACCCATAAGCATGACGACGTCACCGAGTGGCTGGTCCAACATCCGCGCTTCCATATGCATTACACTCCCACCAGTTCCTCTTGGCTTAACCTGGTGGAGCGTTGGTTTCGCGAACTCACTCAAAAGCGCTTGCGCCGCGGCAACTTCATTGACGTAAAAGATCTCATCACCGCCATCAAGGAATATCTCGCTCAGAACAACAAACAACCAAAACCGTTTATCTGGACAGCTACCGCACAACAGATCATCGACAAGGTCGGTCGTTGTAAAGGAATTTCTGAGACACTACACTAGCAAGATGATGCCGGCAATTCAATCTGACCAATTACCTGCTCGTCTTCCGCGGGCGAGTGCGGCCGAATACCTGGCAAATCAACGAACGTTCTTGGCGTGGATCAGAACGAGCATCGCCGTGATCAGCTTCGGTTTCGTGACTGGAAAGCTAACTCTAATGTTGCCTTTGCTCGCGGCACGAGCTGATTCAAATGTTCCGGCAATGCCGTCCGTCCACAGGTTTTCGGTGGGACTATGGATGATGGCCTTTGGCGGCCTGCTTCCGATAATGGCCGCCTGGCGCTATTACGTCGTGAATCGCGCCATCGAACGGGGTGCCGTGAAAAGCGAGCGTGGCACGGTAGCGTTCGTGGCTCTGCTGGTTGTGCTACTCGCCCTCGTAATTATCATCTACACGATCACCAAGCCTGAGATGATGTGAGTGGTCGGACGGAAATTTGTCGAACCATAGAGGGCTCAAAGATCAGATGCGGTGCAATCTTCCAGTAGGAAGTAGTGCCATGCGGGAATAAATCTCGTCGGCCAGCGGATTACCAATAGCGGGGCCATGACTTATGAGACGACTGCAGAAGAAACACCCGCGCGCGATTCGTTGGATGCACTGGATCAACTTTCCCGTGCTCTTTTTAATGATCTGGAGTGGCTTGCTGATCTATTGGGCCAACAGCGTATATCGGATTGGCTTCGGGAGTTTCACGTTATTTCAGTTCTTCCCCGATCGCTTTTTCAATTTCCTGGGAGTCGGCCATCGTCTCGCTGACGGCATGGCTCTGCATTTCTTCTTCATGTGGTTCTTTGCAATCAATGGTTTGGCTTACGTGCTGTACACCGTCATCTCCGGCGAATGGCGTCACTTGTTGCCAAATCACAAGTCCTTTCAGGAAGCGATCCAGGTAATGCTTCACGATTTGCACCTGAGCAAGCATCATCCGCCGCCGCGCAAGTTCAACGGCGCACAGCAAATCGCTTACACCAGCGTGATCTTAATGGGCGCCGGATCGGTGCTTACCGGGCTCGCGATTTACAGACCAGTACAGTTCGCGTGGTTGAGCAACTTGCTCGGCGGATATGAATGGGCTCGCTGGGAGCACTTTTGGTTGGCGATCGGCTACTGTCTTTTCTTTCTTGTCCACATCGCACAAGTAATCAGGGCCGGTTGGAATAATTTCCGCGCGATGGTCACCGGTTATGAGTTAGTCACCGTGGGGCCTGCGCCTTCTGACACTAACGAAACCAAGGAATCATTTGAGGCTGCGGCGTGAGCGACAACAATCCAGAAAGAGTGTCTAAGCGTGAACCAGGACTGCTAGCCCAGGATGTCGACCGCGACAATCAGCTGGCGGGAAACCGTTCTGAAGCGCAATCTACCGAGTCCGGTTTACCAGAAGATGCCATCGCCGAAGTTGATGTCGAACCATCTGACTCCCGGCAGAACGTAACCGCCGCCGCGAGCGATGATGACAAGGCGGCCGTCGTCGAGATGCGGCAAAGAACCCGACGGAGCTTCATCGTTGGCGGCGCTGCGGCTTTGGCCGCCGCGGGTGGATGGCGCTGGCTTCGCACTCGCCGGGAAGTTGACGGTCTCGCCTGGCCTTTGCGGCTGTCCCACGAGTTCAATGAACAACTCTCGCGTGATTATTTTTCGCGTAATCGTCTGACTCCCACCTTTCCGGTTGAGATGGCAAGTGAGCCTCGCGTTAATGGCAGCTACGGTTTGGACGAGGAAAGCTTTGACCCCGCGAACTGGAGACTGGCGATCGTCGGTCTCGCTAGTCCGCCTGAGTCAGTTGCCGAAAAGCCGTCAGCTTCCCCCGAAGTACCTAACACCAAGTCCTCCACCGGCAACTCTTCGCTTTCCGGTAGGTCTAAAACCAAAGCTGGTACAGACTCGAAGAGCGACGTTCAGAGTGCCGGTGACAGTAGTGATCAATCGGACGAAACGGACGAGGAAACGGATAGCGACGCCAATAGCGACACGACCACAAACACTGAAGCGGACATGGTATTGACCCTGGCAGATATCAAACAATTACCGCGCGTGGAAATGGTGACTGAACTGAAGTGTATTGAAGGCTGGAGCGTGATAGTCCGATGGGCCGGGGCTCGCCTGGCTGACCTGATTGCGAAGTATCCGCCTTTGACCAAGAGTGGTAGCGATCCCGACGTGATGCGCCGGCCCGACGACTTGGTTGGCTACGTCAGTCTCGAGACTCCGGACAGCGAGTACTATGTCGGGATTGATATGGAGAGCGCGCTGCACCCGCAGACACTCCTGTGCTACGGGATGAACGGGCAACCGTTGTCGCTGAAACACGGTGCGCCTCTGCGTCTCGTCATTCCGGTAAAATACGGCATAAAGAACATTAAGCGGATCGGAAAGATCACGTATACCGACAAACGTCCCGCCGACTACTGGGCCGAACGAGGATACGACTGGTATTCGGGACACTGACGCTCCATGTTTCTGGACAAGAACTGAACTGATCTGAAGTGTACAAGGTGAATCCATGCAGAATGTTGCCTACGTTTCCCATGTCCGCATAGTACGCGAAGGTGGCCCTTTGCGTCTGGCTTATCTGCCGGCTGAAGCCCAACCCGTTCGATTCGGTGTGCATGGCGCCGTTGCCGAACACTATCGCGTGAGACCCGAAGTTTCGGAACCACACGCGACGACGCTTGATTACATCGTTGCCGCCGCCGGGGGATGACTGGTCGGCACCTTCGGGGTGCGCTGGAGGCGCGCAAGATCCACGCTGGGGCCCAACGGCTAACCGCTGATGTGACTGGAGAGATCGAAGTCGAAGAGGGCGTCCTCGTAATCCGGCGGATTCATGTTGTCTATCACATCCAAGCTCCCGCTGAAGCGAAAGCAATCATCGAACGTGTACATGACATACACGCCGATCGCTGTCCGGTGTACAAGTCTTTACACAAAGCAATTGAGATCACCACTAGCTATCAGTTTTCACCAAACCAATCTACCTCGTGATCGGACTCAAAGCTGGTATCCCTCTCTAATAATGCCCAAGTCCGCCAAATTTATTCCCTCGAGCTGAATTCTTACGGAGAGTTCCTTTCCGTAGTCCGGCAGGGAATAGATCGCCGTGCATTCGGTATTCATATAAGTGCTGAATGAACAGCACCCGTGAAATCGACTGATCCCCGCGGTGAGGGTGTCACCGCGCATCATCAACCCAAGAAAGAGGAGAGACCACAATGTTGAAGAGAACACTAAGTGCCATCATTCTTGCCGCCGCCTTCTTAGCAAGTCCGGCAATCGTCCCGTCCTACGCGCAGGAGCCATCGCAGACTGGCCAGCAGCAGGATGACAAGATGAAGGATGACAAGATGAAAGACGACAAGATGCAGAGCAAGAAGGGCAAGCATAAGAAATCGAAGAAAAACAAGGACGGCGACAAAATGGAGAGTGACAAAAAGCCATAGGGACGGTTGCTCGGCTCTACATATTCCCGATTCTTTCCGAGAGTGTAGTGCCGAGCATTCACCACATTTTAAGAAACTGAGTTGTTCTGACACCAATGTTAGGTTCTACAAACATCACGATTACAGTGGCTTTTCTGGCGGGACTTGCATCGTTCTTGTCTCCCTGCGTCCTACCTCTTGTGCCTGGCTATATCTCTTTAATTTCCGGAGTCAGCATCGACCGATTGAAACAGCAAACCGAGGAGCGTTCCAACGCGCCGTTGGGTGATCGTGAATTCGCTGGCCTTTAACGTCGGGCTGTCTCTAATCTTTGTCTCGCTCGGCGCAGCTTCAGGATTTGTCGGATCTGCAGTTCTCTCCAGTCCGTGGTTACGAATCATCGGCGGTTTGGTGATCATCGCCTTTGGACTGCAGATGATCGGTCTGCTCAAATTCAAGACGCTCTACAAAGACACGCGCTTCTTTTCTGACAAGAAACCACGCGGACTCCTGGGATCTCTTTTGCTCGGGATCGCTTTCGCCGCTGGATGGACGCCGTGTATCGGACCAATCCTCGGCGGCATCATTGGTCTCGCGGCAACCAGCGGCGGCTGGAGGAGTGGACTGGTCCTTTCATCTTTCTATGCGGCGGGACTAGCGCTGCCATTTCTGTTAACTGGTCTCGGCATTAATCAGTTTCTCAGTTTCTATGCCAGGTTTCGCCGGCACTTGCACAAAGTCGAAGTCGTATCAGGCGTCATGCTCATTCTCATCGGCAGCGCGATTGTGAGTGGATACGCGACCCGATTGGCAAGTTCACGTCTCGCCTCTCTATTGCCCCAATCTGGAGTCGCGAATCAAAGTCAAGAGCGATCCGGCAAACAATTCGGCAGCTGCACCAGAGCCGGGATTATTTGGGCCCGCGCCGCAAGTTGAGCTGTCATCTCTTGATGGCCGGCGCTTGAAGTTGAGCAGTTTTCGCGGTCGGGTGGTGCTGCTGAACTTCTGGGCAACCTGGTGCGCACCATGTCGCACGGAGATCCCTGAATTGAATAGGCTGCAACACGACCTTGAAGCGAGCGGTCTTACCGTTGTTGGCGTCTCCTGGGACGACTCCGCTGACGGCGTGAGAGAGTTTCAAAAAGAGATACCGCAGGATTACGCGGTGCTCCTGGGCGGCGAGGATGTACAGGATAAATTCGGTGGGATTCGGAGTCTGCCTACCACCTACATTATTGATCGGGAAGGCAATGTCCGTCAGAGGATTATCGGCGCGCGCGACCGGACCCAATTCGAAGCAGCTTTGAAACCGTTCGTTAATGAGAAGTCCTCCGACGCGAGGTGAGTTAAGGATCAACCCGCGACCGGAATAAATCCTGAACCTTCTGGGATTACAACACAGGCGGGAATTGTTAATGGGAACTCTCGCCAAAAACTATGACGAGGGCGGCAAAGATGAAACTCTTTATAGCGTTATTCTTGATCGTATCTGGCGTTGTTGCCTTTCGGACGTTGAACCGACATCAGGCGGCCCAGACCACTGTCTCAACCGAAAGCGAAGCGGCCAAGCCAGCCGATGCTAACGCTACGCCGGTGGTTGTCGAACTCTTCACTTCGGAAGGCTGTTCGAGTTGCCCGCCTGCGGACGAAGTCCTTTCCAAACTCGACAAAATGCAACCCATCCAGGGTGTTGAGGTCATCGCGCTGGGCGAGCACGTGGATTATTGGAACAAGCTGGGTTGGATCGATCCCTACTCTTCCGTGGATTTTAGCAGGCGTCAGAGCAGATACTCAGATGCGTTCAATCAGGACAGCGTCTATACGCCGCAGATGATCGTCGACGGCCGGGATGAATTTGCCGGCGGCAATATGGAGCGCGCCCGGGCCGCGATCGCCAAGGCCGCTCAGGCTCCGAAGGCAAATATCCAACTAGCTTCCTCCCAGGACTCTAACGCGCCAAACTCGCGCGCGGTGAAGCTTTCCGTTCACCTGACCAATCTTCCGCGCTTGACCGCCGGCGACACTGCTGAGGTGCTGTTGGCGATAACTGAAAGCAACCTTCGCTCCGAAGTCGCGCGCGGCGAAAATGCCGGGCGCTATCTTCGACACAGCGCAGTCGTGCGAGAGCTTACGGCCTTGGGTGAGATCGGCGCCAACCAAAACAGTTTTGACGCGGAACCAACCGTGAATCTTGACAATGGCTGGCAGAGGGACAACCTGCGCGCTGTGGCTTTCGTCCAGGAGCGCGGCACGCGCCGGGTTCTCGGCGCGGCGGTGGTTGGTCTGTCGTCAAAATGAACTACCAAATTACGGTTATTGGCTAATCGCGGAATCAGCCCGAAGCATCGCAGGGAGTCAGAAATTAAGAAGCACGTAGCGGAGGAAAGAATGGCTGGAGCAAAATTGATTGTGATTTATCCGCGCCCAACTGACATCGACGCATTCGATAAGGTCTACGGCGAAGAACACGTGCCGATGGCAGTTGAGAAATTGTCGGGAAAGACCAGGATCGTCGCCACCAGGATCCTTGGATCTCCTCAGGGTGTGCCTCCTTTTCATGTAATTGCGGAGGTCCACTTCCCCACGATTGAGGCGCTGCAAAATTGTGCGGCCTCTGATGGAGGAAAAGAAACCCTGGCACATGCGGCATCGATTTCTTCCGGAGGGAGCCCGATTTTTTTGGTCGCAGAGGAGGAAGTCTATACCTTCGACTCGTAGGTTTTGAAGTTTCACTATCGCCGCCGGATAAGGGGATTCGGCCGCGTGGGAGCGCGCGAAGGTCAGCATGCATCTCGCAGGTGCGGGCGCCGCGCGCTCCTTCCGTTTCTGAAGCCGATTCGAAATCGCCGGTTGCCCATTAACCGAGTGATCTGCCTTCGGGAATAAATCAACACAGATCGGGTATTGACATAGGTGGGTGAGCAAATCACTGCGGATGAGTCCGATCCCTGCGGCGAGGGCTTCGCCGTGCAAAAGTCACAAACCTAAGGAGAAACCAGAAATGCTGAAAAGAAAATTATGCGCGGCCATCGTTGGCTCCATCTTGTTGGCTTGTACGGCCATTGCACCTGCCCTTGCCAGCGCTTCGTCGCCGACCGGCACTGAGGTGCAGCAGGATAAAATGAAGGATGACAAGATGGGCCAGGACAAGATGGGTCAGGACAAGATGGCCAGCAACAAAATGTCGCATCGAAGACGGCGACATAGGAGACACAAGAAGCCCATGGCCGGGGCAAGAATGGACAAGATGCAGAACAACAAGAAGCCGTAACACAGCCGTTCGGAGAGCTTCGATTTCGATGCGCCGAAAAAAAAGGGTTCGGCGCGCCGAAGGAGTGTGCTGGGTCTACATGCATCTCGCAGGTGCGGACAACGCACACTCCATTTCTTCTCGCAATCAAAGAAACAAGCTAGCCCGGAATGTTTCGATATTCTTGAGGCCGAGAAGGCATGGCTCGGAGCGTCGCGTTACACAACCCAAGAGAGTGAGACCGGTCAAGACCATCGTATAATGCCCGACTTACTAATTGAGTGGAGGTAGCCGGTGTGTCACTCCAATATCTAAGGACCGCGGTCGCAGAGAACGATAACGAAAAGTTGATTCGCTACGTGCGGCTTCACTTGGGCGACGGGAACGAGGCAGCGGGCCGCAAAGAGATTGATAAGGCCTGGATCGAGGCGTTGAAGCTGATGCTCGATGTGCCGGCGACCGATCGCGAATTTATCTTCGCCACTCTCAATAACCAAACGCCGGCAACGTTGGCCCATCTCTATTTCTACTTGCACTTTTATTTCGTAAAGCGCTCGGGAGCATGGATCCATGACGGAACTCTCTGACGACACCAGGCAATTGCGACCCGGTCTGTGGGAAACAATCAACGAGCGCTATCCCGGCTCGATGATCACCAAATCTGACTTCGTCCCGCTGGCGCGTCTCAGCAAACCGTTGTCACGGACGCGCCTGACGTTTGTCAGTTCCGCCGGCATTCAACCCAAAGGCACGATGCCTTTTGATGTGGTCCATCCAGTCGGGGATTTCAGTTTCCGACGAGTGCCGTCTGCATCGACAATATCCGAACTGGAGATTCACCAAGTCAAGTACCCGACCACGGGCGCGCTCAAGGATTTGAACGTGATCTTTCCCATCGAGCGCCTGCAGGAACTGACGAAGGAAGGCGTAATCGGTGAGCTTACGCCAAATCTGTTTTCGTTCATCGGCTATCAGATGGACCCGCCGACCTTCGAGCGGACGCTTGCCGAAGACATCGCTAACGCGGTGGTGGCGGAGGGCGCCGAGGCCGCACTTCTGTGCCCCGCTTGACCGATATGACATCAGTCTGTCGCGCTGGTTCAGCGCGCTATCGAAAAAAAAGGAATCCCGACAGTTTCTCTTACGGTCGCCCTGGACGTTACCGAGCACTGTAAACCGCCGCGTGCGGTGTTCCTGCCTTTTATGATGGGCCATCACTTTGGTGTACCTTTTCACCGTGAATTGCAAAGACGAATCATCGTCGCTGTTTTGGATCATCTAGTGACAGCGGAGCAGAGCGGCGAGGTGTCCTTCTTTCCGATGACCTGGGCGCAAGCGCGTCAGGAAGGAAAGGTCATTGAGGGCGTTAATAAGCCTGATGAGTAGTGCCTGATAAGATGGTGAAAGTTGCGATTGTTCAGGCCGCGCCTGTCTTCATGAACCTTGAAGCTAGCCTCGCGCGGGCCATCGAGTATATAGGCGAAGCCGCGAAAGACGGTGCACACCTGGTCGTCTTCGGTGAAACCTGGCTGCCAGGCTATCCGGCATGGCTTGACTATTGCCCCGGCGCCGCCCTTTGGGATCACGAACCGATCAAAGAAGTCTTCGGGGAACTGCGACGAAACAGCTTGTCTATTCAAAGTCGCGAAGCACAGATGCTGGCCAAGGCTGCCGGCGATCACAAAGTGGTTTTGGTAATCGGAGCAAACGAACGCGTAGATGAAGGACCGGGCAACGGGACGCTCTACAATACTCTGCTCACGTTCGGTTCGGATGGCGTCTTGCTCAATCACCATCGCAAACTCATTCCCACCTACACAGAGCGAATTGTCTGGGGACAGGGTGACGGAGGCGGCCTCAAGGCGGTTAATACATCAGTGGGCCGCATCGGCGGACTGATTTGCTGGGAGCACTGGATGCCACTCGCGCGTCAAGTGCTGCACGATTCGGGCGAACACATACACATCGCGGTGTGGCCCACAGTCCACGAGATGCACCAGATCGCTAGTCGGCATTATGCGTTTGAAGGAAGATGTTTCGTGCTGGCAGCAGGTCTCTTGATGAAGGTTCGTGACCTACCGGCCCAATTACCTGTCGCATCGGAATTATCTGATAAGCCTGATCAGTTACTTCTTAGAGGAGGCAGCGCGATCATCGGGCCTGACGGGCGCTACATCGTGGAGCCGCTGTTTGATGAGGAACGGATCATTTTTGCTGAACTTGACCTGAAGGCCATCGACAAAGAACGAATGACACTCGATGTCACGGGCCATTATCGGCGTCCGGATCTGTTTGATCTTAGAATTATCTGACTTTAGCCGCTCTTGGAGAGACATCAATGGCCCAGGTTGCTTTTATTCCGTTGCCTGATTATCAGGAACACTCTCCCGAAGAGATGAACCACCGCGCAGCCGAATTCTACGACGACCTTCGGCGTCGGCGTACGGTGCGGGAGTTCTCTGACCAGCCGGTGCCGGTCGAGGTGATCAAGGACTGCCTGCGTGCGGCCGGCACTGCTCCTAATGGCGCGAACATGCAGCCGTGGCACTTTGTCGTCGTCAGCGATGCGGCGATCAAGCAAAAGATTCGCGTCGAGGCAGAGAAGGAAGAGTACGAGTTCTATCATCACAAGGCCCCGCAGGCATGGCTGGACGCGCTGGCTCCGCTGGGGACGAACAAGCACAAGCCGTTCCTCGAGACTGCGCCATTTTTGATAGTGATCTTTGCCCAGAGCTACGGCGTGCTCCCCGATGGGCGAAAGGTCAAGCACTATTACGCGCAGGAGTCAGTCGGTATCGCCACCGGCATTCTGATCACCGCCATACACCATGCCGGTCTGGTGTCGCTCACTCACACTCCTAGTCCAATGGGATTCTTGAACGACCTCCTTGGCCGGCCTGTCTAGGAGCGCCCCTTCCTAATTCTGGTCGTGGGCTATCCGGCGGGCGACGCGATGGTGCCGACGATCACGAAGAAGTCTTTGGAGGAGATTGCGACGTTCGTGTAAGGAAAGTATTTTGGGCATGACTATTGAGCATCTACGCCACGTACTGTCTTCCAGAACTCGGTTCTATGTACAAGCCCGGCCAGGCGACTCACAAATGCTCCGCGGTCATGGAACTGTAAGGGTGCTAAGACCAGACTCCGGAACGGTCATTTTTGACGAAGCCGGTATGTGGACGTTCGAGGATTGCTCGAATATTGCTTTCCACAACATTTATTCCTGGTCTCTGCAAAGCGAGAGTTCGACTCTCAGTCTCTCGCATTTGCGCTACGGCCGGAACGCCCCCGTGCATTTAGTGGACTTCATCGAGGCCGCAGGAAACGAATGGGAAAGTGCCTCCCCTTACGCCTGCGGAGCCGACATCTATAGGGCTCGGATCAATTATTCAGACTGCGGTTTGAAATTATCCTGGACGATACAAGGACCAAATAAGAGCCACGTTGAAGGGCAGCACCTGATTGCCTGATGACTACCATGCTTGAAGTTGAGCCAGAAGTAGCTTCCAAGATTCAGGCGCGAGCGCGAGAACGCGGCGTTTCGGTAAATGTGTATTTGCGGGAGTTGATCGACCAGAAAGGAACTGAGTCCGAACGAAGCAATGGACTCGGTTCGCAAGAGCGAGTGCGCTTGTTGCGAGAGTGGGCGTCCGTTCACAGTACCAACAGCCCGCTTCTTTCTGACGATGCAATCAGCCGCGAGAACATCTACGGAGGACGTGGCTAGCCTAAGAGCTTCATTGAATACCACGAGCAGGAAGCAAGACGTTTTAGATTGCGGATGGAATTGTCAAAACGAATTCTATGGGCTTCAGGATGCCAATCCATCCCTTCCATGACAGAATTCCAGCTTGCTCGAAACTGAACGAAGACGGAGGATGTCCAAAGAAGACAAGATTCGCCCTACCGGTGTGACGGCGCTTAGCATCTTCTTCTTGCTTGGTGCCCTCATCAGCCTGACGGCTGCTGTGGCCCTGCTCTTTCCAAACGGTTTCCTAGAACCGATATGGCGACTCAACCCGCGCGCCCGAATAGGTTTTAACGGCATGGGTCGGTGGGCCATCGTGTTATTACTTTCGGTATGCGTCTCCTGTGCAGCAGCCGCGATCGGACTTTGGCGTGGAGCGCGTTGGGGTCATCGGGTCGCCTTTTGCATGATTGCGATTAACCTCATCGCTGATGTGGTCAACTCAATATTAGGAACAGAACCACGAGCATTATTCGGAGTTCCAATTGCTTCCGCGATACTCTGGTACTTAATCAGTAAACGTGTGCGATATTTCTTTCGGAATGGGCGCGGTGTTTGAGGGAATAATTCGCGCACCAATTACTTCGGTGCTGATCATTTTTGAGATGACGGGCAGTTATGATCTGATTCTGCCATTGATGATCTCGAACATGACCGCCTACGCCCTGGCTCGCCATGTTCGTCCCACTCCAATTTATGAAGCGTTGTTGGAACAAGACGAGATTCATCTGCCTCATCGCGGCGGGCGTGTCGCTCACGCGGTGGAGCGTCTGCGTGTCGGGGACGCGACGACCAGGAAAACGGTAACAATCCCGTCAAGCGCCACGGTTACCGAAGCGATCGAGCAAGTCGGAAACTTAGAGCATTCAACTTATCCGGTTGTAGATGATGGTAAGAAATTTGTGGGCATGATCAGCGAGGTGCGTTTACGTCGTCTGGCGGCTGAGGGCGCCGGTTCGGACAAAGTGCAGAATCACGCAGATTCCAGACCCCACGCGCTAGCGGAATATCCATTGGTACGGGCCGGGCAACGGTCCGCATGGATAAGTCGGGTGTGAGACAACTTGCAATGATTGACCGCAAGGATGGAAATAAGCTCATCGGGTTACTAACTATGAGTGATATCGTGCGTGCCCACGCGCAAGCAGCGGTTGAAGCGGGCGATCCGGATCGAACCGTGGTTCCCGAATTCACTGAAGCAATCGAGGCCATCAATCACGAACCACCCAAGAGCCAGGAATGAGTCAGAGGGTGATCGGTCTGCGGCAGGCCATGCATGCCTGCAGTGCAGAGGCAGGGAGTAATGCCGAGATTCATTCTTAAGGTTGCTATTGTCATATTAGTGCTCTGCGTTGGTTTGGTACTGACTGGATTTGGTGTTCACGCGATATTGAAACTAGTGTAGTGTCTCTCAAATATCTTTTCTCAGGTATTGCGTTGGAAAGCCAATGAAAATGGGCCTCAGAAAGCTCGCTCACTGTAAAGGAAATTAAGA